>Ga0208784_1000213_pt1 | contig 30609 bp, 45 predicted proteins | sample DEB19_08_DNA_FD_184531 | JGI IMG/M metagenome (GOLD analysis project Ga0208784, IMG submission 184531) | Aqueous microbial communities from the Delaware River and Bay under freshwater to marine salinity gradient to study organic matter... | ecosystem: Environmental > Aquatic > Marine > Coastal ... | reverse complement strand
AGACCCTTGGCCATGAGATTGCTGCTATTGCGAAGCAGCTTGGTCAGCCTTTGATGCCATGGCAACGTCTGGTTGCTGATGTTGGTTTGGAGCTCGATCCTGCGACTGGTCTTCCTGTCTACCGTGAGATTGTGGTGACGGTGCCTAGGCAGTCTGGCAAGACCACGTTGGTTTTGGGATGGGAGCTGCAGCGTGCTCTCAGGTGGGCGACTCCACAGAAGATTGCGTTCACTGCTCAGACCGGTTGGGATGCGCGGCGCAAGCTGTGTGATGACCAGGCTCCAATGCTGTTGGCTAGCCCATTGCGACCTGCCATCGACAGAGTGTTTCGTGGTGCCGGCACTGAAGCAATTGTCTTCAAGAATGGGAGCAGGATTGATGTGCTTGCTTCGACTGAGGCTGCTGGTCACGGTAGGACTATCGATCTTGGTGTGATCGATGAGGCTTTTGCTGACACAGATGATCGGCGCGAGCAGGCTTTGTTGCCGGCTATGGCCACGCGTGCTGCTGCTCAGATTCTGACTGTGAGCACAGCTGGCACAGAAGCTTCTGTGTATTTGCGTCGCAAGGTTGATGCTGGTCGTGCTGCTGTGTTGAATGGTGAGGATTCTGGTATTGCCTATTTCGAATGGTCTGCTGACGATGATGCAGATATCGATGATGCAAAGGTGTGGCATTCGACAATGCCGGCGCTAGGTCACATCATCACTGAGCAGACTGTGCTTCATGCTCGTCAGACGATGAGTGAGGATGATTTCCGGCGCGCATGGTTGAACCAATGGACGACCAGTGAGCAGCGTGTGTTTCCTGTTGCAGTTTGGGAGAAGGTGTGCTCGAGCGCAACGCATCCAGATGGTGATCTGGTTTTTGCGTTGGATGTGAATCCTGAGCGTTCAGCTGCTGCCATTGCTGTTGGTGATCAGTCTGGCAATGTGGAGCTGGTTGAGCATCGACCTGGTGTGACTTGGGTGGTGGATCGAATGGTCGAGCTTGCTACCAAATGGAATGCGTCTGTGGTGCTCGATGGGTATGGGCCGGCTGGCAGTCTTTTTGATGCGCTCGAGGGTGCACGCGTGCGAGTCGAGAAATTGTCTTCTCGACAGGTTGCTTATGCTTGTGGGTCTTTCTTTGATGCTGTTTCGGATGGGAGAATCAGTATCCGAATTCATCCAGCTTTGGAGGATGCTGTAGCGGCTGCGCGTCGTAGAGTGTCTGGTGATTCTTGGTCTTGGGCTCGTAGTGATACGAGCACAGATATTTCTCCATTGGTTGCTATCACTCTTGCTTTCGATAGGGCTACATCTGTGAAAGCAAGTAAGCAGAGTGAGATTTGGGTTTCATGGGATTGAGCAGAAGTCAGGTTGCTGTTGTGCTCGAGCTCGCAGGTGGTTTTGGTATCACCTTTGGTTTCATGTTGTTGGCATTCTGGTTGGGCATTGTTGTTGCCGGCGTGCTGTTGATCTTGTTTGGTGTTGCGCTCGAGCGCAGTATCGATGATGAGTCAAGGAATGTGTGATGCTTGCGCGTCTGATTAGTGGGTCCAACAGTGAGGCGCGTGCTGCAGGTCTTGGTTGGCCGGAATATCAGAGACTGTTTGAGCAGTTTTCGTTCAATGGGATTCAGTATGTGGTTCCTGGTGGGAACCTTTCTGAGCTCACTGCTATGCAAGGTGCGCGCAATGCAATTGTTGCTGCGTGCATTTCTGTGCGAATGCTGGTGTTCAGTGAAGTCAGGTTCATCTATCAGCGTTGGTCTGGTGGGCATCCTGGTGATCTGTTTGGTACCAGTGATCTGACGTTGCTGGAACAGCCTTGGGCCGGCGCTACGACTGGTGATCTTCTGGCGCGCATGGAGCTTGATGCTTCGCTCTATGGCAACAGCTATTGGATCAAGGATGGTGGCAAGCTCATTCGACTCGATCCGAACAGGATTGTGATCACGACTGGTGCTGTGAGCGACGCGTTTACTGGTAACCAGATTGGTCAGGATCTGGTTGGTTACAGCCTTGTGGATGAGCAGGGTAGCGAGCTCGCATTCTTTGAGCCTTCACAGATCGCGCATTACAAGCCAATTCCTGATCCGTCGCATCCGTTCCGCGGTCAGTCATGGTTGGCAGCTGTGATGCCAGATGTGACTGTCGATACTGAGCTCACCAAATTCAAAAATGCGTATCTGATGAATGGTGCGACTCCCAATGTGGTGGTCAGTTTCGATCCTTCGATGACGCGTGAGGCTTTCGACAAGTTTCGAGAGACCATGGATGCGCGTCATCGTGGTGTAGGCAACGCGTTCAAAACGCTCTACCTTGGTGGTGGAGCAGATGTGAAGGTCGTCGGCAGCAATTTCGAGCAGCTAGCTATGAAGGCTGTGCAGGGTGCTGGTGAGACCAGGATTGCTGCTGCTGCTGGTGTGCCAGCATCGATCGTCGGCATCAGTGAAGGTCTTGCAGGCTCGAGCCTGAATGCTGGTAACTATGTTGCTGCTCGACGCAGGTTTGCTGATGGCACCATGCGTCCATTGTGGAGAGCTGCTGCCGGCGCATTGCAGACTCTTGTGCCACCTGTCGATACTGGTGTCCGACTCTGGTTCGATGCGTCTGATGTCTCTTTCCTGCAGGAAGATTTGATGGATGATGCAGAGATCCAGTCGCGACGCGCTCTCACCATTGAGTCTTTGATTCGTGCAGGGTTTGTACCGGATAGCGCGGTGCGTGCTGTCATCACTGGTGATTACAGCCTGTTGACTCACACTGGTCTTTACAGTGTTCAGCTGCAGCCTCCTGCGACTGGTGCTCAGTAATGCCTTACCACCTGTCTGACGAGCAGTCTGATTGTGATGGTTGGGCGGTCGTAAAGACTGAGACTGGTGAGACTGTTCCTGGTGGGTGCCATGCTTCAAAGGCTGAAGCACAGGATCATTTGACTGCGTTGAATTTGTCGGAGACTTATCAGCGTGCTGTTGATTTGAGTGTGCCGGAGTATGTGCAGTCTGCAGCTGCCAAAGGTCTCGAGCTGCGTGCTGAAGGGTTTGGTGGTGATGGTCTGGTCGAGCGCACCATTCGAGAGGCTCGAGCAATGGCCAATGGGGAGATCACTGCTGACAAGGTTGTGCGAGCAAACGCGTGGGGAGCTCGTCATGCTGTTGACCTTGAGGCTCCATCGAACAGTGATCCTGATGACGATGGGTGGCCAGGTGCCGGCGCAGTAGCGCATTACTTGTGGGGAATCAATCCTCTGGACCCTGAACCTGCTCGAGCATGGTTTGAACGTAAAGCTGAAGCTGTGCAAATGGATGAGTCGAAGATGGCAGATAGCACAGAAGTTTTCTCTGAGACTGTCGATGTTGAGGCTTCTGCTTTAGGTATTGTTGATGCTGTGAATACGCTCGAAATTGTCGAAGCAGATTCTGAAATCATCACTGCTGTTCAGCGTGACAATCTTGTGCGTCACGTTGAATTTCGTGCACAGCCTTCTGATGATGGTTTGACTCTCGATGGGTACGCTGCTGTGTTCAACCAGGACACTCAGATTGAGACTGCTGATGGTGTCTTCACTGAGCGCATTGCTCCTGGCGCGTTTCGCAAAACCTTGCAGGAACGAATGCCGGTGCTGCAATTCGATCATGGGACGCATCCTCTGCTTGGGTCCATGCCATTGGGTGTGATCACCAGCCTGAAGGAAGATGATCATGGTCTGCGCGTCAAGGCTCGTCTGTCTGATAACTGGTTGATCCAGCCGGTGCGTGATGCCATTCGAGATGGTGCCATTGATGGCATGAGCTTCAGATTCCGCGTCATCAATGACAAATGGTCGCGCGCTGCTGATATTGGACTGGCACGCACGATCACTGAGATTGCGCTCTATGAGGTTGGGCCGGTGGTCTTTCCTGCATACGAGCAGACTTCTGTTGGTGTTCGCAGTCGAGAAATTGTCACTGCGCTCACTGACCCTGAGCTGCGCGCAGAGCTCGCGCGTGCGCTCGCATCTGGCACCAGCTCTCTCGAGCTGGCCGCGTCTGAAATGAGCGACGAGTCGAACGATGTTCACTCGGCGCGTTCAAAGAATCAACGTCGTGCTCTCGCACGACTGACCTTGGGAGAATTTTCACATGAAGCTTGATGAGCTTTGTTCGAAGGTCTCTGAGCTTCGCGACCAGATCGCGGATCTTTCGGAGATTGAGAACATCACTGATGAGGATGACGCGATCCTTAGCGAGAAGCTGAACGCGTTTGAGACCCTTTCCGCGGAGCTGGTGGAGCAGGAGCAGCGTGCTGCTCGCATTGCTGCTGCCAAGGCTTCTGTGGTGGAGCGTGCGTCTGGCATCGACCAGGTGCAGGTGATGCGTCAGGTGGAGCCCAAGCAGCTCGATCTGCGTACTGCGACGCGTGGTGAACTCAAGGATGCTGCGCTCAAGATGCTCGAGACTGATGGTCGGAGCCTCGTGACGCACCAGGCTGACCACGTTGACAAGCTGCTTCGCACTCAGTCGCACAATGTCGATGGGTCGAAGATTGCTCGTCGCATGGTTATCACTGAGTCGGATGCTTACCGCTCTGCGTTCATGAAGGCTGTGTCTTCGACTGTGCCGGCGTGGACTGCTGAGGAAGCTGCTGCTGTCAATGAGTACCGCGCGATGAGCGAGGGTACTGACACTGCAGGAGGGTTCGGCATTCCGGTACTGGTGGACCCGACGATCCTGCTTACAAGCGGTGCGGCTGCTGCTCCGGTGCTCAACATTGCGCGGACTGTCACCATCACCACTGATGAGTGGAAGGGTGTGTCTTCGGCTGGTGTTTCCTGGTCGTATGACGCGGAAGCTGCTCAGGTTTCGGACGATGCTCCGACGCTCGCGCAGCCTTCGATCCCTGTCTACAAGGCTGCTGGTTTTGTTCCGTTCTCGCTCGAGATCGGACAGGATTATCCGTCGTTTGCGGAGGAGATGCGTGCGCTGCTTGACCAGGGTTACATCGACCTGGTTGCTGCTCAGACGATCACTGGTTCTGGTAGCTCGCAGCCTTTCGGTATCTTCACTGCTATCGACCAGACGGCTGCTTCTGAGGTGAAGCTGACGACTGCTGGCACCTTTGCGGCTGTCGATCTGCTGAAGCTCTGGAAGTCTGTTCCTGAGCGTTACCGTGGTAACGCGTCGTGGATCATGTCTGCCGGCGTCGAGAACCAGATTCGTAGCCTCGCGGCGACGAGTGATGGTGCTTACTACACTGTCAACCTTGCCGAAGGTGGCATTGGCAACCTGTTCGGTCGTCCTGTCTACACTACGGATTACGCGCCCGACTGGACCGGTACGACTGGTGTGGCCAATATTCTGGTGTGTGGTGACTTCAGCAATTTCGTCATCGCGCAGCGTGCTGGTATGACGCTCGAGCTGGTTCCGCACCTGTTCGGCGCGAATTCGCGACCGACTGGTCAGCGTGGTTTCTACGCTGTTGCTCGTCACGGTTTCGACTCTGTGAACGACAACGGTTTTCGGCTCCTGCAGAACACCTGATCTGCAAGCTAAAAACTGGTGAGCATCCAGTCCAGGTGGGGAAGCCTGGACTGGATTGCTCATCTACATCAGCAGCCCATCTGATTTCTGCTCCGGTATCGGGAAGGCTGCTCTCGATACCGGAGCACAATCATGTGGAGGCTCAAGCAGCGTGCGTGTGGTATTTGCAAAGGAAGATGTGTGGGCAACCAACCCTGCGACTGGTCTGCCGGTACAGCTCACACAGAATGAACCTTGGGATTCCGACGATCCTTTCGTGAAGGCTCGACGAGACCTGTTCGCTACGCAGCCTGTGAAGATTCGTCGGACGGTAGAGCAAGCACCAGTCGAGCGTGCGACTCGAGCTCCTGGTGAGCGACGCGTGGTGAAGCATGAAGACTCGTAAGCCTCGCTCCAACAATCAGCTTCCGTCGCTAAACCCTGCACATAAGGTCACGATCTGTTATGTGCATGGCAATCAGGTCACTCATTCTTGGCATCAGTCCATGATGAATCTGATCTCCTATGACGTTGGCAATAAGCAACAGGTCATTGGGACTGGTTGGTTGGCCACGCGTTATGGGACTGGTGGCATCATTCAGGCTCGCAATGATGCTGTCATGAGCTTCATGCAGAGCAGGTCTGCTGACTGGTTGTGGTGGATCGATACTGATATGGGATTCCTTCCCAATACAGTCGAGCGACTCATGGAAGCAGCAGACCCTGTGGAACGTCCAATTGTTGGTGGTCTCTGTTTCTCAATGCGAGAAGAAGCACCAGATGGTGCTGGTGGATTCCTGGTCGAACCTTCTCCGACCATCTTTGATTGGGTCCAGCTGCCAGATGGGAGACAGGGTTTCCATGCGCGTCTGGACTACGAGCGTGATGCTGTGACGCGTGTTGCCGGTACCGGTAGTGCGTGCATCCTCATCCATCGATCTGTGTTCGAGAAGATCGCAGAAGCAAATGGGAATTGTTGGTATTCTCCTGTGTTCAATACCAGTGTGAATGCGACCATCTCAGAAGACCTGAGCTTTTGCACGCGTGCTGGTGCGCTCGACATTCCGATCCACATTCATACTGGTGTACGCACTACCCACATGAAGCCTCTCTGGTTGGACGAGCGAGTGTTTGACAGGCTTGAGCGACTCCCAAGAGCTGATGCCTAACTTGGGTCCAGACGCACAGCGTTATCTGATGCTGGCATCTGGTGCTCCTGTCACTAGACCTTTCCATTTGCGTTGGTTGTTGCCACGCGTCTGTGGGCGCAGCCTGCGCCGATGGTGGATTGTCTACTGCAGCTCATGGGTAGTGCTCGCAGTCTCGATGGCATGGTTCGCAAAGCAGCATGGTCTGTCAGGTTGGACCCTGCTTGCTGCTGTCCTATTGCTGTTGGGTCTTCCTGGCATCTTGGGTCCACAGGTCTCTATTCCTGTCCAGGTGGATCTGCCAGCTACCGCGCTGACTCTGTTGAGTGTGTGCTGCATCTCGAGCGAGATGCCGTCGCTACAGGTCGCAGGGTACGCATTGCTGATTGTTGCTGCGTGCTGTCGCGAGACAGCAGCAGTGTTCGCAGCATTGTGGGCATGGTCATTCTGGCCATTGCTGGTGCTCATCGTGCCGACGCTAAGTCATCTGGTGTGCGCTCGAGCAGAGCAGACCAATCATCCTGAATGGGATTGGATTGCGGCGCATCCTTTGCGTGCTGGTATCCAATATCACCTTGGACGTTGGAGAGATGCCAAGCTGCTATTGCTTCCTTGGGGAGCGTGCATCTTTGGTCTTTACGAGCTCAACCTGTGGGTGTGCGTTGTAGTCTTAGTGGCATATGCACAATTGCTGGTAGCGACTGATTCAGTCAGGCTCTATCAGCATGGAGCAGGTCCGGTATTAGCGTTGGCTACAGCCGCGCTCATTCCTGTCCCATGGATTGCAATTGTGTTGCTGTTGCATTGGTTGTGGATCGTCCCACAGGAGCGCATCTAGATGGCAATCACCAATGGTCTGTGTTCACTGTCTGATGTGAAGCAGGCTCTGAATGTTTTTGATTCTGTCGATGATGGCAGGCTCGAGCTCGCTATCGAAGCTGCATCACGCATGATCGAGGCTCAATGCAACAGAAGGTTCTACAAGGATGCCAACGCATCTGCTCGAATCTTCGTAGCACAGACACCAAATCTGGTGTTCTGTGATGACTTCTGGACTGCTACTGGTCTGATCATTCGAACAGATACCGGTATGGATGGCACGTTCAGTCAGACCTGGACGAGCGCGGATTACCAGCTCGAGCCTCTCAACCAGCAGGTTGATGGTCAGTCTTGGACATGGACACAGGTGCGCGCTATCGAAGCCTTGGATTTCCCCATGTTCTATGGGCAGGCTCTAGTGCAGGTGACTGCAAAATGGGGATGGCCAGCTGTGCCTAGTCCTGTGAAGCAGGCTGCGATCATTCAAGCAATCACGATCTTCAAGAGCGTTGAAGCTCCTTTTGGATCTTTGGGTGTGGTCGAGACTGGTGTGCTCAATCTTCGGAAGGGTTTGCATCCGACTGCTGCGCTACTTGTCGCTCCGTACCGGCGCGAACCTGAGCTTGTCGCATGAGCACATCTTCCATTGCTGAGATCAATGATGCGTTGAAGAATGCTCTTGCAACCATTCCAGGTTTGCGAGTCATTGATTACATTCCAGATCAGATTGCTGCGCCGGCTGCATACATCGGCATTGACAACATTGAGTATCACCAGGCTTTTGGTCTTGGTGATGCTGTGCATCAGTATCTGGTGACTGTGGTTGTGGGTCGTGCGAGTGATCGTGCGAGTGAGCGTGCGCTCTTTGAGTATCTTGATTTGACTGGCACGCGCAGTGTGCGCGCTGCGCTCGAGCAGGATAAAACCCTTGGTGGTTTTGTTCAGACTTTGGTTGTAGTGCGCGGTGGCAATATGCAGCCTGTAATCTTTGGTGAAGTCACATACATTTCTATTGACTTCTCAGTGACTGTCCATCCTTAGGAGTTACGATGGCAAGCTACAAGGTGACCAGTGATCGAGAGGTTGCTGGCAAGCAGACTGGTGAGACTGTCTCAGATGACGATCTCATTGGTGCGAATGTCGAAGCCTTGATTGAGGCTGGACACATTCAGAAGATCAAGTCAACCAAGCTCGAGAACCAGGAGCGCGAGTAACCATGGCAAAGATTGTCATCACGAATCCTTCGATCACGATCAATAGCGTTGATCTGAAGGATCACATTGCACAGGTCACGATCAATACGAGCGTGAACGAAATTCAGACGACAGCGTTCGGTTCGACCGCAGTCACTAGGGCTGCCGGATTGCTTGATAGCTCTATTCAGCTGAGTTTCATGCAGGATTATGCTGCAAGCAACGTCGAGCAGACGATCTACCCTCTCATTGGTCAGACGACCACCATTGTGGTCAAGCCTGTTACCGGTACTACCACCAGCACCAATCCTGCGTACAGCATGAGCGTGCTTGTGACGGAATGGTCTCCGATCAATGGTGCTGTTGGGGAGCTCGTTACTGCTGATGTGACCTGGCCCGTTGATGGTCTGATCACCAAGAGCACTGCCTGATCATGCAGAGCTTCCAAGTCAAGGTCACTAAGCAGTCTGGTGAAGCAGCTTCTTACTTGGTTACTCCCAAGACCATTGTTGCTTTCGAGCGTGCTCACAAGATTGGTCTGGCTAAGGCTCTGTCGGAGAACCAGAAGCTCTCCGATATCTACTGGCTAGGTTGGGAGAGTGAGCGCAGCTCTGCAGCTACGACTGGTGATGCTGTGCCGGCGTTCGATGCATGGTTGGACAGCGTTACTAGCGTTGAGCTGGTCGAAGCAGATTCCCCTTTCGTAGAGAATCCTTCAGTTACTTGATTGCTGCAATGTCAGTCGAGACTGGCATTGCACCACAAGACCTGTTGGATTCTCCACCAGGAATGCTCGAAGCAATGTATGACTACATTGTGCAACGCAATCAAGAGATAGCTCGACAGCGTTAGAGCAGAGATCATGCCAGCACCTGTGCGCGGAGAAGGTTCACTCAAGGTCACAGGCTTGCGTGAATTTCGGCGCGAGCTCAGACTTGTCAGAGAGCAGGGTGGGCCGGATGGACAAGCCATGCTCAAGGCTGTGAATTGGCGCGTTGCCGAACATATCCGCGTGCGTGCTATCGCTCGAGCAGCTGGTGTCGGCAAGCAACAGCACAAGGCTGCGCGCACCATGCGTTCAGGTCGTGCTCAGGCTCGAGCAACGCTGACTGGTGGTAACGCTCAGATTCCTTGGTTTGCCGGCGCAGAATTTGGTGCTCTCTACTATCGGCAGTTTCCGTTATGGAAGACTCCTGGTTACGGTAATACTGGTTACTTCCTGTTTCCGACGATGCGCGCGGAGACTCAGAAGATCATCGATATGTATGGTGACGAATTCGAGCGCATTGCTGCGCTCGCATTCCATGATTAGGAATCACAATGGCTAAGACTCGCAGACTTACAGTCGAGATTCTTGGTGACGCACGCGGAGCTCAGAAGGCTTTTGAATCTGTTGAGCGTGCAGGTGATTCCCTAGGTAGCAGGTTTGCTGCTGTCGGCAAGACCCTTGCTCTTGGTCTGACTGCTGCTGCTGCCGGCGCAGCCTATTTCTCGAAGAGCGCAATTGATGCTGCGCTCGAATCGCAACGCGTTGCCAAGCTGACTGATGCAGTCATCGCTTCGACTGGTGGTGTTGCCAATGTCACGCGTGAGCAGGTCTCTGCACTAGCAGACTCTTTGAGTGAGCTCTCTGGTGTGGACGATGAGGTTGTCCAGGGTGCTGCCAATGTGCTGATGACCTTTACCAATGTTCGCAATGAGCTTGGTAAGGGTAATGACATTTTCAACCAGGCTGCTCTTGCTGCTCTGAACCTGTCTGCTGCCATGGGCACAGACCTGCAGAGCGCAACAGTGATGATCGGCAAGGCTCTCCAAGATCCTGCTGATGGTCTGACGAAGCTGACGCGTGCCGGCATCATCTTCACTGATCAGCAGAAGGAACAGATCAAATCTCTGCAAGCATCTGGTGATCTGCTTGGTGCTCAGAAGATCATTCTCGCAGAGCTTGGTACTCAATTTGGTGGTGCTGCTGAAGCAGCTGCCAATCCCATCGAGCGACTCAAGGTGCAGCTAGGCAACCTGCAAGAGAGCCTTGGTGCTGCGCTCCTGCCATTGGCACAGCAGATCATTCCGGTAATCAAGAGCATCATCACTCCATTCGAGCAGATGCTGCTTCCTGTTATCCAGCAGATCATTCCGGCAATGCAACCAATCATTGCGAGCTTTGCTCCAATCCTCGCAGGATTGGGTACTGCAATCAATGTTGCTCTTGGTGCAGTCACACCAGCTCTTGGTCCGATTGGCCAGGTGATGAGCGCGGTGGGTCTCGCTCTGCAGCAGGTGGCTATTGCTGCTGGACCCTTGCTCACTCAGTTTGCTGCAGCCTTTGGTGCGTTGCTCCCACAGATCATTCCTGTGGGTCTCGCATTGATGGATGCGATCCTGCCGGCTATCGGAGCACTGGTACCGGTATTCAATCAGCTCATTCCTGTGGTCATGCAGGTTGGGTCCACCTTGTCTGGTGCTCTGGTCGATGCGATCAATCAGCTTGCACCTGTGTTGCCAGACCTGGCTACGACTCTTGGTGATGTTGCTGTTGCTGTTGGTCAGGATCTCGCAGACGCGTTGACAGCTCTTGCACCTTTGCTGCCGGCATTGGCATCACTCGCAGCTACTGCTGCCAACCTCATTGCTTCCATTCCACCACCATTGCTCACCAAATTGGTTGAAGCTTTCCTGCTGTTCAAGGGTGCGAAGGCTGCTGTTGGTGGTTTCTCGAGCGTGCTTGGAAGCACCAAGACTGGTATCACGAATCTCATCGATCCTCTGAAGAAGGCTGGTGGAAACATCAGCTCGATGAAGTCTGGTTTTCAGACTCTTTCGAATGTTGCTGCGACGCGTGGTCAATCCATCTTTGGTGCGTTGCGTGGTGTGGCCAGTGAGTCGATCAAGAGCAGTAAGGCTTTCGGCATTTTTGCGAAGGCTGGTGGTGCGCTCAAGTCTGTGGGTACATCGATCATTGGAGTGTTTCGCGCACTCACTGCGACGATGCTGGCCAATCCGATCTTCTTGGTCATTGCTGGTGTTGTCGCATTGACTGCTGCACTGATTGTTGCGTACAAGAAGGTTGGTTGGTTTAGAGATGCAGTCGATGCTGTGGGCAGATTCCTGAAGTCAACATTCATTGGTGCTTTCGATCTTGTGAAAGAGAAGGTGATGAGTGTTGTCTCTTGGATTGGTGATCACTGGAAGCTTCTGATCATGCTCTTTACTGGTCCGATTGGACTGGTGGTTGGTTTGATCGTGACGCATTTCGACACCATCAAACGCGTGGTGGTCGGAGTCTTTACCGGCATTTGGGATTTCATCAAGACTGTTTTCTCTGGCATCTTCAATTCGATCCAATGGTATTTGGGTCTGATCATTGGTGTCTGGTCGAAGATGGTCGATGGTCTCAAAGCTGTCATTGGGACTGTCAAGGATGCTGTGGTTGGTGTCTTCTCTGGCATCTTCGATGGTGTGAAGAATGCTTTGCGTACCGCGTGGAATGCTCTGGTTGGTGTGATCAATCCGATCATCAGAAATCTTCGGAACCTTCCTGGTCTTGGTTGGTTGCCGAATGGTCTTCCGCGTTGGGAGAACGATCCTTCTCCTAGCTCTGATCGGACGACCTATCACCAGAATGGTGTGACCAGATTTGCGACTGGTGGCATCGTCACTGCTCCGACGTTGGGTCTGGTTGGTGAGGCTGGACCGGAAGCAATCATTCCTTTGAGCAGGATCTCGAGCCTTGGTAGCCCAAGCTCGATCACGATCAATGTGAATGCATCACCTTTGTCCAGTCCTGCTGACATTGGTGCTGCTGTGGTCGATGCTCTTGCTGCGTACCAACGTCGGAACGGACCTTTGCAGATCAAGGTTGCTTGATGCCGATAAGCATTCCGACAGTAAAGGTCGAAGTCGCATTTGCTAACAGTGCGCTCGAGACTGGCACGCTCACCTGGACGGATATCACCAGTTACACCAGGTCAGGTTCCTTGCGCGTTGGTCGAACCAATGAGCTCGAGGATTTCTCTACCGGTACCCTCAACCTGGTGCTCGACAACAGAGCTCGTACCTTCGATCCTTTCTATGCGTCCAGCATCAGTCCTACTGGATTGAAAGCTCGAAGACTCATCAGGCTCACTGCCACCTACAACAGTGTGACCTACGCTCTGTTCAAAGGTCACGTTGCAGGTTGGCCACTAGCACCACAGGTCGATGGAGACAGCACCACCAACATCGAAGCCTACGATGGTCTGGCATACCTTGCTGCAGTCGATCTGCCGGCAGACTTCTACAGTTACACAGTCACAACCATTGCGAGCGCAAACCTGCTTGCATGGTGGCCACTAGGCACAACAGATGTGCTCGTCGCAGACAAGGAAGACACCTACACCTTCACCAATACGACTGCGACTCCCAAGACTGGTAGCGCACCAAGCAATTGGTTGACTGGATCTAGTCAAACATATGATGGCACCTACGGTGCCATTGGATCTGCTGTCAATACTACTAGTGCATTCACTGTCAGCTTTTTCTTCAAGACCAATACTGCTGGCCCATCTGGTGGATTCAATCCGATCCTGGCTAGCGCAGACTCGACCAATCCTGCGTGCATTGGGATCGATGAATTGGGACGACTCGCATACCGGCGAGGCTCGAGCAACACAGGTCACTCAGGCTTTCGAGCTGACGATGATCTCTGGCATCACGCAGTAGTCAGTTACGCAGGTTCAGGTGCCATCAAAATCTATGTGGATGGTGTCCTGCTCTCGACCGGTAACACTACCGGTACAGGTGGTGACGCAAATGGATGGCAGCTCATTGCCATTGCCAATGGCACCACCACAGATAGTGGTTACTACACAGGTGATCTAGCGCACATCAGCATCTGGAATACAGAGCTGACAGCAGCACAGGTCGAGCAGCTCGCAGCAGCAGGTTTGCGCGGCGTGCCATCGACCGGTACGACCACCACAGACTGGATCACGCAGGTCTTGAACGCTGCCGGCTGGCCAACAGCATGGCGCGAGAAGACAGACGGAACCACCAGTGCGCTCGATACCGGTACCGTTCAACCTGGTGGCATGAAATGGGGAACGTCTGCGCTCAGTGTGCTGCAAGCTCTTGCGCGCACAGAAGGTGGACGCATCTTTGTCAATGGGTCTGGCAACGTCATGTTCCTGAACAGAACCAATGACTTCACAGCAACCAGATCCACTACCAGTCAAGCTACCTACAGTGATAGTGGTGTTGCCGGCACAGTCAGATTCTCGAGCGTTGGTGGCATCACCTATTCCGACGAATTCCTAGCCAACCAGGTGACTGTGACCACCAGTCAAGGTGCAGCATTTGTCGCATCCGATACGACGAGTCAGACGACCTATGGCATTCGAGCTCGTCAGATTGAGACCCTGCTCGACTCGCAGAGCGACGCACAAACCTATGCGTCCATTCATGTGCAGCAATACGCTGAACCAATCTTGCGTATCAAAGATTGGATGGTGATTCCACAACGCGACCCAAGCACTAGTTATCCGAAGGTATTGGGCGCGAAGTTGGCAGATAGAATCACCTTCGAGCTCCAACCCAATAGGATTGGAACGCGTATCTCACAGCAGATGATTGTTGAGCAGATCGCACATACCTTCACACCAGAAACCTGGAACACTACCTTTACTGGCAGTCCAGCAATTCAACCTTGGTTGCTCGAGGATGCAACCTATGGATTGCTTGGACAGACAACCATCCTTGGATGATGACCAATGGCTAAATGGACCCTCGCTACCAGTCGCTCGAGCGGCTATAGGGTGACTGCGACGGATTACAACCTGTTGATCGATAACAGCAATTGGTTTGGGTCCGGTACTGCCAATGTTGGTAGGTGCTCTGTTGGAGCTACGAGCACAGCTACCACCACCATTGGTGCTGCCAGCTGGACGTTGATGACCTTTCCCACAGAGGATTGGGATACCGCGTCCATGCATTCACTCACAACCAATACCAGCAGGCTGACTATTCCGACTGATGGTGATGGTCTCTATCTCATTACTGGTCATGTGACGATGGCCAATGTGAATCAGGCTGATGCTGCACAGATAATGATCAGGAAGAATTCTGCTGGTGATTACAACACTGGCACGATGATTGCACAGCAAAGCAACATGATGAGTGAGACAGGTTTCATTCTCACTGGTCTCTCGATCACCACAATGTGCAAACTGGTTGCAGGTGACTACATTGAAATGTTCATTCGGCAAGATCACTCTGCCGGCGTCGCGCTCACTGGCACGACCTGCACACACAGATTCTCTGCCATCTGGCAATCAGCATGATCGATGGGCATCTTGGATTGGACGAGCAATCAAACGCTCGCAGATGAAGCACTACTGATCACAGCAATAGCTGGATTCATTGGGACCCTTACCGGCATTTGGTTTCAAGCTCGACGCACCAAGAAAACAGTCGAGCGCATCGATAGCAATCTGAACCATCTTGATGAACCTGTCAGCATCGAAGGTCCGACGCTAGGTCAACGTATCAAGAAGATCGATGAACGCGTCGACGGGCTCGAGCACAAGATCGATGGACTGCACACAGATGTGCGCGCTCTATCCAACGCAATGCTCACTCACATCAGTGACGAATCACAACGCAGCCTGTTCCTAGAGCAAAAGGTTCGAGAGCTCGACCGGCGCAAAGATTGGAATATTGATGGCCAGCAGCAAGATCACGCTGACTGATTACGCAGCAAAGATCGGAAAGAATGCACCAGGATCACAAGCCTGGTTGCCATCGATCAAAGAATGGCCAGAGATCCTCGAGGCTTGGCAATCCGGAGCTGTCGATCAATCACAAATCAGATGCTATCTGATTGATATCTGTGGTTATTCAGCAGAGCAAGCAACGCGTGCACGCATTGCATACCTAACCAAACAGTATCCGCGGACGCGTCGTGCCTAACCAGAAACCCTCACTGACAGAATTTGCAGCTGCAGCAGATCAGATCATCGAGCTGCAACAGACCTGCCGGCGACTCTCACAACAGCTTGCTCGAGAGAAAGCACGCACAGAGCAGCTGGTCGATGCTGTCTATGTGGCAGCACATGATGCTGCGCTCTCCCAAGGAAGACCCAAACTGACTGCGCCGAAACGTGATCGGCGCACCAGCTCCCACCAGGTTGCGCTCCTGCACACCACAGACTGGCAGGTTGGCAAAAGAGCAGCAGACTATGGAGTCGAGATCGCACAAGCACGACTCGAGAAACTGGCAGCAAAGGTGCTGCACATTGTTGATGTGCAGCGTTCAGCACAACCTGTCAATGAATGTGTGGTGCTGCTAGGTGGTGACATGGTGGAGGGTATTGGCATCTTTCCTGGTCAAGCCTATGAGCTCGATGCTCTCCTGTACGAGCAGCTCTTTGCAGTAGCCAACATGATTGAGCAGCTGATCAGCACACTGCTCGAAGCCTTCACATCCGTCACAGTGTGGGATATCCATGGGAACCATGGCAGGTTGGGCCGGCGCGGAGAGAACCCGCGCAATGACAACATCGACCGAATTGCGTACAGGATTGCAGCAGACAGGCTCGCACACAATCAGAGACTCACTTGGCATCACGCAGACACCTGGCATCAGATCGTAGAGATCGGTACCTATCGAGCTCTGTTGATCCATGGAGACCAGATCAACGCATGGGGCGGCAATCTGCCGGCATACGGAATCCTTCGCAAAGTCAACGCATGGGCAGCTGGTGTCCTACCACAATTCAGAGACACCTACATTGGACATTTCCACACCCATCAAACATTGTCAGGTGCTGACGGAAGACAGGTCTTCATGTCAGGCTCACCAGAATCCTCGAACGAATTCGCTCGAGAATTCGTCGCGGCTACTGGCACACCTTCGCAACGTCTGCATTTCATCGATCCTGTCAAGGGACGAGTGACCAGTGAATGGAAGCTCGATCTTGCCTAACGAATCAGAGCAACCAATTGAAGATCAGAGCTCGAGCTTTCCAGATATCAGAGTCATCTCTGTTATCTACGATGCCGAAGGTGACCTGCTCAAAGTCTCACATGATGATGATCTCATTGGACCCTTTGAGGCTCTAGGGCTATTGGTCACTGGCACCTTCAAACAGATGCTCTATTGCGCTGACATTGATGATGTGCTGCATGATGAAGATGACGAGTCTGACGAATGATCAGATGCCAAGACTGCAATACACTAGTGAGTCTGTCCGGTGCGCTCTGCACAAATTGTGGAGCCTTACTGAAGGAACAAACCCAATATGTTTTCGAAGCTCTTGGTCGAGAGGATGATTCGATCCTTCCTGGCAGCTGCCGGCGCAACCCTTCTGGCAGGTCTGCAGAATCCTGACCTTTCAACGCAAGCTGTGAAGGCTCTTGCTGTGGCCACCATTGCTAGTGGTATCAGCGCGTGCATCACGCTCGTCACGCAATTGGTTGGGGATCCTGATTCGACCAGCTTCCTGAAGATCAAGGTTGAAGATGCAGCACGCTGATTCACAGGTTTCCTGTGAGACTCACCTGCAGATCATCAAAGCAGACGGTACTGTGATTGATCTTGGCAAGGTCGATGCGACCCATGAGCACAACCACAAACTGCTCGAGCGACTGATGGCATTCGTCACCAGCTCACAGGAGAAGGAATAACAATGGCAGTAGGCAATTACTACACTGGTATGGCCATTACCACCAACAGGATTACTGGTGCTGGTACTGAACCTCTCTATGGTCAGATGGCTACCGGTACTGGTGCAACCAGCTCGAGCACCAGCATGAACACTCCTACTGCTGAAGCACGCGTTGCTGGCACCAGCAGCCGCGTGACTACGACTGTCACCAATGACACCTACCAGGTTGTGTTCACCATTACGAGCGCGAGCGCACAGACCATTCAGCAGGTTGCGCTGTGGGATTCTGCTGGTACTGGTAGTCCTGCGACTGGTGGCAATATGTTCTTCATCAGTGAATTTGCTGGTATTGCGTTGAGCTCTGGTGACTCTCTCACTGCAACTTGCAAGGTCAAGTTTTCCTGATGCATAGCACGCTCATTCATGTGAACATGATTGAGATTGAAGGTGCGCGGCAACCTACGCTCCTGCTTCCTGGCATCGAAAACTTTGTTGCATTGCGCGCAGTCGATGTGTATTGCTCGAGCCTCGATGGGGAACCAATCAGACAAGACCCTGTTGGTTTCATCGCGCAGATCGTGCGCGACTGCGGAAGCATTGCTGTTGTCGAGCTGCAGATCAATGATCTCTATTGGGAATTGATCACTGGCAGTTTCTCGAATGATCGACCCATGATTACTGCAACCACTATCGATGACTTCAAATTGGTGGTTCAGGCTCGACGCACGACCCTGCTTGGGCAATGCGCCGGCACACAGTTAGCTGCAGCCTGCTCAAATAATGATGTGCCGAACCTGGCACACGCGCTGTTCCTTGATCTCACCAGCCTTGGAGCACCTGACCTGCTCGTCACATCAATCCAGAATTGGATGATTGCTCGAGCGAATGGTGACCTGTCTGCGACTTTCCCTAGCGTATTCGGATCGGATTACTCCAACCTCGATCACGCGCAATTGAGCGCGTTTCGTGATGCTTGGAATGCTGCTCTCGAAACGGATGTGCTCAAGATCACTGCTCGACTGTGGGAGCTGTATCGAATGCAGCTACTGTCGAATGCGCTCTGACCATGGGTGTTATTTGTACTAACACCTTTCCAGGTACCGGTAGTGCATGGACTGCTGCTGCCAATAACAGCAGTGACGGTAGTGCTTGGACACAAACCGTAGGTTCATTCACTGCATGGACGAGCATTTCGACCACAGCTTCTGGCAATGTTGGCACCTTCACAGGAACAGGTGCAGGAGCTGGTAGTGGTGCTGCCTATCGAACAGGTGCGAGCTCACCTAACGATGCAATGACTACAGCTGTCATCTCGCTTTCAAATGGATGGGGAAGTACCAGCAACAAATTTGGTGTTATCACCAACAAAACTACGACGACCGTAGCCACCTTTTATTATGCATATCTAGACAAATGGACGTACAAATCCACAACCAATTACGGATTGGTTATTGCTAGATACAGTGGTGGTACACCAACATTGCTATTGCAACCTATCGATGGGAATGTGACTGGTGTTGGAGGCTCAACATCAAAATGGGTTGTGCAGCTGCGTTCAATACGAGTCGATGGTGGTGCAAGTATCTTGCTTCAAGCTCGAGCTTGGAAAGGTACTAATCCTGCAACACCACCTTCTGGTGCAGATTGGGTGCAGTCAGGTTTGCAATCTGGTACTGACTATGTGACTGCTGCAGTAACGGATTCATCACCATTGGCAGCAGGTCGCGGTGGTCTCTTTGCATACAGTGCTGGTACTGCAATGACTGCTACAGCAGAGCAATTCGAATTCCGTTCGATGAGCGCAACCAGTATCAGTGCTACTGCGACCGGTACAGCAACAGTCACTACAACGCGTCAACGCATTACGACTATCCTGGCAAACGCGTCAGGTACTGCTAGCAGCGCGTTCACAAAAACACGCGCAATCACACAGACTGCCATTGCTACCGGTACTGCGAGCCTCACCAAGAATGTTGCGCTCATCCGTAGTGGATTGAGCGTGACAACCAGCAGTATCAGCAAGCTTGTCAGCATTGTGCGCTCGAGCATTGCTACCGGTACTGCTACCGGTAGCGCACAGAAACTGCTTGCACAACCAGTCAAGACCTTGCAGCTAGCCTGCAGAAGCACGATCAAACTGGTCATCGATAGCAAGGTTGCATTGCGCGTCCGATCTACAATGAAGCTTCCGAAGGAATGACGATGCAAACCATCTCTTACGTTGCAGGTGCGTCACTGCCGGCACTACAGATCCAGCTCATCGATGACAGCAATGCGCTCATCGATCTCACAGGCTTCACTGCCACAGTCAAACTTGGTCTCGACACCAGCACGACTGCGCTGACCAAGACCACAGGTCTGACCTGTACTGCTGCCGGTATCCAGATTGCTTGGAGCTCTACGGATCTCGATGATCTGGCACCTGGTAACTACATTGCCGAAGTCAATGCGACGGATGGAACGCACGCATATATCCGTCACTTCAATGTGACCATCGAAGGTGCTCTAGCGTGATCATTCTTCCGCGCAGCTCATGGAACGCAGCACCATCAAAATGCATACCCAATCCTTGGGCAGCTGGTGGACCGAAGGATCTAGTCATCCATTGGGTAGGCGGGTCTGGCAGTCTCCGACTCGATGACCATGCCAAATGTCCAGCAGCAATCAAGCAGATTCAGACCTACGAAGTCTCACAAAATTACTGCGATATTGCATATAGCCTCCTGTGCTGTCCCCATGGATCTGTGTACGAAGGTCGCGGTCTGCAATATCAGAGCGCTGCCAATGGGCCGGCAACCAATAGCACCAAACCTTCTTTGTGTCTCCTGCTCAACCAGCAGGATCACATGACTGCAGAAATGCAGAAGTCAATTCGACTCTTGCGAGCGTTCCACACACCAGGTCAGCTCTATGGTCATCGAGAAGTCAACAGCACCAGCTGTCCAGGTGATGAAGTATTTGCATGGATCATTGCAGAACGTCAGCCGCGTCCACCTGCACCTGGTCCCATCCAGATCGGAGACTATGAAATGAAGCTCATGCGCGGAGACAAGACCAATGAAGTCTGGTTGGTCACTGGTGGTCTCAAGACCCACATCACTGCAGCCTCATATGGTGCATGGAAGCTCTGGTTGGTAGCCAACGTGCCAGGAGCCTGCGACCCCAAGACCAATGCAGAATGGGTCGTGCCACAGGTTATGATCGATGACCTGACCAACACTGCACGCTGATTTGCGCTCAGACTGCTAGCATCTCGAGCGCGCAAAGGCTCCGACCCACCTAGCCTCATGGGTCGGAGCCTTTCGCGCGCAGACTGGTACCAGCTACTGCGCTCGAGCAGTCAGGTTCGCTACCGTCTGGTAGGAGCAGCCTGCTGCTCGAGCAATGCTGCGAAGACTCATGCCGGCGGCGCGTGCTTCCAGCATCAGCTTCAACATCTTGTGCTCGACTGAAGCCTGCAGCTCTCGAGCCTCAGACAATTGGTCGAGCAGGTGGTGCTGATCGTCACTGGTCATCGTTCGACTGCTCCTGTTCTGCTCGAGCCTGCTTCCATTTGGCATCGAGCTTGGTGATCAATGCTGAATACTCATTGATGTTCATGGGCAGGTCTCGCAGCACACTGACTGTGGCATCCCACAGACGATCATCAAGGTCTTGCATTGCACGTTGATGCTGGTCTGCTGCTTTGCGCCGGCGCACGATCTCATCATGAGCTGACCATGCAGTAGCTTCGAAGCCTCCCCAACCCTCTGCAATGCACAGATCGATCCAATGCTGCAGATGATCAAGGTTCACATCTGCGTGATGGTTCTGGCCGTCACTGGTCATTGAGCAGAGCCTGTCTTCCTGGTGCCGAACATTTCCGGGCGCACCAGATTGTGCCGACGCTCAACCAACGTCCATGCACCATTGAGCCTGTCGATCATGCTCTGATGCTCGAGCCTGGTCAGGTGACCAAGCTGGACTGCTTTGCTCATCTGACGACTGACCACATTCCACAGGTCGTCGGAGAGCTCGCACAGTTTCTGCATCTCGCTCTCATCACGCGGCTGCAACATCATCCTCTCAAGCCTCCCCATTGCGAACGCGTCGCACGATCTCATCGAACATTTCAGGATCACAGTCTCTGACGTACCGTCCCAATTTGACATTGGTGGTGTATCCGTCAGCCTTCAGACTGTCGCACAGGTCAGGATCCACCTGCTGGAAGTATTCTCCGACCAATGCCAGATTGCTCTTGGCCATGAGTCAAGCCTCCTGCGTCTGGTGGGTGCTGGCAGCCTCGAGAGCAGCCTCCATGGTCTTGAAGCATCCGACCACGTTGGGTCGGATGAGACCACCTTCCAGCAGGAGGATCATCGTGAAGCCTTGAGCCTCATCGATGTGCATACCGTTCGAGAGCTGGTGCATCTTCGAGCGGCTGACTGCTGACTTCCAGCTGCGAGTGATGGTGACCTGCATTTTGGAGCCTCCTGCCGGCTGGCATCTCCTGCCGACAAAGACATTGAATCACCACCCACCAGCCTTGTCAAGTCTTTTGTCGGATGGGTGGGAAATCCAGCACCAGCCTGCCAAATCCGACCATCCACCAAGCCTCACACCCAATGCGCTATGGTCCCAATCCCATACCCAAGCAGCCTCAGGAGGCTCACACATGGCACAGGAAGACCAGCACCTGGTGCGACTCGCAGCAGTCGCAAAGCAGCTCAAGCAGATCACCAGTCGAGACTGGAACCACAATGACCTGCTCGAGCTCCTGCACGACCACCACATCGAGATCCTCACCAAGCGGGGACGCAAGCACCCTGAGTATCTCTCCGACGCAATCCACCAGCACGATGCAGACGCACTCTGCGACAAGCTCACTGCAGAGCAGTCGCGAGACTGACCATGAACCAGAGCATCTACCAGCCGCATGGCAAAGAAGAATTGCTGATCGGCTCTGCCATCATGCTCCAACAGCAGCTCAACAAAGCAGACACAGCACCAGATGTTGATGCGCGCTACATCGTCGGATACATCGATGCCATCTGCTACGCAACAGCAGTCACAGACCCATGGTCACAAGACCCTGCAGACCTACGACTGTTCAGGAAGAACCTGCACGCCGGAACCATTCGAGCACGCAGGAGCGCAATGCTGGAATATGTGCGAACCGTCGCAGCAGCATTGGACAGTGAAGGTAAGCAGGTCGAGATCATCCAAAGCATCGACTGAGAGAGGCTCTCATGCTCAAGCATTTCCGACAGGAATGGTCACTGCTCACTCGTAGCCAGCAACAGATGCTCAAGGATGCAATGGTGCTCCTGCCGATCTGGATCGGCATCATCGTCGCACCTGGTGCCATCGACCGACTGCTCACACACCTTGGTATCTGACCATGAGTAAGACACCGCGTGGAAGCTCGAGCTCGAGCATCAAGCAGCCCAATCTCTATGCGCTCCACCAGCAAGAGGTTGCAGCAACCATCCGCGAGCGTGATGCAGAGATCAAACAGAATGGTCCCATCACGACTCGTACCGCGTTCGGCCTCTGGCAATTCGGACCAGGTGGAACATCGAGCACGACCTACGATGTGCCACCTTGCCAGATTGCATCCAAACAGAAATACCGGCGCGCATGATCGTGCGCGGCATCGTCATCACCTATGCCATCAGCATCGGATGGTTACCGGTATTTGTCCTATCCGTCTGCAGAAAGACTGACCATGCTGAAACAGATCCTGCTCTGCTCGCTCCTGTTATCCACCTGCACACTCGCAGACCAACAGGAACGAACCAGGATCACCAGCACCAGCTCGAGCACCATCTCGAGCACCAGCACCACTAGCTCGAGCACCACAACGTCGAGCACCACCAGCACCACAACCTCGAGCACCACAACCACCACAACCAGCGTTGTCGGCAACACACCAGAATGTGTGCTCGCTCCCATCATTCGACAGCATTTCGACCCATATGGTGAGAGCGAATGGGCAATCAGAATTGCCTACCGTGAAAGCAGGTGCCAACCAGATGCACGCTCAAGCACGAATTGTCTTGGAGTGTTTCAGGTCTGCAGCCCACTACATGACCAAATCTATCGAAACCTTGGTTTGGACCCTGCAAACTGGTTCGATCCAGAAACCAATATCAAGGTCGCAGCAGAGCTCTACCGGCGCGCCGGCAAACAACCATGGTCGTAAAGGTCACCTGCAGATGATGTTCAATGGCACAGCCTACAAAGCAACAGTCGATCAGCTCGCAGCAGAAATGCGTGACGCGTTCGACGAGCAATGCATCGATCTTGCCGATCCAGACATTCGTTCAGCAATCACTGTGACAGCATCACAGTTACTCAACCTGGTCGAGAAACCACCCATGATGCTCATGGTCGCAGTCGATGGGATCGTGACCATGCTCGAGGCTCACCAGTAATGCGTTATCCCACCAACGCAGACCTGCAAGCACGCAACGCATCACTCAGCAACACCAATGACAATCTGCGCGTGCATCTCACCAGACTGCTCGTCATCCTCTCCAAGAAACATTCGAGCGAATCCGAACAACGCACCATCGAGCTAGCCATGAAAGCAGCTCTGGTCACACCAGAACACATCACCAGCATTCGCGAAGGTCACACACCATGGCCAAAGACCAGATGAGCGAAAGCAGCAACCAACGTCGCGGACGACTCAACAGAGCAAAAGGAAAACGCAAGCAAGCATGGGTGCGCCGGCAGCTCGAAACCTGGTTCCAAGTCGAGCTCCCATTCAGCCTCCACAAACAGCAGGAAGAATCATGGACACATTTGCCATGGTTACTTGAATGCAAAGCAGGCTCACAGGTCGGACCCATCCACACGCGCTACCAGAACGCTCGAGCACAAGCAGAAGCAGCACGGTCACCAGACGACCATCGACCCTTTGTTTTTGTAGCCTGTCCCGATCAGCTGGCAGACGCATACTTGATCATGCGACTCACAGACCTACCAGACCTGTTCCCCAATGCATGACAGATTCCAAGTCAGAGCATTCGAAACAGCACCATGGATGACAGACGCAGCCTGCAAAGGTCGTCCCACCAGCTGGTGGTTCCCAGAAACCAGCAATGCGAACACAGCAAAGATCGCACGCACGATCTGTCGAACCTGTCCAGTCCACCAAGACTGCTTGACCTTCGCGCTCGAACGCAATGATGAAGGCATTTGGGCAGGCTTGACCATGCGACAGAGGCGCAAACTGCGTCGCACGATCAACACCACCAAAACTGTTTACTGTCCAGGTTGCCAGCAGCTGTTCCAGACAGGCTTCGAGGCTAGGAGCAAATATTGCAGCAGTCACTGTCAGCATCAGAACGAATTGCGCCGGCGCAGAGACAATTGTTCCTGACGTATTGCACGCGCACAGGGGCTCGAGCATTCGACAGGACCGGCACCTGGCAACAGCAATGCCAGCTACCAGCAGACCATCCACACCAATGCCAACACACATGGGTAGAGAAAGCAGACCAATGACGCAGCCTGTTCTAGCCACTAACGGACCTGGTGGACGTTGGTACGAAATCCCACATCCGATCATCGATGGAGGATTCCGCGGACCATCCGTCACCACCATCCTCTCCAATGGCATTCCAGCACCCGCGCTCAAAAGGTGGGGAGAAGGAATGGTTGCAGAGTATGCAGTCGATAACGTCGAAGCCTGGTCAAAGCTCGACCGGCGCGACGCGCTCGACCTGCTCAAACGCGCTCCCTACAACACCATGAACCGTGCCGGCGCACGCGGCACAGACATTCATGCCATCGCCGAACGCGTCCTAACTGGCATCGACCCCAAATCATGGGAAGGTCAAATCTACGGAAAGTTTGCACAATACATTGCAGACTTCCTTGATGACTTCGAAGTAACAGTCATCGGCGCAGAGCGCACAGTCGTCAACACCCAAGCCCAATATGCAGGCTCCTACGACCTGCTAGCCACCATCGATGGGAAGACCACACTCATCGACTGGAAAACCAGCAAAGGTGTCTACGGAAAGTTTGGTGTCCAGCTAGCTGCCTACGCTCGAGCAGACCTGCAAATCATCGACCAGCACGCAGAACCAATGCCAGCAGTCGAACAGCTAGCCATCGTCCACCTGACGGAACATGGCTACCGGTATGTGCCAGTAGCCACCAGCATCGATGAGCTCTACCAGATTTTCGAAGCAGCCTGCACCATCAGTCAATTCACAGTCACTGGTGAGAAACACACCTTGGGAGACCCACAGGAAGCAGTCCCCACCAGTCACATTCGAACAGACATGATCGAACAGATCCGTACCCTGCTCGACACCCATCCGAATGCCGGCGCAGAGCTCGCAGCAGCATGGCCAGCACAGATTCCAACCTTCAAATCTGGTCACAAGCACACGCGCAGAGAGCTCTATCTCCTAGCCAACGTCATCAACAGGATCGAACGCGACCAACCAGCAGCACCAGGAATCCGACTCGCAAACGGACCAGCAAAAAAGAAGGTGCTCGAGCAGCTCGAACAGCTCACCAACACACAGCTCGACTACATCGACCGGAACGCAAACATGGTCGGAATCAACATCCTCGAACGCAACAGATGGACAGAGCAAGAAGTCGATGCCATCCAACAGATGATCAACATTGCTATTGACAAGCACTGATCATCTGCAGCATCCTCACCTGGCGCAAGATCCGACTCGAACAACGCACCGGACCAGACCTGACCTGGGCCGCAACCGCTCAAGGAGGGCGCCCACGATGGCTACGGCAGACCAGGTGAAGGCGCTGGTCCGTAGCCATGCGGAGGGCGACGACTCGCACTTCTACGCCGTCGCAATGCAGGTCGCCGCACGCGCAGCGAAATCCGGTCAATCGCGGTTCGCTCAGGAGCTGCGCGACTTGGTTGACGAAGCCAAGTCAGCGTCTCAGAAGACGACCGCTCGCAGCCTGCGACCGGTCCCGATGACACAGCCACGCGGCGATCTCGCTGGTCTGCTCGCCGTCTCGTACCCCGACCGCCGAATGAGCGATCTCGTCGTCGATCCCTCCGTGCGGACAGCGCTCGAACGGGTCCTCACCGAGCAGCGTCAACGCGACAGGCTCCAAGAGCACGGGTTCGAACCGCTGCACTCGCTGTTGCTCATCGGATCGCCCGGAACGGGAAAGACGCTTTCAGCGAGCGTGTTGGCGGGGGAGCTGCGTCTCCCACTCTTCGTCATCCGCCTTGAGGTCCTCATCACGAAGTTCCTCGGCGAAACAGCGTCGAAGCTCCGATTGATCTTCGACGCCATCGCCGAAACCCGTGGCGTGTACCTGTTCGACGAAGTCGACGCGCTCGCCGGTGACCGCTCGGCAACCAACGATGTCGGTGAAATCCGTCGAGTGCTCAACTCGTTCCTGCAGTTCCTCGAGCACGACGCTTCCCCGAGCCTGCTCATCGCGACAACAAACCACCCGCATCTGCTGGACCGAGCGATGTTCAGAAGGTTCGGCGCTGTCATCGAGTATCCCTTACCGACTCCGGACATCGCACGCGCCGTAGTTCGCAATCGGCTCGCGAGCTTCGGAACGCGCGCACTGCGGTGGAGCCAGATCGACGAAGCCGCCGCCGGTCTCAGCCACGCCGAGATCACTCTCGCATGCGAGAACGCAGCGAAGCTGTCGATCTTGACGGGGTCGTCTGGCGTCACGTCCGCAGCTCTCGTTGCCGCGCTCCAAGACCGGAAGACTGCCTGCGGCAGATAGCGAACCAGCCAGCATGACCTGCGAACAGATCCTCGACCTCTACCCATGACCGACCAGATCAAGCCCGGCCACTACAGCATCGAACGCAACAGATGGACAGAGCAAGAAGTCGATGCCATCCAACAGATGATCAACATTGCTATTGACAAGCACTGATCATCTGCAGCATCCTCACCAACCTTTCACACCCAACCAACAGCAGCACACACTGCAGGAAGGAACACCCATGGACACGCAGCATCCTTGGTCCGACATGAGCACCGGAGATGGTGCCTACGCACGATGGACCGAACCTGGACAGCAGATCGTCGGCACCATCCTCGAGCTTGGAGTCGGCACAGACCTGCAAGGAAACAATTGTCCGCAGCTCACCATTCGCACCAAGGATGGAGAGCAGATCGTCACCTGCTCCCAAGCACAGCTCAAGAGCAAGGTGATTGCGCTCCACCAGACGACTGGCATCAACGTCGGAGACAAGATCGCAATCATCTACACCGGCAACCAGACGCGCGCCGGCGGCAAGACCCTCAAGGAATTCGATGTGTCCATCAAGTCTGAAGACCCCTTCGATGGACCCGTCCCCAACAACAAGCCTTCAGCCGCGGACCTGATCTGATACCACAACGCTCGAATGGCATACATCCAGGTTCAAGTCTTGGACGAGCGCAACCACACTCAGCACGAATGGGAACAATGAGCAGCAGCCTGACACCATTTGAATTAGTGCTGTCCCGGCTCGAAGCACACTCGAGCACACCAAAGAAACACCAAGCAGGCTGGATGGCCAAATGTCCAGCCCATGCAGACAACAATCCAAGCCTCAGCATCACAGAAACAGACACAGGAAATGTGCTGCTCTACTGCTTCGCAGGCTGTCCAACACCCAACGTCATCGACGCGCTCGAGCTCGAATTCTCCGACCTGTTCCCAACAGCACCAGCACGCACGCGCACAGAGCACGATGGCAAAAGCTTCAAAGCAGCGTATTACTACTACGACCAAACAGGAAACATCCTCTACCGGGTCGTCAAATACAAGCTGCCAGACGGACGCAAAACCTTCCGTCAACAGGCTTACCAGAATGGTGGATTTGTTAGCACCATGGGCAACACCCAACGCGTGCTCTACAACCTTCCCCAAATCACACGCGCCATCGACCAATACAAACCCATCTGGATTGTCGAAGGTGAAAAGGATGCCGAAACCCTCAGATGGTTAGGACCCACCGCTACCTGCAACCCAGGTGGAGCCGACAATGGGTCTGGCACCAAATTCACAGACCACATGATCCACCAGCTGGACAACGCCGGCACCATCGTCATCTGCATCGATAACGATCCACCAGGAGAACAGCACGCACGCTACCTATACCAAAGGCTCGCGCGCACAGACAGACACATCACCATCTTCAGACCCACCATGGGCAAAGACATATCCGAACACATCCGCAATGGTGGAGACCTGACAGACCTCGAGCTCATCGAAAACAGTCAACACCCAACAGGATGGGCAGAGCTCGAAACCATCACACCAGACGAGCTCGACGCACTAGACGATGATCCCAACCTCAATGGATGGTGGCCAGTCGATATCGCAAGCATCCTCGCTACCGGCTACCACCCACCCACACCACAAATCCTCGAGCGCATCGATGGACAACACCTGCTCTACACAGGACGCATCAACAGCCTCTTTGGAGAATCAGGCTCCGGCAAAAGCTGGATCGCGCTCCTAGCCACAGCACAACAAATCCAAAACCACAAGAGCGTGATCTACATCGATCTCGAAGACCACATCGGCAGCATCATCGAACGACTCACACTCCTAGGCTGCACCCACCAACAGCTCATCGACCACCTGCACTACCTAGCACCATTCGCAACAGCCGATCTCACAGACCTAGACCGCGTTGAACAGCTCATCCACACCAACCAGGTCACACTCTGCGTCTTCGACAGCGTTGGAGAAGCAATGGCACTAGGCAACACAGACCCCAACGCAGATGAACAGGTCGCACGATGGTTCCGCACCTACCCTCGCAGATTCGCGAACGCAGGAGCCTGCATCATCCTCAATGACCACCAACCAAAAAACACAGACAACAGCAGCCTGTTCGCAATCGGATCACAACGCAAAAAGGCTGCCATCGATGGCATTGCCTACCGCGTCGTCCAAAAGAAACCCTTCGCACGCAACCAAACAGGTGGAGAGATCGAGCTCCATGTAGCCAAAGATCGTGCCGGCACATTCCCCACCAAAAGCATTGCAGCAATCGCAATGATCACCAGCACCATGACGAGCATGAACATCGAGCTCCATGAAGGTCGAGACACACTGCTCGACACACTCCAAATCCAAATCCAAAAGATCGTGCGAGCACTAGAAGCAGCAGACAGATGCCAGAGCGCAAACCAGCTAGGCAAACAAACAGGAATGCACAGGAACACAGTCGAACAGGTCTGCCAGACCATGATCGACATGGGACTGCTCGAGATCGTCAGAGCATCCAGATGGGACGAATACCGGCTCGCACGACCCTACCTAGGAGACCTCGAGCGACAAATCACCATGCTCGAGGATCAAGAAACATGACGCGTCAGCGCGTCATGACGCGTCCAGACGCGACTGACGCGACGCGTCAGCGCGTCATGACGCGCTCTGACGCGCTGACACCGCGTCAGCGCGTCACACTCCTAGGAGTGACGCGCTGACGCGCCAGCCCAACCATCTACAATCCCAAATGCCAGCTCGAGCATCGAGCACAACAAAACTGCTGTCAGGCTCGAGCTGGCACACACCAAACATGGCCAACCACAAAAAGACACATCCTGCCTACAGATGGCCATGGCCAAAAGTCAGAGCACGCATCCTCGAGCGCGACCTGCACCAATGCCAAATCCAAATGGCAGGCTGCACGCAAATAGCCACCACAGTCGATCACATCGTGCCAGTCACACAAGGTGGAGCCTGGTGGGACGATGCCAACCTTCGAGCAGCCTGCCGGCACTGCAACAACCAACGCATCGAACGCAAACCCACAGAAGCCTGGAAGACAGCAGCAACACACATCGTCCTAGTCATCGGACCACCAGCAGCTGGCAAGAGCACATGGGTCGAGATGAACGCTCGAGCAGGAGACCTGATTGTTGACTACGACCGGCTAGCAGCCTCCATGGGTGGGACACCACACACTCATGGAGACCAGCTGCACACAGTCATCAACGCAGCAAGGAACGGAATCCTGCAGACCCTACGGAAAGGTCAAGCAGGCTGCGCTCGAGCATTCATCATCTCTGCGAATCCAGACGCAGAGAACATCTTTCCCCACCACCAGGTGCAGGTCATCGACCCTGGACAGGAACAGGTCAAGGCTCGAGCACACGCGGCTGGCAGACCTGCCACCTTCCAGAGACTGATAGACGACTGGTATCGAGCGAGAGCGAACGCAGGAACGGATGAGCAGCAGAGTCGCAGCTGGTGAATCCTCGAGCCTCTGGTGGCCACACAGGAGCTCTGCTCGAGCGCATGGGTGCGAGGGGAGAGGGGAGGGGAGGGGAGCTGCGACGGGTCTCCGGGCCACCTCAAGAC
>Ga0208784_1000209_pt1 | contig 30970 bp, 45 predicted proteins | sample DEB19_08_DNA_FD_184531 | JGI IMG/M metagenome (GOLD analysis project Ga0208784, IMG submission 184531) | Aqueous microbial communities from the Delaware River and Bay under freshwater to marine salinity gradient to study organic matter... | ecosystem: Environmental > Aquatic > Marine > Coastal ... | reverse complement strand
ATTACGTTTTGTAGACTTACCATACTTGCTGATGATATTCTTTACGTCCTCAGCATCTAAACCAATACCAAAATCCTCCACGGAGAATTCAAATCCTCCGTCTTTTGTAGCTCTGAGAGCCACAACAATAGGCTTATCTACGCCTGCTCTTCTGTGACTATCCAATGCATTTGATGCACACTCACGGATAGTTGAACCTATTGAGTCTGAATACAAGTTCTTACTCAACATCTGCATCAACACCTGTGCAGAATCTAAGTCTAGGGACATCCCTATAGACTCGGTTGCCTCACCATCTTGGTGAATCATGGCTTCTTTCTGTTTCTCTAAGATCATTTTACTGGGAATTTAATGCTGATTAATGCTTCTTTTGATTTTTTGTATCTATCTATGTCTTCTTGTTCTGTAAATATGCTCTCTGGATCTGCTATCTTAACAACACGAGATCCATTTACACCTATACCATTTCCATAGATGTAGTCTTTGTAGAACAACTTGGATGTAAATCCATGTTTTTGAAATTTCTCTGCATACCATGAGTTAATATCTTTTGGTCCATTGGTTTGCCACTCTTGAAAATTTTCAAACATATTTCCTGGAACACCATATTGATAGTATTGAATAGTGCCTCTGCCCTGTCCACAATACCATCCAAAAGATGTATACCCATTACCAGCCACCATAATGAAGTCTCCTATTTGGAGATCTCCTCCATATCTTACTTTCATATGTTATGCTTTTTGATTAACCAAATGTTTCTGTAATTGAGATCTACATACTTCTCAACAGTGAAATTGTCTGAAGCATTATATTCTTTTCTAGTATATGTGCTTGTTCTACCATTGTATGTGTGAGTGTAAGTTGTTTCTTTAATAGCCACCTTACACTTCACAGATTTGTAAAAGGTTTTGTTTGTTGGATTGTAAGTAGGTTGCACCTTCTTTGGTTCTACAGGTCTAATCACCTTAGCTCTGGCAATAGTTCCCTGTACAGAGTAGAGGAACTCATCCCCCATCTGTAACTGTGTTACATCAATTTCCATAAATATTTGTTTAGAAAGGTGGCTCTTCATAGAGCCAATAGATTGTGTAATTGTTGTTGTCTTTGATTATCTTGTTCACCTTGGTAAATACACCCTCTGTATCCCAATCAGTTTGCTTGTAAGAAGCGCTGGCTGGATGACTGAGGACAAATGACCATGTGAATGGAGGAACATAGCGCTCATATTTAGCAGCGTCTTTACCTAGAAATATAATAGGTGTACCAGCTGTGTCTATTACATGCTCAAAGAAATACCTTGTGAAAGGTTCCCATAGAGCAATGTGTGAGCCTGCCTTGTTGATTTCTGTGGTGAGCGCTGCGTTAAACATTAGCACGCCCTGATGAGCTAAATAGCTAACGTCTGGTGTCTTTTCATACTTAAGATTGAGCCCGTTGTACAGGTCTCTCTCTATTCCACCATAGAATTGCTCTAGTGATGGCTGTAATGTCTTTGTAATAGAGCAACCCATAAGTAGGCCGTCTGCTACATATACACCATTCTTAGCTGTGTGATAAGGACACATGCCCATCATCACCACCTTTAGATCATCCAGAGAAGTTTCTTTGAATGCTCTGAAGACATTAGAAGAAAGAGGGGCAATCTTCTTACCCCTCTTTGACTCCTTTTTGAGAAACTCATAGATCTTGTCGCATTCCTCACTCTCGATAAACGGTTGCATTTTTGTATGCCAGCTCTCATGAAACTGGTCTTTGAATTTCTCCCAAATCATTAGAATTCCATTTCTAGTTGACGTAATACTGTTGGTTCAGCCACCTGAATCTCTGTAGGTGTCACCATAATCCCTGCAGCATTAACAAAGAAGCTATGCGCATTGATATGATTTCTCATCCAGAGGGAGGGATGTACTTCCTTCATAGCATAAGTGGTGTGTTGATACAACTCCCACAGGCTGCCTGGTGCACCATAATCAAAGGATGGATTCTCAATCTGGCCTCTGATGATGTTAAGTTGTGTGCTCTCAATGATGTTCTCCTCAATAATCATACGACCAACAAGCTCAGCTGTTGTACGCTTAGTAAGCTCTATATTCTTCATGGTCTCACGATCAGCCTGAATCCTTGTAAATGCATCACCTGCTTGCTTGATGTATTCTGTAATAGCATTAGGTGTGAATGTTTGGATTTCTCCCTGATGCTTCTTTCTGAATGCACCATAGTCTCCTGATACACAACCATTTGAACAAATAAAGATGTGTGTACCAATAGCAAACTTCAAGCTCATAGACTTGTCATAGCTATTCTGCCAGCCAATCTGAAGCTGCATCTCGTTATCTGCTACATTCTTAATGGTATATCTGCCATTGGCTACATTACCATTTCTAGCTGCAGAATATGTTTCTTTCTCTAATTCAAACCCTGCACCTTGTATGCTTTCTAGTGTCAGGTCAATAAGCTGCTGATGTGTAACAGGCTTATAGGTTTTAGTTTCTTGTGGGATTTCTGCTCTCAACAGAATATCCTTTGCTGTAACGTAGGATTTCTTACTTTCCATTATAATAGTTGTTTGTGTTTTAAATATGACTCAATTGCTTCTAGTCCATGTTCTTTGGCTAGATCAGCCCAATCTTTGATTCCTTCTGTCAGATAGTTACGTGGGACGTTAGCATACTCAAAATCAAACAGCTTTGTTATCATTTGACTATTCTTCACACCCACCTCATCTGCATCAAAGGACAGGATTTGCCTGTCAGAGTTGGCCTTTAGATATTCTACATTCTCATCAGAAAAGCATGCTACACCCTCATTCTGGACAGCACAACAGCATGGGAAAACCTTCTTCATCACCATATAATCCTTCTTGGACTTATTGATGAATGCCACGCTGCAATTCTTTATATCCTCCTTACCATCCATGGTTGTAATAGGTACATTATTGGGCACCCATTTGCTTTTCTTGTCTCCAAAAGGACGATACACCTTCCAATGACCATCATATAGATAGCCAAATCTAAGTTCTGTATCCTTAATAGGAAACTTCTTTCTGTTGAGATAGAGCTGTTTGATAGAATAAACGTTGTTAGCTCTGAGATCGTCGAGACTTTGATAATACTGGTTCCAATAGGCTAGTTCCTCTTGTGTGAACTTCCTTGTAACCACCTGAATCAGGGAATAGCGCTTGCCCAGATCTTCTGGTTGCTTATATTCCTTCTGAATAGCCTTGTATTTCTCTGTTGAATTGCCTGGTAGAAATCCCAGTCCAAAGTCCTTATCAATCATTCTGAGCACATCATCTATAGAGCTGAGATTGAACAGCATTTTGACAAATGTGAAGCAATCTCCACGCTTACTGGTATCACCAAAGTCTATAAAGGATAGAAATCCTCTCTTATTCCCTATAACAAATGAGGGATTATTCTCATTTCTGAAGGGAGATAGTGTTGCTTGGTTGATTTTCCAGTTCTTATCTGGCATGTAAAACCTAAATATGTCATACTCTGATATCTTGTTAAGCACAGCCTGAGGTGTGAGCCTCACCTTGATATCTCCTTGGATCATTTGTAATCAATATATTGTTTTACTTCTTGAATATCTGAATCTGTTAGGACGTTTATCTTACTCTTCAAACTGAAGCGCTCATCATTTAGATGATATACACTCCTGGCTAGAGAGATGAACTCTTCATCAAACTTATGTTCCTTCTCCAATATTCTGAGCTTATCTTCTATGGTCCACAATTGTGAATTAACCCCTATCAGATCCTCATATAGAACAGAAATGGAATCATTTACAAGGAACGGACCAGCCACCTTGAAAAGTCCTGAGAGTTCTTTCTCAATCTTTGCAAGCTTAGTGTCATCTGTCACCTTACTTTTCTTTATTTGCAGGATGCTGATCTTATCTATCAGCTCACCCACACTCACTGGAATTGTTACCATAATAAAAATAAAGCCCCCACCATTTTACTGATGAGGGCTATTTGGAGGTTAAGGGAATTTAATAATCATCACCATCATCAGAAAGTACAGCATCTGACGCCACGAGGTTATCATCTGCATTATACTCCTTCAGATCACGGAGAATATAGAAATCACGACATCCATATTCACCTGTAACATTGAGCACAAAGCGCTCATGTGGTTTAAGGTCTTTTAGCTTCTTAGCACGAAGACCACTTTGAACTGTACCATCATTATAGTTGATGAGACGGAAGTTCTTCAGAGCATAAGCTGGCAAGAATGCCTTGTTATATATACCCTGATATTCTTTGTTCTCACCATCTTTCTCTTTCATGATGATTGTAGCAAGAGCACCAATGTTTGTGCAATAAGCACCATCCACTTGTGCCTTCAGTTCGCTAACATTACCTTTCATTAGCTTCTTCCAGTCAGCTTGTAGAACAGCGTTCTCTTTCATGAAGTCAAGCTTACCCAACCAGGTGCGCAAGAATTCATAAAGTTCTTCTTCTCCTACATATGCAACACGGTAGTCACGCTTTGTGAACCAGTCAGCTAAATCATTAGCATCTGCAGCCCAAGCACATCTACCAACATTATTGATATATTGTTTCTTAGAACCGTCTTTGTTTTCACGCTCTTTGTCCTCTAGGAAGAATGAAGCCTTGAACTTATCTCCGCTCTTGACATCCTTCAACCAGACATCAACACGCAGATAGGTGTTCTTATCCCTGCTCTGTCCTAAATACTCTGTAGCTTTACTGTTCTCAGGAAGTTCAATTCCTAATACTTCTTTGTACTCTTCTGCTGTAGGATTGATGGCTATTACCTCAGCCTCAAACAATCCCACCTTCTTTGCGAATTCTTGTAACTGTTTCTGTTCTCTTTGATCACCTTGAATCATTGCTTTGAATTTTAAATGTTAATTAATGTGTGCTTTTATTTATAATACTCGTCTATTGTTTCTGATACTAGCTTCAGATTGTTTGGCACCTTCACATCAGTGAACATACCATCTGGGCTCTTAGCAGGATATTTTCTAAACCTGTTGGTTAGGAAATAATAATTGGATGTACCATCTTTGCTCTCTTCAACAAATGTGTATAGACACACTGTTAACAAACCTTCTAAGACAATCTGGTTATCGATCATCTTACCAGCAGTTTTGATCTTGTATCCAATAATCTCACCACCATCTTCAATAGTTTCAGGATGTGTGAAATAGAACACTTTAAGATCGTCACGAAGAGCACGGGCTGTTCTAAAAAGATCAACCATATCTCTAGCCATCAGTGTAAACTTGGTGAAACCAGTTTCTGTGGCTTTTGCCATCATGTTAAAACCCATGATGTAGTTGCTGTCCTCAATAATAACATTCTTGATGTGAGGAGCATCATTGGATAGCTTGCGCAATCTCTGTGAAATCAGGTTTGCGTCATCTATCTCATCATAATTTCTGTTCTCTCTGTTGTACAGTTTCTCTGCGCCTTTGAATGGTAATTCTTTCTTTGCTACGTTGATGATGTACGTTTCTTTCGGGTCCAGATGTTTGATTGAAGTGGACTTGCCTGTACCAGTTGGGCCCACAATTCCGATTAATTTACTTGCCATGTGCTTTGATTTAAAATATGTAGTTTGATGAGCTATAAAGATAAGAAATCCCTATGAATTAAACAAATTTTATTTTGTTTTTATCAAAGAATTCTAGGGCTTTTTTCAGCCATTTTCTCTCTACATCCTCGGTTGTACAAATAATGTATATCTTGGCCTTCTTGTCTGGATTATCATACTCCATGGCCATGCATCTGTTAATCTTCTGAGCCAGGTTTTCTGCATTACTATCGAAATAGTTGATAATCACCTTATTTAGGGGTTTATACGTAACACCTGTGTTACCTATCTTTACGACAGCCATGTGATTACCCTCTCCTGCAGCAAACTTCTCAAACATATCCTTCTCTCCCTTTTTAGAGTGATAGGAAGGAATGCCTAATGCATCAGCTATTTTAGTGACACCACAGAACACCAGAATGCGTTCATCCTTGAAGTTCTGTAATATTCTTCTGGTGCACTCACGCTTGGCTAAACTGTTCTGGATTATTCTCATCCTTGCGAGCCTAAGAAACATTGTGTTCTTACCCTCACGCTCAGATTGATTTATGCCCCACGTGTATGCATCAAATTGCTTTTTCTCTGTTCTCATCTTACCCTTGTAGTCTTGCTTCACTCTGTCATCCAAAGGAACTAGCTTTACAACTATCTCATAATCAACAATTACGCCTTCCTGGATAGCTTGCTCAATAGTGTAAGTGGCAACAACACACATATCTAAGTGGTCACAAAGTGTATCCTCTGTCCATCTAGATAGGGTGCCTGTTAGTCCCAGAGCTACATCATTATTCTTTAGCAGGTCCTTGGTTGCAAATAGCTGATTATCAGAGAGTAAGTGAATCTCATCTATAATCACCATATCATACTTATTATCCTTGTACTTATGGAGAGATAGATGGGTGGTATATGTGACACCACTGTCATCATATCCACGTGTTTCAAAGTCTGCCTGCCAAGCAGCTTTGATCTTTGTGTCTGGATAGGCAATAAGAATGCTCGATGGTTTGGTCTTCTCAAGGATGTTGATGGTAGTGTAAATCTTGCCAAATCTGGGGCATAGATTCAATATACCAAACTTCCCTGCATTAATCCACACATCAGCAAACTCAGCTTGCCTTTGGTCTCTTAGTGTCATAGTATTTTTATAAGTTGTCTATTCCTGTCAAGCAGTTGCACCACACCAAACTTAGCATCATACTCCTCAATAATACCATCTAATATATCACGAGGATTACGCCACATAGGTAGATAGGTGAGCAGCTCCTGAGCAGATAGCAGTCTACCATGCTTAGAGCTGTCATACATTTCTCTATACCTCTCATATATTAGTATAGTAGGATTGGTCCTTCTGATTATCAGGTAGTCTTCTCTTGTCATTAAAAAAGATTGATACGCTCCAGAAAAGCCATTCTAGATTCACCACTGTGTATTTGTCAGCAGGATCAGGACTTCTCAAGATTGTGATGGTGGGTAATAGAATAATCTGCCAATAGGGTTCTTCCTTACAGGGAACTGTAGAGAAGGTTTTAATACTCATCATAGTTATTTGTTTAAGAAATAGGTTTTGTTTATAACTGCCTCATAATCACTATCTGTTATAGCAGACTTCTTAGGCAACTCTTTGAACATACCAATCTGGCCCATAAAGCCTAGACCAATACGCACATCATCTTCACCATAGGAATTCTTTATCAGCCTAAGGTTTCTAAAATACTTAGCACCATACTGATCCTTCAGCTTATTCAGGTCATAACCACTTGGGTCAGCCACTTTATAACGCATAGGATCAAACAGGGCTAATACAACATCAGCATCATTCTGAGTCTGTGAACTCTCAGCAAAATCTTCCAGCTGAGGCTCAACATCACCATTCTTTATCCTGATGGGATTTGAGATATCACGATTGAACTGACTCACCACAACAGGCGTATACCCATAAAAGTCACGAGCATATCTAAGCTCATCTGACATCTTATCAATAGCCTGCTTCTTGGTAGTCTGGTCCTTGGTGGTCTTTAGTAGACCAATGTGATCAATGATAACAATTGTTATCTCGTTCTCGTTGTTTGGGAAATAGCGCTTGTTAAACTCATCCACCTGCTCAATGCGCCCATTTTGCAAGGCATGCGCCTTTAACTCTTTGGCTACACCTACAGCATTCTCTGGACCATCGATAATTGTGATGACATCATCCATCCTTTGGATGTAATCTTCATACATCAGGAACAAATCATGCTCATCTTTGGTCATTTTCTCATTCCAGCCCAATAGCTTGCTTACGGGGATGATAATCCCTTGGTCAATGAATATCTTCCTACTGACCCACTTTGCTAGCTTATATGTTCTAGAGCGCTCCATTGAACGATATATGATGCGTAGCTTAACTCCTGGATCTTTCTGACTGATATACCAGTCAAATGGATTCAAGACAAACGCATCATCAATAAAACTTGTCTTACCAGAGCCTGTTAAACCACCTACCAGGAAGTACATGCTCTTACGGATACCAATATACCTATTGAGCCTATTAAAGCCCATGGGTATACCATTATTCCTCCCTGTCAGGCCAAGCTCTACTTCTTGTTTAAGTAGTTCAAAACTCATATATCTGTTCCTCCTACGGGTTTATCAGTTTCTTCAACCTTACCACCCTCTTTAATTAATTCAATGAATGGTTCAAAGCTTCGTTGATTCAAATAAGTGAAAGAGTTCTGCATATAACTAAGTCTGTTAGTACCAGTTTTAACAGAGTTCTCTTTCTTCTGAAGGACATCAAACTCCAGCGCTTCTATCATTTGAGCTGCTGTATATTCTCCCTCAAGAAGAATCTTATCAAACCTGAGTCTGCATTCATCTTTATTCTGTCTCAAGCTTCTTGCGCCTGTGAACTTCTTACCCTTGTGGGTAAATGTATCAGTGCCTGGATATACTTTCCACCACTCTTCAAACTCTGTGGTGGCAGGCTTACGTTTAACAATCTTTGTTGATTCTTTGCTTTCTATAAATTTAAGGAGCTCTGTTCCTTCTGTCGTTATCTTCTCATCACTAGTGGATATGAGTCCCTTTCTAATTAAAGTTTGATAGAGTGCAGCGATCTTCATACTTCCTTCGCAGAGAGGCTGAACATCAAACTGCTGCTCTATCAACTTTAGGAGATAAATAACGTCCAAGGAATAGCCTTTTTTAATGAGCTCTTCAAAATGGTAGGGCGTTATCTTTAAGTTCATCTGGCTGGGGTTGTTTATTTTCGTAAATCACTGTAATCTTTGCAGGAAGTCTATTCTCTTCCTCAATGATTTCCTGCATAATTTCTTCTTCTGTTCTAGCTTTGTCAGCCTGCAAATATACAACATCTTTCAGGTAATCCCGCTCAAAATCTTCAGAAAAATTAATAGCCTGCCCATCCAAAGAATACGTATTTTCCTTCTTTTTCATTTGATGACTTTTTGTAGGAGATGTTAGCCACAATAGGCTTTCCCTTCTCCAAAGTTTTCTCCATCACAACTGTTGTGGGAGACTGATGTTTCTCTGTGTAAGCTCTTGCAGCTTTCACTGCATCTCCTTTCGTGTTATGTCTGCTTAATTCGCCTTCACGCTTATGCACAACATACTTGAGCACCCATTTCTTGGTGCCAGGAGTTACAATGTGTTGCACCTGTGTCTTTATTTTATTACCGTTAGTCACAGGTTCCTCTAGACATATGCATTCTGCACCTTGGAACTTAGTGAGCTCATCAATGCGCTTCTCAATGTAGTTATACAGAGGAAGCTTTGCAGCTTTATATTCTTTTGTTACATCTCTGAACCCTGGTGTAGCATTAATAGCACCACTATATCCTTGTTGGTGACCATATTCTGCTTCAGCATCATCAACTGCGTTTTGGTATGCTTCTTTAGCAGACATACCTCTGCTGTTCACTGTAAATGCTTGTGATCCCATAGTTTTAACATTTATCAAATAAAACAATAAGTAACATTGTGATGAACACTCCAGCTAATCCTATTAGCTCAAGCTTAGCATCATCTCGATAGTTTCCCATAAATATTCTTTTAAATTATTCATCATCCTCATGCCAAAATGTAGTGGTTGGGTCATCATCATCTTCTGGCTCTTCTAATGTAGGGGCATGTATTATCTCATAGGCAATCCATACCCAGGCAATCACTAAGATTGCAATAAAAATGTAAGTGAGCATAAAGGGTTAGTCTTTAATGCGAAGTCCATAACCTAAATCAAACCATTGAAAGGTTTGCTCAGCCTTCGCTTTGTTGAATTTAAATATCTTCCTCAGGAGAGGAATAGCATAAGACTTGAACAGCTCGTGCTGTTTTGAGGTCATTGTGAAGTTGTGAAACCACATCTCATCCTTTTTAGCATCTTCTATGGTTTTACCCACCATATTCAGCTGATACTCAATTAGATGGTCCTGTATGTTTGTTCTATTGATGGTCACCTTAGGCTGTGGGAAGAATCTATTGAGCCTTATTTGCTCTAGGAACTCTTTTTTATCCCACACCTCTACATGTGGACGCTCTTCAATAAAAGACAGCTTGACAATATCCCCTTTAATGTAATTGATGAAACAAGGAGTACCAATGTAGTCCTTGTACTTGTCTCCTTTTGAAAGTTTCATTAGAATAAGGTTAACTGATTAGGATTAACTACCACCTTGCGCTTCTTGCCTTCAGATGCTATCTTATAGATAATCTTCTCAGCACGCTCAATGTAATAGTCATAATTAATGTTATCCAGAGGATAGTTTTTGTCTAGGTGATTGCATACAGTGGCTAACCACTCACCAGCTTCCACTTGTGAAACACTGGCAGCACCACTTTGACTGTCCTCATTTTTAACCTTTAGGAGCTTTTCTCCTGTATTGGAGATGTAATAACGAATGAGCTTATTGTATAGCTTCTTCTCACCTGTTGACTTATCTATTCCTTCATAATGGAAATCCTTGCTAGCCTTCTGTCTTAGGCAGAAGTCAAAGATATTATTATGATTCCTAATAGTATGCTCAATAGGTATATCACGAACAAAATATTGTTCGAGAGCCATTGGTACAATGCGTGCTGACTTGTTCTTATGAAGCTCGAAATCTGTGAGGAAATCGCCTTTCTTCTTAATTTCTCCATCTGTTTTTATCGCAAGATAGTCATTTACAGTGGAAAATATAATTTTTTGATAGTCAGCTCGTTCTAGCTCATATTTGGTCAGTTCAGACCACCATTTGTTTATCTCATGCATCTTATCGATGTAACATTTCTTTATCATAATTGTTACACCATCTGTATTTGCAGAGATAACACGTATACCAGCTAGTTCATAGGCCTCAATAAGCATCATCAGGCTGAGTTCACCTGTAATAGTGGTAAACATAGTGAGCTGCCTGTCATAGATCCAGGATTGCATATCACTAGACTTACCATAAACTGAGTTTACAGCAAGCTTCAGTGCACCTACAATACCCTTGATTTTCTTATCCTTCTTAGCTAAAGGCTTGAGTTCCAATCGCTTCTCAAACATGGCTTGATAGCCTCTGAGAAATGCAGATCCCAAGTGTTGTGGATAACGGCCATTATTAATGATGATGGCTGGATAATAGGAACTTACGTCCCAGTCTATAATCTCATGCTCATCATCAGCTTCAAATATCTTAGGTTTATTCTCTGTATGCAGTCCGCCCTTCATGAAGGAATACACATTATCATAGAAATGTAGTTCCTCTTTAAAGTCATCCTGCAGCCCTAAGCTTAATCTCTTTATTCTCTTGAGGAAGTCTTGTAGCTCTTTGGTCTGAAACTCCACATATGGAGCAATACAGTTCTTTACAGCTATAGTCTTCCTAAAGAAGCCCTTCTTGGGCAGTTCTTTATAGTCTATTCCCTTCTCCTGGCAATAGAACTTCTTGATCATCTCATCACCTATCTTACTATCAGAATAGTTGAGACAAGGTATACCAAACTCTTGCTCGATATCCTGTCTCAGCTCAATCTTATTATCTCCCTTATACAAGGGATGATCTGTCTGTCCAATAGTAACTAAATAGAATTGATAAGTGGCCCACACATCATTCAAACAATAACCCGTGATGGTAACAATATCATCCTTGGTCATGTCTGTCTTGTTGTGATCAATAGGCATCTCCTCAATATTCTCAAGGTCCATCTCAAACTCTAGTCTCTTCAGGCTCACTCTTCTATTCTTGTTGTCAAAGTGGTGTATCCTGAATAAATCTATTTGTTTGAGTGTGAGGTCTGTTTCACGATATTCTGGAAATACATCATGATTAGCGTCATCAATAACATCAGATGCTTTCTGATTTATCCTGGCTGTAATCTCTAGACTAGAGAGCTCATGCCAATTCTCATAGTTGCGTATCACCCATTCTATCACTTGAGAGTCAAAGCGCAAGTTGTTGTAGCCCACCCAATAATGATCTTTGTACTTCTCTGTGAAATTAATAAACGCATCCAGATTGTTCTCATCCTTATTCACCTTGAACACTCTGTATGGTTCTTGAGGAATCAACGCCACCACAAGGAAATATTCTTTAAGCGTCTCTATGTCATAAATGATTACATTGTCCATTATTCTTCTATTTTCCAGTAGTGATCACATTCTTTCTTCTCCTCATTGTATGGAGGATTAACAAAATAGGATTGTCTATATTCATTAGGAATAGCTGTATATCTATAACAGTCTTCCTTTAGAGGACAATCTTTGCCTTTACACATTGTTATGTCTGGCATACTATTTCTTTTTAGGAGCGGCCTTCTTAACTGCAGCTTTTTTCTTAGGAACAGCTTTCTTAACCTTGTCACCAGCTTCAAGAACCACCCTAATAGCTAGTCCCATCATGTTACGAAACTGATTCTCATCATCATCATTTGCCATGAGACAAGCAAGTGCTGCTGTTAATGTACCAGGATCACCCTTTGTTTTCACTGCACACACTTCATCACTAGTACATACAATAGTGAGGCGTGCCACTTCTTTTACAGCTTTCTTTTTTGGAGCTGCCTTTTTAGTTACTGCTTTAGCCATTTTCCTTGTTTTGATAATAAATAAATCTCACCTTAGATCCAAGCTCTTGGTCATTAGGTGTGTTGTAAATAACATTGTTTGGAACACAAGTGTTTGAACGCTCTGTTCCTCCATCATAACATGCTTTGCACAATTGTCCAGCCCCTTCAATATACCCTATACGCATGTCAACATGTGTGTCGTAATCATATGGTGTTTCTACACCACATATGATGCATACATCTTTTGCCATAAGAAAGGTTTTAAATGGTCCCACCTCAATACGAGATGGGACTCAAATTTACTTAAATCTGCGCAATCTAACAACTCTTTTGTATGCGTCCGAAGGACAATAATACATTTTGTTGTTTTCTATCACCAGTCTATTAGTTTTCTTCTGTTTAAAGATGGCATCAATGAGCTTGTTGACATTAATGTTATCAGTGTCATCAGAGTAAACCAATGGTCTGATTGGGCTCCATGAGGAGCGGTACACGAGGGATGATGAGGGTTGTGTAAGCATGACTATATGGGTTTATGGTTTAGAAATATATTCTAATATGATCGTCATATCTCTCCACTCTTGCTATTCTCTGTGTAGGTGTTGTAGGTGTTGTTTCTACAACAGCTGCTTCAGGGGTTGCAGGTGTATTCTTTTTCCTGCGTCTTTTTGGACCATTCCATTCTGCAATTTTGTACGTACGCTTAGCGAGATTGTACAATGTCATACGAAATGATTCTTCTGGTCTGTTGTACTGAGCTGCCAATCTTTCTGAAATAGAAACAATAGGCTCTCCTGTGCGAATAATTGCTTTAAGTTGATTTACTTCTTCTGTTGTGAGGCGTTGTCCTTTTGGCATTTTATTGAATTTTAATTGGTTACCAGATTTCAAATCCTCCACAATGGCGGAGGAATGTTACAAAGTTTGTTACATGATAAAGAGGAGCGCTGTGTGCTGGAAATGCTAATGTACCATCTTCAGCCACCACCCCATTATAGAGAATAGTGCCTACTGGATGGTCTTGGTTAAGCTTTTCTGTCCTATTAGGACCAATAAACCTACCATCAGATGTGCTCCAAGCTCCTAAGCATAGGTAGAATCTGTCCTCATCATCATGCATGTTGGCATTATTGAGTATCATGAATGCCTCAATTGCGTCAGCCAACATATCACAGTCTTCCTGTGTCTTCAATCCACCACCGTCATTAGATCCCCAATTGTTTGTATCAAAAGGAAGCTCTGTAGCATGTATAGCCATGTCAGCTATTGCATGAATTGGTCTCCATCCCCACCAATTGCTTCTGAAATACACACCAGGATTATTACTATGGAATAGATCCATAGAGTTGAAATACATACTCTTTTCATAATCTGTGGCTGTCTCCCAGTTTGGTTCTTTTGGGCGATCCCCTGTAATACGAGGATTTATCCCAGCAATGTCTACTCCCATAAACTGTTTTTTGATTTTGAATAATCTTGCATCATTTGGTTTGCTGTAATGATCCCTGATCTATCCACATGTAGTCTGCCAACATGTAAGTCTTGCATCCATCTGTGAAAACGAGGATCTTGTTGTGTCTGTGCTCTTTCAGACTCAATCTCTTGAAGTCTTTCAATAGAAATGTGCTCTAAATTCATATGCTTTTTATTAATGTTAAGAATCGTCGTCCATATCTGACTCATCTTCTTCTTCATCATCATCATAGTATATTTCTCCCTCTCCCTTACATACAGGACAGGCTGTGTCTGGTGTAGCACCATATCCTGAACCATTACAATGATCACATAACCAAGGACCATCATCATCATCCTCTTCTTCCTCATACATCCCTGGAATGGTCATGGTCACCTTATCTGCATATAGGATGGGATTTAACTCATCATCATATGCAAAATCATACTCATCTACCTCCACATCCACATATCCATCAAAGTCATTGATGATAATGTTGACATCTCTGAGCTCTATATCTCTCAACTCATCATACTGTGGTCCATCATCCCACCATCCAATCTCATGTGGCTCAGCTATCACCTGCTCATCATATATCAAATAAGGCTCAACAGGTGCACCATTTGCAGCTATAAACTCTTCCATTGATTGAAGAGGCATCTTATCCAAGGCCCATATCTCTGAATATTCTTTTCTGGTGCCTGGATTAATCTTAGTTATAAACCACATTCCTAGCTCCAATTGCTTAGGCATATAGCTCTTAAGCACGAGTTCTGCGGTGAAATGCATAACTATTTGTTTTGTAAGTGTTTAAGAATGTCTTTCTCTTTAAATGTACGCTTTTGTGGATTAGCAGCTCCCATAGGATCTTGTGTACTATCTACACGAACACATTCGTATAACCCATCTCCTAGGTCTTTTACCACCTTCCACGCTTGATACAATGATTTGCCAGCTGTGCCAGCCTCATGTCTTTCAATATGCTTTCTAAATATGGTTCCTATTGTCATAACTAATTGATTTATAATATGTTATGTTAATAATTTGCATGAAATTTCCTGAAATGTCATGCATTTACTTCCTGATTTGGCCGTTTATCGCTCATTTAAAACCCATTTATAGCTCAATAAACTCATATAATGAGCTATAACAAGCTTTTTTATGATCAATAATGTGCGTTATAATGCACATTACCATGTGGTTTTGTCCGTTTTAACGGACATTATACCTTTTTGCGTATAAATTGGAAATATATTGCTCTTTTATATGCTTTTGGGTATAAAAATCACAGCATAAGTGCCAAAAAGGAAATATATTTCCACTTTTACGTACGTAAAAATGTGATTTACAACACTTTTTCAAACATATACACATCCTCTTTATAGCCAGAGTGTAGAACCAGGAATCTGGATTATCAGTTCCAGCCCTTGATTCTACATACATCTGACTAATGCTTACTAATAACCCAACCCTTCGAGTTCATATGCATTAGCTTCCACGACAATATTGCCATGGCTCACTGAATACATAAATAAGATGTGCAAGCGATTTGCAAGGGCTTGGAATAGTTTAAACTCTGTTGGTGTGAATGTGATCTTTTTCATTTTGAAGGATTGTGTGTTGTTGATTAATAAGGACGATTTGCTTTACGAACAACCTGTTCCCAAGTCATTCTACCCTTGCAGCCGTATCCTGTGGTCCTGCAAGATGACATAAATATAGCAATAAATGCTAATAGGAGCAACTTCTTCATTAGAATTTGTTTTTAGGGTTGAGGAAATCTTGTTTATTGTCTTTGAGAGCTGTAAATATGCCCTCACAGGCATTGTCCCAATAGTTGCTGTCCCACATAATGAGACCAACAACCCCATGCCATAGAATAAATGGTAGAGCTAATGTTAGACTCACACCATAATAAAACCATCTTAACAACATAACTAATTGATTTTTAAATGAATGAATAAATAAAAGGGGCCAGGATAGACATCCAGCCCCGTACGATTGCTTGCCATAAATATCTTTTCTATCTATCTTCCTCTGTATAACCAGCTGAATCATATATTGGTTCATCAGGATATAGTTCAGGCGGCACAGATGGACATCTATTATACTGCCACCACTCTGAGCCATCATATTCTCCCCTATCAGCCCATGTACCATCTTCAAACCATATAACACCATCTAAGTTCTGTGATCCATAACCACTGTCATATGTAAAGTCTAGCTTAGCCATAAACTCAGCATATTGTTCATCTGTATATCCTAATGGAAGACATATCTTCTGTTTATCTTCCCCATCATCTGTCCAAGAACATATATCTTGTACCCATGCACATATAACATGAGGCTTTGTAACAATGAAATTGTTGAATTCTATCTGTGCGTTCATAACCAATTGATTTTTAATGAATAATATTATCTATACAACCCCTTTACCACAAGGTTGGCCGTGTGAAGCCCATCCGTTGTATAGAATATAATAAAAAAGAGCCCTGTTACAGGCTCTTGTTAATCAACTCATCCAATTGAGCCCTATACAGAGCTAAATCATTCTCCAAGCATTGGATCAAACCCTTCTGCTCATCTACCCACCAGTTATACTCTAATCTGGCTTGATAGGCATCAGACACATCTTCTATGTCTGAATACGATATCCTAGGAGCAGGAGTGTTAGCTAAGTCATACTTAGCAGTTTCAAGCTCAGTAGATGTATCAACTACAAGCTTGAACAATTGTTCCTTTGTCATAACAAGCGTTTAAATGGTTAATTAATGCTATATTTATCCTCTAATAATTTGATTTACCTATTCTCTGATTTACCCATCAAAAGTGTCTATGGGTCACACCACCACTCTCTAACTCACACTAAATCAATGAGTTATGAGATGGAAGTAATGATGAGCCCACCCTAAGGAATGGTAATTCCCCACCCATATATATAATAGAAGAAAGAATGTCCCCATTGAGAGGACATTCTTCTATTCATTAGGATGTTTGCAACAACTTCTCCATTAGTTCATCACTAATCTCTGTTGTAGCAAGTGTCTCGTAACGCTTGATTTGAGACTCTACTCTTGCATCTTCGAGTTTCTCGTTACGAAGAGAAGACCATTGCATCTTGTTAATGTAAGTGCTGAAGTTGAGTGTAGCAACTTCTGTGGCTGTTACATTACCGTCACTATCAACACGGTCAACGGTTGCTGTTCCTGGAATCAAGGTGATGCTTTTAACATTACCGCTCTTGAAATCAGCATTGAAAGGATGGTCATCTGGTACAGAGAATACTACATTGTTTCTCTGATAACGAGTGAAGGTCTTGCCTTCCTTTGCTCTCTGACCCTTTTGGTACTTCAAGCCACTTTGTACAAAAGCAACTTCGTAAACACTTTCATCTTGCAACTTAATTGGTTCCATAATGCCCTTTCAGTTTTTTGTGTGGTGACTCCACATTTTACAGTTAATAATTATTAAGGAAAAGAATAGGGGGGCTATCCCAACTCTCCAAATTCTGCTGGGGGTTTCTGGATGGAATACCCTCCCCTCCCATGCACATGATAGGTTTTTGGTTCCACGTGGAACATGGGGGGATTGTCAACCTATAGGCTTACATATGGGGGTGTTTTGTCAGCTTATAGGTTTACAAAAAAAATTTGTTGGTTATATGGAGGATGTCTTGTAACTTTGGGGCGGTGGGTGGGGAATGGGACATAAGTCCGTCCTACAGATATAGAGTGGATAGGTGGTTAAATCTGGTGAATGGATGTCTCTGGTAGATGGAAATAAGAATGGGGATAGTGTATCTGGTTGAAAATAAGACATAATATAGCAATAGTATAAAAGATTGTATTTGACTATGTTATAAAGTCTTCCTATCTTTGTATCAACTACATTAACAATATGAAGGTCATATTACAAAAGCTGAAGAAACAGGAGGAGGATAGCTATCTGGTAGCAGAGAGGTATTACACCATCCTGTCAGCTATTAATGATCTTAAGCTGACACAAAGGGAAATACAGCTTTTGGCTTTTACGGCTATTAGGGGGAATATATCCTATGCCAATATAAGACAGGACTTCTGTGATAAGTATGGCACCACCAACCCCTCTATAAATAACATCATTTCCAGGCTGAAGAAGATGGGGGTGCTGGTGAAGGATGGAACGAAGGTGAAGGTGAACCCCAAAATCATATTAAACTTTGAAAACGATGTCACCCTTGAAATCAGACTTGTTCACAGATAATAAGCCCATGAGCCTTCCTGTTAAGGATTGGATCATTAGAAAGCTGGCTGTGAAGATGATGACCAGTGAGAAGACAATTGAGACGGTGGTGAACCACCAGTTTCAGGAGGCTAACAAGGCGCTGGTGAAGCATAAGAGTTTGGAGATCAGTGGGTTTGGTAAGTTCTTCTTCAATGAGGGAAAAGCTGCCAAGCAGATGGCGAAGTTTGAAAGCCAGAAAGAGCTGTTCAGCAGGATTTTGGAGAACGAGGTGTTGACGGACCAGAAAAGGAAGTCGATAGAGCTCAAGCTGCAAATAGCCCTGGATAATATAAGAGACTTAAAACCAAAGATGTATGTCGATGATTTCCCAGATTTACGAGGGGTGGAGGAACAACTTGATACCCCCAGAGAAACTGAAGACAGCGATCATAGAGACGAGTAATGAAAGAATGAGGATTTGTAAGCAGTGTGAACACCACTCAGCTAACAAAAAAGATTATAAAACCATCCGTCCTGATGCTCATTGCACCAAATGTGGGTGCACCCTGTCTGCAAAAACCAAATGTTTAGCATGTAGCTGTCCAATAGACAAGTGGGCAGCGGTGGTTACGCAAGAACAAGAAGAGCAAATGAAAAAAGATGATGGAAAATAAAGAGGTTGTTTTAAAGAAGATTCCCCTGAGGGTGTTGATAGACATTCTGCAGGATGCCTGGAACAAAGGAGCTGACTACATCGATATTATTGGTGTGGCAGACGAGGTTCAGGACAATATAGCCATTGCTATAAAGGAAGAATATTTTAATACCAATCCAGAGGAGGAGTTTGAAGTGGATGTGGAGCTAGAAAAGCTGGATGAAGATAAAGACATTACTGACGAAGATTTAAACCAATTAATATGAACCCTGTAGTAGAAGCATGGATTGTTATTGAGAAACTGGGAGCTCTTGTGGCTACACCAGGCATCTCAGAAGATGTTAAAACTCTAGCTAACGAACAGATTGCTAAGCTTTTAAAGGATGTGATTACACCTGGACTAAGCAAGCTCTCTGCTAGTTCGGCTGGAATTATTGCCTAAATTATGCATATGGGAAAACCCAATGATTATTACAGAGTGCTTGCACTCCTCCAGCAATTACAAGTTAGCTATCCTAATTACAATATGGGTAGACATATAGCCACTGCGCTAGATGAGTATGGAGATGTGTGGGGACTTACAGATAGGGAGATATTGTTTGCTCTGGAGAAGTATAAAGCTGAGCTGGATATGGATGTCCCACACACGGACGAGAGTGAGATAGACCAGATTATAAAGGAGGGGATGAATCTGGAGAACATACTAAAAGAAGAAGATGGCGAAGACTATTAAAAAAACTACATACGTAAATGCTGAGCTTGATTGGGCAGAACAGCAGCTTTCCTCATGGAAGGCTTATGTTGATGCCAATCCCCTGCATGAACTTAAAGACAGGATTGAGTGGAAACCAACGGCAAAAGGTGGAATGCTTCCAATGGTGATTGCATCAATCGAAGCACAAGGTAAGTTTATACAGGAAACAATGAAGAACTACTTAGCTCTTCTTGAGGTGGTGGAGAAACTACGTGAGAAAGAGGAAGCTAAAGTGGAAATCAGAGGTAATGGAGAACTAAGCTCCATGGCTGAAGACTTCCTTAAGAGCAGAAGATAATGAGCGAGCTTATAAGCATAGACTACAAAGACTGGTTTATTAACCAGGGGCGTCTGCCTGACCGTGAGTCTGCAGAGTATAAGCCGTTTTTTGACTTTCATAGAGAAATATGCTTGAACGGGTGCTTAATGAACGGGGTGTATATCAACCCATTCCTTTACTGGCACCTAAATGTTTGGCATACAGAGGTGGATGTTGTAGATGAAAGAGGACGCATCTTCCAGAAATATGCAAATCCCCTGTTACGTGATAACGAATGGATTGTGACAAATGAGATTGACAGGGCACAACAAGATAAAAAGGGCTTGGTGATACTAGGAATACGACGTTTTGCCAAGTCTGTTTTAGAGGCTTCTTACATAGGGTGGGGCGCAACATTTGATGAAAACTCCCAGAATGTGATCGCTGGGTTAAATGCCCCCGACATAAAGCTGATCACAGATAAGCTGGACAAGGGCCTCAACTTTTTGCCTGAAGCATGGAGATGGCAGAGAGTTGAAGACAACTGGAAAAACCAAGTCACCCTAGGTATCAAGACTCGTGGAGGAGAACGTATACCGTTCTCTCAAATCCTCATCCGTAACCTGGATGAAGGTAATAACGAAGAGGCTATTGCAGGTACCAAACCTCGTAAACTAATCATTGACGAGATTGGTAAGGGCAACTTCCTCAGAGGCTTTCAGGCAGCTGTGCCAGGTTTCACCACACCTTATGGTTGGGGATGTTCTCCTCTACTTACGGGTACAGGTGGTGACATGAAGAAATTCATGGATGCCAAGAGCCTAATGTTTGACGTGGACAACTTCAACTTTCTCACTTATAACAATGAGAAAGATGATAGACGAGTGCACGGACTTTTCATTTCCTATAAGTATAGGATGGAAGCTAAGGAAGAATCTACACTTGGAGCATTCCTTGAACATTCAGAGGACAGCGACCTGCACAATGTTCCTATGCTTGTAAGTAATGAGGAGAAAGCAAAGGAGATAACAGAAAACAATCTCGAACGCCTTAAAAAGGCTGGAGATAGAGTGGCCTATCTGAAGGAAAAGATGTACTATCCTATGGAGGTGGATGACATCTTCCTGAATGAGGACACAAATATATTTGACATAGAAGCAGCCAAGCGTCAAAAGTCTAGGTTGCTCATGCAGGGGCGTACAGGCACTCCCATTGTTCTGTTTCATGATGGTGAAAACATCAGCCATGAGTTTACAGATAAACAGCCCATAACCAACTTCCCCCTAAAGAACAGTGACTTGAAAGACGCTCCTGTTGTCATCTACGAATTTCCCATCGAAAATCCTCCATATGGACTTTATGTAGCTGGTGTTGACCCATATAGACAAGGTCAAGCTGCATATTCCACCTCTCTGGGTAGTGTGTACATTTATAAAAGAATGCATGACATAACAGGAGAGAAATATCAGGATATGTTCGTAGCTTCGTACTGCGCTAGACCTGAGAAGAAGGAAACGTGGGAAGAACAGGCTAGATTGCTCATCAAATATTACAATGCTAGAACGCTTTGTGAGAATGATGACATCTCCTTCATAGAATACATGAAAGCAAAGGGAGATGCACACTATCTAGAGAAACAACCTGACTGGCTGAAAGAAGTGGTGCCTGGAACAACAGTGAAACGTGACTATGGTGTACACCGTTCTGCAGATAAGATAAGAGACTACCTGCATAACTGTCTGAAGAAGTATATGGAGGCTGTGATATATCAGGATAAAGATGAAGATGGTAAGGTGATTAAAGAAGTGACAGGTGTATCAAAGATATTTGATCCTGTGCTGTTGGAGGAGATAATTCAGTATAACGATCAAGGTAACTTTGACCGTATTGTGGCTGCAGAACTTGCTATAGCTCAGGCAATTAAGATGGACCCTGTGCTTGGTAAGGTGGGAGGATCATCAGATCCTAGAGTGAGTGCGATATTCAAACCCAACAAGAAGAACGTATTGTTCACAGAATCTCGTGGGTTATTTAATAAAAGGAAAAAAAGTAAACTATTTTTATAATGGCTATCATTAGATATACCAAGGATGCTACGATTAGATATGCCTATCTAAACATATTCCCTGATCAGTTCAAGACTGACAAGGAAAAGCAAGATGAGAGTTGGATAAAGAATACCATGGACTACTTTGCAAACAAGGCATATGCTGAGTATGTAAAGAATCGTGACACCTTTGTCAAGAATTATGACTTAATGAAAGGCATCCTTCGCATGGAGGACTTCTATCAGGAGCCTCAGGTGAGAAGCTTTACAGATATGATGACAGCTGATTTACAGCTTCCTGCATACGTGAAGATGTATTCCATCATAACCACTCCTGTTAACGAGCTGGTTGGCGAGATATCAAAACGTCCAGACACATTCCGTGTTAAGGCATTTGATGATGACAGTAAATCTGAAGAGTTGCAGTTTAAGACAGAGATTCTTCAGCAATACGTTTTAAATGAGGCTAAACAAAAAATCATACAGTCTGCTGCTCTGAGTGGAGAAGAAATTTCTGATGAGGAATTGCAGCAGATGAGTTTTGAACAAGTGAAAGAACAATTGGATGCTTACACATCTGTGGCTGAGAAATGGGCCAACCATGTTCTCACTTGTCAGAAAGCAGAGTTTAACTTAAAAGAAAAGTCAGAAGACGCCTTCCGTGATATGTTGATATCTGGAAGGGAGTTCTATCACATATATGAAGACAACTCAAAACTTGGATTTAACATTGAGGTGGCTAACCCAAAGAACACTTGGTTTCTTACAACTCCTGATCGTAAGTGGATCTCTGATCCTACAGGTAGAGCTCAGGGGGCTTATGCCGCTGGTACAGTTCAGGTTATGGAGCTTTCAGAAATCATTGAGAGTATTCCTGACCTCACCAAAGAAGAGATTGATCACTTACGTTCATCTCTTCAAGACTATGGATTGATTAATGTACGTGAGTCCAACCTTGGTAATCCTGATGCGATTCCTGGTATAGACTCTGTAATGTATGATACATATGATCCTCTTGTTCTTCAAACTCGTATGATTATTGAATCAGAGATGAAGGAGAACAATGATGGATTGAAAGACTTCTTGGGACTTACATCTAACGTATCTTCCTTTGGATACAAATACGTTGTTGTTCGTTGTTACTGGATTAGTAAGAAGAAGATTGGTAAGCTCATCTATTTAGATGAATTGGGCAACGAACAGTCTGTTCTGGTAGACGAGAACTACAAATCTGGTACTGTTCCTACACAACAGAGTTTGGAATGGGGATGGATTAATCAATGGTATCAGGGTACAAAGATTGGTCCAGACATCTATCACATCAAACCATTCAAGCTTCTTAACTATTGTCCCATCATTGGTACAACTTATGAAGTGAAGAACACAGAGGCTAAGTCTCTAGTAGATTTGATGAAACCTTTCCAAGTGTTGTACAACGTTTGTATGAACCAGTTGTACAAATTGCTTGAGAAGGAAGTGGGTAAGGTGTATTTGACTTCCATCAGACATATTCCTGTTCCAAAGGATGGTGATGCTCAAGATGCATTAGACATCTGGGAAATGGAAGCACGTAACAGGGGTGTTGTATTTATTGATGATAGCCCTGAGAACTTAAAGAGTCCTTCTAGCTTCAACCAGTTTAGGGATATTGATCTTACACGTACACAGGAGATTCAATCTCGTTATACACTAGCTCAGCAAATGAAGAATGAATGTTGGGAACTGGTAGGTTTGTCTAAGCAACGTCTTGGTTCTGTATCAGCTAGTGAGTCTGCAACAGGAACTAACACAGCCATTCAACAATCCTATTCTCAGACAGAACCTTTGTTTGTAGCACATGAATATGTTCTTGGACAGCTATATCAAGCCATCATTGATGCAGCCTTGTATGTAGAATCCAAGAAGCCTCAGTCTACACTCTCTTATATTACAAATGAAGGAGAGTCAGCATTTGTTTCTGTAAATGGTTCTGATTTAAGATTCCGTGATTTGAAAGTGTTCTTGACTAATCGTCCTGAGGATACACAAATGTTCAATGAGCTTCGTCAACTTGCTCAGGCTGTTATTCAGAACGGTGGAAGCTTGTACGATGTAATTGAGCTTTACAGCACCAAGTCTATGAGAGCCATGAAGAAGGTGTTCAAAGATTTGCGTGATAAGCAAGATGCCATCCAGCAACAGCAATTGCAACAAAGACAACAAGAGCTTGATCAGCAACAACAACAAGCTGCAGCTCAATTGGAGCAGTCTCAATTGCAACATGAACAACAAATTGCTCATGATGACTACCAGAAAGAGCTTGACAGAATCAATAAGAAAGAGATTGCTATAATCTCAGCCACAGGTTATGGAAAGGTGGCTTCCGAAGATGTAAACTCTAATGCTGTTCCTGATGTGTTGGAAGTGAGCAGACTTGCTAATGAAGAAACATCTGCAGCAAATCAACATCAGGCAAAGCTTATGGAAATAGCATCCAAGGAAAGACAGGCTGCTGAAAAGCTAGCTCTGGAAAGAGAGAGACTTCAAGTAGATAGAGAAAATCAAAAGAACGACTTAGCAGTAGCTAGAGAAAATGCAAAAGGAAGGGCTAAACAACCTAAACCTAAGAAATAATGTTTGATAGGCTAATAGACCTACTTACAGGCTGGTTTGAACAACTGATTCCCTTCTTCATCGTAAGAGATTATGAGGAAGCAGTTGTTCTAAGGTTTGGTAGGTTCCACAAGGTGGCTAAACCTGGTTTCCACTGGCGCATCCCTTTTGTGGATGAGCCTATGGAACAGCATGTTGTGGTTACTACTATCAGCCTAGCTCCCCAGAGCTTATATACAAAAGACAAGCAGAACATTGTGGTGAAGGGTGTGATTAAGTACAGGATCTATGATGTTCAGACATTTCTTTTAGAAGTGTATGATGCTCAGGATGCTATATCAGATATGACCCAGTCTATCGTTAAGAACATCATCATGGATAAAACCCTGGATGAGTGTATAGATACTGAGATAGACAACACCCTCACGAAGAAAGCTAGGGTGGAAGCTAAGAAGTGGGGAGTGGAAATCCAGCAGGTAACCCTCACTGACCTAGCCCCAATCCGTTCTTTCAGGCTTATAAACGATACCATCGTAAACAAACTTGATTAGAGTAAATTAGATTAATGCTATATTATCTACGAAAAACCTTGATATAGCAACATAACTCTTTGCTATTCAATTATATCTATCTATTTTTACAGGCGTATAAACCAAATTAAAATAAACTACATATGGCTGAGAACCTTGATAGTCCGTCATTCGGCAACTTTAGTATTGAAAATACTATGGAAATGGGACCTGGGGGAGCAGAATTGTTAAACGATCTGTTGTCTCCTGAGACTTCTACAAGCAACCCTGATGGTATTCAGGAGATTGTAAAGAATGTAGAAGATCCTGCCCCTGCTCCAAAACCTGATGTTCCTAAGGGAAAAGAAATTGTTCCTAAAGAAGATGGTAAAGAACCCACAGGTCAAGACCTCATCTCAAGCTTCCTTGGTGATAACACTGATGAAGAAGAGACTGAGGATACACAACCCGCTGACAATCAACCAGTTAAAAAGAAAGCACCTGAAGCAAAACCTGCTGAAGCTGCTCCTGCTGATGAAGAAGAGAGCGAAGAGGGTGATGAGCAAGTGAGTCAATTCACAGCTCTTTCCCGTGATCTCTTTAAACTTGGTGTCTTTTCAAAAGATGAAGAAGAGGAAGATGTAAACATCTCTACTCCTGAAGAATTCCTTGAGCGCTTCCAAAATGAGAAGAAGAAAGGAGCTGTTGAAATGGTACAAAACTTCATTGGTCAGTTTGGTGAAGACTATCAACAAGCATTCGACGCTATATTCGTAAAAGGTGTTAGTCCTAAAGAATACTTTGGTACCTACAATAATGTAGTGAGCTTTTCTGAAATGGATCTGTCACAAGAGAACAATCAGGTGGCAGTGATAAAGCAAGCATTAGCTGACCAAGGTTTTGAGCCTGAGGACATTAACACAGAAGTTGAAAGACTTAAAAACTATGGTGATCTTGAGAGCGTAGCTACAAAGCACCATAAAGTGTTGGTTAAGAAGGAAGCCGCAAAGCTCTCACAAATGGAGCAAAAGGCTGAACAAGAACTCCAACAAAAACAGGCAGTTAAAAACCAATACATCCAAAACGTTCAACAAGTTTTACAAGATAAGTTGAAATCTAAGGAGTTTGATGGAATCCCCATCAATCCCAAGTTGGCTAACGAACTACAAGACTTCCTACTGGTAGATAAGTACAAAACTCAGTCTGGTGAAACACTGACTGATTTTGACAAGACCATCTTGGAATTGAAGAGACCTGAGAACCATGCAACAAAAGTGAAGGTTGCTCTCTTGCTCAAAATCCTAGAAAAAGATCCCACCCTATCTACCATCCAAAAAACAGGCGTTTCAAAGAAATCAAACGAACTGTTTGGGGAAGTGGCTAGACAAGTGACTCGCACTAAGACAGCAAGTAGCTCTCAGCCTTCTAAACAAAATTCATGGTTCATTTAAATTTTCATTAAATAAAAGGATAACAAAATGGCAATTCAAACAATCCCAGGTCTAACTGGCTTCACGTATGCTCGTGTCGCATCTATGGACAAGCGTGCTGTGGGTAAGCTAACTGACGCTAACCACCTGGAGAGCTTTCACTCAACTGAGCCTGCTGATTACGATAAGAAAATCATCAGTCTCTATACACAGAGCTCTCTTTACAGCAATGACTTCCTAGACATGATCAACAAAAGCACGCCTTATTACATTGATAATAATAGCGATGCTTGGAAATGGCAAGTAGCTGTTCCCTACAAATTCCCTAAGATTATCGACATCCCTGCTTCAACTCTTGAGTTGAGCAAGCCTGGTATCGATGGTCAAGAGTTCCAATTGGTAATTGACACAAACGAGTTCTCTAAGAACGCAATCGTTTCTGTTGGTTCTCGCCAATATGGTCCTCGCTTTTACGTTATTAAGGATCCAGTTCCTTGGAACATGGGCTTCCTTTATAGCTTCACTTTGGTTACAGACAATCCAACTGTAGACTTCGTTAGCCCTACCTTCTTGCAAGTGGGTATTGAACTTGAGTTGGTTGATGCTGCAATTGGTGAGTTCGATCAAGATTTGTTAGGTCTTCCTCGTTTGGGTGAGCAAATCACAATGTTTGAATCTTTGGGTTCTGCATATGGTTTTGAGCACAAAATCACTGAGTGGGCTGATGACAAAATGATGCGTGACTCTGCAGGACGTCCTTTGGATATCCTTGTTTATGCACCTCAGCGTCGTAACCAACTTCCTTTGACTCGTAACGATGTTAAATGGGAGCCATTCATTGAGTTCTGGATGCGTAAGTCTATGCTTGAGTTGAAAGTTAAGCGTATGATTTGGTCTCGTCCTGGTACTGTTAAGACTAACGGTAGCAAGCAAGAACTTAAGCGTACATCTGCTGGTGTTTATCACAGAATGCGTAATAACGGTAACTTGGTTCAGTACAACCGTGGAGAATTCACTGCAAACTTGATTCGTTCAGTGTTTGGTGACTTGTTCTATCGTCGTGTGGATGTTAAGGACCGTCGTGTTAAAATGTATACTAACGAAGCAGGTTTTGACGTGTTCCAACAAGCTTTGAAGACAGACGCTTTGAACAGTGGTTTGACATTCATGGCTGATAGCGGAAACCGTTACATGCAAGGAGAAGGTCAACACATCACTTACAACTTTGCATTCGATGCAATGGTTACTCGTGAGACTGGTCGTGTTGAATTGATTCACTTGAAAGAACTTGACTTGCCTCAATCTAACCTTGAATTTGGTCAGAACAAGAAGTCAACTCCTGTATTCATGGTGTTCGACGTATCTCCAATGTCTGATGGTTCTTTGGTTAACAACATCCGTGAAGTTCGTATGAAGGGTGCACCTTCTATGACTTGGGGTTATATCGATGGAACTCGTCACCACTTAGGCTTTGCTAAGTCTCAGGGTATGAGCTCTGCGAACAAATTCCCAGGATATGAAATCTGGATGAAGGATCGTTGTGATGTATTCATTGAAGACTTGTCTCGTACAGTTTTGATTGAAGAGATCCCACAATTCTAAGGATCCACTCTAAGGATAATATCCTTAGACCCCTATACCGAGAAGAGAATGCCCCCCACACTCCCTGTGGGGGAGCTCTTCTCAAATTACAGAGTGTTTGGATTGGGGAGTCTCCCAGTCGCTGGCCCTTCGGTGGGAACCACTCTGCAAATAAAACCAAATAAATAAACTACATATGGGTAAGTTAGGTAAAATCTCAACAATTAAGAAGGAGTATAATAACTCACAACTTCAGACAATGCAAGGTGGTCTTGCACTTAAAGGCTTAACACGTATTCCTGGAACAGGGGTGTTTAAATATCCCTACAAGGAGCTGGATGGTCAATACAGAACAGGACTTGATCCTAATGCTGCATACATCCGCAGAATCCAAGATCCTCTAGAAAGAGAAATGGAAACTGAACGTGTTACAAAACTTAAAGACAAGCTGCAAGCTGCACTTGGTGATATTGACTTAGGTCCTCGTTCTAGTTTCTGGAACTATGGATTGTCTACATCTACACAAGATAGTTTGCATGTTCAACCTGTGAAATTGCTGGATGGTGATAACTTCTTTGATCTTGCTATTCCTCTTCAGGAATTAGCTTTCTCTTGGTTACGTGTTCATCCAACAATTGCAAGCTCATATCAAGCTTGGGAGCGTGGTGAATATGCTGCTGAAACTCAGTTCTATGTAGCTGATGATGAAATCGAGAATGCTGTACTCTTCAAGAAGAAGCAACTTATCAATAAAGCTATTGTTAAGTTTGACAGTATGACTCCTGAGAAGAAGAGAAAAGTGGCACGTTTGTTGGGACTACCTGTAACTGATGATACTAAAGAGGAAGCAGTTTACAACCTTGTAGACAATGTCCTTAAACAAACCGAGTTTAAAAACGGTAAGTATCAAGGGTTAAATCCTGTTGAAGTGTTCACACGCTTTGCAGATATGAAGGATAACTTACTACATATTAAAGACTTAGTGAAACAAGCAATCACTCACTCTGTTTATAGAGCTAAGCCAAATGGTAAAATCTATGAAGGTGAGTTTGAAATAGCTAAGGACGAAGATGATTTAATTAAACAACTTGCAGATGATGATAACCAAGACTTGCTCTTGACCCTCGAAGGTAAGTTGAAAACTAAGAAATTAGCTGCAGTATGATACCAGTAGACAGTTTGTTGTACAAGATAGACCAAAAACTAAATAAACTGTCAACCAACATTCACCAGCAAATAAACTTAGAAGATAAGATATTGGCTTTGAATGAAGCCCAAATAAAGCTGATAAAACAAAAGGTTGATGGTTTTAGTGTAATAAGTGGAATGGGACTCGACGCTTTCAAGAAGCGTTATGAGGACCTCCAAAGCTTGGTTATAACCTACAACCACCAGCCCCTTAAGTTGAAACTTAAGAACAAAGAACTAAATCAATGGTTTGCCAATATACACCTACTTGATCCCAAGTATATGTTCTACATAGATGCATATGTAATTGCGGACAAGGGAGTGTGTAAGGACAGAAAGATCTGGATTAACAGAGACTTGGCTAAACATGGTGACCTTCAGTTCATTCTGAATAACGATCACTACAAACCAAGCTTTGAATACCAAGAGACTTTCAACTTCCTTTCGACAGATGAAATAAGCATCTTCACTGATGGCACGTTCACACCAAAGCATATCTACATGTCATACATGAGATATCCTGTTTACATAGACAAAACTGGTTATGTAAGATTTGATGGAACTGACTCAGTGGACCAAGACTGCGAACTTGAACTCTATCTAGAGGATGAATTGGTAGACTTAACAGTACAAAACCTGGCTATGTACACAGAGAACGCTGCTGCTGTTCAGAGTGCACAGTTCAGGATACAGACAAACGAATAAATTTTTTAATCACCTAAAATAAAGCAAAATGGCTGATTTTTCATTAACTACGCTCTTCGTAGTACCAGTAGGGCAAACTGCGCTCCCTAGCTCTGGATCTACGCAAGACTTAACAGCAGGTCAGGTAGGTATCTACAAAGCTGACTACACTGTTGCCAACGCTGGTAACATTGCTGCTGCTCCTTACTTTTATATTGCGCAGGGCCGTACTAACACTTATCTGCAAGGCTCTAAGCGTTCTGATAAGATTAAAGGCTGTCCTTCAGGTGCTGGTTGCAATAGCAACGTAACTGAGTGGTATAAAGTGAACGGTTGTCCTACACCATTGACTCAGATCACTGATGTAGTTAACTGGAACGTACAGTGTGGTGACATTGTTACCTTGACACTTCGTGCTCACTCTAGCTACTTGGATACTTTGTATTTCAACGGTTTCACTCGTTCAGTGACTGTAAATGCTCCTTGTTGCAACTGTGGTGATAACCCATGTGACACTGTAGACATTCCTGCATTCATTGATGATGTTATCTACCATTTGAATTTGCAAGCTCCAGGTAACAACCCTGATAACATCACTTTCTCTGACTTCTATCAGTTCCAGAGAATTGGTAACGACCAAAACGCTTTCTTGCGTATCACTGGTAAGCCTCTTACCAAATATGGTCAGCCTTGTGATGTTGCAGCGTTTCCTTTCGAGTATGACAGAATGTGGTTCCGTACATTCGTATTCAGTGGACCTGCTACAACTGCTGACTTCATTGTAGCTGATCCTTGTAACATTGTTGCTGATCCTGTAGTTGTACAGCGTTCTTCTTACGCTACTGGTACTTCTGCTGAGATTGCACAATTGGAGAAAAACTTCTACAGCTACCAAGCTGGTTACTTGAAGCATTTGTACAGAATGAATGGCTACAACGAGAACTTTGAATCTTGGGTTAGTGATGGTACAACTTATACCACCTACTACATCAAATTCAATGAGCTTGACAAGTCTGCAT
>Ga0208784_1000208_pt1 | contig 30987 bp, 49 predicted proteins | sample DEB19_08_DNA_FD_184531 | JGI IMG/M metagenome (GOLD analysis project Ga0208784, IMG submission 184531) | Aqueous microbial communities from the Delaware River and Bay under freshwater to marine salinity gradient to study organic matter... | ecosystem: Environmental > Aquatic > Marine > Coastal ... | reverse complement strand
GATTCGCTGATAGCGGTTCTTTTCCTGACCTTCAGAATTTGTGTATTTGCCCACGATTGTGGAGACTTCATATTGTGTTTTAGCCATTGTTTTCTTTCAAATCATTTAGTTTGCTTACTTTCACATCCAATTCCATCAGAAACGACAGAACTTCTTTCTCCAGCATTGATATGTAATCTTCATCCCTTTGGACTCGTTTAATAAACAACTGGAGTTCTTTTGGCATCCGTGGGTCAAAACTCACGAAATCGCACCACTTTCGACCTGTGCAAGCCATTTGCCATTGCATTTGGGTGATGTACTTGCCTGGCACAGTCTGAGTCAGCAAGGTATCAATATGTGTAGCCGTCTGGGGCGCTTTTATCTCTATGAGACCCTCAGAGCCTACATATCCATCAGGTGATGCGCCAGCCTGTTCAATGCGTGGGTGGGTAATCATGGCTACCTCATCCACTAAAACATCCATCTTGGCCTCATACGCTGCCCTAGCGAGGGGTTCGTTATCCGTACCCCATTGCATAGCCGCATTTGTGTAAGACTCTGCAACAGTCCCTGTAAGGCGCTCACAGACCAACTGCGCCATGTAGTTATCTCGGCTGGTTGAGTAACCTGTTTTGGTCTTGGCAATCACATCAGCTACCCGAGAGGCGGTTACTCGCCCACATCTTTGCTGATGCCAAGCATCCGAACCTTGTTTGATTTCTTCAGTCATTGTTCTCTCGCTTTCAGCATTGCGTCTGCCATTTCATAGGCCCATTTTGCGCACATTGATTCATCTACTACTGATCTATGAATAACACCTTGCATCGCCTTGGCAGCAAAGTAATCACGCAATGTCATGCCTTTTGACCAATGAACTCCGTTTCCAGTGTTTATTGATACAGGAAAAGCTGTTGTTCCTTGTTTAATCATTCTTGACCTTTCAATTTCAATCCATGTTCGGCCATGGCTTCTCTAACAAGTTGTACGCCTTTTGCGCCAAGATTAGGAATTCTTTTTAAATCTCGTATATCCCATTTACATAACTGTTCTTTTGTATAAATATCTTCTGCTCTTAAGCAACGAAAATATCTAACTGGTAAATTTAACTCATGCAAATCGGCATTTTTATATAGTTGCTCTCGCTCTTGTTCTGCCAACCATTCCGCATGGATTCTGTCGCGATGATTTACCATTTCAATCGCTAGCCGATAAGCTGTTTGAGCCAATGCAAATGGATTGGTAACTCCAAATTTTTCAACTTGTGCTGTCATTGCGTTTGTCGCAAAGTGATCTAATAATTCTTCTTTAGTCATGCCAAACTCGCTTTCTTTTCATCTTTGACCGCAATAATCTTTTTCTGCCAGTTAGCGTCTGTGCCGCAGGCTTTGTAAGCTGCTTGGTAGGCGGCTTTGAGCGTTGCTTCATCGGTAGCGTCTTGGATTGCTGTGATGTGGTCAGTCATATCCACAACAGTTTTTCCAGGGCGTGAGGCTTTATTGCCATCATCATCTTCTGGTGCAATACCGCAAGCCGCCATCAAGCTGTAGCGCCTAGCGTATGTCAGCGCAGAAGCGTAACCTTGTGGGTCTTTCTTGACCGCAGGAAAGTGAACAATGCCACACTCAAGCATTTCGCCTGACTCATGGACAAAGACTGTTTCGCACATGATTCCGTCAGCGCAGTCGTAGTTCTTCTGAAGAAGGAAAATGCCGTTGTTGTTTAAAGCGTCTATGACAGCCTCAACGCAAGCTGACAAATCAGCATACTTTGAGCGAAAGTGTGGGTTGGTGGAAGTCTTGAGAGCAGGGCCAAAAGCCTTCTGAGCTTTTACAAGTGCTGATGCGATGTTTTTCATTTTGTACCCCACACGAAAATGTCCAAGATAACAACAGCGAAAGCCACCAAGCTGACAGCAATCATTACTTTGTCAACGAGAGGCATTGTGTCGCTTGGGACTTCTATTGCTGCGCCGTTCTCAAGTGTGGCAGGGAACGCCTCATTGAGTGTGCGTGGGAAAGTGCGGGTGGTGTCATTGATTTCCATAATTACTCCTTAAAAGACCTTCAGCGAAGGCATGACTAGATATTACTTGATTCCAGCTTGTATGTGACCATAAAGCCGAAAATAAATCCGATTGCTGTTGTCAAAATGCGACATTCCATTGTCCACTCAACAGGGTTAAAACTAACCGAGATGAATGAACCGATGAGATAGAAGAACGAAAGAGTCACAGCGAACGGGAGCAGGATTAGGGCGATTGTCTTTATCACGGCGTTTTCTCCAACCTTTAGCGATAAACATTATCAAAAGCCTTTAAATTGAGAGTGTCGATTGCGTAATCAATCTCTCGCTGAATTGCATCATCTTTTTGATACTTTGCGTATTGGCGCTCAAAGTCCTCAATGACGCTTTCAGAGAGAAGGTTGTAAATGCAATCTTCAGAATTTATGTAGACATTCCACAAGCTGCCTGTGTACTGTTCAAAGTGACACACGAACTTAGCGCTGGAATCTTCGTGGGTAAGGGTAAGAATATGAAACATGGTTTTCTCCTTAAAAGACCCTCACAGCGAGGGCATGAATAAATCATAAGACAAAAACAACGCATTGCAAAAATATTTTTAGTGTGTTGTAAAAACCAAACAGTTTTGTCTCATTTTTGATACACAATAAATTATGTACTTTCCAAAATGCTTTCCTGACCACAAAACTTATAGAGAATGGGTTGGTTACGCCAAACAAGCAAGAGAGAATGTTTCTCCATGTGAGGACTGTCTTGTTTCCTATGAACTCAAGATGAAATCACAGGGTAGATGCGAGAGGAATTGGTTAACAAAAAACTTAGTCATTGGCAGAAAATCACTATCCCAAGGAATGTTTGAATGAAACTCAGAAACGCTCACAAAGACCTATTAAAACGCCTGACCTATGGCCCAAAATCCACAAAGTCTTTCACTCACGGAGACTCAGGAAACAGCCAGCTTGGTGTTCACTTTCAGCGATACCTAGACGAAATGGCGCAACAGGGTCTCGTTGTTGTAATTTCGCAACACGGCGAAGATATGTGGCATATCACAGAGCATGGTCGGAAAAATCTCGATGCTCCTAAGGTGGCGACAACAAGAAAAATCGTAGCTGGCACGACTGTCGGCAATTACGATGGTAGAGAATTGACTAGGACTTGTCAGCGACCTGGTGCGTATGACTTTCTAGCCTATCCCTCGCTCATGGGTGATGAGCGTATTTACAGAGGTGTTTTATGAAAACTTTGATTGGAATCTCACTAGCCTTGGCTTCTTTTGTCGCACAGGCTCAATTCTCAACTCATACCTACATGGTTGGAAACAAAATGGTCACTTGCACGACCACCTGTTCTGGCCCTAATATGTGTACCACGAGCTGTTTCTGATGAGCTACGCTGACATTGAAATGAAGGTTATCCAATGGGGTGAGGCTCGAGGAATCGTGCAAAACTCTACCCCTTTGGCACAAGCAATTAAGACTAGAGAAGAACTTGACGAACTTTATCTAGCCCTTGATGCAAACGATAAAGCCGCTTTAGCTGACGCCTACGGAGACATTCTGGTGACTTTAGTCATGGGCTGCGCCTGTGCGGATTTAGACCTTGTGGAGTGCTTTAAAGGCGCTTATGAGGAAATTAAAGACCGCAAGGGTTATCTCAATAAAGATGGCGTTTTCGTAAAAGAAGTGCTATGATTCCCAAAAGACGCTTGGCGGCGTTTCTCAGTAGGGTTACACATGGAGTCTGCTGGTACTGAGCCAGTCCGCCAACATCCGCAAGGGTGAGACTTCAGGTGTAGCCCTTTTTTTTGGAAAAACATGGCTAATCATGTAAAAAAACACGGTATGTCAAATACATCAACATATCGTTCATGGCATATGATGCTTCAAAGATGCTATAACAAAAATAATCCTTCATTTATTTATTATGGTGAAAGAGGTATAACTGTTGATGAAAAATGGCGTTCTTTTGAAAATTTTTATAAAGATATGGGGGATAGACCAGAAGGAACATCTATTGATCGCATAGATGTAAATGGAAACTATTGCAAAAATAATTGTAAATGGTCTTCTTTATACGAACAGGCAAAAAACAAAAGAAAATTTAAAAATTGCAATTCAAATGTTACTGGTGTTCATTTTTATGAAAAACATAATAAATGGATTGCTTACATTACAAGAAACAAAAAACGAAAACATTTGGGTTATTTTTTAAATTTTGATGATGCAGTAAAAGCAAGAAAAATTGCAGAAATTAACTGTTAAAATTTTATGAGACATGGCTAGGTTGGACTAATTACCCAACTGAAAAGCGAACCACCCCGCCTGCCATCGTTTCTTTTTCAGGGTGTGTTTTTTAAGGGTGCGACATGAAGATCAGAAATTGGTCAAAGTTTCAACATTTCAAAGACCGCAAACCGCCGTGGGTAAAGCTGTATCGTGATGTGCTTGACGATATGGAATGGTATGAATTAGACCCTCTTGCTAGCAAAGTGCTAGTTATGTGCTGGCTTATCGCTAGCGAAGATGAAGGTCGCTTACCAAACACAAAAACTCTTGCATTTCGCCTAAGAATGACAGAAAAGCAAACTTTAGATTGCTTAAACAAACTGTCTCATTGGTTGGAACAAGATGATATCGACTTGATATCAGAGCAATATCAAACTGATAGTCTAGAGACAGAGATAGAGACAGAGACAAAGAAAGAGACAAAGAGCGATACCGCTATTGTTTTGCCAGATTGGATGCCTTTGGAAACTTGGCAAGCGTTTTTGGCTATGCGGAAGAAAATCAAGCGAGTACCAACTGACCACGCTGTTCATCTGTTGATTAAAAAACTTGATCGTTTTCGTGCAAATGGGCAGGACATTCAGGCTGTGCTTGAAAAATCAATCACAAGCAATTGGCAGGATGTTTTTGAAATCCATGAAAAACAAGCCTTTGTTAACAAATACGATGTGGCTCATGTCACAACCCCAACCCCTGCCAACCATGACGCTGCCCTACGCAAGATTGAGGAAGATGCAAAGAAGGCTGTTAAACCAAACTCTGAGGTTCAGGCCAAGATTGCTGAACTTTTAAGGGGTCGAGCATGATTTACAAAAATGGAATTAGAACACCTGAAAAACACCGAAGCAAAAGAATGGCTGAATCGCTACGCACAGAAGAAATCGACTCTAGGCTCAAGAAAAGCGCTTGCATGGTGGATGGGCGTATTAGAGGACTTGCGGAGAATCAGAGGCGAGTCCGCTACTTTGGATTTGAGGCAACGCATGAACAGGTTAAAAAAAGAACTTGTGACGAACTCGGAATCTGCCAAAAAATAAACTGTGAGGTATGTCAATGAGATACGCCGCTAGGGTAGACGCAAACCAAATGCAGATTGTTTCTGCTTTGAGGGCGGCTGGCGCTTATGTGTGGATTATCGGGTTACCTGTGGATTTGTTGGTTGGATACAACAACAAGACTTTTTTAGTTGAGGTTAAGACAGATTCAAAGAAAAAACTGACAAAATTACAGACAGACTTTTTTGAGAAGTGGTGCGGTGGAACTCTCTGCCGCATTGATGGCCCTGAAGCAGCTTTACGAATGATTGGAGTGGTCAATTGAGATACGAATTAAGAACACCAGAACAAGCAACATCTCTGATGCAGTCTCTTTGGCCTAAAGTCAAAGAAGCTATCAAGGTCGGTAAACAGCTATCGCTTGAGATTAAGCCTATCAATAAAAGTCGTGAGCAAGAAGAAAAGTATCACGCAATGATTGGCGAGATAGCCAAGCAAGCACAACACTTAGGCGCTAAGTGGGACGCAGAGGATTGGAAACGACTTCTTGTTGACCAATACCTAAGAGATGTAGGAATGTACTCAAGCAAAGTATTGCCAAACCTAGACAACACAGGCATCGTGCAACTTGGCTTTCAAACCCGCAACTTCACAAAAGAACAAGCAAGCGAGTTTGTTGAATGGCTACATTCTTGGGGTGCAAATAACGGAATCACTTTTGAGGAAAAATTATGACAGATAAAGAACTGTTAGAACTGGCTGCTAAAGCTGCTGGATATAAAGGCGAATACCAAAATGGTGGCGAATGGATGAGCGTCCGATATGGTTTTACAGAAGCGTTTTATGTAGACGATCTTGAAAAGTATTGGAACCCATTAACAGACGATGGTGATGCGTTGCGTTTGGCTGTGAAATTAAAAATTAAGGTTCATGTGTGGGGTGATGAAACAAATGGTGGAATAAGGGTAAATGACATTATTCAATGGAATCTTGGCGATGACCCATATGCAGCAACCCGCCGAGCAATCGTTAGAGCGGCGGCAGAAATTGGAAAGGGAATGAAATGAACGATATTTTGATTTTTATTTGTGGCGCTTTGTTTCCGCTGTATCTGAAGATTATGGTTTCGGCTTGCGATGCTGTGATTGCCTACATTGAGAAACAAAAGTGAAGTTTGTCACGAAAGTAAATCGAAATACTGGCATGAATCCAATTGCCAGAGCGATTGCCAAGAAGAAACTCAAAGAATCAATCACAAGCCACAGAATCTCAATATTCCTTTTAGACGATGGTGAAGATGCCTCAAGCGAGATGGTCGCTACTTCACTTCCCGTCTATGCAATGATGACTTGTTTAGAAGAACTCAAGCAGACAGACTCAGTTGAATACAGAAAGCTAAAAAGTGCAGGAAACATTCTTTTACGATGCTCAGAATCAGGATTCAAGTGGAAACGAGAGTACACAATCACAATCGACAACGCCCTCGAAATCTGCCAAGAACAATGGACAAGAATCCCACCCCAAACACTCAACAGAGCGATCAATGCCCTCACTTCAGCGCCTGTTAAGCAGAACTGAGGAAGATGGAGACTGCCTGATTTGGAAATCCACCCTGAACCACAACGGCTATCCGACTATTCGGTTTTCGCAAAAGACTTGGAATGTCAGAACAGTTATCGGGCTTCACTACGGAAAGTCAAAGCGCAAAGGGGATGTTTACACCACAATCTGTAAAAACAAACTCTGCTTGGCTGAAGGACACATGAGGGCGGTGAGCCGAAAGGTCTTAGCCGAGAAAATGGACAAATCTTATGCCTCAAATCCTGTGAGGGCGGCAAAGATTTCAGAAAGCAGCCGTAAACGGGGTAAATTGAGCGTAGAGAAGGCTAATTTAATTCGGTTAAGCCCTGACACCCAGAAAGCACTTGCAGAGCGCTATGGGGTCTCTAAACGGGTCGTGTGGGAGATAAAGCGTGGAATTAGGTGGAAAGACTACAAATCTAACTTTTGGGGTGGTTTATGACGCAAGATGAAATCATTGAATTAGCTAGACAGGCTGGTTTTGTTGAGTACGAACTGGATGATGGAACTACAAACGCATTTGATAAACGCTATGAAGCCTTTGCCAAACTGGTAGAGGACAAGGTTCGCCAAGAAATCATTGAGAAAAATGCGCCAGTAATCAAAAAAGTAAACGACCACATCAAAGAACTTCAGGATGCTGTCAAAGCAGAGCGTGAGGCGTGCGCAAGGGTATGCGGCAGATTGGCAGATGAAGCATTGGTAGTTGGCGATGAAGATGCTGTAATGTGTTTTGAAGAAGCAGAAGAATTAATCCGAGCAAGAGGTGAAGCATGACACAAGATGAAATCATTGAAATGGCTCAACAGGCTGGTCTAGGTTTTTTACTTGAGGCTGGCTTTATGTGTCATCAAGAAGTTAAAGACTTTGCCAAACTGGTAGCAGCTAAAGAAAGAGAGCGCATTTCTCAGAAAATCGCACAACTTCCTTTCGGTGATACGGCGCAATCTTTATCTATTTGGGTAAAAAATGATACAATGTAAACTTCTAAAGGCTTTAGAGGTTTTATGGGTCAATTCGTAGATTTAACTGGAAAAACTTTTGGGCGCTTAACTGTTGTTGAGAAAACAGATAGGCGTGGCTCAAGCGGCGCTGTTTTCTGGAAATGTCTTTGTATTTGTGGAAAAACAAAAGATATTTCAAGTTCTTGTTTGAGAACAAACCAGACAAAAAGTTGTGGGTGCTTGTTTCTTGACATTGCCTCGCAAAAAGGCAAAGCAAAAAAAGTTCATGGAAAAACTAAAACAAGGATTTATCGTATTTGGTCAAATATGAAATCTAGATGCAACTCTAAAACAAATAAAAAGTATTCAATTTATGGCGCAAGAGGCATTAAAGTCTGTGAAAGATGGGAAAAGTTTGAAAACTTTTACGAAGATATGGGAGATGCGCCAGACAACATGAGTTTAGACAGAGTTGATGTGAATGGAAATTATGAGCCTTCAAATTGCAGGTGGGCTACACAAAAAGAACAGCAAAATAATAGAAGAAACAACTTGATTCTTGAGTACGATTCAAAAAAATACACGCTGCAACAGCTTTGTGACCATCTTGGCAAAAACAGCGATAAAGTTCAGCAACGATTAAAGCGTGGCGATTCTTTGGAAAGGGCTTTAAGATGATGATTCCAAAATTTAAATATTTTCGTTCTAAACAGCATCTAAAAAATGTTGCAAGTTTGCCCTGCCAACATTGCGGCTTGGAAGGTTCAACTCAGGCTGCACATAGCAATTGGGCGAAATACGGGAACAAGGGCAAGGGCGTGAAAGCAAGCGATGAGTACACAGCGGCTTTGTGTATCCGATGCCACTTTATTCTTGACCAAGGCTCAAAACTCACAAAAGAGGAACGGATAGATATGTGGGAAAAAGCCCACAGAAAGACGATTGAGAGACTGATAGAGCTTGATTTGTGGCCTGATGAGGTTAAAATTTAAGCGTTGGGAATCTGAGCAGTTGCCAACTTTGGCGGTTTACGGACTGCCTCTTTTTTTGTAGAATGGGATAAAACCCTGAAAGGCTTATATGGCTGGACTCTTGGCCCCTGCTGCCGAAATTAAAATTGAGATTGAAGAAATCGAGGCAGAAAAGCCCGTTATCGAAGGTCTGACTACCGAATCAAACAAGAAAACCCGTGACACATTGGTCGAGACACAGATGCTCGGCCCTGTCAAGGTTGACGCTCCAAACTCAGAATTCTGGCGTGGTTTGGCGAATGTATGGCGCATTTCCCCTGACCAAGCCAAGCGCCGCCTGTGCGCTAACTGCGAGTATTTCGATGACCAACCCGACACTTTAGAGGCGATGGAAGTTGTGCCTCAAGACGAGTTTGACGCTGATGGTGGTGGTCGTGGTTACTGCCATAAATTTGAGTTCATTTGCCACAATCTGCGAGTCTGCAAGGCTTGGGAAAAGGCTCCCGTTATGAAAGAGGCTGAATATGATGATGAGTAAATCTCAAAAGAAAATTGGCAAAGTCATGGGTGAATACAAATCTGGCAAACTGAAATCATCTTCAGGTCAGAAAGTAAGCAACCCCAAACAAGCCATTGCCATCGCCATGTCAGAGGCTAAGATGCCTATGCGTGGTCAGCGCACAGCTAAGAACAAGGCTAAAAAATGAAGGGTCTATACGCAAATATTCACGCAAAGCGTGAGCGTATTGAGAAGCAGAAAGCCGCTGGTAAAACTCCAGAGCGCATGAGAAAAGTCGGCTCTAAGGGCGCTCCCACGGCTAAAGCCTTCAAAGAAGCTACAAAAACCGCCAAAAAGTGATTTCTAAAAAACTTCACTTTGTCTGGATTGGTGACGAAACCAAGCGACCAGACCATTGCATAAACACTTGGAAAACCCTCAATCCTGACTACGAGGTCAAGATTTGGGGGAACGATGCCCTCAGAGGGAATAAGTGGTTCAATGCCAAACACATTCAGGAAAGCCGAGAACTCTGCGGAGTGGCTGACTTGATGCGGTACGAAATCCTATATAACGAAGGTGGAATCACGCTAGACGCTGATTCTGTCTGCCTTTCTCCTTTAGAAGATTGGTTACTAAAGCCTGATGCTTTTGCCCATTGGGAGCAGGAAACCAGAAGGCCTGGCTTAATAAATGTCAGCGTAATGGGGTCTGTTCCTGAAAATCCGTTCTTTGGTGAGTGTATTGAGCGCCTCAGAAAGAAAGAAACTCTTAAAGATAGGGCATGGATTGAGACAGGGCCGATGCACATAACTGAGGTCTATCACGAGACCGAATATCCCATGACAATCTACCCTTCCCACTATTTCACCAGAGACCATTTTTCTGGTTACAGATATGAGGGAAATGGGCATTGTTTCGCTACCCAATTTTGGGGTTCAACTAGAGGTTATGAAAGGGCAGAAGAATGGAAAGCATAGAACAGCGTGATGGTTGGTGGTGGCCTAAAGACGATATTGAGGCTTGGAAGTGGATTCCTGTTGAGATAGCCGCCATTCCTGACTTGGTGAAGTGGGTTCCAGAGCGCAATTTAGTCCTTCATGCTGGTGGAAACTGTGGGGTTTGGTCAAAAATCTACGCCCAACTTTTCAAAGAAGTGGTAACTTTTGAGCCAAACGACATTAACTTTGAGTGCTTTCAGAGGAATGTCAGCGAACCAAATGTAAAGATTTACAAAGCTGGACTCTCAGACAAAGAGGGTTTCTGTAAGTCTGTGGATGGTGACGGGGATAAGAACTACGGAGCGCTTCAGATTGAGGAAGCTGAAGAAGGCATCCCCATGATGACCATTGACAGCCTGAATCTCAGCCCTGACCTCATTCAGTTGGATGTGGAAGGCTTTGAGGAAAACGCACTCAGAGGCGCAAGAAACACGATTATGCGTAGCCGCCCGATTATCATTATTGAGCAGAAGAAACTAGCCAAAAATGGCATGAATGACGCTGAAATCGCTATAATGATTCAACGAATGGGCTACTTTTTCGCTGAGAGAGTGTGGTCTGATAATGTCTTTATCCCTGTTGAGAAACTAGCATGAAGCGAGGAAACGAATCATTCTCTGGTTACAACAAACCCAAGAGAACACCTAACCACCCAACCAAGAGCCATGCAGTTCTTGCGAAAAGCGGTGACGAGGTGAAACTGATTCGTTTTGGTCAACAAGGCGTGACAGGAAGCCCACCAAAGAAAGGCGAAAGCGAGGCTGATAAAGCCCGTAGAAAGTCTTTCAAGGCTCGTCACGCTGAGAATATTGCCAAGGGTAAGATGAGCGCAGCATACTGGTCAGATAAGGTTAAGTGGTAAGAAAATAGTAAACACCAACGAGCCGAGAGGAATTGGTAAAAATGAAAAAAATAGAGAGCGGAAATTCCGCAAACCTAACTAATAGGGGCAGAGGAAGGCCCAAGGGCAAGCCTAATAAGGCCACAACCGAGTTTAGAGAGACAATTAGTGCTCTGCTATCCAACAACTCGGAAAATGTCGATAAATGGCTTAAATCGGTTGCAGACGGAGACCCGACTGTTGACCGCAAGCCTGACCCTTATCGAGCATTGGACTTGATGGCAAAACTTGCCGAGTATGCGGCTCCGAAGCTATCAAGGACTGAGCATACTGGTGACTCTGACAAACCCATCGAGTTGAAAGTTTCATGGGCGAAATAGTCATCCCTTACGCCCCAAGAGACCAACAAGCAAAAATCCACGACCTAATCGACAGTAAGCGGTTTACAGTCGTGGTGGCGCATCGAAGGATGGGCAAGACTGTCTCTGCGATAAACCACATCATTAAGGATGCTGTCCTGAACCAAAAGGAAGCGCCTCGCTACGCCTATATCGCTCCGACCTACGGACAGGCAAAGAGGGTGGCTTGGGATTATCTGGTTAAGTATTCCACTCCTTTGGGTGGGACTCAGAACATCTCTGAACTGAGGGTTGACTTCTGGGGAAGGCGAATCCAACTCTACGGCTCAGACAATCCAGAGGCGCTACGGGGTCAATACTTTGACGGGGTGATTCTTGATGAGATTGGCGACCAAAACCCAAAGATTTGGACTGACATTATCCGACCTGCACTAGCTGACAGATTGGGATGGTGTTTGTTTATCGGAACACCGAAGGGACACAACCACTTCAAAGACTTGAGAGACAGGGCAGAAACAGAGGATGGTTGGGGACTTTTGGAGTTCAAGGCTAGTCAGACAGGGGTAATTGCCCAGACAGAGTTAGATGCTGCCAAGTCCGAGATGGGCGAAGATAAGTATTTACAAGAGTTTGAGTGTTCGTTCAACGCTGCCGTAGAGGGGTCTTATTACGGACAAATACTGAACGACCTAGAGACAAAGAATCACATTCAGGAAATCCCGAGGGATGACCTGTGCCGTACGATTACCGCATGGGATTTGGGCATGGGTGATTCAACGGCTATCTGGGTGGCGCAAATAGCTGGTTCAGAGATTCGTCTAGTTGACTACTACGAAAACAACGGGGTTGGTCTGGATAAATATGTTTCTTGGTTACGGGATAACAATTGGTCGAGTGCCGAACATATCCTTCCCCATGATGTGCAGGTCAGGGAATTAGGGTCTGGAAAGAGCCGTTTAGAGGTTCTTCAGGAAGCAGGATTAAATGTCCGTATCGCCTCAAGAATGAGCGTAGATGACGGGATTCAGGCTGTTCGCCGCCTTCTACCTAGATGCTGGTTCAATGTCCCTGCTGTGAAACAAGGGCTTGACTGCCTGAGAAACTACCGCCGTGAGTTTGACGAAAAGAGGAAAGTCTTTTATGACCGACCTTTACATGATTGGTCAAGCCACGGCTCTGATGCTTTCCGCTATCTTGCGATTGGACTCGATGAGGGTTCTTCATGGGGTAAATCTATCAACCAACCACCGAAATGGGTAATCTGATGTATTTCTTAAAACAAGGCGATATTGCTGACGCAAAGAAAATAGCCAGAATGGAGCAAACCATTCTTGAGCTTGAAAAGCGGATTGAAATGCTTGAAAATGTGGCGAAACCGCTACAATCGGAGCAACGCCCACGGATGGGCAGACCGCCAAAGGTTAAAGATGAGCCAAGACAAACTGAAGTCGATAATCGAATCGGAGATTGATAATTCGATTGGTTTTCTAGAGACTGAGACAACTCAGCAACGCACAGACGCACTATCTTTCTATTTACGACAACCACTTGGCAACGAAGTTGAAGGTAAATCCTCAATCGTTACTGGCGAAGTGGCTGAAGCCGTAGATGGTGCGCTTCCCCCATTAGTCAGAATCTTCTCGTCAAGTGATGAGGTGGTTCGTTTCGACCCTCGTGGCCCACAAGATGAAGCTGGAGCCAAGCAAGCGACTGAATACTGTAATTGGGTATTCATGCGTGATAACGCTGGCCTCATCATCATGCACGATTGGTTTAAAGACGCTCTCCTACAAAAGGTTGGCGTGGTTAAAGCCTATTGGGAAGATAAAGAAGATGTGACCAAAGAGAAATATCGTGACTTGTCTGATGACGAGTTAGCGATGTTGCTTTCTGATGAGACTATGGAAGTGGTCGAAAAGGAAGTGGTAGAGAATCCAGTTCTTGACCCTGCTGGCAATCCTGTGATTGACCCAATGGGTCAGCCTTTGATGTATTCGTCAAACAGCGTCACAGTCCAGAAAAAGAAGAAATCAGGCCATGTGGTTGTTGAGAATGTACCGCCTGAAGAATTCCTTATCTCCAAGAGAGCTAAGAAAAGCCCCAAGGATGCGCCTTTCGTTGCTCACCGCCGATTGATTACTCGTAGCGACCTAATCGCAATGGGCTTTGATAAAGACATTGTGGATGGGTTGCAGGCTTCTAGTGCGCTGACTTACTCACCAGAGTACTTAGCCCGAGTTGCGCCTGGCGAGAATCCTGACGATGGAATTTCTATTGACGAATCAATGGAGACAATCGAGGTTTTTGAGTGCTATGTCACAGCCGATATTGATGGTGATGGCATCGCTGAACTCCGACAGGTTTTCTACGCTTCAAACGAGATTTTGAGCGATGAAGAAACTGACTATATTCCTTTCCACTCACTCTGCCCGATTCCTACTCCACACAAGTTCTTTGGCGAATCTCTCGCTGACAGAACAATGGATTTGCAGTTAATCAAGACAACTATCACTCGACAGATTCTTGATAACCTGTATTTGACGAATAACGCCCGTGTGACCGCTGTTGACGGACAAGTTAACTTAGATGATCTGTTAACTGCTACCGCTGGTGGTGTGGTTCGCATTAAGTCTCAAGGCGCTGTTCAGCAATTAGCTGTTCAACCCGTGGCGGCTCAAGCCTTCCCGATGCTTCAATATTTGGATTCAATCCAACAAAAACGCACAGGTGTTACAGAGGCTTCCCAAGGTCTTGACCCGTCTATTCTTCAGAATGTGACTGCCGCCGCTGTTGCGTCTATGCAACAGTCTGCTGCTGGCAAGATTGAGATGATTGCACGAATCTTTGCTGAAACTGGTGTTAAGTCGCTGTTCCAAGGGATTCTCCATCTTCTCTGCAAGTACCAAGACAAGCCCCGTATCATTCGGATGCGTGGTCAATATGTCCAGTTTGACCCCCGTGAGTGGTCGAATCAGTACGATGTTGATATTAATGTCGGTCTTGGTGCTGGTAACCGCCAAGAGCAAATGGCTATGCTGAACATGGTTCTTGCCAAACAAGAGCAAGTGCTTCAGACAATGGGGCCAGCTAATCCTCTGGTTTCGATGGGTCAGTACCGCAACACTCTTGGTCGGATGGTGGAAGCCGCAGGATTTAAGGATTCTGCTGAGTTCTACAAATCCATCACTCCAGAGCTTGACCAACAACTCTCTAACCCACCTCCACAACAGCCACAAATGCCGCCAGAAGTGCAGGCATACATGGCTAAAACTCAAGCGGACATTCAGGCTCAACAAGCAAAGGCTCAAGCTGACATTCAGTTGGCAAGAGAAAAAGCCGCTGCCGAGATTCAGTTAATGCGTGAGAAAGAAGCCGCCAAACTCCAGTTTGAGCGTGAGAAATCTGCCGCAGAACTCCAATTGAAACAAGAGGAATTCTTAGCCGAAGCCCAAATGAAAGCCATGAAGGTTGGTGCAGGGATTACTTCTAATGTAGAAATACCAGGGTGAAAATATGGGACTAGGTAAATTAAATCCCTTCAGGGCATCAAGCCCGCTAAACCCATCAAATCTGATTGAAGGCGCTGGAAATATTGGGCAGGATGTTATTGATACCGCCAAAGATGTTGGTAAATCAATAGACCAAACAATCCGTGAGCAATTGCCTGGCGGTTGGACTACCGCCGCTTTGTTGGCGGCTGGTTATTACTATTCACCAGAAATCAATGCTTATATCAGCGCTGACGGGGCGACAATGGCTGCTGGCGCTGATGTTGCTGTTGCTGATGCCGCCGCCGCTACTGCCGCAGAACAAGCCGCTGCCGCTTATGCCGAACAACTAGCCGCAGAACAAGCCGCTATTGCTTTGGCGACAGAGCAAGCCGCCGCCGCCGCTGCCGCCGAACAATTAGCCGCACAGATTGCTGCACAAAATGCCGCATGGGATGCCGCCGCTATTGATTTGGCGAGTTCAGCATCTCCAGTATTTGCCACTTCTGCCGCCGCCCAAGGTCTAACCTTAAAACAGGGCTTAGATGCGGCAAGGGCTGGTCTTTTGGTCAACGCCATAACTGGTGACCCACTAGGTTTGAATGATGTAACTGGAAGCGGTGGGAATACATTTGCCAATCAAGGATTCGCACAAGTGCCGATTCCAGAGGATTGGAAGTCTCCGACCTACACTTACAGCCCTGTGCAGAATGTCACTTTTGAGGACTTATTCCCTGGCGTTTCCTTACAAGGAACACAATGGCAAAATATGCCTCAAGCCCAGACATTTAACGAGATGTTTGCCTCTGGTCAACAGCAGACCCCAATGGGTTCTACTGTGGACATAAATCAAATTGTGGGGTCAATCCTTGGACAAAGCGCAACGAGCTAAAAACCTAATCTCCGATGAGTTTTTCATGGGAGAGATTGAAAGTTTAAAGAACGCAGAACTGGCGGTTATTGTCAATTCTCAGCCTCACAACATTGATGAGCGAGAGGTTGCATATTTGAAAATAAACGCATTACAATCGGTTATAGCGCATTTTGAATCTATGGCAGCTACGAGCGAGATAGCTAAAAAGCGCTGGAAAATCCTCTAACGAGGCAGTGGCCTACTGTTTAGGCTGACAATTTGGGAATCAAATGAGCGAAAACACGACACCGCAAGGTAGTGGACCGCTGACTGTGGACACAGCAGCAGCAGCATTTCTAGGGATGATGGATTCAGCAGAGGGAGCCGAGAGCCAACCCGAAACTGAGGAAGCGCCAGAGGAATATGTTGAGGCCGATGAGCCAGAGTTGGTAGATTCTGAAGAAGCTGAAGAACAGCCTACTCGTACATTCAGGGTGAAAGCCGCTGGAGAAGAACGGGAAGTAACTGAAACTGAGCTTATTGAGGGCTACCAATTAGGCGCAGATTACACAAAGAAAACCCAGAAACTTGCTGAAGAACGCAAAGCGGTGGAAGCCGAAAGAGCGAAGATTCAGGAAGCGACAAAATTAAGAGACCAATACGCCCAACGACTGCAAATGATGGAGCAATTTCTCCAGCAACAGAACAAGGGTGAAAATTTGGAAGCGCTAAAGGAAGTCGACCCTATCGGTTATGCCGTGAAGGTGGCTGAACAGGCACAACGAGAGAAACAGTTAGCTATTCTGCAACAAGAACAGCAACGCATTGCACAACAGCAACAAGCGGAGCAATCTGAGCGTTTACAGCAACATCTCGCTGAAGAAAGTCAGAAACTGACTAGCCTAATTCCTGGTTACGGCGATCAAAAGACAGGCGACCAAATCCGCAAGGATATTCGTGAGTATGCCAAGTCTATCGGTTGGAGTGACCAAGAGCTTTCAAACCTGTATGACTCTCGGGCTGTTTTGAGTCTGTATCAGGGAATGAAGTACGCCAAACTTCAGAGCAATAAACCCGCAATCTCCAAAAAGGTTGAGGCGGCTCCGAAGATGTTAAAAGCAGGTACATCAGTTCCTCGAAATGCAGAGTTAGAACAGAACAAAAAACTTTCGCAAAAGCTAAAGCAAAGCGGAAAAGTCCGTGATGCAGCTTTACTCTTTGAAAAATTCATCTAAGGAATCGAAATGGCTACCTATCAAACCTATCAATCAATCGGCAATCGTGAAGATTTGTCGGATGTTATCTATAACATCGCCCCCACAGACACTCCCCTGTTGAACACTTTGGCTCGTGGCAAAGCTACTGCCGTTTATCACGAGTGGCAAACTGACAGCTTGGCTGCCGCAACTACTGCTAACGCCGCAGTTGAAGGTGCTGACGCTTCTGACGCTACCATGTCTCCCACAACCCGTTTGGGCAACTACACTCAAATCGTTCAGAAAACCATCAAGATTTCTGGCACTTTGGAGTCTGTTGACAAAGCTGGTCGTAAGAGCGAAAAAGCCTACCAATTGAGCAAGGCTTCTGCTGAGTTGAAGCGTGACATTGAAACCATCTTGAACGCCAACCAAGGCCGTTCTGCTGGTGATGCCTCAAATGCTCGTACTATGGGCGCAATGTTGTCTTGGATTAAGACCAACACAAACAAATCGTCTGGTACTACCGCAGGTGTTGACCCTACCACTATCGGTGTGTCTACCCGTACCGATGGCACTCAACGTGCTTTCACCGAAACCATCTTGAAGGATGTTGTTCAGAAGGTTTATTCTTCTGGCGGCAACCCCAAGATTTTGATGGTTGGCCCATTCCAGAAGCAAGCCGTTTCTGCTTTCGCAGGTATCGCAGCACAGCGTTACATGGCTCCTTCTGACGCTCCTACCACCATTATCGGTGCGGCTGATGTTTACATGAGCGACTTCGGTACTATGTCTGTGGTTCCTAACCGCTTCATGCGTACCCGTGACGCTCTGGTGCTCGACCCAGAATACGCAGCAGTTGCTTACTTGCGCCCATTCGCCACAAACGAATTGGCTAAAGCTGGTGACGCAGAGAAAACTCAGATTTTGGCTGAGTTGACTTTGGAAATGCGTAACGAAGCTGCTCACGGCATTGCCGCTGACTTAACCACTTCTTAATCACACGGGGGGCTAATCACCCCCCTTCTTCTATGCGCCACATAGCAACAAAAGACGGAAAAGATACTAATTTCCATGATGTTGATGGGAATTACTTTATCGAGACCAAGCAGGATATTTCTGCAATTCTCGAAAACAACAAGGCTCAATTCAATGCTGTTGATGAACGAGCCAAATGGGGTGAATGGACAAAGATTGCCAGCTTGCCTAATGTTGTGATTGATGATTTGAACAAACAGGGAATCATGCGAGGTTTTGCTGTTGTGGATGAGAAAAGATTTCGGACTTTCTTAAATAACCCTGATAATCGGTTCTTTAGAACTCGACCAGGACAGATATGAAAGTAGCCATTTGCGTACCCTGCCGTGACACAGTTATGACAGGGTTTGCTTTTGACCTAGCGAAACTCTGCGCTTATGAAGGCGTGACAAGATGTGCTAAAGGTGGTTCGTTGATGATTTATCAAGTGCCTGGCACTTTGATATTCAACCAGCGTGAGCGACTTGCGGAAGAAGCACTCAAAGATGGTGCAGATGCGATTCTTTGGATTGACTCAGATATGAGATTCCCGAAGGATGCGCTTCAGATTCTTCTCTCCCGTAAGTTACCCATTGTTGGGGTCAATGCGACTACCCGCCGATTCCCTGTTTTGCCGACCGCTTTGGACTTAGACCAAGAAACAAAAGACTTGGTTAAGGTGACGAGCAAGGACAAGACGGGTCTTGAGCAAGTGTTGGGTTTAGGTTTTGGGATGGTTCTTGTAAGAAAAGAAGTGTTCCAGAAAGTCGAAAAGCCTTGGTTTTGGTTTGAACAAACCGACAAAGGTGGGACAATTGGGGAAGATATTTACTTTTGTGTGAAAGCGTTTGACAAAGGGTTTAAGACTGTTTTAGACCACGACCTTTCAAAGCACATCAGGCATATCGGAACTTACGAATATGGTTGGGATGATGTATGAGCATAGCGACTTACTCAGATTTGAAAACTAAGGTTGCCTCTTACTTGGCTCGTACAGACTTGACTAGCCAAATAGAGGATTTCGTTCGGTTCGCAGAGTTACGCTTGCGTAGAGAGTTGCGAATTAGACAAATGTTGAAATCTGTCACAACTACCACAACAGGCGGTGATTCGACTGTTGAGCTACCAAGCGACTTTCTAGAGGTTAGAGACTTTTATGTTTCTACCAATCCAATTCAGCCTTTGACTTTCTCTAGCCCTGCTATTTTTAGTCGAAACACTAAGACCACTCAGAGTGGCAAGCCATTAGATTACACAGTATTGGCTTCAGAGTTTAAGTTGGCTCCTGTGCCTGACTCCACTTATACATTGGAACTGCTTTACTATGCAGCGCCAACATTTATGAGTGACTCAAATTCAAGTAATGTGTTCATGGCAAATGCGCCTGATGCGTTACTTTACGCCTCGTTGTTAGAGGCAGAGCCTTATTTGATGAATGATGCTCGTATCCAAACATGGGGTTCTTTGTACGACAGAGCAATTTCCACACTTTCCACATCCGATGAGAGTTCTCAGTATTCGGGTGTTCCACTTTCAATGACTTTTGCAACGAGGTAAATCATGTCAGAAATGTCGAATTATCTGGAGAACGCTCTTATCAACGCTACCCTGCGTAATACGAGCTACACAAGCCCAACGACTGTTTATTTGGCGCTTTACACAAGCGACCCAACAGATGCTGATACTGGAACTGAATGTTCTGGCACTTCATACGCTCGTCAGGCAATCACTTTCGGAGCGCCTTCTAATGGTGTTTCTACAAACTCAGCAGCGATTGAATTTCCTCAAGCTGGCGGCTCATGGGGAACGATTACTCATATCGGTATCCGTGACGCTCTGACTACTGGAAACCTGCTGTATCACACACCGCTAGATGCTTCTAAAACCATCGCCACGGGTGATGTTTTCCGTGTGGCGATTGGTTCTCTTAGCGTTACATTGGCGTAATGGCTGACCTGCTCCCACCTTGGTCGATAGACTCGCTTAACAATTTAAAAGCGAGTATTGACCAACTTACCCTGACGCTTGATAGTCCTCTTTATCAAACCTCGGTAACTTTGTGGGATGCGTATGGTTCAGTTAACGCCTCGGCTACTGTCTCCGCAACAGGGACAAGAGTTCAGTTAGCCACCGCCTCGATTACAGCCTCTGCAAGCGCCTCATGTGATGCGACTAGAGTTCAGTATGGTGCAGGCTCTGTAAACGCTTCTAGCGCCGTTTCCTGCGATGCAACGAGGGTTCAGTTTGCTTCTGGTTCTGTTGACGCTTCTGCCACAGTAACAGCGGCTGGAACAAGAGTTCAGTTTGGTTCTGGTGCAGTTGATGCGTCAGCTACTGTAACGGCTCAAGTCATCAGAGTTCAATTAGGCTCTGGTTCAGTTACTTCAGACGCTTCGGTTACCTGTTTAGGTGGAATTCTTGCAAATGGTGCGGCTAGTGTTTCTGCTGCCGCTACTGTATCAGCAGACGCTATCCGAGTCCGTGAGGCTGTTGGGTCAATAACTGGAACCGCAACAGTAACCGCATTGGGTGGAACCATCGCTGATGGCATGGCTCAAATCTCTTGTGAAGCAACAGTCGAGGCTAACGCTTATGGAATATTTGACTTTTCTGCGAGCATTTCTGGCAACTCTACTGTTACTTGCAATGGGGTGCGTCTGGGCGATAATTGGTCTGACATTTCTGTTGGTAACAATACTTGGGATGATGTGTCGCAAAATAACAACACATGGACACAAATTAGCGTAAGCGATAACACATGGTCGGATGTTTCAGCCAACTCAAACACATGGTCTGAAGTGTCGCAAAATAACAACACTTGGTTAAGGCAATGATATGCAAAGAATCGCAATGGGTGAATGGCTACCCGACCAGCCTGGTCTAATCGGTGGGATTACTGTTGCATCGAATTGCTATCCCACATCTACTGGTTACGCTCCTTTTCCTCAAGAGGCTGACTTCTCTGCCGCTGCCGCTGAGAATCTCAGTTCTCTTGTGTATGTCAAGAATCAATCTGGTACTGCAAAACTCTACGCTGCTGGTCTGACAAAAATCTATTCTGTGGATTCTGTTGGTGCGCTTACTCAGGCTTGGTATCAATCAGGTACTTATTCCCAAAGCGGAAGCACGACTTTGACTGTGACAGCTACGGCTCACGGCTTTAAGACGGGGGATTCTGCTTATCTGAACTTCACAAGCGGAACAGCCGCAGATGGTCAATTTACTGTAACCAAGGTGGATGCCAACAGTTTCACAGTTACGACCACTTCAGCGACCACAAGCGGTAATGTGCAGGTTTCTCAGACTGTGAACGGGTATAGCACTCCTGCTAACAATATCTTCAGATTCACAAAGTTCGGCAGTCTGGTTATCGGAACAAACTTCTCTCAAAGATTGCAGTATCTCAATGCTGATGGTGGTACTTCGTTTAAGAATCTTTCCGATGATGCGCCTGTTGCTAAGTTCATTACTGTGGTTCGTGACTTTGTAGTGGTTGCTCACTTACAAGAATCTTCAACTACTAAGCCGTTTAAGGTTCAATGGTCTGGAATTAATGACGAATCCACTTGGACAGCAAGCCAAACCACGCAATCAGATTCTCAGGAACTGGCAGACGGTGGACATATCAAAGGTATCCGTGGCGGTGAATATGGCCTTATCCTGATGGAAAAAGGCATTTACCGCATGACTTATGTCGGAACGCCTTTCGTATTCCAGTTTGACAACATTTCCCGTGGTAAGGGTTGCGTTGCTGAAGGCTCAATTTGTCAATATGACGCATTGACTTTCTTCTTGTCTGACGATGGTTTTTATGTCTGTGATGGTCAGCAAGTCGTGCCAATTGGCGCTGAAAAGGTAGACCGCTTCTTTTTTGAAGATGCAGACTTAGACCTAACCACAATGTCCTCTGCGGCTGACCCTATCCGTAAACTCGTTATCTGGAACTACAAGAATAAGTTTGCAGTCCGTAAGATGATGGTTTACAACGTGGTTACTAAGAAGTGGAGCCACTTAGACGCTACCTCTGACTATATTTCGGATGCCTCAACCGCCTCGGTTACCTTAGAGCAATTGGACAGCGTGAGCGCCTCTTTAGACGCTTTGCCTACCCCGATGGATTCGCCACTTTATGCTGGTGGTAAGTTCTTCTTAGGTGGAACTGACGGGACTAAAGTCATTACTTTTAACGGGTTGCCAAAGTCTGCTGTTTTAGAAACAGGTGACATTTCCACAGGTGGAATGGCGATGGTTAACCTTGCCAAACCTCAAGTGGACAATGGTTCTGCAACTGTTGCCTTGGCTTCTCGACTTCTCCTAAACGAGAATGTCACTTATGGAAGCGATGTGGCTGCTGACTCTGACAATCGTGTTTCTATGAGGGGTGCGGGAAGATACCACCGACTACGAATTAAGCCTACTGGTGACAACTGGAAAATGGCTGTGGCGGTAGATGTTGAAGTTATCCCGATGGGGTCTCGATAATGTTTAGGCTTCTTCCGATATTCGGTTCTGACCCGAGGGCTACCGCTGAGATAGTCAACGGGATTATGAATGGCAAGACGAACAATCACGGAACTGTGACGCTTGCCACGGGAAACGCCACGACCACCACTTTGACTGATGAGCGAATCAGCCCTGACACAAAGATTATTCTGATTCCATTCTCGTCTGCGGCTTTTACTGATTCCACTCCTTACGGGGCTTTTCAGGATTCCACCGACCAAACAGCGGCATCGACCACGACAGCTTATGCGGTAACTTTTAACACCACAGACTTTTCTCATGGGATTTCTGTGGTCAGTAATTCTCGGATTACGGCTAAAAGTTACGGAATATACAACGCACAATTCAGCCTTCAGTTCGTCAATACTGACAGCCAGATTCAGGATATTGATGTTTGGTTCAAGAAAAATGGCACAAACATTGACAACTCAAACAGCCGTTTCTCTATCCCTAACTCTCATGGTGGAACTGATGGGCATTTGATTGCTGCCCTGAATTTCTGGATTGAACTAAACGCAAACGACTATTTTGAGCTAATGTGGCGTACGACTAGCACAGCGGTTTCTATCCAGCAGATTCCGACCCAGACAAGTCCGACAAGACCCGCCACCCCGTCTGCTATTTTGACGGTGAACTTTGCCTCGTCAAATGGGACAAATGCCGCAGGGGATTACGGGGTTTACGCAAGCGCTCAGACTAAGGGAAGTGCGACCTTAACCCACTTTGCAAACTCAACTTCCGACAAAACTTATGCTTACATTTTGGTAGGCTAGTGTATATAATTGGCTCCGTGGATGACCCGCCTCGGAGTCCCTTGAAAGAAAGGTGCTTTTATGGCAATCGAAACCGCAACAACATCATCCACAACACAGATTGACCCAACAGTTCAGCCGTTCCTAAAGTACGGCTTAGAAGAATCTCAGCGCCTCTACCAAGCTGGTGGGCCTCAGTACTTTACAGGTCAGGGTTATGTCGGCCCATCACAGGCTACTCAAACAGGTTTAGCGGCACTTCAAGCCAGAGCCGCCGCTGGTAGTCCTTTAACTGGTGCTGCACAGAATCAACTCTACGGAACGATTCAGGGCGATTATCTTGGTGGAAATCCTTTCTTTCAGGGTGCTTTCCAACCTGCCGCTCAAGCCGCTACAACCGCTTTTAATAGGGCAATTGGTGACATTTCGTCAGCGGCTTCAAAGGCTGGTCGTTATGGCTCTGGTGCGATGACAAACCTTCAGAATCAAGCGGCTAACACCTTGGCTCAGAGTCTGACAGGTACAGCAGGACAATTGGCTTATCAGAATTACGCTCAAGAGCGTGCTCGTCAACAAGCCGCAACTGCAATGGCTCCTGAATTGGCTCAAGCTGATTACGCAGACATTAACAAGATGCTGGCAGCAGGTCAGTTCGGTGAAGGCTATCAACAGCAAGCCTTGCAAGCTGCTAAAGAGAAGTTTGCGTTTGAGCAGAATCTGCCACAAGCACAACTCCAAACCTACTTGTCGAATATCGGTGCTGTTCCAAGAGGAACAACCTCAACTCAACAAACACCTTTCTACACTAACCCTCTGGCGACCAACCTCGGAACAGGTTTGTTAGGGCTTCAGCTTTTGAACAAAGCCTCTCCATATCTCCAGAGTGGTTACAACTTCTTAACAGGTGGTGGTTCGTCATACACAGGTTCAAGTGACATTGACCGTTTGATTGGATTAGCATAATGGCATTACTTGATTCACTTTTTGGACAAACCCCAAGCTATTACGGTGGCTTGTTGGGTGAAGATGAGCTTTCTCGCTTACGCCAACAGGCTCAAGAGCAAGGAACTCTGAACACAGCAATGGCGTTACTTCAAGCAGGTGCGCCTAGCCGTACGCCTGGCGGTGGCGCTTTGGCTATCGCTCAAGGTCTGCAACAAGGTCAACAGGCTTATCGTCAGGCTTTGAACCAAGGCTTGCAAGAAAAGATGGCAGGGCTTCAGGTTCAAGATTTGATGCGTAAGCGCCAAGAAGAAGAAGCTGTCCGTAGGTTCTTGCCTCAGATTATGCAGCCTGGTCAAGTTGAGCAAAACTGGCAATCTCCTGAACAGATTGGTCAATTCTTCCAAACTGGCGCAATGCCGACTCAGCGTGGCCCGTCTACGATTAACCGTGATGCGCTTCAGCAATTGGCATTGGCTTCACCTGAACAGTTCGCAAAAATCTCAACTGGACTTAAAGCGTTTCAGCCTGAATACAAAGAAGCTGGCGGTATGCTTTATGAGATTCCAACTTATGGTGGTGAAGTTAGGAAAGTTGCTGGACAAGAAAAACTGACATATCAAGACTTGGGTAATGTTGTTATTGCACTTGATTCAAGTGGTAAGGAAGTTGGTCGTTTAGCTAAAGGTTTAGCGCCACAAGGCCCAACATCATTGCAGGCACTTGAGACAGAAAACGGCTTTGTTACTTTCAATCCAAGAACAGGCGCAGTAAACCCTCTTACTTCTGGTGGTCAGCAACTTACTGGAAAAGGCGGTTTGACAGAAGGCCAAGGAAATGCTGTGGCTTACGGCATGAGAATGCAGCAAGCGCACGACATTTTGAAGCCTCTTGAAACAGCAGGATTAAAAGATACTGGAAAGATTCGCTCTTTGGTTAGCGGTACTGTTGGCGCAACTCCTTTGATTGGAGATGCTTTGTCAAGAGGAACAGACAATATCTTTAATGTGCTGCCAACTGTTCTCGGTGGTCTTAATGAAGATCAGCAAAAAGCTGTTCAGGGTAGGGTCAACTTCATTACTGCTGTGTTGCGTAAAGAGTCTGGTGCGTCTATTGCGCCAACTGAATTTGCTACGGCAGAGAAAAACTATTTCCCCGCACCTGGTGATTCTGAGGCTATTGTCAAACAAAAACAACAAGCCCGAGAGACAGCAATTCAAGCCATGAAACTTCAGGCTGGAAAGGGTGCTAAATATATTTCTAGCCAACAAAATGAATGGTCGGTGGTGAAATAATGGAAACACAAATTTATAAAGTCCGTGACCCAAGCGGTACGATTCGTGAGATTCGTGGCCCTGCTGGTGCAGACGATGAAACCATCATCAAGAAGGCTAAAGAGCTTTTTGCTGATGTGAAGCCTGTTGACATGGCGAGTAAGATTCCTGGCCAAGTCTCAACATCCAGAGCCGAGCCAGAAATGTCTATGGCTGATGTTATCCGTGGAATTATTGAAACTCCTGCCGCTGTTGCCGCAAATCTGGTTTCTGGCCCGATTACTTATCTTTCTGGTGCTGCTGGTCCTGATGTTCAGCAAATGGTTGCTAGAAACATTCAGTATCAGCCACGCACACAAATGGCTCGTAATGTTCTTGAGAGCATTGCAACAAATCCTGTTGTTGAGAAAATGCCGCCATTTATGCCTCAGTTTGTTGGCGCTAGACCGACTGGCGTTGCGACTCAGGCTCAACAAGCTGTATCTTCACAAGCTGCGAAGGCTCCTATTGCATTGTCTGATGTTATTGGTGCAATTCGTGGTCAAGATACAACACCAGTTATGCAGGGCATGGGTGCTGCTGAAACTGGCAAGGCTTTAGAGCGACAGACAAGAGCGCAAGGTTTGCGTGTGCCTGTTGAGTTGACAAAAGGCGAAGCGACAAGAATGCCAGGCGTTCAAGGGTTTGAGTCTGAAACTCGCAAGGTCTATCCTGAGACTGTTGGCAAGCCATTGATTCAGCGTCAGATTGACACTAATCAGAACATTCTTAGCAACTTTGATGCTTACGCAACCGCAACAGGTGCTGAAATGTCAGGCAATCTGCGACCTGTTGGCAAGATTGTGGATGCCGCACTTGTTAAAGAGGCAAAGAGCGCAATGGGCGAAGTAAATGCTGCCTATCAAAAAGCTAGAGCCTCTGGTGAAACAAAAGAGCTAGTGCCTTATCAGGGATTGGTTACATACATCAACGAGCAAGGACCGACAGTAAAAGAGAAGTTAGCCCCTATCCTTGGTGCTGTTGAAGATCAATTAGTTAAGAATGACCCGCAAGGTTCTGGCGCTGTAACGATTGATGCTCTTGAAGATATTTATCAGTTCATCAATAAAAACGCCCAAGAGGGAACGCCTAACTCGGTTCAAGCCCGTGAGTTAAAGAATTTAATTAACCAAGCTACCGAAGGCGCTGGTGGTGACTTGTACAAAGAGGCAAGAAAGAAGCGTGTTCAATATGCTAGACAGTTTGAGAACGCCGCTTCTGTTGACAAATTGTTACGCAACAAGCCTGGCACTACTGATAGGGCCGTTGCTTTTGAGGACATATTTGAGCACTCAATATTGAAGGGCAGTTTTGACGACACCCGCAACATTGCTTTGTTGCTCAAAAAAGGTGGTCAAGAAGGTCAACAAGCATGGAAAGAGCTTCAGGGTCAGACTATTGAGTACATCAAGGAACAAGCTACCAAGAACATTCAGCGTGATGCCGCAGGTAGACCAATTCCTTCTGCTGCCGCAATGAATAAGGTAATCCGTGATTTGGATTCTGATGGAAAGCTAGACTACATCTTTGGTAAAAAAGGTGCAGAGGAAATCCGTGAATTGCGTGATGTGATGGTTGATGTTTACAGCCCTGTGCCTGGAACAACAAACTACTCAAATACGGCTAGCGCTTTGTTAAGAGGTTTGGAGCGAATCAACGCTTCACCGCTTTCAAAGATTCCTGTTGTTGGTTCTGCCACGAAGTATGCTGAAGAATCATTGCAACAAAAACAACTCAAGAAATTGGTTGAAGAATCGCTGAAGTATCAGCCTTAACCACTCTGTTAGAAAAGGAAAATCATGCACCACATGGTCTATGTCACAAAAAATGTAGAAAGCGGAAAGTTCTACATTGGTAAACATAGCACTCGTAACCTGAAAGATGGTTACTGTGGTTCTGGTGCGTGGGTAAAAAAATCAAAGGCAAACAGAGATAAGCTAGAAACTAGAGTCTTGAAACATTTTGATGATGAAGATTCTGCTTATGCTTTTGAGCTAGAGGCGATAACAATTTCAAAAAGCGTTTATTCTGACTTGTGCATGAATAAACAGCCAGGTGGTTGGGGTTTAAGATGTAACGAAAAACACCACTATTTTGGTAAAAAATTGGATAATCAGCATAGAGAAAAAATGAAGATTGCTCACTTGAATAAAGTTGAGAAGCGGTCTAGAAAAGTCATGTGTATTGATACTGGTGTCATTTATGACTCTGTGTCAATCGCAGCAAGATTGGGCGTTGGCAAAATCAACTCACGAGTTGAAATTAAAAAATGCTGCATGGGGTTGGCAAATGTTGCCAACGGTCTTAAATGGAAATTCGTTGATTAAGGAAATGCTATGTCGAAGGACAAGATAAGCGATTACAGTACAACAGCCAACTCCAATACTGATATTGGCGGCATAAATGTGGATGAGGGTTGCGCTCCTTCAGGGATTAACGATGCCATTCGCACATTGATGGCTCAGTTAAAGACATGGCAAAGCGGTGGGCAAGATGTTTACATTCACCCTGCTGGTTCTGCCTCGGCTCCTTCTATTACAGCGAATGGAGACACCAACACAGGTATCTTCTTCCCTGCTGCTGATACTGTTGGCATCACTACTGGTGGAACTGAGAGAGCTAGGGTTGATAGTTCTGGCAACTTAGGTTTAGGTACTACTCCAAGTTCTTGGGGTAGCAGCTTTAGAGCATTGCAAGTTACCAATGCGTCTGCTCTTTGGTCTGCAACAAGTGGTGATTTACAGTTAGCAAACAATGCCTACTATGATGGTACAAATTACAAGTTTGTATATGGTAGCGGCTCTGCATACGCTGCTCAATACCAGCAAAAAGATGGTAAGCATATTTGGCAAACCGCAGGTTCTGGAACTGCTGGAGGAACCATTACCTTCACCCAAGCAATGACGCTTGATGCTAGTGGGAATTTGCAATTAGGAACAACATCAGCAATTCTTGGTAGTTCTTCTCTTAGAGAACTTGTATTAAGCAACGCTAGTGCAAACATTATTAACCTTGCTATTGGTAGCACTTCTACTGCTTTCTTTTATACAAGTGCAACACAGGCGAACATAGGAACTATTGCAAATATTCCGTTTACGCTTCACACCAACAACACAGAACGTGCCCGTATCGACTCCAGCGGTAACTTGCTGGTGGGGACAGCTTCCACATTAAGCAATACCGCTGCTCATCTTCAAGTTTTAGGTGTTTCAACTGATGATTCTCTTGCCGTGTTCAAGAATGGAAGCGGAAGATCGGCAGGAAATATCTTGTTTCAAAACGCTTCTGGAACACAGGTTGGTTACATTCAAATTCAAGCGTCAGCAACCGCTTATGTAACCTCATCTGACTACCGCCTGAAAAACACAGTTGCACCAATGACAGGTGCTTTGGCTAAAGTTGCCGCATTGAATCCAGTAACTTACAAGTGGAACTCTGACAATTCAGACGGTGAAGGCTTTATTGCTCACGAATTGGCTGAAGTTTGTCCTCATGCCGTGGTTGGTGAGAAAGATGCTGTGGACGCTGATGGCAATCCTCAATATCAAGGCATCGACACCAGCTTCTTGGTTGCTACATTGACAGCAGCCATCCAAGAGCTTAAAGCAACCGTAGACGCACAAGCGGCCCGTATCACAGCATTGGAGCAAGCATGACAATCACATGGAAAATCAATAACCTAGAACGCCAAACCTCTGATGGTCTTGTAACAGTAGTGCATTGGGGTGCTACTGCTGTTGATGGTGACTACTCTGTTGGTATCGTGAACACACAAGCCCTAGAGCGTGGTGACTCATTCGTGAACTACGACACCTTGACTGAAGAAACAGTATTGGGTTGGTTATGGAGCAAGATTGACAAAGACGCTGTGGAAGCCTCTTTGACAGCCCAAATCGAGGCTCAAAAAGCACCAGTAACTGCAAATGGTTTACCTTGGGGTGAGTAATGGCAACAGTTGACGCGACTGATGCTCGTCTGTCTACGCATGAAGAAGTGTGTGCGATGCGTTATGAGTCTATTAACAAGGCTCTAGAGCATGGCGAAAAGCGCATGACTAAGATTGAATATCTGCTTTATGCGGTGATGGCTGTTGTCCTGCTCGGCCCTGGTGTTGGGGCTGAGTTCTTCAAGAAACTTCTGGGGATTTGATATTGACCCGATTTCTGCAATGCTCATGCTGTCAAGCGCACTCAAGGGCATACGCTCTTGCTGTGAAATGCTGTCAGAGGGCAAAGCAGAGATTCAGCGAATAAAGAAGGGGATTTCTGATGCTAAAGAGATTGCAAAGGAAGTTTCTGGCTTTTGGTCTTGGATTCAAGGGCTTTTCTTACCGAAGGATAAACAGCCTAGCGCTGTTGTCAAGGTTGAAGAACCGAAGAAGAAAGTAAAAGATGAATATGTTGATTACATTCCTGATGAAGATGCTGTAATTGACCAATTCATTCGCCATGTTGGAGACTTCTTTAAGGCGCAAGCCTATTTGGTAGCCTATAAAGAGGATTTAGAAAGAAAGGTCTTTAGTTCGTCACATGGAGACAATAACATTGGCGCATTGGAACTTATCTCGATTGAGACAAAGTTGGTCAAGTGTGGTGCGGAACTGAGGGAGTTGATGAACGAGGCTCCTGCTCAACTCGGCCCGTTGTACAGTCGTTATAAAGCGATGTACTCTAAGATTCTTGATGAACAAAAGAAAGCTAGGGAAAGGGACAGAAGAAACGAAAAGCAGAGGCGCATAGACCAGATTAAGACGGAGAATGACAGGGTTGACCGCTGTGTTCCGCATTGGGTAACGCTTGGGCTAATCATTATCTTTTGGGTGTTTGTATGGCTAATATCGCAGAGTACGATGCAAAAATCTACTTTTGGGGGATGGTCTTATTCGCCACAGTTAGTTTTATCGCACTCCCTGCCGTTGCCTTTATCTATCTCGATAACAAGATTCTCTCTGAGCAAATGAAGGCAGACAGAAAGAAAACTGAGCAACTTAAACAGAAACTTGAAGAACAACTGAAAGAGGGGAAGCGTGAAAAACCTAGCAACAATACTGATTCTGATGGCTCTAGCGGGGTGCGACAACTATTACCGCTATCCATGCCAAAACCCAGACAACTTTGGCAAACCTGAGTGCCAAAAGCCTCGATGCCTGTTTACCCAAGATTGTCCCGAGTATCTTGTAGCCCCTGTATTGGAGAAGAAAATTGAACAACCCCAACAAGCCGCCTCTGAGTCCAAGTGAGATTGAGGTTAGGGTGTGGGCCTTTGTGGTCGGCATCGTGACTGTCATTCTTGCTGGAATTGTATTCTTCATGTTGTATTCGGTGACCTTCGTGACTCAGCCGATTAAAAGCATGGCTCCCATCGACCAAGGTTATCTCAAGATGCTGAACGACATTGTTTTGCTGATTGTTGGTGGCATTGGTGGGGTGATGACTAAACG
>Ga0208784_1000207_pt1 | contig 31077 bp, 20 predicted proteins | sample DEB19_08_DNA_FD_184531 | JGI IMG/M metagenome (GOLD analysis project Ga0208784, IMG submission 184531) | Aqueous microbial communities from the Delaware River and Bay under freshwater to marine salinity gradient to study organic matter... | ecosystem: Environmental > Aquatic > Marine > Coastal ... | reverse complement strand
TAAGTGCAAAGCCCGTGCAAGACGTGCTTACATCAATTCCAAGAAAGTTTCTAGAAGTCGAACTTGACACGAATCATCATCCTATCATTGGGCCTCTTCACAAGCGGTTGTGCGAATGATGCCTTTGCAACGATGTTTAGATTCTCATCATGAAAGTTCACATTGTTAATGTACACGAAGCCAGGAACATTGTCATTAGCATAATCGGAAGACAGCAACTGCTTGAATGTTGGGTTTGAACTACTCATAAGAGTCCATGCAGGCGCTATTGCTTGTATCTCAAGGACTGGTAAGGTCTGCTCACCTCTCATGTCTACAGTGAAAGACTTCTTGCCGAATATCTCACCTAAGTAAGGTGATGTGATGGTGGCAATGCCCTCTGAGTACAGGCATGAACCGACAATTGATTTTGTGCTATGAGATGAAGAAGCATCGGCACGATACAGGCCACCAAAGCCATTATCACGAAGACGAATCGTCATTGTCCCATCGCTTCCTGAGAAGTCATTGTCAGTCAGCACAAAAGAACCTGGGTGTATTCTTCCGCCGTACATGAGATTTGAACTGTCAAAGACCGAGACGGCATTAGAGCTTCCGTCCCTTGTCCTCTGAAAGATGGTTAACACCGATCCTGGCGCAACGCCGGGATTTTCAGGGCTTGCACCTACAATCTCATCAATGATATCACTTTCTTGAACGAGGCCCGGGAATAGGGAAGATGATGGGACGAGGTTGCTCACGTTAACAAACGAAGCGTCAAAACTTCCCAGGTCAGTGACAAACTTGTCAGTCACGGATCCGCTTGAACCGTAGTCACTTCCTGATATGAGGAACCCAAAGTTGGGCTCCATCTTGCCATTGTCACACGGCAAGATGGTGAGGTTCCTTCTTTGCATCTGGCCATTGCCGTAAATGTAGACGTTAGCTTCGGCGTTTGAGGTTGAAGCAAGGTCATATGTGCTTGACGTTAGGAAAAGCAGTCTTGGATAGACACCCTTTACCATCTCCCTGACATGATTCTCAAGGTTTATGAGGTGCCCACCTACTCCAAAGCTCATTGCAACGTTTATTGGATCGTCTGTGGTTGTGTGCGTGTCTTGGAACGGAGTTTGCAAGACCTTCCTTGAAGGGGACTCTTTGACGAAGAAGGGAGGCAAGTAAAAGAGAAGGTTCTCATCGACAGTCGTTCCTTGAAGTGAGCTTGTCAGAATCTCAGCAATACCAAGGAACCTGTCCCAGATCTTTGTTTCATGTATCTCACCTACAAGAGGATGCCGCAAATCAAAAGTTGTAGGCTGTTCTGGATACGTCGGTGTCGCGTTGAATAGGTCAGTCACGCCTTCATTGACTACGGCATCCTGGTTAAAGAAACCCGAAGGCCTATTGAGAAGCGTGAGAGGTCCCTCAAAGAAGTTGCCAATGAACACTGCTTCATTTGCAATACTTCCAGAGGTAACTGAGCCTGATGGGATGTAGAACTCACCGGACTTGACACCATCAATGTAGAAGGAGCCAGTCGAACCATTGTTGTTTGGACCCCACCTGACTGCGATATGAGACCACTCATTGAATCGTATGTTCTCATCGGAAAGAAAGATGAGATCTCCAGGGAATGACCTGCCATTGTTCGGCAAGGTAATGTCGACTTCACTGGGCGGAATGTCAGCACTGTGACTGAGCTGTAGCATTGCCCTGTATGAAGCTACATTGCCAAACGGATCCTTCTTCGATCCTGAGACTATTGACAGCGCAAAAGATGAGGAAGCGTGAAGGATCGTGCCTGGCCTGTGGGTGGCTGCAGTGTAAGAAGGTTTGTAGTAAGTCTCGATCGTGAATGAACTCGATGGAACGTACCCAAAAGCTCCTGACGATGGGTAAACAAGCGATGCTGAGCTTGGGCCCACACTATTTGGGAAGTGAAGACTCAGGTAATTCGTGAATCCCCAGTTCAACTGGGGATATGAGGATGCGTAGAAGGGGTATAATACATTCCTGATTACACCTTTCCTCAGAGTGTCACTGGTGAACTCGAATGATGGTTCAAACCTAATGACCCCAACTGATTTTGTATGCCTACCTGACACACGGCTCAGGTTCACAGAGTTGAGGTACTCTTCAGCAGTTGTGAGGCTTGGACTATTCCTAAAGTCCTTTAGCTTACCATCAGGACTGTCATCTCCGAACTTGTCTTCGAATACAGTCCTCTCCTTCTCGTTTTCTGATGATCGTTGGTAAACTTTTACGCTACCCGTGATTCCAGAAGAAGAAGACGTGTATGTTCGATGTGGCCTTGCAATAACACCAAACGTGTCAAGGGCGCCCTCGGGAAGTCTTACAAACGACATGGGTCAGCCTCCAAAGGCCGTGGCATTAGAAGTCCAGCCTGACCCGTACCGTGAGGTCCCTCTCGTCACTCTTTTCGATGGGTCTTGAGAACTTTGCAACCGCAAGAAGGTTGTTGTTTGCATCGTACAGTCCGACCGTCGTTGGGAATGTGAATGTCCTCTGTGAGTCTTCCTGACCGCTTTCAATGACCGTGATGTTGCCACCCTCATCCGTGAAAGTTGGGTTTGTTGAGTAGTTGAACTCATCTGCCGACGCCCTACAGAAGAGAAGTGTAGAGTTTATGTTCGTCTGGTTCTGGAATGTGACTGCTGTGAATGAGCCTGATTGGAATCTTGCTGAGGCTATGTGGTCAACAATGTCATCGATCGAAGCAGAAACGAAGAAGTCAGGAATGAATGATGCACTAACATTGCACTGGTTGAAGTTTGAACCGATGACTGTAGAGTTCACCTGCGCATCACCAAAGATGCTGCTTGTCACCGCCGAGATTACACCAGACACATGTTGCTGCCCCCACATCACCTTCTTCGCATCGAGAACAGCTATCCCTGCCTCATAGAAGAGGAGGCCAACCTTGTTAGTAGAATCTGCGGAGTTGACGATGTCACCTACGTCTCCACCGAAAGTTGCGCGCCTGTTCACGGCTGCACCGACGTCAGTAAAGATAGCAGACCCTGAGACAGACGTCTTAGTTAGGTTTGATCCTGTGAAACCGTTGGTTATTGAAGCTTCAAACGGCGTGACCTTCTGCGATCCGTCGAGAACACCGCTTGTGTAGAAACGCATTGCAAACGTCTCACGCTTGATTCTGTCACGTGTAAAGAGACGTTTGAAGTCAAGGAAGATCGCCTCATCAATTCTGTCACTTACGCTTGTTGAGTCGAAAGGCGCAAAGAAGGATGAGTCTGAGTCGCCAAGAAGTTTTCCTGCATGCAAACGATACATGTCAACCTTCTCCCTCATCATGAGAGAGTTGGAGCTGAACAACAACTTCCCAGAAGTATCCACACCTGCAGAGGCTGACGTCACCGTTCCACCTGACGCATACAATCCAACAGTCATGTCGAATATTGCGTTTGCGGTCTGCAGTGTGTAATCTTGATCGTAGACAGTCTGGAATAGCGAAGATGTTACAGAGTAAAGAGTCGTGATTCCGGTTGAGGACGTCACAAATACTGCATATCCCCTGCGAGAGGCGGAGCCAGATATGTCGTTCTGGACGACATCAATAAGCTGGTTAAGGGCCGTACGTGTTGTCTGTATGTCGGCCGCAGTTATTTCCTTGAAAGTAGCCATTTTCCTCTCACTTGGAGATTGTGATGTTGAAGTCCTTCACTGCGCCTGATTGCATGCCTGTGACCGAAGCTACCGCCTTGATGATAGTCTTGTCAGATGACGTGCCAAAGACGCTGAACTGTGTGTCCGTAATCGACTTGAGAACAAGCGTGAAGGATAGCACCGATCCACCTGCGGCTGTTGTCGTTGGACTTCTAAGAAGTGTGTAGTATGCGACGTTGTCGACATCGACATAGTCCGGAGCTGCACCTGCAATCTGTACAAAGTTGTTTGGAACCTTGACAAGGAACTGCTGGTCACGAAGCTCAACATCTACAAGGTTCTCGCCAACCACGGATTGCGTGAATGTCAGAAGTCTTGAAGAAGTCGTGGAGCTCGCAGTCATAGACAGGGTCGTGCCACTTGAATCAAGTCCCTCACCTGTAATTGTCATGCTTGACATCTTGGTAAGGTTCGGATTGGAGATTGACACGCAGCGATACTTTAGTGCAAGACCTGCGATCGTCTGTGCTTCAAAGATCGGTGTGTTCTTCTCGATCTTTTCCTTACCGACGATTCTACCGTACTTTTGAATCATCGTGTAGTCTATCTCATCGTCTGCAAGAGCAAACTTGACGATTGAGAAACTGCCGTCATTCCTTGCGAGGAACTGTCTGCCGATGTCAGTTAGAACTGCGTCGACGATAATGTTAGAAGTTGAATGGTCAAGAAAACCCATGTTGGAATCCTACTACCTTCGTAAGTATCAATCAGCTTTCGTGCGAAGTAAATCCGTGATGCTCATATCGACCACAAGGTCCTCAGCACGATCAGTATCAATGACAGAGATCTTGTAACTGGTTCCATCATCGACAGTTCCGAATAGTTTCATGTCATTGCCAAACCTGTCAACAAGCTTCAGGTACTCAGGATCAAAGTAAGCCTTGATTCTTCTTTTGTTCTTAGTCACGATTGAATCAAGAAAGAGATCACCACGCAAGAAGACGTTTGGGTAAGGCCTTGGTGCATTGCCAGGTGACACATACTTTGTTGACAGTCTATTCCTGATCTTGTCAAAGGAAGCCTCAATTTGGGCCGAGTAGTTCGATACAAGTCCTCTCGCATCTACACATGCAACAGCGTATATTGCAGTGCTTTCCTTCTTGAAGTTAGCATCAACAAAAGATAGCACAGGTGTGTCAACTGGTTTCGTATTTGTCGGCTCAATCGATTCGTAGCGCTTGGGTTTCACAAGGCTGTCATTAAAGTCGTACTCGACCTGTAGCTCAAATGGCTCATTAACACTAGCCCTTTTGAATACTTGAAAGTACTTTATGTCGCGCTGTGGGTTTGGTGGAAATGACCATGTGACGACAGGTTTTCTCTCATAATAGTCCCATCTTATTGCAATATCCGCCGGTGGAGGTGGCGGGACTGTCTCAGAAGAATGAATTGAGATTGTGTTACTTGGCTCTGACTGCAGTAGAATGTCGACTGTCACGACTTGACCTGTATTTGCAGTGATGGCAGAGGTTCTCATCACGTACACTGTGTGGATCCAGTAGTGATACTGAGTTCCATACATTACCTGAAAGTCAGTGAAGTTTTGAGAGTCAACAGGTATGACAGACAGCAACTTTGTGCTTGTAATCCCATTCGCCCTGTGCTCCTTACGATAGACTACGTTTGCCAGGGCACTTATGTCATAGTCGAAAGTTTTTGCACTTCCTGCTTTGACACTTACGGGATCTACAACCGTGATGTAATCATTTGAGCTTATCTGCTGGTTCTCTTGCCTTGCAATAGACTGCACTGCCGCTACATCATTTCTGACCTCCTGCAGTGCCTCACTTGCACCTGGTGAAGCTTGTGGAGTATTCAAAACGATGTCAAGGGCAAACTTGTCTGCGACAACAGTCGTGCTTGTAAAGCTTCTTGCTTGACCGAACTTTCCTGACTCTATCCTGTTTCTATCTACTGCGAATTGGGCGCCAGCGCTTGCATATCTGACTCCAAGTTCCTGTAGGAGCGATTTGTCAACACTGTCTGGTAGTGATAAGCCGAGGTCTGCCGCTATGTCGGTAAAGTTTCCCTCTATCTCACGCGACTCAGCGGCTCTGAGTATCAGCTGATATGCCCTGTCAAGGACATTCGTGTCTTGGGACGCAATTGTAGTAGCGCCAGTATTCCCAATGTCCTCAGAAGAGTACAGCTTGTTGATGTTCTCTTTTACTAGAGAAACAGCTTTTTCACTGCTTAACGATGTTCGTTTTGAACTCGTAGGCATGATCGCAATTGTGTTCCGCCTGGGTGACAGCAGTAGTTGAGTTCTTGAGTTTTCTCTCGTCAGCTGTGTACCCGGCACAGGTCCCTCCGTCACAGCTTCGTCCGGAGTGAAGTAGCCATACGTGAACTTACCCTCAGTTATCACTGGTTTTTCAAGCGATATCCTTGAGAGAACGTTTGATGTGAATGTTGACGCCTTCATTCTGTTATGAGCTCCACTTTTACTGCATATGCCGAGCCGTCAAACAAAGAGTTTGATGAAGTGTCCCTGAATACTGCAACATCGCTATAAACGTCAACTAAGCCGTCGGCTACGACTTTGTCATATGCAGTTCTTCCACTAACCGTGGACTGTGTTCGGGACTTGTCTATCATGAATTCGTCAGGATCAATTACACAATTGTAGACCCTTTCAAAGGGTGTGAAACATCTAGAAACAGTATACCCATTCTCGTATGTGAAGATCGGATCAGAAAGGATACTGCCTAACAATCGATGCCTCGACTGATCCGTTGCAACTGCCGCTCGACCATCAAGCTCAGAAAATCTCATGAACCTATAGCCGCCCGGGACTTGCTGCATGAAGTTGCCTGGCAGAAGATTACCCATTGCAACTTTCATGACAGAATTGTTTCTCATTTCTTCTAGAGCAAGCTCTGCACCTGCCGTTGACATGACACTGGAACCCTGTGGGTTTGACATCTCATAGAGGCCCGCAGTTCCACTTGCGTAACTTGCAATCCTGCATATTGCATCTATTGCGTGGTTAACGACAATGACATATGCTGAGATCCTCTCAAGGCCCGTTACTTCACTCACGAATGTGATTGCTTCGTTAACATCCTTTGTTACCCAACCGCTTCCATCGTGACAAAGGTACAAGAAGTCTCTCATTGCGTCCCTGATATTCGTATAACTCGTAAAGTTTGGAACGACTTCAAGGCGAGGACAAAACCTGAACACCGTGTTTCTCAACACAAGATCGGGAAACTGGATATCCTGTTTCGAGAAAGTAATCTCAATGTACTCGCTGAGTCCCGTCTTGATACCCGCTGACGGTTGGCTTCTTCTTAGAAACTCAATGGTTTTTGCTGGCAATCCAACGCACGCAACAAGGGAGTCAGAACTTTCCTGCACACTAAAGTTGCGATGCAGAAGTGATGTGATGTTCTTTGCAATTCTTGTCATCCTTGAAGTTCTGTCAAGTGACAGTGGACCCCTAATCATGGCAAGGCTCAGCTGTGCGTAGCTAACGGTTTCTTGAGTGATTTCTTGCAGTATAGATTCTTGTCCTGACTTTCTAAGCTTAGTGACAAGCTCAAGAAGCGAAGGATCTTTCATAGTTGAAACTAGGGTCGATGTTGACGTTGAGTAAGTGCTCACAAAGTTCTGCATTACAGCATAACGAATCTTTAGGGTCTCAGTGACCTTGTTCGCATATCGCATACAGTTGATTAGAAGCGAAAATTCAGGACTGTCAGTTACCTTCTGTGGAAGTTCAGATATCTTCCCTTTGTGCTCTGCAACTCCGTTCATAGAGTTCCAGAGTCGAAGCATTGCACTCCTGTCATAGTCAATTGAAACATCAAAGTCAGACCTTCCAGCAGATGTAATGCTTGTTCCTGTGACAGATGGCATGAATGAACACATGCTGCTAAACATACTGAAACAGAGGAACTCTATAGTTTGCCTGCTGAGCGAGTAGTTTAGCGTGGAACTATCAACAAGACCTGGTTTACCTGCAATGTTTGAAGTGTTAGAAAAAATTGTGTCAACGACCTTTCTAAACTCGCCTGAGAGGAGGCTTTGCCCTGCATCGCTTTCATTTTTAAGACTGTCACGAAGGCTTTGCATTGCAAACTTGAATGATGTCTGTGATTCTGATTGGCTGAGTGCCGGGAATAGTTCGAGGAAAGCAGTGTACTCTGGGCTTACGTTTGCAGCCTGTTCGCTTGGAACGGCCTGCCTTGCGACTAGGTCTCTGCCCCTAAAGGTTTGAGCTGCTTGTTTACTAACATTACCGACAATTTCGATAACATCGTTATCATCTTCCTTGATCGTAATCTTGCCTACAGCGTACTTCTTTGGAACGTTTGATGATTCTTTTGCCGGGGTTAGGTTTGTAGAGTTTGACCTGATTCCGAGGATATTTTCAAGTCTTGGTGATGCCGTACTGGCTGCATAAGTGACACTGTTGGCATTTGACTGCCATTTTGACGTTCTTGACTTTATACCTGACGTTGGTGAACTTCTCTTCGAAATGGGAGAACTTACACCTGGCAAACCTGTTGCTGTAGTTTTTCCACTTGAAGTGTACTTTTCAAGCATCGACAGAATTCCATGAGGTGACTTCTTAGTGCGATTTGAAGATGCTGGTGCCTCTTTAGCTGTCGGTGGGGGCGTAGGTGATGTCACAGTGTTGGCTGCTTGACTTACAACGCTAATGACATCAATGTTATCACCCATCAAGAAACGACGAAGAAGATCCTTTGACCCTAAGATTCCCATCGATGAGAACGTTAGGCCTGCTCTTGTGAACTCGTCATTTTTCACAGATGACTGCTGGCTCACAATAAGCTCTTCTCCGGTTATCTCAAAGCTGGAGTTGTAGTTTGCTGTTATGTGACCAGATCCGCCTTTGCCTGTGAATGTCTTGTATATCAAGCTTTCAAGGTCGCTATTTTCTTGTACACTTTCGACAGTTGATGTTCCGCTGCTACTTCCACTTGAAGTCTTTGACGAAGTTTGATTCTTTGAAGCAGTCTGCTCTGCAGTTCCCGCTGATTTTCCAGAGCTCGTTCCCCTTGCATTTCCGATTCCCGCGGACCTGCTGGATGAGAGCTTTGAGCCGCTTGTCGTCAAAGATGAAAGCGTGCTTGGAGCAACCCTCCCAGGCGACATTGCCTGTACTTTACTTTCTGTCGTATCTTCAACCTTAACGTTGGTGACAGCACCATCAACGGTGACTTTCAAAGACTTTGATGATTGCTGGTTTGAAGTTTTTGATGACTCACTCTTTGAAGTTGAGGCAGTCTTAGTGTCCGATGATGCACTTGCTGATGTTTCTGTTTGTACTGTCTCGCTTGATGTCGTTATCAGGGAGCTGAATGTCCGGAATCTCGCTTCCAGGATTGCTCCTGTTGACGCAGTTGTCGCAATTTCCTTGAAGAGAAGCAATTGTGCAATCTGCAGTGATGACCTCGCCGTATCAACACTTAGCCCAAGTGTTGAAGTGCCTTCACAAACAGCCGCTGCCATTTCTGCTATGATGTTTGCAGCAGTTAAAGACTCTGAGGCTTCATCAAGGCATCGAATTTTACCGGTATCCTCAAGCAGTTTTCCAAGTGATTGTGTCACAGCTTTGACTGCATTTTCAAGTGCAGTAAAATCAAGTGAGCCGCTTCCTACAGGACCATCGACATAAGCGGTGAGTATTCCCTTATAATCACTGCCGTTGATCGATGTGTCATTAATTTCAAGCGGTAAGTTCTGTCCATCTCTGAACGCGCTCAAAAGCGTTCCGGCAGGCGGTTGACCGTTTATTGCCGATGTCGTTGAACCGACAGTTTCCTTGATGTAAGTTGCCAGGCTAGCAATCTCAAGCCTGGACATTCCCGCGGATATTGACAGCTCATATGCAAGAGCCTCGGCTATCAATGCAATCCTTGCCGTAGGGTCTTGAGGCAGTAGAGATTCGGCTTCAAGGAAGCCTTCTGGTGTGCTGGGGTCAATCACCGATATTGCTGCCAAGAGCTGGTTGACTGGGTCTGACGTTACCACAGGAACAGCGAAAGCCTGCAGTTTCTTATCACCTACTTCTGGCTTCTCGAACTTAACTGATCCTGGGTAGAGAAGGCTGTAGGCTAACAGGGTCACAAGGGAGGTGTTGCAACTTGTTGTGATGTCGCTGAGTCCTGTGAGTGTCCGCTGTATCGTCAGGTTCTGGTCTGTGGGGTTCTCTCCGTAGACAAGTGGCAAAGCCTCAAGAAATTTCTTGCTTCCCTTGTGTATTCTATCTTGATTACTAATGAAACCGCAGCTATCTCTAAAGGTATCGATTGCATTAGTCATTCTTGATAGGGATAAAACGTTACCCTCTGTTTCACTTCTAGCGGCATTTGCCGCATCAGCCCTTTTTGAGATCTTTTGCGCCTGTTGTCCAACTAGCATCTTCTCATAGAAGAGAGAAAGATCTGCTTCGTCGATAGATGCCTCAAAGTCACGAAGAGCCAGAATCTCATCAATAGATTCTACAGGCTCTTTAAAATGCCCCGTAAGCGACAAAAGCTCAGGTCTTTCAGGGTCAGATGAGACGCTTGTGGCAAGATTAGAGTCCTTGATTCCTCTAACCAGCGGTATTGCATCAGCGCTGTCAGAAGTGACTGAGTCCTGTCTTGTTATTGCTGTTGCGAAACCACCGTCGAATGTCGCAATAAGTGAATCACTCAAGGCGACAGAATCGGTCATGGATGTTGGGGTTTGCCGCAATGGGGCTGGCGGAATTGGTTGCGAGTTCAGTATCGATCTTCTGAACGCACTTTTTATCGGCATCCTACACCTTGAGATAGTCGGGAAGTGTGTTGTCCTTCACAATAGATACATAAGCACCGCTGTCAATTCTTGTGAGGTCCAGTGTGACAGGCTTGACACTGTATGTCACGCTTCCAAGCCTCTCATAAAGTTGCGTATCATCATATCGATATGTGCCGTCATTGGTAAATGCATGAGTGCAACCTATCAAGGCCTTGATGCCATCAGCCTCTGCATATACTTGAAAGTGGTCTACAAGCCTTGGGTCACCAGACACCCTCCACGTCACAAGATTACTTCTATTGTAAGTCTTCCTCACATCAATGTCGGTCACTTTTGGCATAAGGCTTTCAAAGCTTACCTTTACAGAACACTCGATACCAACCTGAGTGCTGTCGGTGTTTCTTCTTAGAACTGATCTTGAGGAAAGGTTAGACATTTCATTAGATGACGGTAGGTCGGTGAATCGATTCCTTGACCTGAACTTGTATGAGTTAAAGGTGTACTGTCTGCCCGTACTTGGGTCTACTGCTTTCGTCACCAAGTTAGTTGACAAGGAAGACGGTGGGATAAGACAGAGGCTTATGATGTACCTGTACTCCTCGAAGAAGCTTAGGGGAGTTGCGCTTTTTGCAGAGCCATTGGGCAAAGCACTGTCATCTACGATGTTTGCATCAGTGAAGATTCCAATGTTCTCAATTTCACCTGTTCTGATGTTGAATCTCTTCACATAGTATGCCATTGCAGGTGAGTAGTTGCCAGGATTCAAAGATTGCTCTGCAAGCAGCGTTCCTCGATTTCCTCCGGTACCAGCAAGGATTGTATCAGAGTCGGCTATCCCACGGTCGGCAATAGACGAGTTCAGCTGTATCGTCACTAACGGAACATTTCCGATTGATGTTGCGGCAGGCGTTGTAGAAACATTGGCAACTGATAGGAAGGCTGATGGTGATAGTACAGACGAGACAAATCGATACAAACATGTGTTAGTGCTATATCGCTGGTTGGACTTGTTGTCTATGAACTTTATCCTGTACTCATAAGTTGTCACATCACGCATGCCTGTGTCAGTAAAGGTCACTGAGCTTCCGGCTTGAACAAGCTCCATAGCACCAACGTTTACAAAACCAGACAACCTACTTACGTCCCTTCTTTGTAGTCCTACGGCGACTATGCCCTGCGGTAACTTTGGAATGACAGCCTGAAGGTTATCTTCCTTTCTATTCAGGAAGAATGGTACCTCATCACTGCCCTTTGATTTGTCAGTCCCAATTGCTCTCTTTCGTAGGAAGACTTTTCCTACGTGACTTGTGGAAAAGTCATTTTCACGCTTGTTTATTCTACGGACGATTACTGGGTTTCCACGGATAATGCCGGACTGTGTGAGTGGTGGAAGCTGTGATGGCACAAAGTATCCAAGCCTTGTGGTCCTTGGAGGCTGTACTTCACGTGTGTAGATAGTCGTTGTGACCCCTGTCGAACCTGTGGAGTTTGCGATCTGCCTGTTAGCATCTTCAATAATGCTGACTGTTTCAATCTTGCTAACAGCGTAATCAAGGGTAACTCCCAGCCTATCAATAGCTTCGATGTGAAAGAAAAGCTGTGGTGTAGTTGTCAGGGTCGCAAAGGGTAGGGATACCGTGTGCTTCACTTGAAAATAGTCGGTCGTGTACTTCAGGGTTCTATACACGCCGGGCTGGCCTAGTCTTCTATAGACTGACATCGGATTGGTTTTAGTCTTACTGTCAAGCCTCAGTGCATTTTCGTTTTTTGTTATGCGTATGCTGCCTGGATCTTGCACGGGGAACTTTGTAGAAGCCATTGCAGGATCAGAGCCTCGATATACAAGCATTCTCATCTGCTGTTCATCAAGTTCTTCAATATCGCTAGAGATATCAGGCAACACTGGGACTAGATTGTTTCCCGTCTGGAACTCTTTGCTTGAACCCACAGCTACAACATCAAGGGTGTTCTTCTTTGATGAGAAGTTCGAGGATTTTGCCTGATCATTTGCGATGAAACGAGTGATGTCAATCACATCAGAGTAAAGACAAAGCTCTTCCCTGATCTTTGTAATCCTGTCTTTTTCCATCGATTCTGAGGTTGTAGCGGACACGAGTGAGTCACCCACAACGTCTATTGCAAATGGCTTCGTCTCAAAGGAAACTTCCCTGTTGAATATGCTCAGCCGCAGGCTGTTGCCGCCCTTCTCAAGGATAGCAGGAATGTTCACTCCAAGTGCGAGAAGCATATCGGCATACATGATGTCATCACTTCTGCAAGTAATGCTTTCGATGATGCTGGAGCCGATCTTAATGACTCCCGATGTCCTGATGTTAACTCTCACTCTATCACCACAGTGAAGATATTGACGAAGGTGGGAACTCCGAAACCGTCCTCAAACACCTTTCCAACGTAGTAAAGCATGCTTCTAGAACCCTCGGGGGAGAATCCGACGTTTCCATAAGGAATGACATCAAGCTTTCTAACACCTGTACTATTTTCTTCAAACACCTGTATTGCAAGCGTGTGCCTTTCTGTCTGCCTGCTGAATTCGAAGTTGCAGCACTCTAAGGACTCAAGTGCTGCAATCGGTCTTGCTGCAAGCTTATCACGTTCTGATAGGTCGATGTATCTTCCAAGTGGAAGGGTTCCACCCGCAGCTGAGGGTTGTTTTTGGACAGGTGGTAGAAATTTGAAGTTTGGAACATTTGCAAGTCGCATATCTGCGAAGAATGACTCAACGTCATCGATTGATGAAATCGGAGGCTCACCTGTGAAAGGAAGGTTCTCATTGATCGTGAATTGATGCTGCGCAGGTGTCACCTGTAGGCCTTCATCCTTCACAGTCTGTTCGAGAGATGTTAGGGCTCGAATGTTATCAAATGACGCCATAGATGATGAGACTATCATCGACGTGACTTGGGCATTTTCATCAATTGAGCCGCTGACTATCGCAGCACCATCACCAGTAAGCGTAAAATCATCTCCACTGAATGGGAGCAGTAGCCCACTCTCATCGGTCTCAACGGTGATAGTGTCCCAAACTGACGGGTTAGACTCAAATCCGAGGCCTACGGAAGATTTTATAGCAACTCCATCGCTGCCATCGTAAGCAGAAGTCTGATCGCTGAATGTGACGTACCTTATGCGTAATCCACCTGCAGCTGCCTGCTGTCTTCCGACCTCGGTGATGATTGCGTCTATAACACGCGATTTTGGATCTAGTAGACCAGCCATTATGTTGTAACTATGAGCTCGTCAGTTTCTCTAGAAACTGCCTGACCATCAAAGAAAGGATTTTCAACAATTCCTGTTGGCGAGATGTTCTGGCTTGTTGTTTGCGTTGGAGGAACAACATTGCCAGATACAACAAACTTCACAAGAAGCGGAGCATTATCAAACTGACCACCATGCGGTCTAGACACATCGTAAGTCTTCGTATTGACGGGCCCCTTGATTAGGTCCTTCAGTTGTCCATGCGATACAGGACTGAGGTTTGCGGCAATTCCAATCTTCGGCTTTCTTCTAAAGTTACCTGTGGCGCTTCTGAAGAAGGATTGTGATGCTATCTGCACACCACCGATGATCTTTGGTAGATCAGGACCTCCCCAACCGAATGGATTTGCAGGAACTGTTGAATTACCAGGAGCATTTCTAGAGGATGGACCTGGTGAATCGTTAACGCCAGTCATGTACTCATCAAATGAAACGATGCTTGGACTAACAGCCTTGACAGTTGACTTCACATTTCCGGGATCTTGACTTCCTGTTCGAACTGTAGCATCAAATATCGCCCTTCTAGTTCCATCATCCATCGAACCTGTAAACGTCAAAGACAGATATGAGCCCACGTATGAGTCAACTTCAGCAACCCTAAAATCATCAAGGACATAGTCGTTGCCCACAGGAATGGTAACATCCGCAGAGACAGGGTCTCTTTGAAGTTGTACGGCTTCATCATCACTCACATACTCACCTACAAGTATGATTTCTGCATCTCCCGGCAGGATCTGTAGGTATGAGTTGCCAGCAAAGTGTAAAAGCCTTTCACGAAGGATTGATGTATTGAAAGCGTTGTACTTCGAACGCGGTGTAAATGTTGGCATTAGAGAGTAAACTTCCCTTTTATCTTCATTTTGTTTGGACCACCGACAGTAGAGTAAACGAATAACCAGGCGTCGTCGTTCAAGGAGTCCAAGAAAAGAGAAAGTGAATAAGCAGCTATTGTGTCAATGTTGTTCACAACTTTTACGTTGAATGTCTTCTTTTCACCAGGTGCTAGAGTGAAAGGAGTTGATGGGAGGCCTTGAAGTTCAAACCCAAAGTCAACTGTGCCCACGTTAGTTATGTCGTCATTTTTGTCCTTTGAGTATGTTGACGCACCGGTAGAGCTTGTAGACATTTTGATTATGTCTACCGTATTGTAATAGCCTCCTATGTTCTCAATGGTGAAAGACACTGTCTTTGATGAACCCCTAGCAATCGTTCCAAAGTTATACTCTGACTCGACACCCTGGCCTGTCCTGTATAGAGAAGTCTCACCATTACTCATTGAACCACTGAGACTTATCGATGTTGTCCCTGTCTTCCCTCCGGCATTCGACACTATGTCAATTCTTCCACGAAGAGCCTCGGATGGTGCTTTGCCTTTCACGGTAATGGTGTACTCTGCCACCTCGGTTGTCTTGTCAAAGAGTCTTGGTAACCTAAGCGTGGAACCTGTGAACGCGCCGCCAATGGATGTTGTTGATGTGTAGAGTTTTCCTGAACTTATAGACACATCCCATCCAATTGAAGATACCGACACAGGAGTAACGCTGCTTATCTTGAGTGGGAATTTTCCAGACTTCTTTGAGAGGTACACTTTGAGAGTTTTTGTCTCGTTGAGCTTTATACTCGGAAAGGTGAAAGCTGACATATCTTTAAATCCTAAAGATGTGTTTTGCTTGATGCTTAGAGTTGCATCGGTAACAATTGCAACAGCCGTCATTCTACTTGAGCCCGTCCATGAAGATGCACGATCCGGATCTATCTCCTCAGTCAATCCTGAAGCTGTTATTGTGACAGTATCGGATTGCTGGCCCTGTTTGTCAAGCTGAACCTTACTGGTCACCGTATAGGCACCATCAGGCTCAATAACGGTTCCTATGATATCTGTAAGTGAAGGAGTGTAATGAAAGCTCTGATTCTCCTGACTTACGGAGACTATTCGAAGAGGTTTAAATCCTTTGTTCCTAATCGTGAAAGTCTTCTCACCTGACTCAACATCCATATCAACATAAGAGTGGTCAATAGAGGCGCTCATGGTACAGTAATCTCCAGTATCGGATCTATCCCACCCAATGCATCTGGGTGTGGGTCATCATACGTGGGTGTCACATCAGGTGGAGGTGTAATTCCTGCATCAAGCCCAAGGATGAGCTCATCACTTGGCAAAAGTATGTAGTCCCGGACTATCTGCTTGTTGGTGTTGGGACTTGCAGTAAAGAACCCAACTGTCATCGATGAAACAAGGTCGGCCATGTTAGAACCAGACATGGTTCCAATGCTTGACTGGCTTGCAGTAAGAAAGACAGGTGATCCAGCTACCGTGGTATCAAGGTTCTCAGCAGATGAGCTCATGAACCTTATGAGATTGGTTCTTTGGAAAACTCCTGGTAGTGGACCTCTTGCCCTATTGGCCGTTGCACCTGGCACTGACCTTCCATCTACAGTTAATGGGAAGGGTTTCTTAAAGATATTGTCTGCATAGTCACCCACAGACATGCCTGTTCTTCCAAGTTCAATGTCAAAGCAGGGATCATCAAACTCAGGCGCCTTGTATATTCTAAAAGTTCCCCAAGGGCCTAAGTTTAGAGAAACTTCCTCATTAAAGTAGGTTTCTCGCTGTGTCAATGTATAAGGTTCACCTTGAATGAAAGAGAAGTAAGGCTGCGCTATCAGTTTAGCATCGTACTGATTCGATGCCGTGACACTTCCTCTTGCAGAGTTGTTGAGCTTTGGTTGCCTTGTACCACCAACCCACTGATTCTGGATGATTGAAGTTATGGGCGGCGCCGTGTTACTGGCGTTAAGGTTCAAGTAGCTTCCTGTGTACGGGTATCTATTGAACAGCCTGTTGTATCCCTGCTGTGCCCAATTAGCAGGATCAACCAGCTCATCAGCAGTAGGAGATCCTCCACCAAGGGGACCTGTGTACTTGTCAACAGAGAAGAATGAAGTAGAATAAGCCGTAGTGGAGCTAGTCAAGTACGTCAATGTTGCAGGAGGATTGCCACCCAGAACTACAGCAGGCGTCATCTCCGCTTCTAGATAGAAACTTTTTTCGAAAGTATGTGTGCCTAACCCGAAATTGTCAAGTTGGGCATCTATCGCAACACTTGGTCCATGAAGTGGTGAATCCCATCTTGTAAGACTTTGTGATAGCAACGGGTCAATGAGAAGATTGTTCATCTTCGAGTACAGAGAGTTCAGCTGCTCATCAACCGTGCTATACCCTGTTGAAGCAGATATGGGAGTATTCTGGCCGAAGATGTCTGAAAATCCATCCTCAAATGCCCTTCCAAATGACGGAGAGTTATAGACACAAACACTTGAAGATGCGATCAAGAACCTTACAGATGCGGAGACGTCGTTAACACTGTCAGTCTCATAGGAAGAACGTCGCTGTCTGTATAGGAAGAAGACGTAATTGTCCATGTCTTTCCTTGCAGGAACATTATTCGCCCACTCGCCTGTGAACGATTCCGATGTTGTCGATCCTGTGATCTCATTTTTCCTGACAACTTTGACAGGCACACGTAGTATGACCTTCTTCAACCTAAAGGGCTTGTCTATGTACTTGTTCAGTTTGATAGTCTCATGGTCGTATGCATGATACTTTGGAGCAAATGGAGCACCAAAAGTGACGGTAGGTGTTCCGATTGAGTGATACCCTAAATGCTCAAGGCTTTCCTTGAACGGTAAGAAATAGCCCATTTGAGGAGAGGCGCTGAACTGAGCTAGTGTCTCATTGACACCTGTCACAAAGTAGTCTGAGGCTATCGATGAAGAGACAAGAACGTCACCTGCATAACTAATCGCAAGTGCACCAGATGCAAAACCATAACCAGACCTCAGTACGTCTGCCAGACCCGGATTCGGCAAGGTCCTTGCGTTAACTTCTATCGAATTAACTGCATCGTTTCTCTCTGAGGCTGTCTTCTCACTAAAGAGCTTAAAAGCCCAGTTGCCTGTCGACCTCTTCTCCAACCAAGTTGAATATTGTGGTGAGTAGTAGAGGAATCCCGTGCCTGCTATACCAGCATAAGGCTTGCCTGGAGTCGTGACATCAATGTAAGCGCCTGGGTTGTCCCTGAAGGCTGAACTGAGGAACAAGGACCCGTATGTTGTGATGCTGATTCTCTTGGCCATTGCAGAATCAGTCCTGCCTGCGATCTGTAGGTTTCTCGAGGAAGTGACTGAGTTTATCGGGATTCTTATGAGGGCTGTGCCCTCGGTCCCATCGTGCGTGACAAGATTTTCACGGCTAAGATTCTCACTGAAGGGTGACAGTGTGAACTCACTTGGAAGGCTTCCAACGCTCTCCATTGCAAGCTTTGCAGGAATGACACCCTTGAGGTCGGTGTCGAGATTTGCATTATAGCTTATGCCATAGTTGCCTGGTGTGAGATTGTTTGAACCAAGGGTAACGCTGACGTCTCCGATGAGTGACCTTGAGTCATCATACGCAGTGTTTCCTCTCGGCCCAGGTGAGTCATCAAATCCGATGTTGACGGTCTTGGTGACCCTTGATGGCAGGTTACGCTGTTTTCTTGGCGGTTGGCTTACGTTGGTAATGCCCTGTGTATGAACGCCCTGCCTGGTTCCAAAGTACAGGGCCTCAACTTCTTCGGTGCTTAGCACCCTGTCCCATGTGCAAAACTGCGTGTAGTGCCTGTTGTTTGTTGCAGAGTCGTAAGCAAACCATAGTTTGTCTAGTGGGTCTGACTTTCTGCCGGTAACGAAACCATCAGGAGATAGACTTTCAAAGGGGTACGTGCCATAGCCCTTGATGAAGACACCAGGTTCCATTCCGCCGATGTAACGATTCACAAGAACTCCGTTGACATAGACGGCTGAGTACCCTTGGTTCGTCCTCTCTCTTATCTGCCTTCCGTTTGTCGTAAATGAATCGCCAGCCGACATTGCAATCACAACGTGGTGCCACTTTTGAAACCCAAGGGTGATCGGCTTCTGCATTGGGTTTAATGCGACAGATCCCCACCCAAAGCTTTCAAATGTGTGAGGATTGTTGAGATAGTCCCTTGAATCTCTCGTTGTTAGAGTGTGAACGAGTGGAGTGCCGCCGCTCGTATTGTTGTTGAACCCAAATGCAAGTTCCTCACCAAGCCCATCAGGAGATGTCACGTTATACACTGCGAACTTAGTTCTCTGAGGCTCAACATTGAAGTTCAACAGTGAGTTGCCTGATACGACTATGACCTTATTGGTCCTTTGGAGATTGCCCGTCGGTGGGGCACCGATTGGTGCGTTGTTATTCCTAAACCAGAAAGACAGGGTCATGCCTGTCGAGAAGTGGTTTATAGAACTTGCACCTGATCCGACAAAGTGCCCGTAGATAGTGTTCGGTCCGGTTGTGACCTTTGATGTCCTCCATGCGTATGGGGCACCAAAGAGTTCTGCGATCGGGAACCTACTGATGTCTAGGGTTCCGACGCCTTGCATGAGCTGGCCGCCGACTAGGTTTTTGATGATTCCTGAGGCTGGGTCATAAACAAGCAGGGAGCTAAGCTTATTTGCGAGGTTGATGACGCTACCGCCTGGTTCAACCGAGAATGGGAATCTTGGGTCAAGAGGACTCTTGGCATCACCAAACTTCGACATTTATCAACGTCCTTTTCTGTCCATGAACACTATGGAATCTGTCCCATTAATGCCATCTATGAAAGTATATCCTGCGGCTGCAGAACGGTAATCAATACCGAATGTTCTCAACTGCGTACCCATAGCCTCAATCACTGAAAGCATCTCGTCATCAACCTTGTAGAGACTTCTTGATTCTTTTGACTTGTCTTCGTAGTATGGTGATGATGTGATTGGGTCGTCGGCAAAGTAAGACATTGCTTTTTCCTGAATAAGGGATTCAACACCGTATTCCTGGTATGGTCTCGTGCTGTTCTGCGTTGCAACGTCGTACACTTTCTGCTCTATTGGAATGGAGTAACCAAACACATCGATGTGATGACTCGTGATGTCACTGGTAACCCCTTTTGACAGTCTTACATTCTCAAGGGCTGTCCTGGAGGCCGCCTGCCTGATCGGTAGTGGCTCAATGATTCCGTTGAGAAGGCCTGGGTCTATTGGTGAGACCTCATCCAGAATAACCGGATAGAGGGCATGCAGGTCTTCTGACTGTATGTATGCAACGGGCTCAAGGCGTCCCATCTCATGAAAGGGCGTGTCACTGTAGTGGGACTTTGGCATGCCAATGTCCCGGTCCTCTGCATGATGATTGGGAACTACCGATACCTTGTTGCCTGCAAGTACGCTTGATATGCTGTCGTCAAATGCATCTCCGCTTTGTAACTTCCTACCATTGACGACGATGCTGGGTGCGGCATTCGATAGAAACCTTGGAAGCATCGAAGCATAAACTTGGCTGAAGTCATTAATCTCAACTCCCTGTCGCGAGCTTGCCGCTTCAATACTTCCGCTTATGGTCGTTCCCACTCAGCTCCTCCTCATTGTCGCAAGAAGTTGGCTTAGACCAATTGTCCCACGAAGTCCAAGCCTATCATTCTCACCGAGGTATAAGTCTCCCCACGTGTATCTCATCCTATTTCTCTCGAGAACGTGACTTTCAATCACGAAGTTTGTCCCAAAATATCTTGTGTTAGCCGGAATGATCTGTTCGACTAATTTTCCAATCGTTCCCTCGAACCACTTAGAGAACAAGAAGACATTATGAAAATCAGTGGGTCCCGTCAACCTATTGAAGTAGACCTCTCTAATGTCGTCGAGATGAGCGTAAGAATCATCAAAGATGGCGTTTGGTTCTCCTACGGCATCATCTATTGCACTGTGGTCGGCAAACATCCTCATGATGTCCTCATTCAATCCCTGCACTACGCTTATCTCTATGCCGAAACGAGTATCATCTGCTCCTTCTTCATTCCTTGGCACCTCATATGCGTGACCAACTTCACCACCGTACTTAACGGCGTTCTCATAACTCTGCCAAGACCTGACTCTTACCTTGTTGTTGGTTGACCTCTCATCGAACTTTGGGTCAAGCCCAGAATACAGAACATCTGTGTTTCCAAGAACTGTTGTTGATACTGGGAAATTGACACCTGTGAGGTGCAAAGAGTTCTGTGAGTAATCAAAGAACTGTATCTCACCAGACGTATCCGATCCCGTAATGTCCTGGTCAAATGGGACGTCGAGTCTTAACCTCTCGTATGAGCCAGACGCTGTTGTGACAAAGTTGAAGTTAGTCAGTGGATCTTTGACACCAGTCGATGTCACGTCTCTAATGTGCTCCAGCCATTCAGCGTCATCATTGAACTTTGAATAGAACCTTACCCTTGAGACATTGCCCAGGAACGCACCGGTCACAAATGATGGGTATGCATACTCCACAAACTGACCCGCAGTCACAATGTTGGGCTCATTTCCGAGGACAAAGAAGCTTCCAGATGCATTGAAAACGCTTCCCTTGTTTGAGAAAGCGTCATCCTGTTCTGAGCAGGTGACATAGGTCTCGGTTGAGTATGACTCTGCAACCTCACCCGCGATCTCTTTTCCTGCCCTGAGGAACCATCTTGACATTTGTGGTGACAGCTTCTCCCTTCCAAAGGAGACACTCCACCTATCACCATCGAGCACAGATGCAGTTGGAATCAGAAGCTCGAATCCGTTTGGTATGACTGTCGAGTATGCAGCATGAAGCCTAACGTTGGCAACTTTGCTCGCTACGATACCATTTGTGTCAAAGGTCAAGTTTGCAAGCATTCCCAGGCCTGATGAACCTGTGCAATACATCCTCACAAGAGATTCATAACCGTTCTTTTGCCTTGTCAGTGGGTATGTGAAAGAACCTTCCCAAGACCACGATCCCGATGTCAGCAAGCCGTCATCTGGACTATCTGAGACGCCATTGATGAAAGTTCCCTTGGGACTTGGCAGTCCAGGTTCAACTCGAGTTCCCGATAGAAATGGGGATGTCGCTCTCCATGACCCGGTGACAACAAGCTCACCTATCGAGTCTCGTCTTGGGACCCTTCCGCCGATATACCCACTCCTTGAACCACCGTACTCTCTTACTCGAACGGCAGTGTCAGGATTAACTCCGAATGAGCGAATCAGGCTTTTGACTGAGTACAGTGTCCCCTTGCTGCTTATGACATCAGGAAAGTTCGAAACTATTCTGCGCCACGCCTGGTACTGTAGTTCGGAGAGAGGAACGTTTCCAGCAGACGGATCAATTCCAATGTCATCACCGAACTCTGACGATTTCAGGTCGTTCTGCTCAAATAGCTTCGGTAATTCAAACCCAAACTCCTTTGACTGCCGCAGTATGAATGTGTTTGCGACTGAGCCGGTGGACACCGGATTGATGTCGTCTAGCAGTGAGAACTGATCAAGGAAAAGCTTGTACTCATCAAACTGCTTGGCCCAAATGTAAAGCATGCTTGAGATTATCTGCGCAGAGCCCAGTTTTGCCTGTCTTGGTGTATCACCCGATTCAGGGTAAGCTTCAACTATCTTTCCTTCTTCCGTTTCTAAGCCCTGGGAGACCTGGCCTTCTTGCAAATAGTGAGGTGGTATCAGTCTCGTGATGAGGTTGGGATTTTTCTCATCGTACTGTGAAGCTGAAAGCAGAAGTGAGGAGTTCAGATTAACAATTTCTTCTGCATCGGGGAAGAGTGTGGGATTATACTCAGGTCTTTCGTAGAAGAATGGAAGACCGTCAGGTGAAGATCTCACAGCATCGGAATAGTTTGTCACTCTTGAGTGAAGTCCATTTCCACTTGAGTCTAGTAGCAGATCTTTCTGAGCATAATCACCAGCGGGCTCGTTGAACCTGAACAGGAGCTTCAGATCATCTCGGGGCCAGACTCCTCGCTTTGATACCTGTAGGATATCTTCCTGACTCCTGTTACCAATGAAGAACTTTAGGTCGTCAATTGACGCTGACAAGTTTGATGTTGGTGTGAATATTGTGGCAGTTCCAACATGTGATGTGCCACTTCCAATCAAGAGTAAAGTTCCTCTGGTGCTGAATTCTTCAAGCTCATACGCAGTGGAGGAAGTCGACCGAAGAACCCCGTCAATGCTTACAGCAAGCTTGTTTATACTTGGCCTTCTCACAGTCTGCGCACACAGATCGAACCACTTGCCTTTCTCAAAACTTGCGCTCGTCCTGATTTCAGCGCTGCCGGATGTCACCATAAACATGACAACACCCGTGTCCGATGTTGCATTTGCTTCTAACGCTAGTGTGTAACCGGATGTTCCTGAGGCACGCTGGACGATGACAGAGTCTGTGTTGGAATCGGAGGGAACAAATAGCTTCAGCTGTAGTGAGAAAGACTGCAGACCAGGATCTAGAACGTTCGATCCATCCTTTCTCTTTGAGAGTGCCGTATCGGTACCGCCTGCCACGTCATTTACAGCAATGTGACTTGCTGTGATGAAGATGCAGTTTAGGCTCTTCTGGAACGAATCATACACATACCTCTCAAACCCAGAGAGCCCATCAAGGAAGTTTCCAATCTCTTGACTGTTACCGTCAAAGGGAAAACCGTTGATGATCTTGTCAAATGCAACGTTAACTGCGACTTCTGCAGAGCCAAAGAATGTGTGTCGTGAAAAATCCGACCAATCTATGGGAAGCTGTTGTGTCGATCTTAGCGGTGCCCCTGGTGTGTCGTGCCTAAATGATCCTGTCGTGACATTTGAGTCTGTGAAGTCAATTCCGCGATATGACACGGGCAAAGATGGAGACGCCGCCTCAATTGCGTTTCCAAGCGAGCGATTCTTAGCTATTGACATCACTCTCCGTGCATGAACGTGTAACCGTTCGAACTTACTATTGTCTGTTTGCCATTGTATTCGACAAGAAACTCAAATGTTACTGGCCTGCCGTAAGGAAAGGTGTCGCTGTACACTGTGAAGAAGTTTCCGTTCTCATCTAAAGAAGCTTTAGTCCCAATTGCATCGAAGTCGAATATCAGGCTCTTGTCGTTCACATCAAACGCTCTGTACAGCACAGAAGTTAGTTGTAGTGGCTTTTTCTCGATTGCAAACTTTGATACTGTATCTTCGGAAGCAAGGTCAAAGAATTTTGCCCTAATCACAGCCGTTCGATCACCTGGAAGGTTTTGTGGGCCACTGCAGTGTGCAATCAAGGCATCAGTTGCATAGACATTTCCACCAGGATCGTTCTTGTTGAAGGTAAGCTCTGATTCCTTGTAAACGACGCTTCCGTCAATCGATCTCCATTTTTCGTTGAATGTGACAGATCCTGATGCGCTTATAAAGCTTGAAAGACCAGTGGTTCCTGTGACGATTCTCGTATCATTTGATCGAATGACACAGTTGACATAGTACATTCCAACAGAAGGTTCTACGGCTGAGTACTGTGATCCCGTAAACGATGCTGTGAAAGAGCCCGTCATGAGATCTACAATGAGGCAGTTGTCACCGCTTATCTGCGTAAGCGAGCTTCCTGAGACTATGTTCTTTCTCACACCACGAACATTGTTCGTTAGGAACAGAGTTCCTGTCACATCGAACAGCATTGACTGACGAGTATCCTGTACTGCATCATCAAAGTAGACTTCAATGCTTGGCCTGAGTGTTGGGTCCTTGACATGCCTTGAAGCGAATCTCTTTACGAACCTAGTGATGTCATCCTGCTCTTCACTTCCTGTAAGAGACAATCTTATGGCAGGTTGTGGCAATATTCCGACCATTGACGCTGATAGGAACGAAGTCACGTCGATTGCAAGGTCTTCATTTCCGATCGGAAAGTTCTGCTTGAACTCTAGAGACCTTACTCCTGCGCCATCTAGTAGGTCACCTCTTGCAATGTAGTCGATGCCTGTGTCTCCAAGAGTTCCACTTGCATCAGCGCCTGGCGTATTCCACAATACGTTTGCAGAGCTTGACAGAAAGTTTGCTGCTGAGATGTCAGAATATGAAGAGATATTCCTGCCCAAACCTTCACTGAAGTTTGCCGTGATGGGAAAGACCGATATCGTAAAGTCACTTGGAACAGGTTGTCCTGCGCTTATATGCCGCAACTTGAGGACTGCCCTCATGTCGTTTAGGTCAAGTATTGATGAAGTAAGTGACCTCAGCCTGCCATAGTCGAAACGTAGAAGTGCACGAGACAACTCGTTTGCACCAGTTACCTCAAAGCTTTCATCATACAGCTTGAATATGTCAATCGTCCCTGCATGTCCGACATTTCCAGAAACAGCAGCAAGTGAGTCGACAATTTTGTTTGTTATGTAAGTGTCGGCTGAGGCCGTCAAAATGACGATCACTTTTTACTCCGTCGTAACGACTATGTCGTATTGTGGGAATCTTACTTCAAATATTGCACCAGGTGGAGGCACAATGAGACCCCTGTATGTGTTGGCCTCAACATCAAAGTAATTCTCAGAGTATTGTCTGCCATCAAGCAAGCCAGATATGCTCTGCACTGAGATGTTGGTAACCGCGAGCACACCTTGAACGTTTATGATTGAGTTGAGAACGTCAGATATTACGATTGCTTGGTCAATCTGCGTGTTGCTTGTTGACATCAACGTCCTTAGAGCCTGGATCACGTCTCTTGAAACATTAAGTGGTACTGCGTTTGCAGTCGGAACAATCGTTACTTGTAAGGTAACGTTTATCACCCTGGCATCAACAATGTCAATTGCATCCGATATTAGCCTATACTCGTTGAGATAGGTTCTCAAGTTCTGCTTCAGCGTGTCGGGAGTCTGTATGAGCCTCCCATTAGAATCGGTGCTAAGCACAAACAGTTGGGATGCCAAGGGATTGTTTGGGTTTGGCCTCACACCTGCACGGAAGACCTTGCCAAACTTTGATGGCAATGAGTACACCCTAGATATGAGGTCTGATTTAGTCACTATCCTTGCCTGCGCATTCTTTGCTGCTGGCACAAGGGTGCGAAGCTGGTCGATCGTCGGTGCTTGGGCTCCTCCTGTTGCAGGTGTGTTATTGACAACGTCCACAGATGCCCTAACAGCTGTCGCAATAGAAGACGCAGGCCCGTCACGAAACTCCATATTAAGGGTCTTGATTGATCGAATGGTTCCTGCTCCAACATTGTGTGAGATTCCGCCACCAGCACGATAGTTGACAGTTAGTGTCGTAGAGGTAGGAGCGACCCCAAGAGTCTTTGAACGCAATAGGGCATTAGGGTCGACTGTGAACCGTGGAATCGTATTCCTTCCATAAGTGGGCAGTGAGAACTTTGAAGGGTCAGGAAAGACATCATCATCGACAGCGTTTGGATCTCCACCTCCAAACCTGAGCTGCATTGACCTACTCTGCAGGTCAACAGTTGTGATGAAACGCAGTGGTGCAGGAACGACGTAAAGCGATTCCTCAACTTCATCCCGATCAGGTGTTCTATTTCTGTTACCCAAGAACACCGTGTCCTGTGTCAGGCTTTCAACTTCATACCAGAGGTTTCCATCAGAATCTACGACGGACATCACCTCTGTGACATTCTCGTTAGAGAGGTTTATAGTCTGGAATGGCCTGTAGCCGGATCCAAATGTGAAGCTCTCAGTATAGATTTTGCCTGATACGGCAGTCGTGTTCTTACTGAGGATGAATGTGAGTGGTGTGCCATCATTTGAAGTGTCACCAACCACTATGTTAGACATTAGGTTGCCCGCCCTGTCTTTCTCTGTGAAATCCACAGGTGCAACAGTTGAGAAGAACACGCCGTTTGACGAAGCAACAACGGTGTCAGGAAGTATTACCGGGAGCGATGATTCATCTGGGACTGCTACACCAAGGTTATCCACAGCAGGTACCTCAATGTAGAACGTTAGGGTCACTGTGCTTGGAGATGCACCAGTAATCTTGACGCCGTTATTACGAAGCAGCCTTTCAATGTTCTGCACTTCAACAGCTTCACTCCAAGACAGCTCCCTGAACTGGTGGTCAAGGTAGAATGACATGTTGTCGCCGACTGTTGCGGCCATGTCTAGCAAAAGCCCACCAACAGAAGCTTCGCTGAAGTCCTGGATCTTGTCCGGGAAGAATGTTCTTGCATACCCGAGGAGGTCACGACGAAAGTCCGCAAAGTCCTTCGAGAGGTAGTTTCGGTTGGGTGTCTTTCTATTTGCAGCCATCATCCTGCCGTGTGTAGAGTCACCTCTAGTGACCGTGTCTTAGTGTCAACAAGTGGGACAGTGTATGTTATTCTCACTCCGATTCTAGCGATTCCAGACTCTTCTACGAGTTCATTGAAAGGTTCGAATGTATCAAGCGAGACATACGGTAAGTATCTGTCAGTCGCAGCTTTTATTCTTGCAATAGCAACTGCATCCGTGTCTTCCGACCCCAGTTCAAAAGTCAGCTCCCTGAGGTTGGCACCAAACCTGTAGTCCAGCAGTCTCTCCCCCCAGTTCGTTGATATCAGGTTTCGAAGGTTGTCGGCAATAGTGTTTCCGAGGTCATGGTGCATCTTGAAGATACCATCATCACCTTCACCAAGTGACATTGGCGTAACGATTCCAATCGGAGGTGATGAGATAGACTGTCTCGCCCTTTGTGCAAGTTCGTCTGGTGTCTCACCCACAGCTTTGAAACTGTACTTCTTAGATGACAAGGTCGATTTATCCTGTCTGTATGTATGCGATCATGCAAGTTACGAGCTTGAAGTTCCAACGACATTACCCATAAAGGGAACAATACCTGTCGGCAAAGTCACCTTAGTAAGGGTAGGAGCACCTGGGAGTATTGTAACGACACAGGCAATCACATAGCTGTCTATAGCGCTGGATAGGTCTTCTGCAAGATTACTTATGATCGTGTCAGGATTTGCTCCTGTCTTTGCTCCATCATCCTTTGCCCTAATGAATGCCTGCCTGATATCTGACTCTAACTTCTCACGACCCGCTGCTGTTACGATTGGCATTTACTCTCCAAAGATTCTCTCTGACTTTAGATTGACAATCTCAGACTCACGTGAAGCCATTGCAGCCTTCAGTGTTGCCGCAGCTTGTGTGATCTGTACTGAAGGTGCACCGTAGCCTGGTGTCGTATGCTTGCTTAACGTGTCGCAGAAATCGTTGATGTCCTTCATGATTGCCTTAAGGAGATCCTCAAGCTGTTTGTACTTTACGTAAGGTTGTGATCCGTCAGGGGCATCATCAGGTCCATCGCCAAGGCCACCATCAGCCTTTGAACGTCCAATGAAGATCTTGCTGCCTGAAACTACGATTGAGCCGTCAGGCCTGATTGATATTGCACCGAGGTCATTTGCATCAGTGGTGTCGCCTTCTTTGACAATGAGAATGCTTCCGTTTATTCCGTGATCTTCGTCCTTCCTTGAAACAATCCTAATTGAGTCGGACTTTGCAACTACGGCAGCAGTGACCAACTCCTCTTCATCGCTCTCTTCATCACCAGGAAACTTCGGAGTGAATACCTTTAGACCAAAGCCTGTGTCAGGTTTGGTTGCCATGGAGATGTAGAGTCTTGATGCGTCACTTAAGAAGTCAGGATCGCCTTCTGCTGGATTCTGAGGCTTTTTGCTGTCAATCTCTTTTGAAGTTTCTGTGAAGCCTCTTGAGTTGAGCCTTGTTTCCGGCACTGTCCTGACTTTCTCTGCCTTTGATATCCACCTTGACCTACCTGCAACTACATCTATGGTTCCCGAGAACTCATCTGATCCGCTTATTGCATTGCTTGGCTTGTCTAGTGGGTCTTCATCTACATGCCAACCACGATCAGTAGTTAAAGATATCGTAGCATTGTTGCTACCTTGAAGCACCAGGTCACCTGGCCTTTTGTAAAGCCTTGGGACCGGTTCAAACTTTACAGGTTTGCTTTCATTGAGAGAGAAAATTTCATCGTAACCGTTTGTCTCATCGTCAGGCTGTGTCAAAGAGAGGTCAGGAAAATCGATGGGCTCTGTTTCGTCTTTGATTGCTCCTGCTTTTGCGGCTGTTCCTGGGCCCTCTATTGAGGGCTGGTTTGGCAGAATCCTTCTGTCATGGTGTGAGAAGTTGACATCCTCACTTGACAGGTCTCCATGCACACGTGACATCCAAAAAGCAAAATTCTTTGCCGTCGTGTTTGGGTCGTTGTCGTAGATAATCCAGACTGTCTCTCCAACTTTTACAGGCATTGAAACGTGGGATGAGAAAAATGGATAGGCAAGTATCAAAGTAGGATTTGATGCCTGTGCACCTCCGGTTACTGGACGAACAACACAGGCATTGATTGGAATCCTACTCGCAACGATATTGGGAAGTGACTCCATGACAAGGGCTGCAATTTGCCCCTGATTAAGCCCGTCACAAACATCAATGACCACAGCCCTTTCAAGTAGGTTTGACTGGGCCTTGTCGGGTACCTGCAGCTCTTTACGATATTGAGGTCCTCCGAAGATACTCGATACACCTGGCGGCATTCCTCACTCCTTTGAGATCTTGCTGAAGATATCCTCGGAATCTATGGCCTGTGATTCCTCTTCAGTCGAACGAATCATCTCAGCAAGCTTGATGATCTGGTCGTTTGCCTTGCTCATCCTCTCCATGTACTTCATCAAGGTTGACCCGTGCGCTGCATGGTCGGCTGGTGAGCCTGACATTGTCTGGTACAGGCCAATGTAAAGAATGTAAGCGTTCTCCCTGTCGGTGACTGCATTCTGGTAGATCTCCTTCCAGAGAAGCTTTCGCTTGTCATCGACTGATGCCATTGAATCAAGGAGCTCACCGAAGTCAGCAACCTTCTTCATCTTCTCTTCATTTCTTCTGATTACATCATCTAGCGCTGACATTACTTCTTTAGGTCCTCTTGAACTAGTTTCTTGTAGTGTCGACGTATCGAGCCCAAGGCAGAAGAGAGTTGATTTTGAGGTAGGTTTGAGAGGTCTCGAATGTAGATGAGAATTGCCCTCTTGTGCAGAATGTCAATGTCTTCAACGTGCTCAAACACAGACATGATTGCTTGCATACAAGCCTTCTCATTGTCGTCAACAAGCTTGTGATTAATTCGAGTCAGGATGTTTCGAATCTCTGCCTTCCTCTCAACATCAACCATCACTGTCTCAGGTGACTCAACTATTGAGTGCCTTGCTATCTCATTCTTGTCTTTCTTTGAAAGCAGACTCATGTCACTTAGCGACACATGCTTACCTGTATGCTTGTTGATCTTGCGAATATACAGGAATAGCCAGTTACGTGCTACGACGTTGAAGTAAGAGAAGGCCTTTGTGCCTCGACTATCATCAAACTTGCAGAGGTTCTCATACAGGAAGTTCACACAGTCACTCTTCACTTCGTTGTAACTGTTGTGTTGAAGCGGCACTGAGTATATTCTGATGAGATTCTCGACCAGTGTCTCAATTGCAGGCCTGATGTCGGAAGTGTATATCTTCTCACGTTCCTGCATGTCCGTCGTGCCATTGAAGAGGCATATTGCCTTATGCGTGTCAGGACCAAAGTAAAGCTCCTTCTCGGGAGCCTTTGACTCAGTACCAGACTTTCTTATGCGCTTCTTACCTTTCATTTTCGGCCTCCACGTCTTCCTCAATTCTGCCAATTATGTTTGCAATGTAGAGCAGAGAATCACGTGATGCCTTTATGTCTTCGTGCACCTTCTTGATCTCAGGTGAGTCATAGAAAAGTGGAATCTGTAGGACCTTGCTTATTGAGACGTATCGTTTGTCTATAACATCAAGTGCGTTTTCAACTGCGTCCTGTAAGTTCAGCACTATCTTCGCAAATCGATACAGGTATGTCGCAGTTATGACATTGGTCACAAGCAGTATAACAGCAAGTATCTCAATCAACATAGCAACTTACCGAGAACATCGTCATATCGAAGATTCACGGCCTCTTGTGAGAATTCACTTAAGACTTTTTGAGAAAGTTCATCAGCCCACTGCTTTGGTGTGTGACGTGACTCAACCATCTTCTTCATTCTCTTCTTTGCGTCTTCTTCCTTTGGCATAGCCCATTTTGAGCCACTTGCAAAGATCTTTTCGTCGATGATCGACTGTGGAACATTCACCATGCTGTAGCTCACCTTTGAGAACTTTCCACGATTTAGAAAGTCAAGGTGGCCTGACCAATCGGTGGCTATGACAGGCAGTCCTGATGCTGCGGCATCAACTAGCGGAAGACCATAACCCTCGCCCTTTGTGAAGGACACCATGCAGTGAACCTTTGGACTCTTGTAAAGAGCAGCACACTCGGTTTCAGACATGTCACCGTTCAACAAGTAAACCCTTGGGTACTCGCCCTTTCTTACTTCTGAGATGAGCTTCTTGAACAGATCATTCAGGGCCTTCCTGTGAAACACGCAATTTGTTCCCATGTTAGACTTAATCACAAGACCAACGTCCTTGTTTCCAGCAAACTCTTC
>Ga0208784_1000204_pt1 | contig 31338 bp, 34 predicted proteins | sample DEB19_08_DNA_FD_184531 | JGI IMG/M metagenome (GOLD analysis project Ga0208784, IMG submission 184531) | Aqueous microbial communities from the Delaware River and Bay under freshwater to marine salinity gradient to study organic matter... | ecosystem: Environmental > Aquatic > Marine > Coastal ... | reverse complement strand
TTTATCTATTTTATAATGTGACATTAAATTGTGCTTGATATCCAATGTTGATAATAAGGAATATCCATATTATTTATATTGATATAACTTCATCTAATATTAATTAATTTATGAATATATAAAAAAATAATATCTATATAAAAATAATATCTATATATAGATTTATGCATATTATTGGTCATAGAGGTGCCATCACATATGCTGTTGAAAATACAATATCATCCATATATGCGATGAAAGTATTAAATAATGATTGGATTGAAGCAGATGTAATGCTTACAAAAGATAAAATACCTATAATGTTTCACGATGAAAATCTTGATCGTTTAACATATAGAACAGGAAATGTAAATAGTTATAATTACAATGAATTAAAAAATATTGAATTAAAAAATACAAATAATAAAATACCACTATTGAGTGATTTTATTGAAAAATGTGAAGAATTAAAAATTAATATAATGTTAGAATTAAAAACATGTCAGAATGAATATGAGTTAGTAATTAAAGTTATAGAATTAATAAAAAATATTAAAAATATAATAATTATTACATGTTCTTATTCTGAAAGGATATTAGAATATCTCAATTTATTATATCCAAATAATAGTTACATATATATTGTTGATAAAATACCAGACGATTGGTATGAAAAAGTTCAAAGATATAAATGTAATGGTATATCTATAAATTATAATAGTAATGAATTAAAAAATATTAAATTATGTAGTGATAAAATTCCTACATATTGTTTTACAATTAACAAAATAGATGACTATTGTAAAATAAAAAATATGAACATAAAAGGTATAATTACAGATAAACCTGAAATATTTAATAAAAAAATATGACACATATTAATTATATATTTAAGTATATAAAAGTATATAATAAAGTATTATAAGTAAGAATGTAAGAATGAGCGATTATAATTACAAAATCATTCTAAAAAAAACAGACAATAATATTGTTAACACAATATATGAAAAAGTGAAAAATATTTATTCAAAAGATAAATTATGGTTAGTAAATAATTTGAAAACTTTTGTTTTTAATCATTTGAAACTACCATTATACGATAAAAAAGATATTGAAGAAATAGTTTATAATTATGGAATACAAAAGGCAATACAATATTATATTTTAAATAAAAAATATTATGAAGAAATTATGAATTTAATAGAACATGATGAAACTAACTTAATATATGGTATTGCTTTTAATATAATATATGAATATTTTGAATTTAGAATAATAGAAAATTAAGCTATTGTTTCCATTTTTTACCACATATTAAACAATTCATAAATAGCGTAGACGCTTCATCACCAGAACGTGTTTGTAGTTCATAATAACTTACCTTCTTACTTTTGCAACGGGAACAAGTAATCATATCAGACATAGCGACAAGCTTAATTTCATAAGCTGCTTTAAACCGACGTTGATTTTTATCAATAATATCCTTCCATCTTTCTGGAAATACATTATGGTATTGCATATATGGTAACATATGTGGGGGGAATTCATTGTATTTTAGCATACGTTTATGTAAGGTTTTATTACCAATATAACTATCTTTTTTTATATTTGAATAAATACTCCTAGATATATTAATATAAGTATCGAGTAATAATTGACTTTTCCATGATAATTGTATAGAATAGTTGTTAGCATAATCAATAGTAGCATTAAAAACTCCTATTTCTAAATCTTTTGCTTGTAACTCAGGAATTTTCAATTTTTTCCTTAATATATCTATAAAATCATCACGTACTTTATTTTTATTAAAGTCATTATTATCTTCATTAACATTATTATTATTATTTAATTCAGTATATTTTTTTAATTCATCTTCAAGATTATATAATTTATATTCTTCTGAGGTCATAATATACTTTATAAATAATATTACATCCTATCATTTTTTTATATATGTTAAATAAAAAATGATATAATCATTAATATGATTATTATCAATAATGAGTAATATAAATATAAGTGAATTAGTAAACGATAATGTTAATATTGTTGAAATATTTTTTGTAAATAAACAGCTTGATAATAATGTAATTAGTGTGAAAATGCCACGTGATATTGAAGACAGAATAGAGAAAACTTATAAAAAAACAAAAGAAGAAAAATATAAGATGTATTATATGAAAGATAAGGTATATACATATGAGTTATCAAATGATAACCAATATGTAACATCTAAAACAAAGAAGCAAGACACATTTTACAAAACAAAAAAAAGTAATATATATATTATAAGTTCTAAAATAGATAAATATCCACAATATGTATTTCCATGTACAAATGATATAGATAATATAAGTGATATTATTATAAAAGAATATAAAATATCAAATAGAATTTCAATAATTATTAAAAATGAAGTCAATGAAAATATCAAGACGGTGCTAATTGAATATAAACATTCAACGAATGTTGAAATTGATAAAATTACGGAAATTGTAAATAAATTAGTTAAAAATATTGAAGTAATCTTAAATAGTGAGGATATATGACAATATTATGCTTTTCATGATTAAATCTAATATACTGATCACCAGTATAATCATACATTTTTTTCCTTTTCCTAGTTTTAAATATATTCAAATCTAAAATGATTACATGTGACATTGTAATTTCAATAATGAATATATATATTTTTCCAAATATTAAGTCGTTGAAATAGTAAAATCCTGTATGAAAATAGTTTAATTTATTTTTCCATTCTATTATGTAATTTTTACAATCACTATTTAAGATATCCCAGTTATTCTTCATAAAATGACGAATACCTATTTTTTAAACAAGATAAAAAAAAATTGATAGATAGTATATATTTATTATTAAATAAGCTGAAATAATGACGTCAGTAATCAACTACAATGAATTCACTGATTTTGCCATGAGAATGAATAATTCATATGAATTTCAAGATGACGTCTTAGATGCGATTAAAACACTGTATGAAAATTTCTCTAAATTCATGGTATCAAAGAAATATTCCAATGAATATATCAAAAATATGAGAATGGAATCTGTAATAAAAAATTTTGAATTCTACAAAAACGCAAAATATAACAAAGAAGATATGGTAAAGTATTACAAAATAAATATTGTAGACAATTTTAATAAAAAGCTTGACCCGCCCAAATGCTTCTTTACAGAAGTAGCAAGAGAAAATAGACAAGAAGCCGAAAGAGATTTGTTTGAAAAAGAAACTGATGATATAAAACATCATTATGATTGTATCAATAAAAAATATAAAATCATCAATGAAATATCGCAGAAAAATATTGATGAAGAAAGTGATATTGAAGATTGGTGTCATTATTATAATGACACCGATATTGATGATGAATACTATTCAACAACAGATAGTGAAGATTATGAATATTACTATTCTGATTATGAATCAGACTATTTATCAGATGAATATTAAATACATGTCGGTTTAACTACTATTTTATAATTATATGTTATTTTTGTACCCATTATTTCAACGACTTTGGGTTGTGCTAATTTTACACGTTTAGCAACATACTTCATTGATTTTTTATCACTTCCAGATGTGGTTTCGCGTAATTCAAATTTAATTTGTTTTTTTGTTTTGTGTTTGGTTTTAGCAGCTTTTTTGAATAATTGTGATGCAGCTTTTTTAGCTGCAGATATAGGATTTTTAGATTTATAACTTCCTCCTTTTTCTTGTATATTAGACGAATCAACCGTAAATGTTCTTTTCTCTCCCATTACTTACCTAATATATTTGTATAAAATTTTTTTACATATGGATTTATTTTAAATGAGTTTTTATCTACACTAATTATTTTAATAGAATTTAAATTTTTTGCTCGCGATAAAGCAGTATATGTCTGACCATAAGCAAATATATTTGCACCTAAATCAAGTTCAACAGCATCAATAGTCATGCCCTGGGATTTATGAATAGATAAAGCATAACTTGTGCGAATAGGCATATGCATTATATATGATGTCTTTTTATTCATAATATCTTTATAATAATTAATAGTATGAACATTATTATTAACATCTTCTATAATTACATAATCACAACCCAAATGCTTTATGACGCCTCTTGTGCCATTTACAAGACCATGTGATATATCTATATTTCTCGTAATAATAATTTGCGCATTTTCTGTCAATTCAATATCATAATTAAGTGCTGTTTTCTCATTACCTTTGCTACATGTAGCTTTATAAAGAGAGGATTTATAGCCTTTCTTTTTTAATTTTTCAACTTCAATATTATTAATTTTATCAACATCAACATTAACAGGATATAATTTAGTTGGTATTATATTATCTGAAAATTGAGTATCTTTAAGTCTTTCCAAAACTGTTATTATATTATCTGTACACTTGCCTTTTCTAACGATGCCAAGAATTTTTTGAAACAATTGATCTCCTGTTTGTCTCACTAATTCTTCTAATACAATTATATTAACATCTAATTTTTCCCATACTTTTGAGAGAAAACAGTAGAGCCCTTTTACAGGTGCAAGTTGACAAAAGTCTCCGACAAATATCATTTGTATACCACCGAATGGTTTTTCAGCAAGTTTTTTATCTATAAGTTGTCCGCGTATTGTTGATAAGATCTCAGATATTTTTTCAAATAATTTATCATCCAACATGGAAATTTCATCAATTATTAATACTTCTAATTTTACGATTCTTTCACGTATATTTTTATTTGTAATTATATTTTTAATAATATCTGACACTTTACCATTTCCTAATCCTATTCCTAAATAGGAATTAATTGTTTGTCCTCCAATTAATACCGAAGCCGTGCCTGTTGTAGCAGTTAACCCATAATATTTATTATTTTCAATTAGTAATTCGGTGATATATTTTATAGTAAATGATTTTCCTGTACCACCTGGGCCTGTTATAAGAATATTTCTACCATTTAATACTTCTTCAACAGCCTCGCGTTGTTTTGTATTTAATGATTCCATTAAATATAATAAAATAAATAATCATAATCAATTTTTACCTAATAAGTTTTTAAACATTGTGACAAAAGGACCATCGTCGACTTCATATGTTTTATTTTTAGTATTTAATAATTTTGGTATATAAACCTTGCCAACTATAATTCTATAATATATATTAAATATTATGTAAAGACATATAAATAACATTAACTCATTATATATACTATAATTCTTTGTTTTATAAATAAGGGCATATACTAATATTAAATATTTTATAAATAAAATTGTAAAATTACCATATATAACATAATCATAATGATTTATTATTTTACATAAATTATTTTTCGTGTAAATATATTGACCTAAAAATACAATTAGTAAAGATAATATCGGAAAAGTAATATCAAAAAATATGGAAATTATTGCCCATGCTAATATCCAATATGATAAATATACATCAAATCTATTAAATATATTTGTTGTCATTTTTACAAATTCTCAATATATTTTTTTATTGCCATATTTTTTTTATTATAAGCTGATATAAATATATTATTATTATTTTGGATATATCTAACAACCGCATTATGATATATCTCATCATTAGTTGGACTATATTTATAATACCAATTGATTAATGTTGGTTTTTCAATGATATTTGTAAATTTAAAATTATATTCCTTACACATATATAATATTGATCTTGATATAAATCCACGCGATTCTCTATTGGGAACAAACAACTTACGTTTATGATTTACATAATTATCTTGTTCCAAATGTTTCCAATTTTTATCACTTATGTCAATATAATCACTATATTTATAGTTAGAACGATTTACATTTAATGTATTTAATGTTTTAATTATGTTATGCATATCATTTCTTTGATATTCATTTAAAAATGATTGCGGATATACATGTTCTGCTGTTAAGAACTTGCTTTTATCTAGACATTTGACATTAAAATTAAACCTTGTATACAATATTGGCATCTTAGTATCATAAATTATTGTACGCCTAATTATACAATGGTCTGGTATTACCATGGAATTTGTATAGCATCTTACATAATTCACGTGTAATAAAAATGTAATTAAAAGTTTTTTTAACATTTTAATAAAAAGAATATATTATTATTTTATATCATTATTAATATTTAGCTGATATATCAGGATAAAGTGTCTTAAAAAAATCGTACATATTTTCATGTATATCTAAATTTTTATTTGGTTCATAACGATTAATTATATTTTTTGATTCAAAATCACCATGTATCCAATAATGTATCATAATTGGGTCAATAGGATAAATTCCTTTTTTTACCATCGTCCAATCTTCATTAGTAAAAGGCATATTATCTAATTTTAAATCGTTGATTGGATAAATTAATTCACGATCATCAATTATATGTATATAATCCTCTTTGTTCGCAAAGTTATTCATCATCATTTTAATATAATTTCCTCCAAATATATCAAATTTACCAAAAATATTTACACCATGTTGCAAAATGCAATCTGATATTCCTCTTAATAATTTATCAATAAATTTATTGTCCTTATTTGCTGCAAAGAAAGCATTACAAATATACTTATCATCATTATATAATGCCTTTGTTTGACCAATGGGTTCATATGATATGTAAAATTTATCGCTTGTCATATCAATTAAATCAGCGAAGTCCCTCATTACAAGGACATCTAAATCAATATAAATACCACCAAAATGTTTAACTAATAATATTCTACTAATATCTCCACGTTGCACACCTGTTCTCGCTAATATATATATATTATAATAATTTGGATAGTTTTTATTTATAAAATCTAAAATATTTTTATCAGACCATAATTTAAATGTATATCCCTTGCTTTTTAATAATTTAACATTTTCATCATATAATAATTTTAATATAGAAGGTAATGTATCAGATTTCCAAGTTTGATGTATAATCTTAGGTATCATTTTATATATTCACAATACATATTGTTTATATATATTAATATGAAATCTCGGTCAAAAGTTTATCAGCAAATATATCAGATAATATTATAATATTAATTATTTTGATATTGCATATATCAAGTTTAGGGATATATATTGATGTTACATTAAAATTACCTATGATATTAAGTACCCATATAAATTTAAAGATAATTAAATATGTATACATATTCAAATCAGAATTATTATAATATATCAAGCAATCTTTGTAATAATATACAGGTAATATATGTAAAAATATATTTGCGATAAAATATTCACATGATAGTAGCTTTCTTTTAGATATATTATCAAATATGCTTAGATATCTGGAAAAAGGGTCTATACCCTGTAATTCTTCAAATAATATTCTTTTATCATATATCATAAAACTATGAAAAAATATAAATATTTGTAATGAATTTAAAGCAATAAACTTATTAATTATTAGATTATAATAATCAAAATAATTATTAATAATATAATTTACTAATACCATTACCATATTCCAAATTGTATATTGACAAAGCTTTCTTTTTATAGCAATATTTTCTATAAAAATTTCTGATAACTTTTTTGTCACAGGCATCATTGTTAATATTCCAAAGAGAAAAATCTCAAATTCATTTATAACACTCATTAATATAATTACTAATTAAGATATATATAATCTTATATATTTTAATCTAATGGCGATGAAGTAATATCCATTCCGCAATATTCTACACTTTTTTTATCAAAATCTTGTTTAACATATATACCAATATTTATAGCTTCTTCTAATATCCATCTAAAATTATCCCAAAATTCCTTAGTATGTCCTATACTAACAGATGCTAAATGTGCGAATTCATGCAATACTACAAACATCATAGTATTAATGTCGACAAGTTTATCACCATTACGTAAACATAATACAATTTGTTCGCCTTTATTAATTGAATAACTAGTATACCCTGGTGTATCAACACCTTCTTTTAGACGGTCTGGCCTAAAATTTAATTTTAAATTTGCAATACGTTCATCGTCTACACCAAATGTTCTTTCCATATGTTCTAATAATGTTATAAGACGCTTTTTAATATTGGCAATTAAATCAGCAGCCTCTTTTGAGTCTTCTTTTACTTGTACAGTGTATTTTTCATTATCAACACTGCTTGTAACTTGAACCAAGTCTTTTTCATTATACATATTTATGATATAGTAGCCACCAATAATTATAGCTAATAGTATAACTAAACCTTCGGAACCTACTTCCATTCTCTATTTATTATAATAAATTAAAAATTGATTTCTCTTATTTAAAAGAAAAATTATACTATTAATTATAATGGAATTTCCGCGCAAAACGTATGATCCGATAACACCTAAAAAAGATGTAGTTGAATTTCAAATAACTGACATATATGTTCCTGAAAATGATAAAAATAAAGAAAAGAATTATGATGAGCTTTACACTATTCTTATATATGGAACATGTGAGAATGGTGCTACCGTATGTGTTGATGTTCAAAACTTCGCACCATTTTTCTACATTAAACCACCTGAATCTTGGGAAGAATTAAGTGATGGAGCATTTGAAAATAAAGTGGCAGAATTTAAAGAATATATGTTATCACAAAAATACATGTCAAGATATATGAACAGTGAATATGAAAGAAGAATAATTCCAAAGAATATGGAAAGCCATTTCAAGGATATAACAATTGTCAAAAAAAAGGATTTTTGGGGTTTTACAAATAATAAAATATTTCGCTTTATGAAGGTTTGCGTAAAATCAATGAAATTATATAATACTTTAAAATACTACTTTAAAACTTTGGAGAAAAAAGGTTTCATGCAATATGAAAGCAATATTGACCCATTCTTGAAATATCTTCATATTCAAGATATTAAGCCATGTAGCTGGGTTCGTATTGAAAAATATAAGATAAATGATGATATTAGTAGATGTGATTATAATATTATTTCAAATCATAAAAACTTAATTGCAATTGAAAAAAATAAAATTGCACCTATTCTTGTAACATCTTTTGATATTGAATGTTCTAGTAGTCATGGTGATTTTCCAGTAGCCAAAAAAACTTACAGTAAAGTAGCACAAGACCTTGCTTTGGTAGCAAAAGCAGGATATGAATGTGATGAAGACTTTTTGGTGAATTGGATACAGAATATATATTTGGATGATGTTGTAATTGATGAAGCAACTGATCTCAAAATCAATAGAGTTTATGCTAAAAGTAAAATTACAAATGAATTTATTCAAAATATTCCAACACTATTAAAACCTGTTATTGGAGAAATTATAAGTATTCTTGAAAAAATAGCATATTCTGTTAGTGATAATTGTGATGATGATGACGAAGAAGATAATAATATGACAGTAGCAGAGATAAATGCCGAAGAAAACAAGATATGCAAGATTTTAGATAATCTTCTAATTCCATTAGAAGGAGATAAGATTATTCAAATAGGTACAACAGTCCATTTGTATGGTTCTGATAATATTGTATACAAGAATATTGTATCACTTGATACATGTGACAATATTGAAGGATGTGAAGTAATTTCTTGTAAAACAGAAAAAGAATTACTTAATAAATGGAAAGAAGTTATGAATAATCTTAATAGTGATATTATTACTGGATACAATATATTTAGTTTTGATATGCCTTATATATGGGATAGAGCAAAAGAGCTAAATATTATTGAAGATTTCAGTATTGGTCTTGGGAGATTAATAACTCGCAAAAATAATCTTATTGAGCAACAACTATCATCATCGGCAATGGGTGATAATATTCTAAAATATATTGACTATGACGGAATTGTTTTAGTTGATTTGCTTAAAGTCATGCAGCGTGAGCAAAAGCTTGATAGTTATAAATTAGATAATGTAGCATCAATATTCTTAGGAGATAAAAAGAATGATTTGAAACCACAAGAAATTTTCAGTAAATTTAAAGGAAACAGTGCAGATAGATGTGAAATAGCCAAATATTGCATTCAGGATTGTTGTCTTATTAATCGTTTGATTCATAAACTGAAAATAATTGAAAATAATATTGGTATGGGTAATGTATGTTTGGTTCCATTAAACTTCTTGTTTAGGAGAGGACAGGGAATTAAGATATTCTCTTTAATTTCAAAGCAATGTATGGAACGCGATACCTTAATTCCTGTAATTAAATCATTTAGAGAAAATGTCATAGAAGAAGATGATGGATATGAAGGTGCGGTTGTTCTAAATCCAAAAGAAGGTATTTATTTAAATGAACCAATTGTGGTATTTGATTACGGTTCTCTATATCCATCATCTATGATAGCAAGAAATTTATCTCATGATTGCTATTTAATGGATGAAAAATATCGTGTAAATGACCCCAATATTGAATATAAAGATGTGTCATATGATTTATATGAAGGTAAGGGAGATAAGAAAAAGAAGATTGGTGAGAAAGTATGCACATTCGTTCAATATAAAGATGGTAAAAAAGGTATAATTGCTGATATATTAGATATGCTTCTTAAAAAGCGTAAGACAACCAGAAAAAAAATAGAATATCAAAGTATTATTGATGAAAAAGGGAAAAAATATTCTGGAATCTGCACAGAAAAAGATGATAAATATGAATTATTAGACGTTGATACAAATGATAAAGTAACTATCAATAAATCTGATGTATCAGAAATATTTGAAACATATAATACATTTGAGCAAGATGTATTTGATGCGCTACAATTAGCTTATAAAATCACAGCAAACTCACTTTATGGCCAAATTGGAGCAAGGACATCGTCTATATATCTCAAAGATATTGCTGCTTGTACAACAGCAACTGGTAGAGAAATGATTATGTTAGCTAAAAAATTTGTTGAAGATAACTATAATGCCGATGTTATTTATGGTGATACAGATTCCATTTTCTGTAAGTTTCCATTAAAGGATAATGAGGGTAATATGGTTCAAGGTAAAGATGCTCTACCATTTGCAATTAAAACAGGTGTAGAAGTTGAAAAAGAAATAGCAAAGATAATGCCTAAACCGCAAAAACTAAATTATGAGAAATCGCTTTACCCATTTATCTTATTTAGTAAGAAAAGATATGTAGGTAATTTGTATGAATTTGATGTCAATAAATACAAACAAAAATCCATGGGTATTGTATTGAAACGCCGTGATAACGCTCAAATTGTAAAGAAAATTTATGGAGGCGTCATTGATATAATCTTGAAAAAACAAGATTTGCGAGCATCCATTGAATTTCTCCAAGATGAATTATCTGATTTAGTTGAAGGAAAAGCACCAATTAGCGATTTAGTAATTACTAAAAATCTTCGTGCTTCCTATAAGGATCCATCTAAGATTGCACACAAGGTTCTTGCAGATAGAATTGGTGCACGTGATCCAGGCAATCGTCCAGTGGTAAATGAGAGAATACCATATGTATATATTAAAACAAATAGCACATCTGGTTTGCAAGGTGACAAAATAGAAAATCCTGAATTTATCATTGAAAACAATTTAACACCTGATTATCTACATTATATTACAAATCAAATTATGAAGCCTCTTCTACAATTGTATGCTCTTTGTCTAGAAGAATTGCCTGGATATGATAAAGATGATAATTATTGGATCGAAGTAGATAAAAATCTACAAATTAAACCAATATATCAAGATGAAATCAAGAGAAGTAATCGTATTGATAATTTAAAACTTCAAATGGTCAAAGCACTATTGTTTGATAAATATATTGAGATTTTATCTGAACCTAAGAAACCTCGTAGTAAAAAAGTTAAAGAAATTCAAGATGACGATAGTAATGTAGTTGTGGATACAAAACCCGAAAAAATCAATTCAAAAAATGTAGATACTACTATTCCAGATGGAGTTTGCAAAGTAGATATTAAAATAACTAAAAATCAAAAATCTGGCAAAATTGTAGCTGACGCATCTATTATTGATAATAAAACAAAAATATGGAGTTATCACAATGATGATTGTAAAAATAAAGAAACAGAAACTATGGAAATAATCAATGAAATAATCAAACTTAATACAGGAAAAAAATATATGATTGCTTTAAATAACAAAGCATTTGTCAGAGATTACAATGAGGCACTAATCAATTATATTGAACTAACTAAAAAACAAGATAGTAATATGATGGAAAATATTTTTGAAACACAAAGTTTAGGTGCATTAAAATTAGTTAATAAAATTCGCAAATATTCAAATATCATAATATATCATGAATCATTCTCATTTATTATTAAATAAATATTTAATAATACAGTTAGCCTTTTCTTTGCCTATACCTTCAATTTTACATAATTCTTTATTTTTATTATCACAATTTTTTAATGTATCAATTAATGATAACATATTTGGATAAGTTGATGCTATATTTTTTGCGATAACATTTGAAATATATGGTATTTGCGATAACTGCATAATGTAGCAAGTATATTCATCAATATTTTCTATTTTTTTCTTTTTAAGTTTTATACAACTTGTATAGTCTGTATCTTTTTCGTCATTATTAATAAAATGTTGGGGATTATCAATAATCTTTGTTGAAATTGTTAAGATTAATGTTGCTGTTTCATTGATATTTTTAGTATATAATACTCTAATATTATCTCTAAACATTGTATGTAAATATGCTCCTTGTAACATTCGCGATTTATTATATGTTTTAGATGATAGCACATCATCACCTTCAATTATATATGATATTTGCTTTTGTGTATAATTAGCTAACATGCGAGTTTTTTGCTCTTTATATCTACCGTCTTGAATAGAAGATTGCAGATCTCCTGTTGTTTTTCTTTCAAATATAAAAAAAATATCATTATAAACAATATGTATATCACCTAAGTCAATGTTTTCTTTTATAATTTCTATTTTATCATTATAAGTATCTAAATCACGAGCTATTATATCTTCATATAGCTTATGTTCACGTGCATCTATTATTATAATTAGTTTATTAGACATAATTTTATTTTTATTAACATTTTTTTATATGATAAATAAAAAATTGATTAGATTATTATTATAAATAATTACAATTAATAATGTCTACTACTCAGGTACCTCAATATTTCATCTGCCCAATCACTCATAATATTATGAACGAACCTTATGTGGATAATGAAGGTAATTCTTATGAAGAAGTCGCAATCAAACAATGGTTAACAAATAATAACACATCACCAATCACACGTTCACCATTGCGTATATCGGATTTAAAACTTAATCGTTCTCTACGCGAGGCTATTCAAGCATTCTTAAATCCTGGTATTGTCAATGCACAAGTTGAATCAAATGTTAAAGTAGATTTTACAGTTGAAGAAAACCCGATTGAACTTAAAACAAGTAGAAATAATAATATTGTAACCGTTTCTGTTAATCCAATTGATGGAAAAAAAGAAGTCCCTAATGAACTTGTTGTTGTCATTGATGTATCTGGTTCAATGAATGCAGCAGCTTATGTTGAACAAGATAAAAAACAAGTAGATGTCGGTTTTACAATTCTTGATATTACAAAGCATGCAATTAAAACTGTTATTGAATCATTGAATAATAATGATAAAATTTCAATTGTTACATTTTCTGATACAGCAAGAGTAGTTTGTGGTATGACTAATATCAATGATTCAAATAAAACATATTTGAAAAGTTTGGTAAGTAATCTCAAAACAGAAGGTTGTACAAATGTGTGGGCTGGTCTAAATATGGGTCTTAAACAATTTTCAAATATGGAAAATAATGATGTTTGTAATAAATCATTAATGTTTATGACAGATGGTATTCCAAGTGAACATTTGCTTCCACCAAGAGGTATTGTTGATAGTCTAGAAAGAAATTTGAAATCTATGACAATTAAGCCAACTATTTATACATTTGGGTTTGGATATTCACTTGATACCAAGGTACTTGCTAATATTGCTAGTGTAGGAAATGGCACATTCTCATTTATTCCTGATTCTGGATTTGTTGGAACTATTATTATCCACGCTATGGCCAATATTAAAACAGCATGTGCTACAAATACCAATGTAAATATTATAACAAATGGAATTACAAAGATTAAAAAGATTTATGGATATGATAATACAAATTGTGTTAAACTTAATACAATTAATTATGGACAAAATAAGGAAATTGTAATTGAATTTGATAATGAAAATCCAGAATATTCCATTGAATTGGAATATAACTCTTATACAAATAATGTTACTAATGTAACAGCAGTTGAAGAAAATTATAAAGATAATAGAGATATTATGATGCGTCTTGAATTTGTTGAATTATTGCAAAAAATCATTAATACGATGCCTGATAAAAATACAGCATCTATTTATATTGATAACTTTATTAGTAAATATAATAATGATAGTCTTATTCTAAATGATTTAAAAGACCAAGTAAAGATGGCTATTTCAACTGATGCCATTTATGGTAAATGGGGTAAAAATTATCTATATTCTCTTATGTTTGCTCACAAAGAGCAAAGATGTAATAATTTTAAAGATAAAAGTGTATCTGTATATGGTGGAACACTATTTGGTGTTCTTGTTGATAAAATTGATGAAATTTATGCAAATATGGAACCACCTAAGCCATCTAATCAAGTAAGAAATTGTGATGTATCTACGCGAGGTGGTGGAAATACTAAAAGCACCACATTGAATAATTCAATTCAATTTAGACAGAGTTTTCATAATGCATCTGGTGGTTGTTTCCATGAAAATAGTAGTGTTTCAGTATATCCAAATATTACTAAGAAATGCAAAGATATTGTTAAAGGAGATATGGTAATGACATCTAAAACTACATATGCAAAAGTGCTATGTGTCACCAAAATCAAATGCAATAATAGTAAATGCGACATGGTAAAACTTAATGACGGTATAATGATTACACCATATCATCCTGTTAAAAAAACAGAATGGGTATTTCCAAATACTCTTAATAAAACTATTACAGTTGATTGTGAATATATGTATAATTATGTTCTTGAAAAACACAATATCATTATGATTGGTAATACTGAATGTGCCACTCTTGGACATGGATTTACTGATAACGATGTAATTAAACACAATTATTACGGAACTGATAAAGTTATTAGTGATCTTAAAACTTTCAATGGATATAGTAATGGTCTAATAACATTTAATCCTAATTGTATTATTAGAGATAATAAAAATAATGTTATCGCCTTCGATGTAAATAGTGTATGCTAATAATAAAAAAAATAATAAATATAATACATATAACATATATATATATTAATTCATTCTTTTTATCATTAGAAAAACATTCTATATCACTAATTAATTTTGTTTTTTTTTCACAAAAAGCATTTTTAATAGGTTTACTTCTATCTCTTACCATTTCTACATATATATATTTTTATTATTTTGTGAATAATGTTTTTTATCTAATATAGAGTATAATTCTTTGAGTTTTTCACGTATATTACTTTTTCTATTATTGAAAAAAAATTGCATTAATGTTGATGGTTCAATATTATATTTATTAATATTTGTCCACATTTCTTCAAAAATAGCATCATCATTAAAAAAAGCTTTAAACATATTTTTTGCCTGATATTTATCCAAATATGTTAATTCAATATTTATATCAATTCTTCCCGAACGTAAAAGAGCGCAATCTAATTTTTCTGGATAATTAGTTGTCATAATTACAATAAGACCTTCTGGATTGTTGAATCCATCTAAACAATTTAATATGCCATTCATTGTAATTTTATTTTTTACACAATCACCATCTTTTCTATCTGTAAATATACAGTCAATATCTTCTATTACCAATATTGATGTTTTCTCTGTATTTGATGCGGCTGTAACAGCTCTTATCATATCATTTTCATTTAATTCACTATTTATATTTAAATTACAAATACATGCATCACATTTTGATGCAATCGCATGTATTAATGAAGTTTTACCTACACCCGGTTTTCCATGTAACAATATATTTATTTTATATGGAATACCATGTTTTACATAATCATTATAATTATCTTTGTTTGTAAATGCTGACAAAGCTTCATCAATCTTTTCATATTGACCTTCTTTTAAGAATATATTATCAAAACTTCTTTTTGGTATTAAAGTATCAAAAACCCAATCAAAATATAAATAACGTTTTTTTTCAATTTTATTTATAAGCTTATTTTTGAGTTTTTCATCTGATTCCTTTTCTTTATTTTTTATAGCTTTTTCAACAAAATTTAAGATATTGTTTTTGCAATTGCTTGTTAATTTAAGTATTTTAATTACATAATAATTTGTTTTATAATTTATTTTAGCTATATCACAATCATTTAACACAAAATCGGATATTTGAATATCAATATTATCAATATTATAAATACCATTAACCGGTATAATTCTATGTATAAAAATATCATTTTGTTTTCTTTTTTCAAAATCATTGTTTTCCATTCTTTTAACATTACTTATACATTCACCTCCAACATCTTTTAGATTATCATAAATATATGATAATATTAATTGTGTATCTTCATTATTAGAATAGTATGATATTGATATCATACTATTCTCAATAATCATGTCCATTTGTGTTAATAATTATATTTTCGTTTTTATCAACTATGTAATATTTATTACATATCATTACTTCCTTAAATAAATAATAATTAAAGTTATTTTTATTATATTTTTCAAAAACTTTTACTGGTTGCAATTGTGTATATAAATATTTGACATAATAACCATAATCTAATGGATTAATATTATTAATAATATTATTAATTAAATATATAAATAAATTATTATTAGGTTTGGTAATAATAAATCCATTATTACATTCGCCGTAAATATTGTTTGAGTTTGCACCAACTGATGTTATCATATCTGCATAATCAGATATTCTAATTATATCATTAAATGACTTATGAAATTTCAAATCAATATCTATATATATTCCTCCTTCTTTAAGTAAATAACAATATCTAAATAAATCACATTTATGTGCTAAATTATTTATTTGATTAAACTTTGATAAAATAGAATCTGCATAATTTGCATTTAGATATTCAATACAATCTTTTTGAGTAAAAAAGTTGTAAGTATAATCAGGATTTAATTTCATGATATTATCTTTTATATAATCAGGTTTATTGCCCTGCATCCAAACTTGACATATTTTCTTAGGAATGCCATTATTATTATTATGATGTTTAATATAATTTTCTATGAAATCACTATACATATGTGATTTATATTCAATGTCATTTGTATTTAATTTATGCCAAAAGTTACTATAAACAGTTATACCTTTTTTTAGGTAGCTTGCGCATGCTGATAAACTTGATTTACTTGCAATCAATATATCACAATTAATCATTCTATCAAATGTAATTAGTAATTCTTCATTTACATATTTTTTCAAATTGGGTAAAATATCAAACTCTTCTATTTTGTGTGCATTTTTTTTTATAATAATATCATTTTTAATGCGCCCATTAATACCTGGATGATTACCTGTTACTAGTAAATCTTTTTCAGGTAATTCAGTATAGAGCTCAACAATATATTCAATATTACATAGCTTGCATATATTTATAATTTTCATAGCATTACCAATATAATATTCATTGGGTAACATTCTATCGCTATCTACAACATTTAGTTCACCTCTTCTTACATGTAATCCAATTGTTAATTTTGAATTTTTAATTATTTGTGTTTTATATAAGTTCTTACAAGGTAAATATATATCAGGAACTTTATCAGTAATATTATAAGGATAGCGTATTTTTACTAATATATTAGTATTTTCACATCTATCTTTTAAAGTTAATAAAATATCTTCATTAATTGATATCAGTTCTAATACATCCGAAAATTGTATTTTTTTATTATTTTTTATTTCAATTCTATTATTACATTCTTCTATAAAAATTTTAGAATTGGAGTTTTTTTCAAGAGATTTTAATCCTTGATATTCTATATCTTCTAATTTCGTGTGATAGTATTGAAGATTATATTTTTTACATAAACTATATATTCCTAAAATACGCTGGTATTGTGCTCCAAACCCATCATTATGCCCTGTATAATATGTTAAATAAAGCATTACTTAATATTTATATTAATTATATAGTATTTATATGAAAACTAAGTAAAAAATGATTATATAATTTTATTTTAGAAATAAAATATGAAGAGCTTAATAATTGTGGAAAGTTTCACTAAAACAAAGACTATCAAAAAATATGTAAATGATGATAATTTTACTGTAACATTTACAGGCGGGCACATATATAATATGCCCAACGAAAAATTAGGCTTTGATACTGAAACTTGGAAAATAGAATATATTAAAACAAATCCTAAAATAATAAGTAATATTCGTGAATTAGTAAAAAAATCAGATATTATATATTTAGCGGCGGATCCTGATATGGAAGGAGAAGCAATAGCAAACAATGTAAAGCATGCTATTAAAGATATTATTAAAGACAAAAAATGCCATAGAATAACATTTAATGAAATTACACCTTTCGCAATTAAAAATGCTATTAATAATCCTCGAAATATCGATATAGACATAGTAAATGCACAAGAAACACGAAGAATTGTTGATAGATTAATTGGATATAAAGTATCGCCAGTATTATGGACGAAGTTTAATAAAAATTATCTTAGTGCTGGAAGAGTTCAAATAGCCGGATTAATAATATGTATAAATCAAAGAAATTTAATTAATTCAAAAGAAATCAAAAAATATTGGAAAATAGAAGCTAATTTTATATTTGATAAAAAATCCAAAAAATCGGATATAATAGGTAGATTACAATTCGAAGACAATGACTATAAGTCATATGATATTGATGATATTAAAAGCATTATAAATAGTTTAGAAATTATGTCAATATGGAAGACATCATTTGAAATAAAAACGAGAAAAGTATCACCACCGCCACCATATACAACTACTACAATGCAACAAGATAGTTATAATAAATTTAAATTTAATGCAAAAAAAACTATGAAATTAGCACAGGATTTATATGAAAATGGTTTAATTACATATTTACGAACAGATTCAACAAATATATCAGAAGATGCCAAAAATAAGTTTCTAGGATATATAAAAAATACTTATACGGAAACCTATGCCAAATATAGAACTTATAAAACAAAAGTAAGTAATGCTCAGGAAGCTCACGAAGCTGTTCGTATAACTAATCCTAATTTAGAAACGTGCAATTTTGAAGGATATAATAGTGGGCATACTAAACTATATGATATGATAAGAAAACGCACATTAGCATCATTGATGGTTGATGCTGAATATTCTGATATAATAATAATAATAAATAATAATACTTATAAATTCAAGGGTGTAAAAAGTTATATGACATTTAATGGATTTAACATTGTATATGGTAATAAGAATGAAGTATATGGCGATTTTCTAAAATTACTAAAAGAACAATGTTATTTATATGAAATTAATTCAAATGGAAATATTGATGATATTCCATCCATGTATAATGAAGTACAACTAATTAAAGAATTAGAAAAACATGGTATAGGTAGACCATCTACATATGCAACTATTATTGATAAGTTAATTGAAAAGAAATATGTTGAGTTTGGTCAAAATCCTCAACAGGAATACATTGTAGAAAATATGAAAAAAAATGATAGAGATATTATTACAAGTAACAAAGTAATTAACCTTGGTGGTAAACAAAATGATCTACTAATTCCTACTGAACTCGGCAATGAAGTAGTAAAATATATATATGATATAATGCCGTATTTATGTGATTTAAATTTTACTTCAAACATGGAGAATGATTTAGATGATATAATCAATAGAAAAAATAACAAGGATACTATATTGAAATGTATTTATGGAAAAATAGAAACATCACTTAATAATATTACTTTAAATCCTGTGAAAAAAGAAGTTAAAGATTATAAAACTGGTATCATTTCAACAAAATATGGATATTGTTATTATAATAAAGATAAAAACCAATATACCAATATTGAATCGTATTTAAAATGGAAAAAAATAAATGTAAATCAATTAAATGCAACAGAAATTAGTTTTCTAGCTTCTCTTCCTAAAAAAATTAAATACGAAAATCGAGATTATTATTTAAATATAGGAAAATATGGTTTATATCTTAAAGATGAAAATAATATAAATATTAAATTAGAAAAAAAATTATGGGATAATTATATTACTTAATCATATGGTGACATACCCTTCTTTCCATTCTTATACCATGAAATAACGTATTTATTATTCATATTCGGATGAATTGTATTTTCATGATAATCAATATCAATACAGTTAGGTATATATTTTTTACATTTGTCACAATACCATTCGTTTTTTATTTCAATCATAATTTATATAATTATTTTTTTTCTTTATCTTTAAGCATTTTACTTAAATTTTTATTGAGATTATGTAATTCGTATGAAATATTTGACATAGAAGTTGCTACATTAACTCCATATTCATCTGTAAAAAAACTATTAAATAAATTATATAAGTTATCTTCTGTTAAATCAAAATCATTTTCATCGTCTTCGTCGTCTTCGTCGTCTTCGTCGTCTTCATCGTCTTCATCGTCTTCATCGTCTTCATCGTCTTCATCGTCTTCATCGTCTTCGTCGTCTTCGCCATTTTCGTCGTTTTCGTCGTTTTCGTCGCTATCTGTTGTTACATCATCTTCGTCTGTTTCTTTAATATCTTTATTAACCGCAACAACTTCATCATTATCATCATCATTGTCTGTTTCCTTGACAACGCATTTTGCTTTTTTCTTTTTTTTTTGATTATTATTTTCATCTAATTTACTCATGCTATTAATAAATGACATAAAGTCTACGGTATTAAGTTTATCCTTCCCCATTGTTATATGAATATAATATTCACAATAGTTCTTATATCTTTTTTTTAATAGTAATTATTAAGAGAATAACAATAATGTATGATATATATCTATACGTAATAGGTTTTCTATTAGGCATATTTTTATTAATATCATTGTTAAACTTCAAATTTACAAATAATAACAATGATTTTGACGAACAAGATGATATAGAAGAATTTAGTAATATAGAACAAGAAAATTATATAATTGAAACATTTAAAGATAGCACTTATGATGATGAAGAAGAACAAAATTATATTAATTGTAATGAAAATATAATAAATAATTTTAAGATAGAAAGATTATTAAAGAAACATTATCTTGTTACATTGATATCTTCATATATTAAGGATAATTATGATGAAGAAAAAAAAATATGGAATTTAGATAATAAGAATGCAATACATAGTATAGATGGAAATGTTAAACTTGATAATAATCCGGAATATATTAAATTTCCTTTAAAAGCAGAAGTTGGTGGATATAATATCAGTAATTCTAAAATAGAAATAACACCTAATTATATAAAAGATGAATTGGGAATGAAATGGGAAGAATTGAATAATGTACCTAATGATTTTATAGAAATTCAAGATGATGAATCACCAAAATTTAAAAATTTAATTACAGCTTTGTCTTCTGGAAAAGTGAAATTTACAAAAAAAGAGGTAAAAGATTTTCCAAAAATATTACATAATAATTATATTAAAATAAATGATAAAAAATATAAACCAATAATTGAAAATTTAGATATATTAAAAAATATCTCTATATTATTTACTTTAAAATTAAACAATATAAATGGTGAAATGGGTCAGTTATTATTTTTAGAGAATTCTGATGAAGGCAATTTAATATCTATAAATATCATAAATTCTAATAAAATTAAAGTTAATAATATTGATGATAAATGTAAGGATGATGCTAATTGTAAAAAATTCATTGAAAATTTACAAAATAGCATAAATATACACAATAATTATTACAATAATAATGACATATCAAATAATGAATTTAAAAAATACTTGTCTAAAAAATGCGAAGATGAAAGAGAATATGTTATCAATAAAAATATGTGTGAATACATAAAGAAGACTTATAATGATGAAATCGTTTATTATAATCAGCTATATGTTAAGAAAAAATATACAGTACAAATAAAAATAAATACATATACATATAATATTTATGATGTGAGCGAAGATATTTTTAGAAGCGAATATACTTTTATTGGATTAACAATTGATAATAATGATATTAAATTTTATATAAATGATTTTGAAACATCATTTAAAAAGCAAGATGATGAAAAATTAAGGCCATTATATCCATTTGTAATAAATAAAAATAAAAAATGTGATATTATACTATATAGTTTTGCAATATTTAATAATACAATATGTGATGCGGATATGAAAGCTTATAAATTATATAATAATTATTATTTATACGGTATAGATAAAGATGATTAATATATAAAAATACTATTATATTATTTAATAAATATGTTAAAAGCAGCAATATATATATTGACACAAAATACACCTGAAAGAAAAATATATTTGAAAACATGTTTATATTTTTTGTTTAAAAATTTTAATTCTAAATATAAATATCCAATTATAATATTACATGAATCTGACTATGATAATAATTCTAAAAATGAAATTTTATTAAGTATTCGTGGAGAATGCAGAGGTATTGTCAAATTTCAAGAACTTGATAAAAATGATTTCAATATTCCAGAACATATTGATATATCAAAAATGAATAAAAGTATTAATATTAAACCAGTACCATATTGGAGAAATGATAAATACAGAATTATGTGTAATTTCTGGATTAAACATTTTTTTAAATATTGCAAAGAATATGATTATGTCATGAGAATTGATGATGATAGTATTATCGAAGAACCAATTACAGAAGATATGTTTCAGATAATGAAGGATAAAGATTTGAATTATATATCAAATATAATACATTTAGATTGTAGTATATGCAATTATGGCATGAAGGACTTTTTTGAAGGTATTTATCCTAATAAAAAAGATAAAATAAATGAATTATTTATGGAACATAGGTTGGATAATACAAGTAAATATTTTAATAAATTTAAAGAGATTTATTCAATTATAAATGAAAAAGAGTATAATGAATCAAGTATTAATATGGCTATGCCATTAATGTATTATAATAACTTTTGTATAACAAGACCTATCATATGGAATTCAAAAGAAATTAAAGATATTATAAATAAAATCGATAAGTTAGGTTATATATTTTATTATAGATGGGGTGACGCACCATTACATACTATTATAATGACATTATATGATAACAAAAAATTATCTAAATTTTCTTTTAAATATAGTAAAAGACTTCAAAGAGAAGCTTTTAATGATGATGGTAATCTACATAGTTTTATGCCATCTACATATGATAATAATAGTTGCATAAGTAAAAAATAATTATTTTATAGCATTTATTATAATTTCCATTTGTTTATAATCAATATCTCTATTTTTAACATAAATACCGAAGCATTTGTTTCTATAAAATATAATATCCTTATTATTTTTAATAAATTCTATAAATTTACTAATAGAATTACTATCTTCACTAAAATAAGGTACTTCGTAGAAATGTTTTTGGTTTATTTCTATTGGACTAACATTTATATGTTCTCTTACGTAAATACCCAATGATACATCATCTATTATATCCATTCTAACTAAATTCATATTAGTTACAATATCGTCAATTGCTTTTTTAGTAAATATAATAGATGTACCAGATGCGAATAGTGTTCCATACCATGTTGAATCAAATATGCCACCACCATTCCATTGTAAATTAACTAATTTACCAGCACCGTAATAATCAATCGGATTTTTCTCTAAATAGCTAATTAATCTATTAAAATTAATAATTGTGCTAATATTACTTCTTATAAGATAATCATAATTAAAGTTATTTAAATATTTGAAAGCTAGCAATGTTTTTTCTAAAATGCCTGGTATAAATGTTTCTTTGCCATTTATATATATAATATCATTTTCTATATAATATTCTATCCCATAAGTACTTTTAACATTTTCATTATATTTTACAAAATATGTAGATACATTATCATTAAATTTTTTATAGTAATTGCTTAAAACTTTTTGCATATTTTCATAAGTGCCTTCTTTAATATTATCACTAAAATTAGAATTTGAATATATAATAATATGTAGTATCTTCATTATCTTAATAATGATATCATCTATTTATATATTATCAATATCTAAATTTTTTTCGCTATCACTGCTATTATCTTCTATATTTAAAAATCTTACATTATTGTAAGATTCGCTATCACAGTCATCTGATGAAGAACCACCAAAGTTAATATGATTATCGTTATCATTTGTCGCAGAAGTATAAGAACTATTATAATATTCATTTTTCAAAGTATTTGAAATATTATCACCATTTAAAATATCAGGATATTTATCCAAAGATATTTTGTGTACGATATCTACTTTATTTGATTGAAATTCTCTTTTTGATATTACAACGATATCACCTTTTTCAATTAATATACGCTTATTATACTTTCGCATATTGCCTCTAATTACACCAATAACATCATCTCCACTATTTGTAATTAAATTAACACGACAATTTCCCAATAATTTTTTTACAAGACCATATTCCTCACAATCAAAATTAATTTCATAATTTTCATTTTTATTACTATTAAATTTTTTTTTTTTTTTTCTAATAGATGTTTGATACATTATTTAATAATATTATAGAATGAAGCTTTATATTGTTTAGATATATATAAGAATATTAAATATATATTTAATATAAATGGATGACAATAGTATAATTACACCAAAATTTTTAAACGACTCATGGGTTATGTATTTTCACGATCCTTATGATATTGAATGGGATACAAATAGCTACAAAATGATAGGACAAATGTCGACAGTAGAAGATTTTATTTATTATTTTAAATCATTTAATAATTTATTTAGAAAAGGTATGTTTTTTATTATGAGACTAGATATTATGCCTCAATACGAAGATGAACTTAATATAAACGGTGGTTGTTTTTCTTTTAAGATTTATCCAGAAGATTTAGAGAATAGATTTTTTAATTTATGTGCAAATGTATTAGGTGAAAATATTGGAAAGGAAGATGAATATATATATAATATAAATGGTATATCAATAAGTCCCAAGAAGTTCTATTATATTGCTAGAATATGGATTAAGGATAATAAATATGCTAAAAAAGATTTATATAATTTTGATATACCTAAATATTCTTCTTTAATTTACAAAAATCACATATAAGACTTGGATATAAATATTTTTTTATGAGATGTTATATCAATTACTTTATAAATTGTATTGCATAATTAAAACCTTTTTAATATACGTAACTGTACCAATAAGAGTTATATTAATTTATTTAATATTTTTAATTGGAGTATATATATTACATTTTTTAAAAAAAGATAATGATATTACATATTGTGTTTTGACAATGGGTAAAATGATGTTATATGTATTATCAATAAATATAAAAATATCTGATGAAGATTATATTAAATATATGAATTATTTGTATAGTGACGAAAAGTATCTATGTGTATTTACACATACGACATTGGTTGATATGATTGTAATGTTTGGAACTTTACCTAAATGTGGTCCAATTATGAATAAACATAATGAATTGAAATATATATTATATGATGAAAGTATAAATAATAAATTGGGTGGTATATTACTTGATAAATCTAAAATTGGTGGTACAACAAAAATTATGAAAGAGAAAATAGAAGCTAGAATATACGGACAAGCACCATTATGTATTGCACCGGGTAAAGGCATGCCACCTAAAATACCTGGAAATATATCTGATTTTAAAGGAAGTGGTGCTTTTGCTAATAAAACTAAAATTTTACCAATAATAATAAAATATCAGGACGATTCATTAAATCATAATGAAGATTTCGGTGAATCAATGCTTCATAGTTATTTAAAAGTTTTTTTAGTTGAAAATTATAATATTACTATGAAAATTGGTGATATGATAGAACCTTGTGAGAAAGAAAGTGTAGAAGAATATAAAAATAGAGTTTATAATATAATGAATGAACAGTATAAAAACATATAAAAAAACATTACAAAAAAAATATATTGAATATGATAAATAAGTTTTATTTATTATTTAAAACTTTTATAAATTATGCTACTGTACCTTTTAGATTATTTATTGTATACATGCTTATGATTATTGGAATAATAATTTTAAAAAATACTAAATCGGAAGGTAATATAAACACTATTGTATCTATATTTTTTAAATTAATGATGTTCTTTATGTCTTTAAAAATAAGCATATCTAACGAGGATTATATTAAATATATGAAGTATCTTTATAGTAATGAAAAAATATTGTGTGTTTTCAATCATACAACATTAGTTGATGGACATTTATTGTTTAGTGTTTTTCCTAGAATGGGTATAGTTTTATATAATCAAAAAGAATTTGAATATATAGCATTTGATAAAAATGCTGTAAGTAAGTTGGGTTCTATTTTAGTAGATTATAATAAGAGAAATGGTATTACAAAAATAATTAATGATAAGGTTAAAAATAGAAATGTAGGTGAATCTATTTTATTTATTGCTCCATGTAAAGGTATGTCATCACATAATCCTGGTAATATTTCTGAATTTAAAAGTTCAGGTGCATTTGTAAATAAAAGTAAAATATTACCTATAATTATTAAATATGAAGATGATACACTAGATTATAATAAAGAATTAGGAGAATCAGTTATAGATGCATATTTTAAATTGTTTTTAGTTGAAAATTATAAAATAAAGATCAAGGTAGGTGATATAATTAATCCAGATAAAAATGAAAGTATTGAAGAATATAAAAATAGAGTTTATAATATAATGAATAGAGAGTATAAAGAATTGATAGTATAATAATTTCATTAGAATAATTTATGATAAATGTATTGCATTATATATTAATACCTTTTAAGATTATTTTATTTGTTATATTGATAATATTAGGAATTTATATTTTAAAACATACTAATGGTGATAGTAACATAACAACATTAATAATTGTATTTTATAAATTAGTAGTACATTATTTAATGTCTTATAATATTGAAATATCTGATGAAGATTATAATAAATATATGAAATATCTTTATAGTGACGAAAAGTTTTTATGTGTTTTTAATCATGTATCAACAGTTGATGGGTTAGCATTACTTAGTACTTTACCTAAAATCGGATTTGTTTTAAATAAACAAAAATTATTTGATTATATTAATTATGATGATATAGTTAATCATAAGGTTGGTGGTATATTTGTTGATATAGAAAAGAAAACTAATGTTACATCTAAAATAAAAGATGCTATTTATAATAGAAAAAATGGTGGCAATATTTTATTTATATCACCATCAGCATGTGAAATATCAGATGAAACAGAAAATATATCATATTTTACAAGAAAAGGAGCATTTATTAGTAAATCTAATATATTACCGATATTGATAAAATTGTCAGATAATTCTATTATTTATAATATGAAATATGAAACATTACTTGAAAGTTTTATAAAATTATTTTTTCCTGAAAATTATAAAATAAAAATCAAAGTATGTGATATTATAAATGTAAATGCGAATGAAAGTGTTGAAGAATACAAAGATAGAGTTTACGAAATAATGAATCAACAATATAAAGAATTATGATATAATAGTTATCAATGAAGGATATTGGTATTATTGTTGCTACAACTACAAATGGTGGTATTGGATATAAGAATGGTTTACCATGGTATATACCAGATGAGTTAAAGCTTTTTAAAAAAATAACTACAACTGTTGAAAATGATAATAAAATAAATTGTATTATTATGGGTAAAAATACATGGCATTCAATACCCAATAAACCTTTAAAAAATAGAGTAAATATTATTATTACACGTATTGAATACGAAAACATGAAAAAAGAAGTTGATAATAGTGATAATATTATTGTAGTTAGAGATTTGCAAGATGCTATAAATCATTTAAATAGAACTGACACCATTGAAAAAGGATTTATAATTGGTGGAGAGCAGCTTTATAAAGAATGTCTAGAAAAAAACTTACATAAAATTAAATATGTTTACATGAGTCTTATATTTGATAAAAATTATGAATGTGATAAATTTATAGAAACAAAACTAATTTATGACAATTTTATGATTGAAAAAGAAAATATAATAATAAAAGAAAAATATATATCATTTAAAGGAATTAATAAAAAATATCCAGTTATTGTTGATGAACCACCTGACTAAATGAGAAGTTGACATAATAAATTTTCTATATATATCGGCTCTTTACATTTGTTAGTTTGAGATAACATATAGTCTATATTTTTACCAATTTCTATAATTTCAATTTTTAATTTATCTTTATAGCTTTTATATTTTTTTTTTGCTATTTTTGGATATTTAATATTAAAATAATGGTCTCCATCTTCATCTACTAATTTAATAAAATCATGTATTATTTTAGGAATAGTAATATTATATTGACAACATTTATAAGATAAATTTCTTAATTCTTCTAAATTCGTTGGATTAAATGTTTTAACAAAATCTACAATTGGGGGGTAATTATAATTTATAAATTTTTTTGTAATTAATTCTTCGCTATTTGGTCGCGTTTCATTATCAGTTATAAATATACATTTGATAATATCTCTTGTTTTTGTAATAGTCAAATATTCATTAACAGACATATCTAAATAATTTTCATAAATTTCTGTTATTTCTTCAAATGAAAATAAAGGTATTCTAAAATTGCGATATCTACTTAATATAGGCAATTCTATTTTTGATATATGGTGTGTTGTTGAAATAAAAGTAATATTATTTTGAAATCTTTCTAATAATATACGAAATTCATAATAATGTCTATATAATAAATTAATATGTTTTAGTATTATTAAATGTTTAGCAAAATTTATACTTTTTGTATTTACAATATGAAGTAAAAAATTAGCTAATTTATCAATATTCTTAATATTTTCTGGGTTCATTAAGTCAATTTCAATAAAATGCTGATTTTCATTATAATAAATATTTTTATCCCATATATGAGTTGTTCTATAAAATTGTTTTTTATTAAATTTTTTCATTAATATAACTTCTATCATTAAATCAATAGGAAAACCATATGCACAATATAATAATATATTATTAGGAGATAATAATATATTATCAACTATATCATAATACTTCTTATTATTACATATTATATCTGGAAATTTTTCTTGCAATTTATCCCATGCACTTCTTCTTTCTATCATATAAGTATTTAATTCATTATATAATAATACGATTATTAGTTTATATGAACATATACGGTAATTGGTTCAGTGAAAATATTAGTGTAAATACAATTCCATATAATCATATTGTAATAAACAATTTTTTAAATGATAATTATTATAATAGTTTAATATCAAGCTTACCTGATAATGTAGATGATTTTTGGTATTATTGCAATCCAATTGAAGTTAAATATGTATTAGATAAAAAAGATAAAATTAGTCTTGAAGTAAATAATTTAATTGATAATTTATCAAATGATACCTTTGTTAATAAATTAAAAAGTATATTTAACATAAATGATATATCAGCTGATGATACTTTACATGGTTCGGGTATTCACTATCATCCAAGATATGGAAGATTAAATATGCATTTAGATTATGAAAAGCATCCCATATTAGAAAATAAACAAAGAAGATTGAATATTATATTTTATTTAAATAATGAATGGTGTGAAGAATGGAATGGGGCAACCGAATTATGGGATTCTAATATGACTAACTGTATTTATAAATGTTATCCTGAAAAAAATAAAGCAATTATATTTGAAACGTCTGAAATGAGTTGGCATGGTGTACCTGAAATTATAAAATGCCCATATGGTATGTATAGAAAAACACTCGCTTTATATTATATATCACCGTTAAAATCTAATCCTGAAAAAAATAAATTAGGTGCTGATAAAGATGGATTTAGAAAAAAAGCTGTTTTTGTCAAGAGACCATTTGATAAATATGATGAAAGAATGGAAAAGCTTTACAATATAAGACCATTTAGAAGAATAACAAATGATGATATGATGGAAATATGGCCAGAATGGAGTATTAATACATAATATAAAGATTAAAATATCATTATAATTAAAATAATGTATATAGAAATATTTGAATTAGATAAGAATAATTTATCTACATATACAAAAGATGATATCAAAACTAAATATAAAAAGATCGCATTAGAATGTCATCCAGATAAACTTTGCAATATTAAAGATGATATTCTTAAAAATGCTAAAACTGAAAAATTCAAAAAAGCAAGCATCGCATATAAAAAAGCCATTGCAGATTTTGATAATTACGGTAGTTTAACAAATGGGTATAGTAGTTTCGAATACAATTTTGATGATCTAGGTAAAGATTTTGATATCTATAAGGATTTGGATAGTAAATTTTGGAATGATATTTATGATGATTTTTTTTCAAATAAAGAAGAAATAGAGAAGACCTTTATTGATGTTGCTAAAATGTTTTTAAGTAAGGGTATTCAAAATAAAAAATTCTATAATCCATCTACATCTGTAATTAAACATAATATTGTATTACCATTATCATATTATGATTTGATAAATACTAAAAAAAAGAAAGTACAAATAACATTAAAAGGCGTTGACGAATTATTTAATATTAGTATATTATGTAAAAAAGAATATCCGTGTTTAATACGTCAATATATAGATGATAACGGTATAGAACATGAAATAAAAATTAAAATGATATTATCAAGATACGATGATGATAAATCTATATACAAACATAAATTTAATGATAATGGCACAATAGATTTAATAACGAAAATAAATATAAACTTATATGAATATTTATCAGGTACAACAAAATTTATTAACTATATCGATGGTAACTGTATAAATCTTGAAATTAAACCACTTAATCTTAATAAAATAATATTAGAAGGTAAAGGTTTACTTGGAGGTAAATTAATAATTGATATTAACTATAAAAATATTGATATTGAAACATGGAATAAATTATCAGGTGAAAATAAGGATAAATTATTATTATTGTTAAAATTAATATATGATAAATGATATAAGAATATAACACATATATTATATGTAAAATATATCACCGTCATGTAATAATACTTTATTCATAAGGTAATTAGTATCCTGTATAGGATACACACAGCAAATTATTAATGATATTAATACTACTTTATTCATAAGGTAATTAGTATCCTGTATAGG
>Ga0208784_1000200_pt1 | contig 31628 bp, 59 predicted proteins | sample DEB19_08_DNA_FD_184531 | JGI IMG/M metagenome (GOLD analysis project Ga0208784, IMG submission 184531) | Aqueous microbial communities from the Delaware River and Bay under freshwater to marine salinity gradient to study organic matter... | ecosystem: Environmental > Aquatic > Marine > Coastal ... | reverse complement strand
AATTGGTGTGCGTGTTGATTCAGTTAGAGGCTCCATGACTCCAACATCAAACCACAAAGCCGTTTCTGGCTCTGGAGCCAATCGCACCGCTTCTTGTATCAATGGTGTCATATGCTATCTCCCTTTTCCCCGAACGGGATTTGGTTTGGTACTCAACTATTGCTTTAGCCACAGTTGGCACTCTCTTACGCCAGTTGAAGTCATTGTTTGTTGACTTAATAATGTTTGAACCGGGCCAATAGTCACTCATGTTTTCCTACCAATGCTTTTCCAACGTTATAGAAGCTACGCTTGTCTTTTCTGGCTTGTAGTCCATCGACATACCCTCGTTCGTATTCGGCACTCGGCTTCTCCAATACTGCTTTGATTGACCTGATTGCTCGGGGACGCAGAATCTTCATGGCGTGCGTGGGGTCGGTATCATACCCTTCCAGCGCCTCAAGCGCTACGCGTAAGGCTTCGTACCTATTGTTTATCATCTTTTTTCTCCATCATGTACTCGTAGTTCACAGTGTTCTCGTTCTCCCTAAAAACAACTGCGCCGTTCTTCAGGTGAAACTGTTCAGCCATGACTGTCTTGGGAGACAAGGTAACGAACCGAGTGATCTCAGGACGGTTCTTCTTGATGTAGTCCACTGCTTCCAGAATTAGTTCGCGCCCTGCGCCCTTCCTATAAGACCAGATAGTGTAGAACACTGCTGTGGTTGGTGCTTCAGTTGGTACGAATAACCTTGATTCCGATGCGGGTACAAAGTCCATGTACGCCACGCAGGTGATAGCGAATGGCCTGTCCTCGCCGGGCAAGGTAAATATCTCCGCATTGTCACCGATGCGATTAGCGAATGGCACTTCAGGGCGCACAGGGTCATCCCGCAACCAAGTAATGACTTGATCGGTTAAACTCTTTAATAAACTAATCATGTTTGTTCTCCGGCAAATGTTCTAGATGGTTTTGTGCTTTCCAGCCCATCGCATCCATGTACCCACGCTCGTACTCTTTGCGTAGTAGCTCTTCAGGCTCCCACGGCAGTGGTGTGCCAGCGTGTTTGTACGCCTCGTTGCGCCACATAGCGGCGCTTAACTTGTAACTACGGCACTGAGGGCAATCGTCTTTTTCTGTCATGTGTTTTCTCCTAATACTTTGTTAGACCACTCGACTTTGTAGATGCCACCGTCCTTACCAAAGTCAATCCGTATGTTGCACTCAAGCAGGTATGGGTGTCTGCTATGCCCTAACCCATCCATGTTCTGGTTAACTCGGTAGTATTTGCTTGCCACCACCTTGCCTCGGTCTTCGACGGGGATGGTTTGTTGATACAGGGGTTCAGGGGTTTTAGATTTCATTTTAGTGTCATCCATAAGACTAGCATTACAACAAATGCTACTGCGCCCATGAGGTAACAGATACGCAAGAGGTACTGTTCTATCTGGCGCTCTCCTAGGATAACGCTCTGCCAGAACTCTTCCTCGTGGGACATGTAGTTACGCTTTGGCGGTTCGTAGTTGAGTCCGATTGCCACCTTGCCTGTGTTGTAGGGCAACGACTTCTTCATGTGTTCTTCTCCTTGAGTAAAGATTTGTACACGTCTTCCAACAAAAGTTTTGCATCTACCAATGCGTCCAATTGCAGAATTCGGTGTGCGGTAAGGAATTCTTGTGTGTAACGAACTTCAGCCTCCTCGCCGTTCCATGATATTTCAATCAAGATCATGTGTTCTTCTCCTTGAGTTTGGCTTCAATCAGGGTGTAGAAGCTACCCCATCCATCATTTTTTCTTACCCATGCGTCATAGATTTCTTGCTGTTCCTCATCAGTCAGCCCAACCCATGTGTGCTGTTTCTTGATCTTCTTGATGTGGCGCAAATGTTGGTTGCATACTGCTTCCCATTCTTTGCATTTGGCACACGCCTCCTGCTGAGTCAAAGAATTCTTACCTTGTGGTTGTTGTTCCATCGCCCAATCAAGCCATTGCTGTGCGGTCATGTCGTAATATCCATGAGGCCCGACAGAAGATAAATCTTCGCCAACACGAATAGCAGCGTTGCGCCACGCCATCGGCTCCTGCTCTGGCTTTTCATCCATTGTTCTTCTCCTTCGGATATTCAGTCCAAGACCCCGGCTTTTCTCCGCTAACCACCAAAGATGGGAGGGTCAGCGTTTGAATAAGCAAAGCGTTTTGTCGCACAATGGATTCATTGATTTGAATAACTCTCAATAGAATTTCATTTGGCATCCCTGTTGGCTGCTCTTGTTTTAATTCACTCATGTGTTCTTCTCCTCAACAGGACCAGCAAACAAAGCCATGCCTAACTGCCCTAGCATGACAGCTTTTAGCTCTTCACGTTCTTCTTCGGGATATTCGTTAGCTACGTCTTCAATGATTTTCCAAATGCTAGCGGCTACGTCTTTGGATGGAATTGGTTTAGCACTCATGTGTTCTTCTCCTTGAGTTTGGCTTCGACATGGCGTATCAGTTCCAGACAGTGGTCTGCATCGTTTACAAAATCAGGATGAACAGGCGGGGCGTATAACTCCTCAAGCAAATCAACCTCCTCATCCGTCAGCCCAACCCAAGGCTTCTTGTAATCTTGGATGTCATCGTCATCTTCGGCGGCTTTCTGGCACATTTTGTTCATGTGTTCTTCTCCTTCATGTGTTTAAGAGAAGCCAACAGCAACCGACTCTGCACAATGGTTTCCATGCAGTGTTCAATAGCTTCGTCTAGCTTCTGGTCAAGGACAGCGTTGTGCAAATCCTTGAGCGCCTTCTCTGCCATCATGCAAGGCATTGCGTAATCAACAATCACCGTAGCTTTTTCCATATCCAGCCTCACAATTTAAGGGTAGTTCTTTCGCCCACTGGGGGCGTATTCTCATGCACAATTCCACGTATTTCTTAGCCGTCTCGACTTCAGCTTCAGGAACCACGCAGCCGATAGCATCATGTACTGTCATAGCTACTTTATATTTTTTAGCTACTAACAGCATCTGATCGCCAATGATGATACGCGCTAGGGCTTGGCACACGTTCTCAATGACCTTGCCGCCGTAGATTCGGTTGGGGATAGTGGCTTTGCCTTTCTTAGTGTCGTACACCAACTCAGACTTACCTTCGTTCTCGTGTATGCGTAGCTTGGGGTACTTAACATAAAGCCCATTGGGTAGCTTTATGCCTTTTATGCCCTCTGCCACTAACACCCCATTCCGCCCTAAAGTAGTCTGCTGATTCTGAAGAATAGCTTTAAGCACAGCAGCAGCCGATTTCCACAGCTCAGGAATCATTGGGTAGGTCTGTCGGTACGTATCAATGACACGCTTAGCTTCATCCAATTCCATGTCTACGCCAAAGTTCTTTAGTTGCGCCTTGAACTTGACTGCGCCCATGCCGTAGCCTGCACCAAGAATCGTGGTCTTACCTACGAAGCGTTCATCTTTGGTTATGTCAGCCTCGGGCTTGCCGTAGATCGCTGACGCCATGATTCTGTACACATCTTTGCCGTCCTCAAACGCTTGCACTAGATCGTTTTGTCCTGCTAACCATGCCAGCGTACGTGCTTCAATCTGAGAAGAGTCTGAGTCAATCATCATGTACCCGTCCGGTGCAATGATGGCGCTCTTGAGTGGTGAGTTCCTTGGCAAGTTCTGTAAGTTCAGCTTGTCATCCCCACCCCATCGCCCAGTGTGTGCAGCGTAATAGCGCAGTGGTACGGGCAATGCACCTCGCTCAGCAATCCCAATGAACCGTTCGGTGCGAGTCTCTTCGATGGTTGATTTAGTCCCAAGCCTAGCTGATACTAGTGCTTGTACATCCTCGTTATCGTGTTCAAGGAGCGCCTTAAACTCTTCATCGGTCTTAGAAAATGCGTATGTCTCCCTGCCCGTAGCGGGGCTAAGTTTCATCGGTGGCTCGACACCCAGCTTTTTAAGCAGGTCGGCAAACCGTGGGTTACTCATCAGGTCATCACGATCAAACGCACCGAGCATTTCTTCCTTGTGCTTGCGCACTGCTGCTAAGTGATCTTCCAGCAAGTCCCTATCTAACTGCAACACAGGTTCCGTGAACATCTTGATGGTCAAGTCAATCAATCGCAACTCAGTCGGCGGGAAGTCATTCGCCATAGCTTGGAACAATGCGTAGGTGAGCGCAACATCGTTCTTGCAGTATTCTCCATACCTAGAAAGTTGTGCATCACTGAAGTCCTGCCGCCGCAGACCTAGCGCGTTTTCTACCTCTGTACCCTTTTCGCCCAGTCCGTAATGCTGCGCTAGTACCTTTAGGCTTCCACCAACTTCTGTACCATGAAGCGCTCGACCCATCGACAAAGTATCAAGCCAACCCTTGGGGCTGATGCCGTAGACCCAACTAAGAATTGCGCCGTCGAACGGGGCGTTGTGGGCTAGCGCCAGAGAATTAGCCCAGTCATACCGAGTAAGGAACTGGTACATGCTTTGAGCGCCCCCGCTGAACCATACCGGCTCCCCGCCGTCCTCCTGCACCGAAGCGCCGATGACTTCAAACCGTTCGTCCCGTATGTATTCCTCAGTAGTTACTTTGGTCAAACTAAACTCACGCGAGTAGTAAGTTTCAAAATCCACGGTGAGAATTTTCACTGGCACTCCGCTATAACATTTGTTAGGTCGTCAAGATTCGACTCGTTGATTACTAGTGCAGTGCCGCCTCCAGCTTTGATGGCTTGCAGGTTCTTTAGCTGAAGTGCTGTCGCCTGACCCTTCCCTGCTTTGGCTTCAATGGCGATGAACTTGCCACGCACACAGCAAAGGAAGTCGGGTACACCGCTGTTACCGTAGCCCGTGCCAATCGGCATAGCGTAGTAGACGTTGTGCGCTTTGAGGATAGCCTTGATCTTGGCTTTGACCTTAGCTTCAGGGGTTGATGCCATATGACCTCTGATGTGTGGAATAGTTGTTCCAGTATTCCCTGTTAAAGATCACGTTCTTTACGCTGTTGATTGTGACCATTGTGGTGTCGCGGTCAACCACCTTGCTATCCCTACACCAAATAGTTTTGGGTACTGCGTGAGTGCCACACAAAAAAGCAATGCCTTCAGGTGTGACCCTATAAAGACCTGACCTACGTTCACCGTGCTCCACCAGCCCAAACCATTGCAGTCTGAGCGCAAGCACAGCGGCATCACCTACCACCTGCCGTTTGTGTCCTGTGGAAATTTTTACCCATTCACCGTTTTGTGCAGCGATGAACTCTAAGAGTGCAACTTTTGACCGGCACATACTGTGCGGGTTTAGCTTTCTAATCTTTTGCTGACAAGTCGGACAATGCTCCATCTGATGCTCCAATAATTTTCAGAGCATCCATCATAGCACATCGTTTTACTTTGTCAAGTGCAAGACGAAAAAAAGCCCGCTTAAAGCGGGCTAAACTATTAGGATTTACCCTAACATTGTTAGGTGGTCGGCATCAGCTTACGTCCTTGCTTCAACCTTACTCAACTCACGCTCAAGATACCACTTGGCTTTGCGCAGGTTCTCCACCCTATCGCCTTTGTGATCGGCGCGGGTGATGTACTTGATGACATTGCCCAAGTGATAGTTTAAGCCTTTCGCCTCAATGAAGTCGATAGTCTCTACCCCACCTACCTTGTAATGGGCAGGGTGGTTCACCGGATCGGGCGTAGGCTCAAACATCTCAATAGCGGATGCGGCAGTAGTGATAGCGTTCCAGTAGTCGGCATCTCTCTTTGCATCTTTGGCTTTACGTTCCAACGCTTTATAGGTCTTGGTACGTTTTACGTCTGGTACGCCCCCTTCAGCTAGTGTTTTCTTGTTCATATGCCACCGCACCCCATAGACGTACTGCTTGGTAACGCCGTACTCTTTAGCTACATCAGCTACGCTGACTTTGGGGTTCTTCTGCATAAATGCACGTACTTTTGCCGCCGTGCTACGACCTTTACGCTTGCTCATTACTAACTCCTTTGGTTTGGTTGATTACATACTCGGTAAGAATTTCCCTCATCTTGGCTTGCTTTGTGTACGCATGGTGGGTGTTGAAATAATCCATCACCTCCTTTGGTATACGCAAGCTCGTGCAGAAGAGTGCGGGTTTCTTACCAAGTCCGCGCCCTTTGCGTTTCTTCTCAGGTTTCAAAAATTCTATCCCTGTTGTCATAACTAACCTCCTTTCATCCGTTATCCCTTACAAGATAGATATTCAACCAAGCTAGCAGTGCAGGTTTGGCAGTGGGTACTTCAACAAGTTGTGGCTTGTCTACGTTAAACTTTTCGTGCTCTACACTTAGTTCTTTGTAGATTCGCTTTGCATCTGCTTGCGTACCCGCCCACATTAAGCAGGAACCGTGGTCTTTGCTGTGATAGTTGATTCGGTATAGCTTCATTTCATCTCCTCTATGCTTTCTACCGACCAATTTGCGTAGCCAGTGTCCATGCCGTCTTTCTCCATCTCATCCCACGCTATCTCTTCTGCTTCTTCAAGAGAGCTAGCCTCAACGTTGTATGTCACCCAACTCTCCCTCTTAAATTCTACTTCGTACTTCATTTCGGTTCTTCCTCCTCGGTAAGGATAACAAAGGTCTCGCTGTTCACTCGGCAACCTACGTCTGTGATGGTGTGTTCATCATCCACCAGCTTCAGCATACCGATCTTGCTTCTCATGCTGAGAGGGAGCGCATTATCATCTAAAATGTCAACCTTGTCACCTATCTGCACGATGTACTTACCATCTACTCTGACTACTACCGCAGTCTTACCGTTGTCGAATTTGTCTTTAATGCTTTCTATGGTCAGCATTTCCGACTGAGTTTCGGCTACCTTGGTTTGTAGGTGCGACTTACCTAACAATGTTAGGTGCGATGAGAACGCCGCTTGTACTGTCGCATCTTTATTAGCAAAGGTTAGAAGTTCCTGCTCTAGTGTATGAGCAGCACCGTTGTATGCGCGTGATTTGCCCCATACTTGCTCGCTTAACGTCTTGCCAACTTGCTTGCGTCCTTCCTCTAGTGCCTCTTGCGTACTCTTACGCCCGAACATCTTCTTTACCGCCGCTACTGCTTTTGCACGGTCTTGGGTGCGATAGCCACCCCTACGCTCGCGTGTTTTAGCTATGCGAGGGTTCTCGATTTCTACGCAGTAGTCCCCACGGTAGTAGCTAGTAGTAATAGTGCCAAGTAATTCACCATCTTGTCTGACCTCAAACGTATCGGCGTTTTGTTGGTAGTCTGCACTACTCACCACAAACATCCACGTTGGCTTGTCGTATGCTAGCGTATAGATAACGTCACTGAGAATAGTACGACTGCACTGCTGTTTGCACATCCCGCTTTGCTGGTACTTCTCATTAAAGACTACGTTAGCTAGATTAAAAGGGTTTCCAATACTCATTTCGTTACTCCTTATTACCACTCAAACTTACCCAAGATGTTGTCCACCTTGGACTTCAACTGCTTGCGCACTTCCGCATCATCCTTGATCGTCTCAATGTTTGCGCCTAACATTGTTACCTCTACCTGTCGCCGCGCTTCCTCCAACTGCGGGTCATTGGTTACATTCAGCTTGGTTAACAACGCACACAATTCCAACGGATTGGATACTAGCGTATCGTGATACCGCTTCTTACTGTCGTCACCGTCCGTATCCTCCAACTTCTTGGAAGTGTCCACTAGAATCTTGTGCAGTCGCTCCCACGGCTCACGCACTGCCTCGGCTAGCTTCTCGGTCTGCTGCTTGGTGAACTCCTCGCGCAATTCCTCTATGTCCGTAAGGGGTACATCAAGTCGAAAGTCACCCGCCTCTGGTACGGGCTTAACCGTACGTCGGAAGCCAAACTTCAAGCGAACTTCTTCTATATCTGGGTAGTCCTCTGCCTTATACAACCCCTTCAATGCTTGGGGTGCTTCGGCGACTAGTCGCGGGTATTCATTGAAGAAGTTATCGCACATCATGTTGAACGTCTGTTCGTACGTATTCATAACCTGCTTGTACTCCATGAACAACTTGGTCGGCAATAGTCGCTCGCCCTTGTCTGCCCACGGTAGGGTGTGCTGATTGTGGTACAGGCGAACTCGCGCCGCCAACTTCTCTATGTCTTTACGTAGGCTCGTACCCGCAAACAGATTCTTCTTGGTCTGCGATGCACCGTGCACCGCCCCTGCGTCTGCGTTCACCTTGTCGGTGATTTCGCGGTCAACCTTCGATGCGGGCCAAACACTGATGTTCAGTTCGACTAATACTGCTGATGCGCTAATACTCATTTCATTTCTCCTTGGTTGGTTTACCTGCTAACTTTGCCATCTGATACAGGCTTTCGCTGAGAGTCCTCAACGTGAACCCTTCTTCGTTTGGATACACATGGTGAGAATGTTCGACCCCACCTGCTGACCTTTCCTCTTTCGTAAGGTACTTACGCTCGTATATTTCTGCCTTATCTAATACGCTAGCAACTGCTAGCGCTTGCTCTGTGGTTACAACATAACTTTTGTAACCCATTTCGATTACCATCATTTTGCTCTCCTTAGTCTTTAAGATGAACTGTCTTACCGTTCGGGGCAACAACATCATTACCTCCAACAATCGTCCAGAGTACAGGGGCAGTCCAATCGTTGCCCCAATCGTCTCCAACGTACCCATCGGTAAGAACAATGATGCACTCGGGGACAATTCGTTTCTCCTTCAGATATGCAGATACACAGCTAGGTGAAGTGCCACCACCGCCGCGTGGTTTGGTTGAGCTAACAATGTTAGGTACATCGCTCTCCGAATACTCCTCGTGTGCCGCCACTGCTGAGTCCCAATAGATCAAGTCCACTTGGCGTGGCTTAACCTCTTCTGCGATACACCTAACTTCTGTTAGGAACTCGGACAACTCTTTGCCACCCACACTACCGGATGTGTCGATAGCAATAGCCAAGTGACCTACACGCTCACCAATCAGGCTCGGCATGTAAGTGCCGGTAGATAGGAACCTACGGTTAACCCTACGCCAAGATGACGTATCTTTTGCGTTGCATGTAGCTTTCACAAACTCCCGCAACACTTCGCGCCAGTCTACCTTAGGCTCAAGTAGGTCTAGCAAATCACGATCCACGCTTCCTGCACCAGTTCCCGCGATCTTCTGATGCGCCATTACCCCCTGACGCAATGCTTGGTCAATGTCGCGCTCTAGTTCTTTCTTATCCTCATCGGATAGTTCCTGCGCCCCATCCCAATCGTGGTCGTCGAATCCACCTTCGCCACCTTCGCCACCTTCGCCACCTTCGCCACCTTCGCCACCTTCACCGCCGTCGCTATTCTCCTGCTCCTCTTTGAGAATATCGAACACTTGCTTGGCGTTCATCCCCCGAAACCGTTCATCCACCAACCCCATCGGCTTACCTTTGAACAGCCCACTCTTGATCTTGGGCATTGCAATGATCTGCTCGACAGGATCAATGTCCTTCAGCTTGAGGTTAATTACATAGTCGCAAGCGGCGTTAGCCAACTTGTGATCTTCATCGTGCAGTTTCTTCCAAGTCGTCAGATGCCTGAACGCCTTGTGCAGATTCTCGTGAAGCACTACAAAATTTAACTCTGATTCTTTCAGGTCAGCGACAAACTTGCGCCCATACGATTCATCCCTACCATTGGTACACGCAGTAGGAATGTCATCCACTACGCTAGTACGCCCAACCATCAATATGCCAGACCACAATGCAAACTTCGGGTTACGCATCAGGCTGATCTTGGCTTTCTGTACTCGTCTTTCCTCTAACATTGTTAGCTCCTTCGTTGGTAGTTAATCACAGCAGGTCTTGATTCTTCGCAACCCAGTCGGCAAACGCTTTGCAACTGAACGCAATGCTCTGCTTGCTTGGGGTCTTGGCGATGTTGATAGCGAACACCGCTTGCCACTCGGCATCAAACCGTTCAAGGTATTCCATGAATGGGGTAATGGTCTGTTTGTCGATACGCGCAATCGCACCGAACACCACGATGGCACACGCGCCTGGGCTTGTGGGTATGCTCGTATGCTTGGGGTCTTTGATTGTTGCTTCCCATGTGGGCAACTGATCGCTGAACTCAATGTACGCTTGCATATCACGCGAACCTGCTTCGCCAATAGCTCCGGTCAATGCGGCAATCACCGTGTCGGAGTCCAACTGCTTGCGAGTCCTAACAATGTTAGATGCGGTTTCCAGAGAACGTGGTGATACGAACGCCGCTTGTGGCTTGCGTGGGTTGTAGATGTACGGGTTGTCACCCTGCGCGGCATCGGTGTAGCTTGCGAGCACATGGGGGAAACGATTCACCCACGCGATCACCTCGGCTTCAAGCCCTTTGTTCAACGCCCACTCAATCCACTGCTCGGCATCGGGTTTCTGAATAGTCACAGGAACCAGTCGGTTGCGGCTATGTGCCTTGAGCGAGTCACCCACTCCGTCAGTAGTCAAATTGCCGGTAAGAAAAACAATCGTCTGATCGTTCAACGATAAGTCGCCGAGTCGCGGGTTCGCCTTCTCCAACATGGGGTGCAGCATATTCTTCACAGGGTCTGCACCCTTGGTAAACTCATCCAACATGATGACCAACGGTTTGCCTTCATGCACTTTGAACCGAGCGTTCGGATAGTAGCGGGTGGTCTTGGTATCGTGGTCGATCACCGGCATCGCAATGTCGCCCAAGTCCATATTGGGTACATCAATATACGCATGGTCATAACCGAGCGAGTCGGCAATGTTCTTGAGCAGGGATGACTTGCCAATCCCAGGCTCGCCTTGTAACAGGAACCGAGTCTCAGGGTTGGACTTGATGAGGTTTGCGGCTTGCTTGAGCGTGATGCTCTTGCCAAAGTTAATTTCTGACATTTCTAACACTCCTAATAGATCAAACACAAATTAAGTTATCTAGCCATCTAACATTGTTAGGGCGGCTGACGATAGTCAAAATCCAACCTAACCCTTTAATTATACCACAAAATTACACTAAATGCAAGTGATTTAGTCTCGCCCAAGACTAATTGCCCCCTTCCTCTTTGTTGACCCACCCATCGTATTTGTGCGTAGGCACTTGCCCCTGCTTGAGCTTCACACGCTCAAACGCCTCGTCACTATGCAGTTTCAGTATGACCTCCTCAAAAAACTTAGTCGGTTGGCTCGGCGATAAGAAGTGCACATTGTCCGGTGTTAGTGACCACACCCCCTCGTGCCACGATTTGTTCTTCGGAGCACACGCAATAAGCGCCGCTTTGTACCACTTCTGCGAGTCGTTGCTCAGCACCAAGAATAGGTAGTCGGACACATCCTCCCGATAGTGCTTCTCGCTTTTATCCCGCAGGTTGTAGCTTGTCGGCATCCTAAACACTTGGGGCGTGGGTTGGTTACGCCTAAAGAATCGATTGTCCCTACACCGATAGGTCTGAGCATAGGTTTGGAACGAACCATCCTGATTCTTCGGTGCATCCTCCACTCGTTCGGGAAACGCCTCGACATACTCGGATATGGGTATGTAAATCACCGGATTCTCGCCCTCTTCCCCTTGCTCGGTGCGCAGGGATACGAACCCTTTGAGGTAGTCGGCAAACGCTTTGTACCTAGCCCTAACATTGTTAGCACCCTTACGATTGATGCGCCAGTCGTGGTACTCTTTGATTGTCAGCAGTTCCCACTTGTTGTCACTCCACCGCACCTTCAGTTCCTCGCCATAGTTCAGCGCGTACTTGCCCCCATTTATGGTTAGGTTGGTACGGCTTAACCTACCGTCCGTCGGTATACCAAGCACCCACTCAATCACTTGATGCGCCAAGCTAGAACCCCACTTGGTCGCTCGCTTGATAGTTATAGTGTCATCAGCGTGGTATGTTATAAACGCCCCAGACGCCCATCTGCGTCCGTAGTACACAAGGACATCATCTGACCCACTTACCATTTCGATGGAATACTTATCGTGATCCCTTCGAGCACCGAACGGGCGAGTATTCGTATTCCTGATCGGCTTGGTTTTATCGTGGATTTCCTTAGCCTTGGCATAGGTTCGCACCCGCCTAGGTAGTTTGTAAATCGTACCGCAGTAACTCATTATCCAGCCCTCCAAAAAAGTACATCTAACAGAAACACAATGATGGCAAGTAGGAACACTACCCTCTCCACCTTCTCATATACGGTTAAGTTCATTTCGTACTCCTGAAAAACTCATACAGTTCGCGTTGCAAATTCTCCATTTCTTGCGCAGTCATCGGCTCGTACCCGCTGTTGACTACTTGCTCCTCCATATCTAACCGCTTGATGTAGTCGGCAGTCCGCACAGACCTAACATTGTTAGGTATCTTTTCGTACCCCTTGTTTGTGTGCTTGCCCGCGTTACGCTTGGGGTTGGCAATCATGTCGCGCACGACTGGATTCCTTTGGTTTAGGTTTCGCTTCGGTCTGGTTTTCATTTCGTACTCTCCTTTAATCAAGCGTTACTACAACCCCTGCACCGCATTTGGTACAAGTGCCTACTGGGTCTGGGATGCGGTCTTGATCGTCCAACTCGGCAACCACTTCGACAAGCCGCCCCTTGGAATCTATTTGCCATACTTCCGTACCCTCTACGGTCACATTCACTTCAAATGTGGTGTTGCCACACGCACATTGGTTTTTGATTTGGTTAGTCATTTTTAGCTCCTTGGTCAATCCATCTTTCCAAGCGTTCGATACAGTCCTCAACAGACTCGACTGCATCGGCAGGGTTGCCTTCCGTTAGATCGTACAGGATGCCGTTGAGTTGCTCCCATACTACTTGTATATCACCCATGACTTCATTATTCATTTCGTACTCTCCTTAGGTTCTCAGGTTTTTCTGGTTGGTCTGCTTGAGCGTGACAGGTGCACTCTCGTTGCTGACATACATATAACCGCCTTTGCCGTACTCTTGGATAATGCACCATGATTTGCGGTCGGCTCGGGCGGCTTCTTCACCGCAGAATAGGCAGAGTCGGTATCCCCTTGCCCATCGTTCAATGTGCACATCGTCACCGCACTCTCGGCACGGTTTCCAGTCTTGGTCTGCATCTAACATTGTTAGGCTCATTTGGTCGGCTCCTTCGGTTGGTTGGATTTGTAGCACGGGCAGGGTTAATTCCTAGCTTTGCGCTACTCTTATATTATACCACAAAGTTACACAAAAGTCAAGTGATTTAGTCTTGGGCGAGACTAAATGTAGCTAAGCGGGGGCGGGGGTAGGGGTGCAGCAGGGGTGGGGGTGGAGGGGGCGCAGTGTTACATTTGAATGTGACAAAGTTACGGGGATGTTATAAAATTTTTTTAAGAATGTAACAAAAGAAAAGTCAATAAAATCAATGAGTTAGAAGCGAAAAATTGTGTAATGTTATAAAGTTATGAAATTTTGATTATTATATATAGGGTTCCATTTTTGCTGCGTGGTACGAATTGCACATGCTGACCTGCTCAACCCCTCAATTTCCTGAGGTGTCATTTCGTAAAAAAGTGTAACATATAACATTAGGCGTTTTTTCCTTTAGAATCAACAACTTATAATGTTACATTCACATTATGAAACATAACAAAGCCCAAAAACATAACAGAAAATATAACATTGTTAGGTGCTGACTAAAAATAATTTGAAAGAGTGCTTGACAAGCGGGAAAAAAGGTGATATGCTGTGTACAGCATATCAGTTAAGAGTAGCACCAAAACCTGAGTCCTACCGCCGCGTGGGGAACTGGTACACTAAATCTCCAGACCTCAACCTAACAATGTTAGGTTTCGTAACAAAGCACAGACGCAAAAAAGCCCGCACTTGGCGGGCTTAGTGTTACTAGGGTTTCCCCTAGTATTGTTACATTTACTTGATTGTCGCTAGGTCAATACCCATTGCGTTCAATGCCGATCCAATGAATGTCTGGGCGTCCCTTTGTTTGGTGCTCAGGCTTTCTTCACGACCACAGGCTTTCCAGAGTGCCGACAGTTCTTCGACCAGACGCAGATCAAGTGACCGAGTGTGCCGAGCGTTTCCTTCGCCTTCGGACGCACTAGCTTCGGTTGGCTCGCCTTCAATGTGGGCTTGTGCATACTTGCGTACCCGCGCCCAGACTGTTGACGGGTTAGAGTGCTTCGCCGCCTTCAACACTTCGTAGAGTGCTTTCTTTTCGGCATGGACTGGCTTTGCCACTTCGCTAGTATCGCTATGTTCGACCAAGTACCACTCGGACGGTAACACTTCGCAAAGTGCTTCGGCATACCTACGCTCGGCTCCGTACTGGCGTACCACAGCTTCGGCGACTTCAACACGCAAGGCGGTAAGGTCTACGGACACAGGGATAATGACTTCGTTCATGCTAATACTCCAATATGCTAACTATCTAACAATGTTAGGTAAACCCGCCTAACTCAGTATGCCGACAATCTTTGTTGGCATGAGTATATTATACCACATTTTAGTGGTAACTTCAAGTTCTTGCGTAAATAAAAATTCAACCTAACATTGTTAGGCAACGCAAGTCCTACCGCCGCATAGGGAACTGGTACACGCGAGGCCGACACCATTGGACATCACCGAGGAGCTTAGTCCTACCGCCGCATAGGGAACTGGTACATGAGGGCGGGACGAAAGCAAAGCACAAGCCTAACAATGTTAGGCGTAATATAAAATACGCAAGCGCAAAAAAACCCCGCACATGGCGGGGGTTGGTGATGGTGGTGGAGTTGCCTATCTGGAAATAGGTGAATACTCTCGGCGCTCGGCTACTGCAATGAGGGTTTCAACCCTCACCCAATAGCGAATCAAGTTGATTTTGCCAACGGTGAGGGTTTTCATTAGTTGCCTTTCGAGAATAGGCTACCAAGTGCATAGAATGTAGATATTGAACCCACAATCAGCATCCCTGCCGCCATCAGCATACCCTCAGCCATCACCGCGTTGAGCGCGATCCAGAGCATTATGCTTCCAATTATTGCGGTTAAACCCAAGAATAGATTTTCCATTTTCATACAGGGGAGGGTTTCCCCTCCCCGCTCCGATTAGTTGAGGGTTGCAGTATCCACGCCGAGAGCGTTCAGAGCGCTACCGATATGGGTTTGTGCTTGGCGCTCTTTGTCCGAAAGGGAATCAGCGCGCTTGGTAGCCTTCCACAAGGAACCCAATTCCTCAATCAGGCGCAGATTCAGCGAGCGGGTATGGCGAGCATTACCGGAACCCTCACCCTCACCGATGGATTCACCGTTGGCAACTTTTTCGGCGGCTTCTGCCTTGGCGACCATATCAGCCGCATACTTGCGAACCCGCGCCCACACCGTGGAGGGGTTGGTATGGTTTGCCTTTTTCAGCACCTCATACAATGCCTTTTTCTCGGTATGCACTGGTTTATCGGCGTCAGCCGTGGAATTGTGCTCCACCTTGAACCAGAACGCGGGGAGGGTTGCGTTCAGGAATTCAGCATACCGGCGCTCAGCGCCATACTGACGGACACCGGCTTCCGCAACATCGTTGCGCAGGGATTCGAGGGATACCTCGACAGGGATAATTACTTCTGACATTTTCAAACTCCATCTAACATTGTTAGGTTCGGGGAATCCACTACCTAACCGAGTATGCAATCAGAACCATTTTCCGTTTGCATGCTTATATTATACCACAATTTGATGCTAGATTCAAGGTTGAGCGTAAATAAAAATTCAAGCGGGGATAGCCTAACAGTGTTAGGTTATTCGCTCACCGTTGACCCCACCCACCCAAAAACGGGTGAAGGAGTCCCAGAGCCTCACTACACTATGATCCGCTCACCCGGTACTCATTTTTAAACTTTGCCCCCCTCCCCCTATCATTTTGTACCACAAATACCCCCACCCCCCTCTATATAGAAACACCCCCCGGTAGGAGTCCCACACCTCCTCTTGCATCCCCACATATATTTCTGCTATATTCGGCGCAATTCCCGATAACCTTCGGTGCGCATGATTAACATACAACCTACGGCAGAACACCCTTTACCGTTCGACACATCCGATGAGCAACCCAAGACTCATAAGGATGCCGTTGCTATTGCTGCAAATACCGCAGACCTTATAGATATGCTCGGCCCCGGGCTTGAGTACGAGGATAAGGATTTACATAAAGCTGCGGAAGTAATCAATGGTGTTGATAAACCTGCTACTCCCAAACACATACAGAGTGCAGCAGAAGCTAAAGCCGCTGCGGTGCTAGTCAAACAATTTGACTTTCAAGCCTTTGCAGATATACAGCAAGCCCGCACGTTCATCACAAATAAGTTGGTCAAAATGACTGACTGCGGTGATCCTAAGATTGAGATCAAAGCACTTGAGTTGCTTGGCAAACATTCAGATATTGGGTTGTTCACAGAACGCAGTGAAATTACGGTGCACCACAGCACAAGTAAAGGACTTGAAGAGTCAATCAAAGAGCGTATAAAGCGACTGATGAATGCGGACATTACAGATGTAACACCACTAGACGATTTGGATACGTATTTAGGCCCTAGCGAAGTACAGCCCAACGGTAAAGCTGACGCAGCAAACAAAACCAGCACTGATGAGCCTAACGCTTAAAGAAATCGAAGCCGCAATCTCTTCTGGCAAGATGTCAGATGCTGATATGCGTGTGTTAGAAGCCCAGCTTATTAAGTTGGAGAAGCTAAAAGAGCGTGAGCTTTGCCAAGATAAGTTCATTAAATTTGTAGAAAAGGTCTGGCCCACCTTTATCTCGGGTGCTCACCACAAAAGAATGGCTGAAGCCTTTGAGCGCGTGGCAAATGGCACTTGTAAAAGGCTAATTGTTAACATGCCACCCCGCCATACCAAGTCAGAATTTGCCTCATACCTGCTCCCGGCTTGGTTTTTGGGTAAATTTCCGCACAAAAAAGTGATTCAGACCTCCCACACGGCTGAATTGGCGGTGGGGTTTGGTCGAAAAGTGCGAAATTTGGTGGATTCTGAGGTCTACAACAACATTTTTCCCAATTTAGCTCTGCAAGCGGACTCAAAAGCAGCCGGAAGGTGGAATACCAGCAAGGGCGGTGACTATTTTGCTATTGGTGTGGGCGGTGCAGTGACCGGTAAGGGTGCTGACGTACTGATTATTGACGACCCACACTCAGAACAAGAGGCTGCTATGGCGGCTTCCAACCCAGAGGTATATGATAAGGTGTACGAGTGGTACACCTCAGGCCCACGGCAGCGTCTCCAGCCGGGGGGAGCTATTGTCATCGTGATGACAAGGTGGGCGCAAAGAGATTTAACCGGACAGGTGCTCAAGTCAGCAGCCCAGAGGGGTGGTGAGGAGTGGGAAGTTATTGAGTTCCCGGCAATTTTGCCCTCAGGGAATCCCCTGTGGCCCCAGTTTTGGTCTATTGAAGAGCTAAAAGCGCTCCAAGAAGAGCTGCCTAATAGTAAGTGGCAAGCCCAGTATCAGCAAAATCCGGTCGGTAATGAGTCTGCGATTGTCAAGCGCGACTGGTGGAAATGGTGGGAGAAAGATGAGCCGCCGACATGTGACTACATTCTTCAGTCTTGGGATACGGCATTTGAGAAAACTCAGCGTGCTGACTATTCAGCAGGTACTACATGGGGTGTATTTAACTGTGAAGAAGATGGGTTCCGTCCCAATCTGATTCTGCTGAATACTTATAAAAAGCGGGTAGAGTTTCCAGAGCTAAAGCGTGATGTGTTGCGGGAATACAAGGAGTACGAGCCTGACTCTCTAATTGTAGAGAAGAAAGCATCCGGTGCTCCGCTAATTTATGACCTCAGGGCGATGGGTGTGCCGGTGCAGGAGTACACTCCAAGCAAAGGACAAGACAAGATAGCTAGGCTAAACTCTGTATCGGATATTATTGCGTCTGGGAAAGTATGGGTCCCTCAGACTCGTTGGGCAGAAGAGTTGGTTGATGAGGTTGCAGCATTTCCCGCAGGCGAGCATGATGACTTGGTAGACGCCACGACTTTGGCGTTGATGCGGTTTAGGCAAGGTGGGTTTTTACGTCTTCCGACAGATGAGCCGGAGGATATTAAATGGTTCAAAGGCTATCGCCGTGAGCGGTACTACACAGTGTAGAAGGAGCTAGTATGGCAACGAATGGGATTGACAAGGGCTTGTATGCAGCGCCGTTGGGTCTTGAAGAAGAGGTCATGCAGGCCCCTGATATTGAGATTGAAGTGGAAGACCCCGAGAGTTTGACTCTTGGCCTCGGTGATATTGAAATAGAACTCAAACCACAAAAAGAAACGGCTGAAGATTTTGACGCCAATCTTGCCGACTACATGGATGAGAACGAGCTTACCTTGCTCGGGTCCGATCTGGTCAGTGATTTTGAGAAAGATATTAACGACCGCAAGGATTGGATTCAGACCTATGTAGACGGTCTAAAACTGCTTGGTTTGAAGTATGAGGAGAGGACTGAGCCGTGGCAGGGTGCCTGCGGGGTATTCCACCCCATGCTAACCGAGTCTGTGGTTAGGTTCCAGTCTGAGGCGATTACTGAGACATTCCCGGCGCAGGGACCAGTTAAAACCACAATTATTGGCAAAGACAACAATGAGATTCAGGAAGCTGCTACTCGTGTCAAGGACGACATGAACTACCAGCTTACCGAGGTGATGGTTGAGTACCGCCCGGAGCATGAGAAGCTGCTGTGGAACCTACCGCTGGCTGGCAGCGCGTTTAAAAAGGTTTATTACGACCCAAGCCTTGGCAGGCAGGTTGCCGTGTTTATCCCCGCAGAAGATATTGTGGTGCCCTATGGAGCCTCTAATCTGGAGGGTGCCGAGCGCGTTACACATGTGATGCGTAAGACCGAGAATGAGGTCACCAAGCTGATAGACGCAGGCTTTTACAGGGATGTGCAGCTAGGCGATCCGACCTATCAATTAGATGATATTGAGAAGCAGAAGGCTGAGGAAATGGGGCTTTCTGCGATTCAGGACGACCGCTACCGCATTCTTGAGATGCATGTTCTGCTTGACCTCAAAGGGTTTGAGCATAAGAACAAGAAAGGTAAACCTACCGGGATTGCCTTGCCGTATGTGGTTACCGTTGAAAAGGGTACCAGCAAGATTTTGGCAATTAGGAGGAATTGGTATGAAGAGGACAAACTCCACCTCAAGCGGCAGCACTTCGTGCACTACCAATACATCCCGGGGTTCGGGTTCTACGGGTATGGACTCATCCACCTCATCGGTGGATACGCTAAATCGGCGACCATGCTTGTACGTCAATTGGTCGATGCGGGAACTCTATCTAATCTCCCCGGCGGTCTTAAATCACGGGGCCTTCGCGTTAAAGGTGATGACACGCCAATTCAGCCCGGAGAGTTCCGAGACGTAGACGTACCTAGCGGTTCTATTAGGGACAATATCCTGCCCCTACCCTACAAAGAGCCAAGTCAGGTTCTTTACGCTCTGTTCCAGAATATTGTTCAGGAAGGTCGGGCATTTGCATCTAGCGGGGATATGAATGTCTCCGATATGAGCAGCCAAGCCCCAGTAGGGACAACTTTGGCTCTTCTGGAGCGTACTCTGAAGGTAATGACGGCGGTCCAGTCAAGGCTGCATTACGCCATGAAGCAGGAGTTTAAACTGCTTAAAGTCATTATTGCTGACTACACCCCAGAGGAATATGCGTATGAGCCAGCAGATGGCCCGCGCAGAGCCAAGAAGTCAGACTACGACATGATTGATGTCATCCCGGTGAGCGATCCAAACGCCGCCACGATGGCGCAGAAGATTGTCACCTATCAGGCAGTCCTACAGTTAGCCCAATCAGCCCCGCAGTTGTATGACCTGCCACTGCTCCATAGGCAGATGATTGAGGTCCTTGGGGTTAAAAACGCAGCCAAATTGGTGCCGGTTGAGGACGATGCAACCCCCATCGACCCGATACAGGAGAACCAGAATCTCCTGACTATGAAGCCCGTTAAGGCTTTCCTAGAGCAGAACCACCAAGCTCATATTCAGGTACATATGTCTGCCATCCAGAATCCCCGGATTCAGGCAATGATGCAGCAAAACCCGCAGGCTCAGGCTATTTTTGCCTCAGCAATGGCTCATATAAACGAGCATGTGGCGTTCCAGTACAGGATAGAGATTGAGCAAGCTATGGGTATGTCTTTGCCCCCAATGGAGGACAAAAACAGCGACGAGCGCCAGAAAATCCCACCGCAGATTGCAGACCAGATTGCGGTATTGGCTGCTCAGGCGTCCCAGCAAATCCTCCAAAGGGATCAGCAACAAGCCCAGCAACAGGCGGCACAGCAGCAGATGCAAGACCCGGTGGTGCAGATGCAGATGCAGGAGCTTCAGCTAAAACAGCAGGACTTGCAGCTTAAAGCCCAGAAACAGCAAATCGAGGCGGCGGCAAAGGCAGACCAAATCCGGGTGGAAGAAGCCCGTATCGCGGCGCAGAAAGAGATTGCAGCTATGCAGGTAGCAGCCACAGCTGCCGCAGCAAAAGACAAACTTGCCAAGCAGATGGAAGTTGAAGGTGTACGCATTGGTGTTGACGCGGCTAAACACCGCGCTCAAATGGCGATGCAGCGTGCTCAACGGGCGGCACAACAAAAGCCCGATAACAAACCGTCTAAAGGAGCTTGATGAACAATGAAATCCGAGCCTTGGCGCTCGTGCAACAGGAAATAGAAAAGATAAGGCAGGAGCAGACCGCATTTATTGCGGAAAGCCGAGCCGAAACATTTGATGAGTACAAAAAGGTCTGCGGGGTGATCCGGGGTTTAAACCTTGCAGATTCTGTTATTAACGACCTCGTGCAAAGGATGACAAATGATGACGACTGAGTTTGACCTAAAAGCGGTCGATTTATCCGGTATTTTGAACAAAACCACCGTTGATAAGGCAAAACAACTGCCAGACCCATCTACCTTTCATATTCTCGCGGTAGTGCCAGAAGCTATGGAAGAGTATGCCGACAGCGAAATTGGGTTGGTTAAGTCGGATAAAACCATGTATTATGAGGAAGTACTCACTCCTGTTCTATTCGTTGTAAAGCTTGGACCTGATTGTTATAAGGACAAAACCCGGTTCCCAAATGGACCGTCGTGCAAGGAGGGTGATTTTGTCATCGTCCGCCCCAATTCAGGCACCCGCCTGAAGATTCATGGTCGTGAATTCAGGATTATCAATGATGATTCTGTTGAAGCGGTTGTGGAAGACCCGCGTGGAATAACCCGCGCTGCATAAGGAGTAAATCATGCAAGAGCAAGTAAAAGGGGAAGAATACAAATTCCCGGACGAAGTGGAGCCTGAAATTGAGGCAAAGGTTGAGGTTGAAATAGAGGACGATACTCCTGAACCGGACCGAGGGCGCAAAACTGCTCCCCCACCGGAAGACCCGACCGATGAGGAATTGGCGTCCTATGACGACAAAGTTCAAGCCCGGATCAAGAAATTTACCCGTGGCTACCATGACGAACGTAGGGCTAAGGAAGAAGCTCTGCGGGAGCGGGAAGCAGCGGAAAACTATGCAAGGCAGGTTTTAGAGGAGAATAAAAAGCTCCAAAAACAGCTTGCAACCGGTAGCCAAGCATATATTGAGACCTCAAAGGTAGCCGCAGAAGCTGCGTTTAAAGCAGCCAAGCAGAAATACAAAGAGGCTTATGAAAGCGGCGATGCTGACGCTGTAGCGGACGCACAGGCGGAAATAACCAAAGCCACGCTGGCTATGGACAAAACCGAGAACATGCGCCCGATTGAGGTTGAAGATAAGGAATTTACTCCAGCCAAACCCGAGCCGTCAAAACTCAGTCCCCGGACGCAGAAATGGCTTGATTCCAACAGTGATTGGTGGGGTCAGGACGAAGAAATGACTATGGCTGCGATGGGTATTGACAAGAAACTACAACGCGAGTATGGTCCAGATTATGTGGGTACTGAAGAGTATTTCCGCACCATCGATAAAACGATGCGCAAAAGATTTCCTGAGCATTTCGATGCTCAGAGCCATGAGGATGACGACCCTCCTCCAAAACAAAGGGCCGAACCGGCAGACGAGGATGAACCTCCGCGCCGTGCATCAAAAATATCTACGGTAGTAGCTCCGGCTTCCCGTAGTACCCCGCCTAACCGTATTCGGTTGAAGGCATCCGAAGCCGCGATAGCCAAGCGCCTTGGGGTCCCTTTAGACCTTTACGCCAAACAGGTTGCTCAACTGAAAAGAGGTGAATAATGGAACAGCAAAACACAGCACGTCAAAATCGTGCACCGCGTGAAACAGAAAACCGTCAGACGGAGTATCGCCCAACGGCGTGGCGTCCGCCTGAGACTTTGCCTTCGCCTGACAACCGTCCGGGCTGGAAGCATCGTTGGGTTCGCTTATCCACGCTTGGTGTAGCTGATGCCGGTAATATCTCTAGTAAGTTGCGTGAAGGATATGAACCCTGCAAAGCAGAGGATTATCCCGAACTTATGTTGCACGCTTCCACAGAAGGTCGTTTCAAGGGAAACATCGAAGTGGGCGGACTGTTGCTTTGCCGTATTCCCGAAGAGTTTTTGGAACAACGTATGAAATACTACGAAAACCAAAACCGTGCTCAGGTGGAATCAGTAGACAACAATTTCCTTCGTGAAAATGATCCTAGGATGCCTCTGTTCGCAGAGAAAAAATCCAAGGTCACTTTCGGTTCTGGTTCTTAATTTTATTGGAGCTTAACATGGCTTATCCCACCGTTAGCGCCCCATATGGATTCCGTCCCATCAATAGTATTGGTGGCACTCCGTATTCGGGTTCTACTCGCCTAGTGCCGATTGACTCCGGCGCTATGTATACCGGCGATCTCGTCGAAATGCTGTCTAGCGGCAAATGTAAAGTTGTTGCTGATGGTACCGCTGCCCCTCAAGCACTTGGTGTTTGTATGGGTGTTCAGTACACCAACTCATCGGGTCAAACCGTTCAAGCCCAGTACGCTCCGTCGTCTGGTGTGACCAACGCTGTTGCCTATGTGGTTGATGATCCCCGCGCCCTGTTCCAAGTGGCTGTTGTGTCTTCTGGCACGACTATCGCCTCCTTGGGTCGCACTGCTGTTGGTCAGAACACTTCGGTGATTCTGAACGCTGGCAATGCAAACACCGGCGATTCTGCTCAGGCTATTGACGACACTACCGCTACCACCAATACGCTACCCATTCGTATTGTGGACGTTGTGCCTGCAACTGCTACCGGCAGCGATGCGTATGTGGAGATGGTCGTCAAGATCAACACCCATACTTATAACAACACCACAGGCGTCTAAGGAGTAAATCATGGCAATTAGTCGCGCACAACTGCTCAAGGAATTGCTCCCCGGATTGAACGCTCTGTTCGGTCTTGAGTACGCCCGTTACGGCGAAGAGCACAAGGAAATCTACGAATCCGAGACTTCGGAGCGTAGTTTTGAAGAGGAAACCAAGCTGTCTGGCTTCTCCGCCGCTCCGGTGAAGAACGAGGGCAGTGCCATTGCTTATGACAATGCACAAGAAGCTTGGACTACTCGCTATAACCACGAAACCATCGCCTTGGGTTTCTCGATTACCGAAGAGGCAATCGAAGACAACCTGTACGACAGCCTGTCTGCTCGTTACACCAAGTCGCTGGCTCGTGCTATGGCTTACACCAAGCAGGTTAAGGCTGCTGCCGTTCTGAACAACGGTTTTAGCGGTTCTTATGCTGGTGGTGACGGCGTTGCGCTGTTCTCCGCTTCGCACCCGCTGGTGTCTGGTGGCGTTAACGCAAACACCCCCGCAACCCAAGTTGACCTGAACGAGACTTCTCTGGAAGCCGCCGTTATTCAGATCGCTGCTTGGACTGACGAGCGTGGTTTGCTGATTGCTGCCAAGCCCCGTAAGCTGGTGGTTCCTCCTGCTCTGATGTTCGTTGCTACTCGTCTGTTGGATACCGAACTCCGCGTCGGTACTGCTGACAACGACATCAACGCGCTGAAGAACAACGGCTCTATCCCCGAGGGATATACCGTGAACCACTTCTTGACCGACAGCAACGCATGGTTCCTGACCACTGACGTTCCCAACGGTATGAAGCATTTCGTCCGCACCCCGCTGCAAAACAGCATGGACGGCGATTTCGATACCGGCAACGTCCGTTATAAGGCTCGTGAGCGTTATAGCTTCGGTTGGTCTGATCCCCTCGGTATGTGGGGTTCTTCAGGTTCGACCTGATGAAGATGGAAAAGGGGGTCTTGTGCCCCCTTTTCTTTTAGTGTATATTGGAATTATTCCGGGGTTTCCGGTGTTTCTGACAGTCCCGGCTGACGACATGCAGACAGAGCACCCAAACATTACTCGCATGTGAGGAAAAAATGGCTCAAACTACGTTTTCTGGCCCGGTAAACCTTGGCGTTTTCACCGTTGCCACCGCTCCCACTACCGCTTCTACTGGCTCTATTGCTTATTTCAGCAACGGTGCTGCTGGCTCCCCCGTGTTGGCTTTCTATAACGGAACCAACTGGCTGCGCGTAGATACTCTGGCTGCTATCTCGGCTTCTTAATTAGGAGCATCAAATGATGCAAACCGACATAAAAACCGCAATAGCGTCTGGTAACGGCACTATTTATGCTTCACGAACCCGTGTTCGTGGATTGCTTGTTGTTCCCGGCTCTAGCGTAGGCTTAATTGTTTTACGTGACGGCGGTGGTAGCGGCACAGTTATGTTCTCCATACCCACTCTTGCTAGTGGAACTCCTTTCTCGGTGCTTGTTCCGGGCGAAGGCGTTTTGTTTAGCACAGACGTATATGGGGCGATGAGCAATGCTGCTGTAACGGTGATGTATGGCTAAATCCCCAGCATGGCAGAGGAAAGAAGGCAAGAATCCCAAGGGCGGCTTGAACGCCAAGGGACGAGCCTCTTACAACAAGGCAAACCCGGGGAAACCGGGCTTGAAACCTCCGCAGCCGGAAGGCGGCAGCAGGCGAGACTCTTTTTGCGCCCGTATGAGCGGGATGAAAAAGAAGTTAACGAGCGAAAAAACCGCAAAAGACCCCAATTCGAGGATTAACAAGAGCCTGCGGGCGTGGAACTGTTGAAATGGACATTCAACTCGCCGTCTGGAATATTCTGTTAACCACGTTTATCGGGTTGATAGGATGGAACATGCGTGAAAAATCAGAAGAATTGTCGCGTCTTTCTATTTTGCTGAACAAAACCCGGGAAGAAATTGCCCGGGATAACGTCACTCAGGCAGAGGTTGACAAGATTGTTAGCCATATTGATTCTCGCTTTGACAAGCTAAGTGACAAGCTTGATGCCTTTATCAAGGAGTCAAAAAGTGCCCTCCGTTAGCAAAAAGCAGCATAACCTAATGGCAATGGTCGCCAACGATCCTGCCGCAGCAAAACGGGTTGGTATTCCGCAATCCGTGGGTGAGGAGTTCACCAAAGCAGATAAAGGTATTAAGTTTGGGAAAGGTACCCAGACTAGAGCCGATCTTCAGCGAGTTAATAAACCCAAAACCTTACACGGAAGTAAGGCACTTTTTAGTAAAGGCGGTACTATGAAAGACTCTAAAGCAATGGTTAAAAAAGAAATCTCGTTCATGGAAAAGAAGGGCGCACCTAAGTCCATGATTAAACACGAGAAGGCAGAGTACGGAATGAAGAAAGGTGGTATTGCCTCCTCTCTGAAAGCCCACGCTGCTGCTCCCGCTTCCAAAGCCCACGCAGGTATGAAATCCGGTGGTTTGGCGGCTGGTCATAAATCCGCAGACGGTATTGCTTCTAAGGGCAAAACTAGGGGCATGCAAGTCACCATGAGGAAAGGTGGGATGTGCAAATGACACGCCCTTCAAAGGAAGAGATTGAGCAGGCTCGTAGGGATGCGCCAGATTACAAAGCAAAAGAAGATGCTGCGTATATGAAATCTTTGCGTACTACAGAACCTGCCCCTGCTCCAGCACCGACTGTTACTCCTGAAAAAGTACCGGCAAAAAAGATGGCTAAGGGTGGTTATGTCCGTGCGGCTGACGGTATTGCTCAGCGGGGTAAAACCCGTGGGAGACTTGTATGATGGCAAGCCGAGGCATGGGGGCTATCGCTCCTTCCAAAATGCCCAAGGGTGTTAAAAAAGCCCGCCGGGACGACACAGACTTCACCCAGTATGCAGAGGGTGGTCAAGTCTGGAATTTGCCACGCCCCAAGAAACTTGGTCCACCCAAAGCGCTGTCTCCTGCTAAAAAGACACAGGCTAAGTCAATGGCTAAAGCCGCAGGTCGTATGTACCCAAATCTGGTTGACAACATGAGAGCCGCAAGGAGTAAATAATGGCTAACACCTCCGGCTCTACAGCGTTTAACCTAGACCTCTCCGAGTTGGTGGAAGAGGCATTTGAGCGTGCCGGAACGGAACTTCGGACAGGATATGACCTAAGGACCGCAAGACGTAGTTTAAACATCATGTTTGCTGACTGGGCAAACCGTGGCATAAACATGTGGACAATCGAGCAGGGGACTATCCCCCTTGTCCAAGGTCAGAATACCTACGCCCTGCCTGATGACACCATCGACCTACTTGAGCATGTTATCCGTACTGGAGGAAACGTAGCTACTACGCAGGCAGACTTGACGATTACCCGGATTTCAGTGTCTACCTACGCAACTATCCCTAACAAGATTCAGCAAGCCAGACCAATTCAGGTTTGGATTCAACGGTTTAACGCACAAAGTTCACCTACAGGGTTAACCCTAAGTACCACCATAAACAGCACCGCTACGGAAGTTGTCCTGAATTCCACGGTAGGACTGCCCGCCTCCGGGTTTGTCAAGATAGGTAGCGAGATCATTAACTACAGCTACATATCAGGGAATACCCTATATAACTGCTTCCGTGGACAGCAAAACACAACGGCTGCATCACACACCTCTGGTGCAACAGTGTATTGGACGCAGCTACCAGCTATTACTGTCTGGCCCACCCCTGACAATGCCCAGCAGTACCAATTCGTTTATTGGAGACTGCGTAGGACTCAGGATGCTGGCGGCGGTGTAAACATCATGGATGTGCCGTTCCGGTTCATTCCAGCGATGGCTGCGGGTCTGGCTTATTACATAGCCGGAAAAGTCCCGGCTGGGATGGAGCGCCTGCCAATCCTAAAAGCTCAATATGACGAGGCATGGGATTTGGCGTCTCAGGAAGACCGGGAAAAAGCCGCTCTCCGCCTAGTCCCGAGGCAGCAGTTTATCGGGAGCACCATATAAATGGGCAATAGGTTTGCCTCAGGCAAGAACGCAATTGCCCAGTGCGACCGCTGTGACCAACGGTTTAAACTTAAAGTTCTCAAACGGGAAGTTATCAAGGGCAGGAACTATGACCTTTTGGTTTGCCCGGAATGCTGGGACCCAGACCACCCGCAGTTGCATTTGGGTGAGTTTCCCGTAGATGACCCACAGGGTCTTAGAAACCCAAGACCTGACAGGAGTTATGTAACCTCTGGCGCATTGTCTGATGGGCAGCTTGCTGAGGGTAGCCGTATTTTCCAGTGGGGCTGGAATCCTGTAGGCGGAGCTAGTTATTTTGACACTGCCCTAACGCCAAACAATTTGGTATTGGGTATATCTCTTGGTACAGTTACAATTGCAACGACATAAGGAGCTAAAAATGGCATACACACGCGCAGCAGACGGTATTGCTCAAAAAGGCAAGACTAAGGGTCGAAACCTTGGTGATGATGGTCCTACCGTTGGTATTCAAAGCGGTAAGCCGACCAGCGGCAGCAGGGGTAAAACCAATGCTGATATGAAATCTATGGGTCGCAATCTGGCAAAAATCGCAGCACAGAAACGGGGCTAATCATGGCAGTAAACAACAAAGCAGCATCAGCTTATGCCGCCCGCTATAAAGAGGGCATGGCAGACATGAACAGCAGGACAAACCGTAGCAAGCTCGACACCTACGACATGAGCGTTGGTGCTGTTAGCAAATCTGCTGGTAATGAGCCTACCAAGACCACCGGAATCAAAATCCGTGGCACTGGCGCGGCTACCAAAGGCACTATGGCAAGAGGCCCGATGGGTTGATATATGACCTATGATGAACTTGTAGCGGCAATTCAGAGCTACACAGAAAACCAATTCCCGGCGACTTACCTCGCTGACGGGAGTACTGTGTCTCCGATCACGCAAATCAACACGTTCATTAAGCAGGCTGAACAGCGCATCTATAACACGGTTCAGTTCCCATCGTTGCGTAAAAACGTGACTGGCACGGCTACGGTTAACAACAAATACGTAACTTGCCCGGATGACTTCCTAGCTGTTTATTCTATGGCTGTTGTAACGGACGTTACAGGTGGAGACATCAATACCGGCACTTACGAGTATCTCCTGAACAAGGATGTTAACTTTATCCGGCAGGCATACCCAACGCCAAACGATACAGGAACGCCGAGGTATTACGCGCTTTTTGGTCCGTCCGTGAATCAAGGTGGCATTACCAACGAGTTGACATTTATCCTTGGTCCGACCCCAGACGGAGCCTATAAGATAGAGCTTCATTATTACTACTACCCAGCCTCAATCATCCGGGCGCAGATTGCCTCTTTTGGAACCATTACGGGCGGTACAAACTATATTGACGGAACCTATTTCGGTGTGACATTGACCGGCGGCACAGGCACGGGCGCAGTGGGTACTATTGTGGTGTCCGGTGGATCAGTCACTTCAGTGACAATCACAAACCCGGGGTGTCAATACATTGTGGGTGATGTGCTGTCTGCCTCATCTACGGTCATCGGCAGCATCGGTAGTGGGTTCTCTGTCCCAGTCCAATCCGTCATTAACGCTTCTGGCACATCGTGGCTAGGGGATAACTTTGATTCCGTTCTGTTGTATGGCTCTTTGGTAGAAGCCTATACATTTATGAAGGGTGAGCCAGATATGGTGACCCTCTATAACGGCAAATACAACGAAGCCCTTGCTCTGGCTAAACGTCTGGGTGACGGCATGGAGCGTGGCGATGCTTACAGAAGTGGGCAGTTTCGGCAGGCGGTGACTTGATATGGCTTTTACTGGAAACTTCTCCTGTAATGTGCTGCGCTCCAATATGGCAAGCGGGGGAATTGATTTTTCCTCCGACACCTTCTATATGGCGCTTTACACAAACTCAGCCACCTTGGACGAGACAACCACCGCCTATACAACCACAGGTGAAGTTGTGGCAAGTGGGTACACCGCTGGCGGGCAAGTCATTACGGCGACAGTTGCCACGGAAGCTACCCCTTCTGGAAGCATTGTGTACATTGACTTTTCCTCTCCCACATGGAGTTCTGCCCTGACAGCGCGGGGGGCTTTGATCTATAAGCCCGGGGACAACGGGGCGGTCTGTGTGTTGGACTTTGGAAACGATAAAACTTCCACTGCAACATTCACCGTTCAGATGCCTGCCAATACCAGCAGCGCAGCACTCATTAGACTTATTTAAGGAGCCATATGCTTGTAACTACCACTAAAGGCGAAATGGACGACAGCCTTCTGGAAAAGCGGGAAGGCAGTGTTGACAACGAAAATGAACAGACTACATGGGTTGAGTATTGGCACGAGGGTGAGTTGGTTCACCGCTCCGCTCATGTGACTTTGAAGAAGATGCCCCCAATCGGTGGCGAAGCCGCAGCTTTAGCATAAAGGAGAATTTAATTGAGTAATACCCAAGCAATGTGTACTTCGTTCCTCGGGGAACTGATGACTGCTACACACAATTTTGGCACCGCGCCCACACGCGGAACCTCTGCCGCAGACACGTTTAAAGCGGCTCTGTACTTGGCTTCCGCAACAATTAACGCCTCTACCACGGCTTATACGGCTACGGGTGAGGTGTCTGGGACGGGCTATTCGGCTGGCGGGGTGACGGTAACTAACGGAACTCCCCCCTCCTCGACCAATACCTCTGCGACAGCGGGTACTGGATACTGGACGCCATCTGCAAGCATTACCTACACCAGCGTGACGCTGACAACTGCTTTTGATACTGTGTTGATCTACAACTCGACCCAGAGCAACAAGGCGGTTTCTGTCCATACGTTCGGTTCTCAGACTATTACGGCTGGAACATTCACGCTGACAATGCCCGCAAATACGACCTCTACCGCGCTGCTGCGTCTGGCTACAACTTAAACGAGGGCGGCGAAAGCCGTTAAACCATGTTTGGCATAGCCTCGTTTGCTGCCGCACCGTATGCCGCTCTGGGCGAGGTGGTGGTTGTTGTCGCCCTATCGGGTGTCGCAGCGACAGGCAATGTTGGAACCGTTACCAGCGATGTCACGGTAGCCCTGTCCGGGGTATCCGCATCCGGGAATACTGGCACCGTAACCGCAACGGGTTCTCAGGGTGAAACCGGGGATGTTGCATACGGCTATGTAGATACCGTAACGCCTTCTGTAACTGTTGATCTATCCGGGGTTTTGGCTACCGGCGAGGTCGGGACGGTTACCCGGGATGAGACGCAGATTGCCATTACCGGGGTTGAAGCCACCGCAGCGGTTGGATCGGTTGCAGTTGACCATTCCCAAGCCCTGACGGGTAATTACGCCCTTGGAGAGCCGGGGGTTGTCGATCACAGCAAGGAAGCTGATCTCTCCGGGGTATCTGCTGCCGGGTCGGTAGGAACCCTAACTCCGAGCACCTCAGAAGGGGAGGACGGGGATGTAGCCTACGGTTATGTGGGAAGCGTTGGGGTAAATGTAACCAAGGCGCTTACCGGGGTATCTGCGGACGGGGCGGTAGGGACGGTAGTTAAATCCCAGTCGGTGACCCCTTCTGGGGATGTCGCTTATGGATCAGTAGGGTCATTTGGGCACAGCCGTACAGTAGCCCTGACGGGCGTGGTGGCAACGGGTTCCCCGGGGGAAATAGTCCCGGTTTATTGGAACACCATTATCGACACGCAGGACCCAAACTGGCAAAATATAGACAGTTCCGCTGCAACCAACTGGGCAAATATCGAAGCCGATGTAGATGCCGATTGGGAACTAATTGAGACTGTAGTTTAAGGACAAAAATGGCACTTGTACTTGCAGATCGGGTTAAAGAAACCACCACGACAACGGGCACAGGCACAGTCACGCTTGCGGGCGCGGCTACGGGCTATCAGTCTTTTGCAGTAATTGGGGACGCAAATACCACTTACTACACTATTGCTGGACAAGGGACAAACGAATGGGAGGTGGGAATTGGAACCTATACCTCCTCTGGGACAACGCTGGCCCGCAATACCGTTTTAGCCTCCAGCAATGCAGGCTCCCTAGTTAATTTCAGCGCCGGGACAAAAGATGTATTCGTTACCCAGCCCTCTGAACAGACGGTGGTTTCCAGCAATAACCCCGGCACCTCTACTTACATCCTAACTTCAAACGGAAGTGGTGTAGCTCCTAGCTGGCAGGCACCTGCCGCTGTCGAACCTGCATATTTCCTAGCAACCATGATGGGCTGATATGACTACATACGCAAATACCTCCTACGTAGCCAAGAATGTTGGCACATCCGCATCCACCCTGACCACTGTATCTAGCGGGACAATCGCTGTAACAAGTCTGGTGGTGGCAAATACAACCGCATCCCCGATTACCTGTGATGTCTATATCACCCGGTCTGCCGTGGACTACTACATCGTCAAGTCGGCTACCGTCCCTGTCGGGGGTTCTTTGGAAGCAATTGGTGGCAA
>Ga0208784_1000198_pt1 | contig 31804 bp, 13 predicted proteins | sample DEB19_08_DNA_FD_184531 | JGI IMG/M metagenome (GOLD analysis project Ga0208784, IMG submission 184531) | Aqueous microbial communities from the Delaware River and Bay under freshwater to marine salinity gradient to study organic matter... | ecosystem: Environmental > Aquatic > Marine > Coastal ... | reverse complement strand
ACTAGAATACTATGCAGCCAAACGTGATTTACCACAAGGTGATCCTGGAATAACGGCAGCACGTGAAAAATGGTTTGCATTATCCGAGGCTCCAGAATATATTGACCTTAGGAAGAAATTAGGACTAGATACTTTAACTGGTGGCAGGCCATCAGCCGCTGGAACCCCTGCCGCAACCACAGCGGCTACTACCGGTAGAACATTGGGTGATTTGGCATCTGGTATAGGTGCGTGATAAATAATTATATGGCAAACTATATCGGTTTCAGTACTATCAACGCAGATAAACCTAGAATCACCAACCCTGTAAATAATTTAGGACGTGATTATGGATCTGCCAGCATAACCCGCCCATATGTATTTGGAAAAAAGTATAAGTTAACCGACAGTCAATTAGTAATACAAGACTTTGTTAACGCACTTAATATACATCAAGGACAAAAAGTTGGTCAACCTGCTTATGGTACAACACTTTGGTCATTTGTTTTTGAACCTAATACAGCAGATGTACAGTTTCAATTAGAAAATGAGATACGTAGGGTCGCTAGTTTAGACCCTAGAATAGAATTAAACTACGTTAAAGCATTCCCACAAGAAAACGGAATACTGTTAGAAGTAGAATTAGCAGTCAACCCATTCAATAGCGCAACAACCTTGAGCGTGTTTTTCGACAACAGAACAAACACGGCCTCGCTACAACAATAACAAATCCACTTTTTTAGGTATGATAAATACTTAAAAGAGATTAACTATGGCGACAAGTTCAAGACAATCAGGATTGTTCGGCGTAAACGATTGGAAGGCCATCTATCAAACCTTTCGTGAAGCCGATTTTAGAAGTTACGATTATGAAACCCTACGTAAAAGTTTCATCGATTATCTACGACTTTACTATCCTGAGACCTTTAACGATTACATTGAAAGTTCAGAATTCATTGCCCTACTAGACGTTATGGCGTTTATGGGACAGGGTTTAGCATTCAGAAATGACTTAAATTCACGTGAAAACTTTATTGATACTGCTGAACGTAGAGATAGTGTTATCAAACTTGCAGACCTAGTAAGTTACACCCCAAAGCGCAACCTTGCAGGACAGGGTTATCTTAAAGTAACAAGTATACAAACTTCACAGAATATTACTGATATAAACGGTGTAAACCTAAGTAATATTCCTATACTTTGGAACGACCCTGCTAACCCAAATTGGTTAGAACAGTTCAATACTATTATCAACGCTACACTTATCAATACGCAACGTGTTGGTAAACCCGGTAACGTGGCAGACTTGTTGGGCGTGACTACAAGTGAATACACTATTCAGATTCCTCAAGGTACATTACCAATCGTACCATTCAATAGTACAGTTGATGGTCAAAACATGAATTTTGAATTGGTTAGCGTAACCAGTGTAGATGAGGATTACATTTATGAAATTCCTCCTGCACCAAGTCAAAGATTCAATATATTATATCGTAACGACAAATTAGGATACGGTAGCCCAGAGACAGGTTGGTTCTTCTATTTTAAACAGGGCTCATTACAAGCCGCAGATTTTAAATTAGAACAGCAAATTGCTAACCAAACGGTAGACATTGATATTCAAGGTATTAATAATACCGACACATGGTTGTATCAATTAAATGACAACAACGGTGATAGATTATTATGGCGTAAAGTTGATAACGTTTATGCCGATGCATATCTACAAACTGAAACATCATTCAAAAAGATTTTCAGCGTCAACTCACGCTTCAATGACCAAGTAACATATATCTTTGGTGACGGAGTATTCAGCGAGATTCCAGTTGGCCAATTCAGAGCATATGTACGTGCTGGTAACGCACTAACATATACTATTGATCCTAGCGAAATGCAAGGCATTTCAGTAACATTTACATATATTAATCGTAATGGTAAAACAGAGAATTTAACTGTAGGATTAGAATTACCATTAGCAGTTTCAAATGCACAACAAAGAGAGCCTATACAAGAAATTAAACAACGTGCTCCTACTCGTTATTATACACAGAATCGTATGGTAAATGGCGAAGATTACAATAACTTCCCGTATACATTATACAGTTCTATTATTAAGAGTAAGGCGATAAATCGTAGTAGTATAGGTGTTAGCAAGAACTTAGATTTACTTGACCCAACAGGAAAGTATAGTAGCACTAATGTTTTTGGCGATGATGGTGCATTATATCAAAACAATACAGATAGTTATTTGACATTGTTTATTACAAACGTTAATGACATTCGTGCGTTTTTAACATCATCATTAGCAAATGCTTTAACTAGCAACAAAGCCGCACAATATTATATTCAAAACTATCCTAGATATAACGTTAACACTGCATCAGGTGATGGAGTTGTATACTGGCAAACAAGTACGGTAGACGCTAATAGCGAGTCTGGATACTTTTATAATGTAAGCGGTTCACAAAATGTGCCTATCCCATTAGGTATATACTCAAACAAAAATGCAAAGTATGTAACAACCGGTGCATTGTGTAAGTTTACTGCTCCAACAGGTTACTATTTTGATGTTAATAATCGTTTAGCAGCCGGCATACCCGGCCCAACAGACAAATCATATATTTGGTCTACAGTTTTAAACGTAGTGGGTGATGGTTACAACAACGGTGATGGTGCATTCCCTAACGGAACGGGTCCTGTTACATTAAATGGATACGTTCCAACAGGGGCAATACTAACACAGGTTATACCAGTGTTTGATAATTCATTGTCACAGACAGTTATTGATGAGTGTGTAGTAAGAATGGAATTAGCACAAGACTTTACATTAGTGTTTAACAATTCATTACCCATCAATCAGGAACGTTGGACAATCAATCCATATACTGAAACAAATTATTTTGTTAAATTTACCAGCGTTGGTGCTAATAGATACACAGTAAGTTATCGTTCATTAACATATTATTTTGGTAGCGTGTCAGATACACGATTCACATTATCACCTGATGAATTAGTATACGATCCATTCAGTGGTAAAATCTTACAGGATTTTGTAAGTGTACTTTCTACAAACAGTCAACCTAATTCAAGTTATCCTTTTGGAAGAGATATCAAAGTTAACATTTTAGGTCAAACTGTAGAGAGTGATGGATATATTAATGACTTCCAAGTTGAAGTTGCAGCCACAGATGTTAACAATAGAACATTGATTTTAAATCCTGACTTCTTCAATGAAGTTACTGGTTATACAAATGGTGGCGCAAATATTGGCATCTATGTATTCTTTGAGATTATTGAAGATGCTATTAACTTGACAAGAGAGCAGATTGTCCCTTCAAGTGACGTAGTTTACATTTACGCTAACAAAACACAAATTGAAGTTGTAAAATATGATTATCCCGAAGGACAATTGTTCTACGCATATAGCGACAATGTATTTTATAGATCACTACAAGATAACACAATCAACACACCTTACTATGTGTTGACACCTCAGCCACAGTATAGTGTAAAGCCTGGTCGTCAAGGATTAAGTTTCCAATATCGTCACAATAGTAACAATACAACACGTATTGACCCAACAACTACTAACATTATTGACTTATATGTTGTAACACAAAGTTATTATACATCATATCAAAATTGGATACAAGATACAACAAACACAGTAGTAGAGCCAGATAGACCTACTATCAATGAACTGAATCAAGAATATGGACAAGTTAACGATTTCAAAATGTTAAGCGATTCAGTTATATTAAATAGTGTAGTGTTCAAGCCTTTATTTGGTGCTAAAGCAAATGCATCACTCAGAGGAACTGTAAAAGTTGTAAAGGCAAGTAACACTAACGCAAGTGATAGTGAAGTTAGAAGTGCTGTGCTTACTGCAATGAATAAGTATTTTAATATTAACAATTGGAATTTTGGCGACACATTTTTCTTCAGCGAATTAAGTGCTTTCTTACACTCTGAGTGTGGTGAGTTAATTAGTTCAGCCGTACTTGTTCCTAACGATCCAACAGAGAAGTTTGGAACATTATATGAAATTAAATGCATGCCATATGAAATTTTTGTGAATGCTGCCACAGCAGAAGATGTATTAGTTGTGCCCGCACTTACACCGGCTGAATTACAAATAAGATAAAAGAAATGGCTACAACAAGAATTAGAACACTGAATTTCTTACCGGAAATATTTCAAACCTCAACTAACAGTCAGTTTTTGGGGGCAACGCTTGACCAACTTGTAAATCCACCAATTACAAAAAGAATTGAGGGATATGTTGGTAGCAAATTAGGCTATGGTGTAAACGCCAAAGACTATTATGTAACAGAACCTACTAAGGTAAGAACGGATTATCAATTAGATCCGGGCATTGTGTTCACTAAGAAGAATGAATCTACTGCACAAGATTTTATTACATATCCTGGCATCATTGATTCATTACGATTAGAAGGTGGTGTAACCAATAACAATGATCGCATGTTTGAGAGTCAATTTTATTCATGGGATTCATTCACAAACTTAGATAAGATTATTAACTTTAACCAGTACTACTGGTTACCAGACGGTCCTCCCGCTGTTCAAGTTGCGGCTGCAACAGTATTTGCAACAAACGATTATATTGTCACAGATTTAGCAAATGGTTATAACATTAGAACATTGGGTACTGGCGCAGGATCAATCAATCCTACATTAATATTGTTACGTGGTGGTACATATAACTTTTATGTAAATCAAAGTTCACAGTTTTGGATTCAAACAGCCCCGGGTACTAGCGGATACAATCCAACACAACCTAACGTTTATACTAGAGATGTGTTTGGCGTATCTAATAATGGCGCAGAACAAGGCATAGTAACTTTTACAGTACCAGCAAAAGACGCACAGGATCAATATAATTATCCAGGTAATAATCTAGTTGACGTTGTAAGCACAATACCATTCTCACAGATTAATGGACAGTTATTATCAACTGTTGGTGGCATTGACGGTGTAACAGCACTTAACGGATTAACCGTTATGTTCTATGACACGGGCGTACCTAATGAAACTGGGTACACTTCACAGTATTTTGGTGAAGGCGAATACGATACAAATATTGATTTAGTAGCACCCTTAACAATTACTATTTCTGCTACTGATGTATCAGGTGCAATTACATGTAGTTCTACTGCTAACTTAATTTCAGGTCAAACAATTACATTTGATGGCACCCCGTTTGGAGGATTAGATTCTTATGCTGTATCTGGTACAATTTACTATGTTGATAGCATACTAAGTTCAACACAGTTTACAGTTACATCATATCAAGCAGGTAGCCCTGATCCACAGCCCGTAACATTAACAACAGCGTTTGGTTTACTAACAGGTAATATTAATCAAGGCTTGTTAGAAGAAGGTTATACTTCAATAGTAAGTCAAAACTTTTATCAAATTAGTTACATAGGAGATCCTAGCGATCCTGTATTAAGACTAACTCCAGTTGGTGTTATACCAACTGAGCAAAGAATTACTCCAGTTTATGGATCAACTTGGATCAACAGAGGATTCTATAGAAACACATTAGGTGTTATATCATTAATTCCTGCTATTACAGCACCATTAGATACATTATATTACCAAGATGGAACAAGCCCAACTAAAGTAGGTATTATTAAAATTATCGAAAGTAATATCACCAACACATTAAATGTTGAAACTGATATTTTAGGCAGAAAGAATTTCACATCTACCAATGGTGTTACATTTACAAATGGATTAAAAGTTGAATTTGACGGAGACGTAATACCTTCAAGTTATTTGCAGGGTCAATATTATGTTGAAGGTGTGGGCACTGCTATCGAATTAGTGCCAGTAAGTTCATTAGTATGTCCTGAAGATTTCACAGAAGGTGATTACATACCATATGATACTGCACCTTTTGATATAGGAAATTACGACAGTAATTTATACGTTCCTGTATTACAAGATTATATTACAATAGCAAGAAACGCTATTAATAAAAATGCATGGTCACGTAGTAATCGTTGGTTCCATATCGATGTTATTAATGCTACCTCAGAGTACAACAATAACCCTGACATTGTAAATGTATATGCTACTGCTGAAGCAAAAGCAAAACGCCCTATTATAGAATTTTATCCTAATTTAAAACTATTTGATTCGGGTGTAGTAGGTAAGAGTGCTATTGACTTTATTGATTTCAAAGCGACAGACGCACTATCACAAGTTTCAGGTCAAACAGGATACTATCCTGATGTTGAAACATATACCGATTTTACAGGTACATTGAATGGAGTAGTAAGTGGCACTTCTACTACAGCAACAATTGCAACATCAGATATTATTGGAACATTCCAAATAGGGCAATACATAACAGATTCACGTTTTAGTACAATAACTACAACGTATCCAAGTTTATTACCTTCTGACGCACAGATTACAGACATTGTTGAGGCATCTGGTACAACAACACTGACAATTGGTTGGGGAGATACATTGACATTCTCAACAATTAATAACGTGCAGTTTGTTGCAGATGATCAACAAAACGACAACTACAAAGTATTTGATGGTGCAAGAATTGTATTTGCCGCAGATACTAACGTAAATGTTAAGAATAAAATTTATATTGTTAATTTCTCAACAGTATCATCAAGTTTGTTGCCAGTCATCACATTGACTGAAGCGCCTAACGGAGAAATTTTACCAGATGATCAAACGGTTGTCTTACGAGGTTTTAACTATCAAGGTGATACTTATTTCTATAATGGCATTGAATGGATTAAAGCACAGCAAAAGACTGACGTAAATCAACCTCCATTATTTGATGTAGTAGACAGTAACAATATAAGTTTTGGTGATAAGACCGTATACAGAGGTACAACCTTTATTGGTTCAAAACTATTTGCATATGGTATTGGGTCTGGACTAGATGACACAGTATTAGGTTTCCCAGTACGTTATAGTTCAATAGATAACGTGGGTGATATTTCATTTGACGTATCATTAAACGTTGATACATTTGATTATGTAAGTGGTACTGATCCTAAAACACAAAAGGTCAATACAGGTTATGTATTAAATTACAGCGACCGTGATGTGTATGAACGTGAATTGGGTTGGCAAACTGCTATTGGACCTAGCGTACAATATCAAGTTTTCAGTTTTGATTACTCTGTAGCAAATCCACCAGCAGACTATGTTTGTGATATAGCCAAACTAGATGATGCAGATAGCGCATGGCCAACTATACAAGTTTATATTAATAACGTATTGCAAACTTCGGATGCATATACTGTTACGGTTGGTTCTGATAGCACTACTGTTACATTAAACAATATCATTAATGTAGATACCGTAATTCAAATATTGTTATTAAGCAATCAGGTAAGTCTAAAATCTTATTACACTATACCAATTAACTTAAACAATAATCCATTGAATGAAGATTTAACCACTGCTAACATAGGTGATATCCGCGCACACTATCAGACAATATACGCAAACAATCCTAATTTCCAAGGACCAATGTTTGGTTCTAACAACTATAGAGATTTGGGAGACTTAGTACCATATGGAACTAAGATTATTCAAAACAGTGCGGCATTGGTATTACCTGGCGCATTCTTACGCAAACAAAATCACAATTTGTTTGACGCATTGTTATTCAATAGCAGAGAATATATTAAGTTTAAAACATTGTTAGTAGATACTGTAAACAGCACAGACTACGTACAAAGATTTTCACCTTCATATATTCTAGATGATGCATTAGATCAACTGTCTGCCGCAAAGAGCGATAGTCAGGCTTTCTTTTGGTCTGACATGTTGCCAAGCAAGGCGCCATACATAACCAATACATATACCTTCAATAATGACTTAGATACCAGCGTGTATCCACTAAGCAGAATATATGATTTCTCAACTGCTAACTATTACGGTGTATTAGTATACTTGTCTAGAGTTATAGAAGGTACAGTTGTAGAACGTCAGTTAATAAAAGGCGAAGAGTATACAGTCAGTGACGATAGTAAATCATTGACAGTTGTTATACCATTACAGCCAGCGGATCAAATTATTGTAAAAGAATATAACCAAACATATGGTTCATATATTCCTAACACTCCAACTAAGTTGGGATTGTATCCTGCGTATATCCCAGGTGTTGTATTAGACAGTGATTATACACAACCAACATACTTTATTAAAGGTCATGATGGATCATACACTAAGTTGTATGGCGACTACAATCCTACATTAGGTGTATTAGTAGACTATAGAGACCAAGCATTGCTTGAGTTTGAAACAAGAATATACAATAACTTGAAATTGAGCAATCCAATACCAATTCAAGCATATGAAGTTACACCTGGATTCTTCAGAGACAGTGATTACACATATGATGAATATCTTGAAATTTATGAAAAGAATTTCTTGAATTGGGTAGGTCAAAACAGAATAAACTACAAGAGACAATACTACGATAAGAATAATCCGTTCACTTATAATTATACTGATTCAGGAAATAAATTAAACAAGCAGCCTATACAACAAGGTTATTGGAGAGGTATATACGAATACTATTTTGGAACAAGTACTCCAAATCAAACTCCTTGGGAGTTATTAGGATTTGTAAATCAACCAAGTTGGTGGACAGATCGTTATGGTCCTGCTCCATATACAAGTGACAACTTAATATTGTGGGGAGACCTAGAGCAAGGTATCAACTGGAATAATGGTAATCCTTATGTAATACCAGAGGAAGTTAGACCTAATTTATTGAAGGTATTACCAGTAGATAGTAACGGTGATTTGTTATCTCCACTAGATGCAGTTGTTGGAAATTATGATGTTCAGACTTTCCAACAAGAGTGGGTAATAGGCGATGATGCTCCGGTAGAATTAAGTTATCGTAGAAGCAGTACTTGGCCTTTCGACTTAATGCGAATATTGGCATTGACTAAACCTGCCAAATTCTTTAACTTAGGTGTAGACCTAGACAATTACAAATATAGTACAGAATTTAATCAATATCTTGTTAATGATAGAAGTCATTTAGTCATTAGCAATATTGAAATATATGGTACTGGCATACCAAAAACTTCATATATCAACTGGATTGTTGACTATGAAAAACAATTGGGTATTACTGCTACACAGAACATCAAAGACTTACTATTCAATATCGATGTAAGATTGATTTATAGATTAGCAGGCTTTAGTGATAAGACATTGCTCAAATTCTATGTTGAAAAGGGCACACCTAACAGTAGAAATTCTTCACTATTGATACCAGACGAAAGTTATCAGGTATTACTATACGATAATCAACCGTTTGACAAAAACGTTTATAGTTCAATAGTTATACAGATTGATCCAGCAGGCTTTACTGTTTATGGAAATTCACAGTCAATGGCTTATTTCAGAACATTGACCCCTGCTAATAATGGTAACTACGATTATATTAAGGTAGATAATGCTAATGTTAAGATAACAAAAGATTATACACCTGAAGAAATACTTGTTCCATATGGAACAACGTTCTATAATGTACAAGACCTTTCACAGTTCATTGCTAGTTATGGAGCATGGTTAAACAGTAAAGGATTTATCTTTGACCAAGTAGAGTATGGTTTAGAAATTAATTGGGGTCAAATGATTGCAGAATTCTTATACTGGTCACAAACTGGTTGGGGAGAAGGTGCAATATTAACATTGAACCCAGGTGCTACATTATTAAAAGTAGATCAGCCAAACAGCATTGTTCAACCATTAACAGTTCAGCAAACTAACTTTGTATTGAATCAAAACTTGTATCCAATACAGGCTGTAGACATGTCTGTATTCCGTGATGGTACGTTGTTTACAGTAAAGCCATTGAGTCAGGGTGATACAATTGCTTATGGTCAATTTAACATGAGCAACTTTGAACACGGTATTGTGTTTGATAACGTTACACTATTCAATGATATCATTTATAATCTTGTAACTGGGTTGCGTCAAACACGTATTACAGTTCGTGGTACTAAGACTGCTGAGTGGAACGGTACTGTTACTGCTAGCGGATTTATTCTCAACCAAGACAATATACAAGAATGGTCAAGAGAAATTAAGTACACTAAAGGTTCAATCGTATTGTATAAAAACAAATATTGGACAGCGTTGAAAATAATTCAACCTGCTAATGTCTTTAATGAAAACGATTGGAAAGAAACTGAGTACAACGAAATTCAAAAGGGCTTGTTACCAAACAGCAGTACACGCAGTTACGAAAGTACATTGTACTACGATGTTAACAAGGCTAACCTTGAGCAAGATGCAGATTTATTAAGTTTCAGTTTGATTGGATATCGTCCAAGAGATTATCTTGCATTAGCAGACCTTACAGACATTACGCAGATTAATGTCTATAAGAACATGATTAAGAACAAAGGTACACGTAATGCAGTTGAAGCATTCCGTGGTGCTACTTTGCCACAGGGCGGTATCGACTATGAAGTATACGAAAACTGGGCAATCAAGTCTGGACAGTTTGGTGCTATAACAAATAATAACTTTGTAGAATTCAAAGTTAACCAAGAGTACATGACTGCTAACCCATCGTTAGTCAGTCTAATCAATGGTCCTTCAGTTGCATTCGTGCAACAAGAAGTACCAGTGTATAATTTATATAATTACAGCGCACCTGTACAAGACCCAAATATACTAGCAACTATTCCTAAGAATGCTCCTGCTAGAATTTATCCTGACGCAGGTTATGTGAACTTTAACGATGTAAAGATGAGTTCATATTTCTATTCAGGATTGCCTAACGCCGTTAACAAGAACGGACAAGTTGTACCTATACAAGATTTTTATGTTAGAAATTATGTTTGGCTTGCAGACTATCTTGCAAAATGGCAAGTGTTCACGCCGGTACAAAACGGTAGAGTAGTTAGTGTCAGAACAAATCCAAATGGTACTTCAACTGTTAGATTTGCAGAACCACACAACTTATCTAAACTAGATCCGTTTGCAATTATAAACTTTAATTCAAATGTTGACGGATATTATTTTGTAACAGAAGTAGTCAATCTATTTGAAGTATTGATTAATTTAACGTTCCTTACTAATGATGGTCAAATCAACGGTGAGGGCATCGCAGTACGATTCCAATCACAGAGAGTTGATAAACCTAGTGATATCAATAACTTACCGCTACTAGATAGCGAGTTCATTAAGAACACTGTTTGGGTGGATGAGAATACAGATGGTAATTGGGCAGTCTACCGCAAGAGCATTAACTACCAATTCGATAGAGAAGTAACAAAAGACAACTCAACTTCTTTTGGTAGCGCAGTAGCATATACTCCTAGAATAGGATACTTGTTTGCAGATGCAGGATTGGGTAGTGTATATCGCTATGTGCTTAATGACTTAACTAAAGAATATGACAATATTCAAACATTAACACAAGGAACAAGTTTTGGTTCACAAGTGTTGATTGTTAATAACACAATTTTTGTGTCTGAACCAACTAGCGGCACACCTAAAGTTTACATTTACTATGTCAATGATAGCATTTTAAGTGATGATATTATTCCATATCAAAGTGCAATAACTGCACCCATAGGCGTTACAGATTGGGGTAGTGCATTATCAGCATCACCGGATGGTAACTGGTTATATGTATCAGATACAGGTAACAACAAAGTTTATGTTTACAGACGCCAAAGTTTTGAAGTGGATGCAGGTTATTTAATTGCTGGTAAAACTTATGCAATTACTAATGTGGGCGACACAGATTTCGCCGCAATTAGCACAACTCCAACAACCACACTAAATCAAATTGGTGAAGTGTTTATTGCAACTGGCGCAGGCACTGCCGGTGAAACTGGCAGAGCAAGACAGATAAACTATGCACTGGTTAATATTATTGACGGCGCAACATTGGGCTTGTCAGCCGGCGATAACTTTGGTCATTCAATAAGTACTGACTACAATGGTGACACAATTTTAATTAGTGCTCCTTATATTGATTATAGCGGCTCAATATTAAATTGGGGCAAAGCATATGTATATCATAGAAGCACACAAACATTTGAAGCACAATTAAACACATCAGGTCTTCAACTGTTTACATTAGCATGGACTGGCACAACACTTGATTCTGCTACTACTCAGATTTACGCATCAAATCAAATTGGTGTAAACGTAGACTTTACTGGATATGAAAACTATCCTATAGTGTTTACTGGATCTAATTTTGGTACTACTGGATTACAGGCTAATAAAGTTTACTATATTGATACAGTAGTAAGTTCAACAAGAATTACAGTTAAAGAATCACGTTCAAGTGCTTCCGCAGTCACATTAAATGCTGAAGCAGGTTTGAGCATCAATGGATACTTACAATTAGAGCCACTATACGTAACCGTTAACGGTACATTGATTGCAGACAATAACTATAGTGTTATTGGTTCTACTCTTTATTATACTGCACCATTATTGGCAGGTGACATTATCAATGTTAGCGGTGATAAGTTTACATTGATTCAGTCATTTACAACTAATAAAGATCCTAGAGTTGGTGTTCAATATGGATTTAGTGTTGCAACTAACAATTCAGGAACCGATTTATTAGTAGGTGCACCGTTTGATTTATCAGATAATAATGAAGAGGGGGCAGTATATCGTTATACTAATGGCGGTAGCAAATATGGTGTTGTGATAGGTGTTAACGAAGTTAACGTTACAACAAACAGAGTATTATTAATTAATGGCTATAGTGTAACTATCCCATCAGGGGATGCTACTGTAGCCGCAGATGCAATTGTATCAGAAAAAATTACTAATATAACAGCAGCCGCTACAAGTGATAACAAGTTAATTATACAAGTCATTAATACTGATTTGGCGCAACCAAACGAAAAATTATTAATTACTGCAATTGATCCTAACACATTAACTGATTTAGGATTACAAGTTTATACGGAAACACAAGTTATCAGATGCCCACACAAAGCAGGTCCTACACAGTTTGGCTATAATATTAAATTCAATGAATTAAATTCTATTGTAGTAAGTGCACCAGTTGCAACTAGATTTGCAGGAACACGATTTGACTTCAGTGATGATGAGACTGTAGAAAACGATACTATATTTGATAACAACGCAACACAGTTTGTAGACAAGAGTCCAAACTGCGGTGCTGTTTACATGTATGACTATTTGGCTAACTTCAATGAGAATCTAAATGATCCTGGTCAATACATATATGCTCAGAGTATCAATAACTATAACTTAGATTATGGCTTCAGTCCATTATACGGACAAGCGTTGTCATTCTCTAATAATAGAGTGTTAGTAGGGTCACCAAACTTCTTGCCTGGTATTGATGATGGTCAAATCGTTGTATACATTAATCCTACTGGAGAAGCAGATTGGTCAGTATACAGAGAATCAGCACCAGTTGTAGATATCAACAAGATTAAAAACATACAGTTGTTTAGTGCAGAGACTAATAACACATTAGTCAACTTAGATTACATTGACCCACTACAAGGTAAGATATTGGGCGCTTGCAGAGAAAACATTGATGTGGTATCAAATAACGACCCTGCAAGATATAACAGTACCGATGCTGATCAACCAGGCGTAGTATGGGGTGCAAAACAAGTAGGTCAACTATGGTTTAACACTACTAATGTTCGTTTTGTAAACTATCATCAAAACAATGATGCAAACTATAATGCAAAATATTGGGGAACAGTGTTCCCAGGTAGTGATGTTGCTGTTTATAGTTGGGTAACAAGTAATGTTCCACCAAATCAGTATGTAGGACCAGGTACCCCGTACGATATTACATTGTATTCCACACAAAATATACTGAATGCATCTAATAATATTACACCTGTGTACTTCTTTTGGGTGAGAAACAGCAATATTATATTCAGAAAAGAAGGTAAGACATTATCTGATACCATCATAGAAACTTATATTACAAATCCAAAAAATTCAGGTATTAGTTTCTTTGCACCATTGTTACAAAACGTATACGCAATATATAATTCTGGATCATACTATAATGCAAATGATTCAGTATTACATATTGGTTATTCAAATGGTAGAGGTGATGATAACGGACATAATGAATTTACTCTCATCAGAGCAAATTATGCTGATGACTTCTTGCCTGGATTACCAAATGAATTATTAACACATGGTTTTGATGCTAATATACACGGCGACACACCTGCAGGCAATAACAGACCTGAGTCATTGTATGATAGAATGCTTGACAGTTTAGCAGGGGTTGATGAAAGCGGTGAAGTTGTACCTAACCCATGGTTGCCAAAAGCAGTACAAAGTGGTGTATTGGCAAGACCAAGACAGAGTTTCTTCTTTGACAGATTTGAAGCATTAAAGAATTACTTGACATATGCTAATGAAGTATTAGCACAGTATCCGATATCAGAAATTAGAAGAAATGCAAGTTTCTTGTTTACTGAGGGAGAATTCTTTAACACTACAGATTATTGGGAATATGTAAATTGGTGGGCAACAGGGTACGATAATAATACTAAATCTGCAATACAAGTTGCGATCTATGCTGATTTGGCTACACTAACTGTACCGATCAACACAATTGTTACTGTTAATACTAACGGCGATGGCAAGTTTGAAGTATATCGTTACGATGGTGACGGTGTATGGACACGTATTGGTTTACAACAAGGTACAATACAATTCAAATTGTATCTTTGGGATTACGCTGCCGGCAAGACAGGTTTTGGTGATAACTTCTTTGATACAAGTTCATATGATGAATTCCCAAGTGAAGAAACACGTTATATTGTACGTGCATTGAACGAGCAGATTTATACAGATGAATTATTAATTTATAGAAACAAATCATTAGTATTACTATTTGAATACATTCAAAGTGAAACTGACGAATCACAAAATTATCTACCATGGTTGAATAAAACTTCATTGATTGATGTGGCACACAAAATTCGTGAACTGCGTCCTATCGAAGTATTCCAAAGTGATAATCAAGATTTCTTAGCCGGCTACATTAACGAAGTTAAGCCGTATCACGTTGTTGTTAAAGAATTTGTATTCAAGTATACAGGTGAAGAAGTATTTGATGGTAACATTACTGACTTTGACTTACCAGCAACATACAATACAGCACTACAACAGTATATCACCCCTGAGTTAGTACAGACTAATGTTTCATCAGACAGCCAATACTTACCAACTAATCCAATATGGCAAACACAACCATACAATCAGTGGTTCCAAAATAGGGGCGTGTCAATAGGTGGACAAACAGAGTTTGAAATTACTGTATTGGCATCATATTTGACATTAAAAACTGCATTTATTCTTGTTGACAATGCTCAAGGATTCCCAATAAATGGTCTAATAAGAATTGGACAAGAATTAATAAGTTACTCATATGTAGATAGAGCAACTAATATAATCAGTGGATTAATCAGAGGAGTAAACAACACTCCTATATCTGATCATATCCCAGGTGAAAAGATTTTCATTGATTTACCTCCTATCTTAGTATTGAATGGTGGTAGAGGATATATTGATCCTCCCAGAGTTATTGCTTATGTTGATGAAGCACTTTATGGTCCACCATTAAGAGCGGCAGTGCTAGAAGCAGTTATGACATTGGATTCAGTATTACAGATTAATGTAATAGATCCAGGTCAAGGGTATCCAGTACTGCCTGAAATTAGAATTGACCCAGCATTGCAGATTATATTCTCAAGTACTGACGTAAATTCATTAACAAATACAATCAGATTATACGCTCCCAACCTACGCACAGGCGACTTAATTCAATATAAGAAAGGCGAGATAGGTAGTGAGATAGGTGGATTAGTAGATAGACAGTGGTACTATGTTAACTTGTTGGAAAGTGATCCAACAGCAGTTATTGGCTTATATCAAAGTTATGGTGATGCACTAAACGATAGAGATAGAATACAAATTTATAACGATGGTAGTGGTAATGACCATACACTAAACTTAGGTGCTAAAGCCAGTGCTATTACTACAGCCAGCCCAGTTCGTGAAAACAATATCAAGTTACGATTTGATAGAACAACATACACCTCACAAGTGCAAGACTGGGAAGCAGGACAATATTACGGTGCTTTCTTTGCAGGAAGTTATTCTAACAGCGAAAAAGTTTCAAGTTCCGCAGTTAAGTTATATTCTTCACAGCCTCCTATCGAAGAAATACTAGCGTCAGCACAGGGCGTTGCGTTTGAAATTGTTTCAGTAGTCAATGATAGAAATCTATCTTGGTCAAGTTTTGTGCGTACTGTTGACAGTACAATATCAACTAACAACTTGATTAGATTAAAACCATATGATGATGGTGCAGGAGATCCAAACAGTTCAGGATCAACAGTTGGCTTCTATGTTGGAATGCCGATCAAGTTCAGTGGTCAGATTCCTAACCCATTAGTTATAGATACAATATATTATGTACACAGCATAGTTAATATCACAGACTTTACTGTATCTGCTACCGAAGGTGGCCCACAACTAACAGGATTCAGTACAGTTGCGATTCCGGCAACGCCTGGAGCATATGCATATGCAGGTCAAGTTGTTGATAAGGCAGTGTTGACTGTAAATTACCCTGGTATATTAACAGCCACTGCAACACAAACAGCAACCAATAGAGTTACTATACCGTTAACTGAAATTGGAACAGGTGGAACTATTGGGTTCTACGTAGGTCTTCCACTATTCTTTACTGATGGTGCGTTTGGTGGTGTAACACAAAATCAAGTTTACTACGTTACAACAATTATTGATAACCAAACATTTACAATGTCAGAAACATCTGATCCATTGATGTTAAGTGTTACTGCAACTACAACAGGAACTGACATTATTACTATTGAAGCCAATGAAGATTTATCTGTCAATGAACCTGTTATATTTAATGAGATGCAAATCGCAGGTGCAGATGTAACATCATTTGGTAATATTGTATCAGGTACTACTTACTATATTAATGAAATCGTAAGCAACACACAGATTAAAATATCTACAGCAATCAACGGAACTGTATTTGCATTGACTACTGTAGCGGCAGCAAGTGATACTGGTTGCACATTAACAAGTCAAGTTAATACATTACCATTGACTACTGCAACAGGCTCAATGACTGTTAACGTTTCATTACCAGTAAGTCCTGGTCAAGTTAACGGTCAGCAATTTATATTGTACGAAACATCTAGTCAGTATGCAGACATACAAGTTGTTGGCGCTGACATTACAAATCTAATTGAAAGAACACTAACCGCTACATTAGAAAATGATAAAGTTGGTATTAAGAATTCAACTGGTGGTGTAGACAACTTCTACTACAACTTACCAATTAGAGTAGAAACACCACCTGCAGGATCAGGCTTGTCAGCAGGTACAACATATTATGTTGTAGAGTATACAGGAATGGAAGATCCATTAAATCCTGGTGAATATTTCCCTAACTTAGAAACTGAAGTGTACAATACTTCTTCAAGTTATAATATATTAACTTGCGATTCTACTGACAATCTATATGTAGGTATGTCTATAGTGTTCAGTGGACAAGCATTGGGTGGAATCGTAATTAGTGATGAATATTTTGTAAGATATTTTGTGACTGATGCAGGTGATTTTGTAGTTGGAAAGACATACACTATTGAAGTACCCGGTACTACAAACTTTATAGCAATTGGTGCCGCAGATAATAATCCAGGAACAACATTCGTTGCAACTGGGGTTGGAAGCGGTACTGGTAGTGCATACGGTGAGTATCCTTCAGTAGGTGGAACTAAATTCAAAATTTCAGAAGTTAAAGGCGGTAGCGTTAAAACATTGACTACTGGAAACGGAGTAATGACTGGTACCGGTGACCCTTATGTTAAACTCTCATTGAGTGCAGGCGGATCACCTGAAGATTTAAGTTATACAAATACTGAGTTTAATTTAGTTCAGTTCCCAAGTTCAAGTGAATCTCCACCAATACTACCAACATTTGACGTAAGTTATATATTAGGTGGTTACAGAGTACTAATTAGCGATGGTGGTCACGGTTTCGCAATTGATAACCAATTAGTTATACCGGGAAATCAATTAGGTGGTAGTACCACTGCAAATGATTTGACTATGATTGTCAACAGTATTGATAGCAATGGTGCAATAACCGATGTAATTTGCTCAGGAACAGTACCAGGAATCAATGCAAGATACTACTTAAAGGTTATATCACCAAATCAATTTGAAGTATACTCTGATCCATTGATGCAAGTACCTGTCAGTGGTATTGATTTCCCATTCGTAGGATTTACTACAACAATTGCTACAGCGGTCACGGCATCAAATGACAGAGTAACAGTTACAAGTTCATCAGACTTTGATGTTAACGATCCAGTAGTGTTTACTGGTACTATGTTCTCATCAGAGATTACTGTAGGACAAACTTATTATATCTATGATAAACCAACATCTACTACAGTTAGATTAACAACTGAACCCGGCGGCGCAGTAATTAATATTGCAAGTAATGCTACTGGTTCTATGACAATGGCTAAGGCAGGTAGTTTTGCACTATTACCAGAGCCGTTTTACTTCAATCAAAGTATTGTTAAGTTTAACAACAGAGTTTATATCTGCGTAGTAAGTAACAACGATACCGAATTTATATTTGGTAAGTGGGAATTATTAGATCCTGCTGACCGTAGATTAAACGCATTGGATAGAACAATTGGTTACTATCAACCAACTGATAACATGCCAGGCGTAGACCTAACACAATTATACACGGGTATTACATATCCAAATGCAACATACTTAGGTAATCCGTTTGCACCAGCAGATCAGTTCACATTAGATACTGTACTGCAAGGTCAAGAATTTTATCCAACAGAAGTTGATGTAACATCAGTAATTTGGAATGGCACAAACTATTTGGCCGCAGCCAACATACCAACATACTCAGCAGTATTAGGTAGTTCAACAGGTGATACTTGGGCAATCGCTAAACTAGCAAATGTTGGTATCGGTGCAACTGATATTATCTATGCAGGCGGATACTACATTATTACTTCTACAAATAGCGCAACACCTATTTATAGAAGCAATGACGGTATAACATGGACAACTAACGGTTACTTTACACCATATGGTTCTACACCGTATGATGATATACCATATGATATGACCTCAATCAATATTGCGTCATTATCATTATATTCTGTCGCATACAAGAACGGTTATTACATGGCAGTAGGTGATAGTATTGTTCGTAGTGATGACACTTATGTATGGAGAGAAAGTTTTAATTTCAATACAGTGTTGAATAACACATTATATGGTGTCTCTCCTATAACATTGTTGTCAGGTCCTGTAACTATATTTGATGGATTTATTGCAGTTGGTAAAGGTCAACGTTATGACTATTCAACTGGATTAACTCAAATAGTTGATACTAATATCATTGTTCAAACAACCGATGGAATCTCATGGACTCAACTTCCTTCTGCAACTAAAAAAGGAATGTACGGAGTTACTGCTAACAGTTCTATTGCATTAGTTGTTGGTGAAGATGGCATAATTTACTATTCACAAAACGGAACAGATTGGATCGGCGTAACTGAAACTCAAGTAACAGGTATCAACGGTTCAACTGATGTGTTGGGTATCAGTTCAATAAGTGGATTAGCAGTAAATGATGCTGTTAGATTTACGGATTCATTTGACGTATTAAGTAGCGGTACAACATATTATGTACACACTGTAATATCTTCTACACAGATTCAAATTACAGATGCAATTGGTAACCCTCCAATCGACTTGTCAGGTGCAGGTTCTATCCCTGCACAGACAATTATGTACAAGTACCCAAGAACAGACACACTACGTGACGTTCTTTGGGCTAACTCACAGTTTATGGCAGTGGGTGATAATGGTAGAATTACTACAAGCCCTGACGGTGTAATTTGGACAGAAAGAACATCAGGTACTATTCAGAAACTTAATGGATTAAATTATGTTTCAGGTAATATTTGGGTAGTAGTTGGCGACAACAATACTATATTAAAGAGTGTGGACAACGGTGTAACATGGGAAAGTTCATCATTGTTTGTTGTTGCACCAACTGTATATGATGTTGTTGGAGATCCATTCCAAGCAGGTTATGGTCCAGAAGAATTAGTACCAGGATTAGTCACAGATGCATTAACAATGACCGTGGCAACAAGACCTGGCACTAACTGGCCAATTACAGAATATGCTCATAGTGGATACAATGTAGTATCATATGAAATTCCTGCAACTTCAGTAACACAAACAGTTTATTACTGGGGAGGAACCGTGTTGATTCCTGCGCAGGTAGCATGTTTTGTTATTGACGGTACAACTGGATTATCAACATCACTTTATGAATCATTGGATTATACAGTTGATTGGATCAACAACGCTATAATATTGAATACTCCTATTAATTATCTAAGCCCAACTACAGATTCATTAAGAATAGATGTATATGAAGTTGGTAACGGAGATCAATTAGTAAAAGCCAATACAAAAACTGATCCAATCAGAACCAACACTACAACAGGTTTCAATGAAATATATTTGAATTGCAACTACTCAAATCTATATTTCCAAGGTAGTGGGGTAATTAGACCTGGGACAAACTCTATTGAGGTTACTGCAATTGCAACAAATGGTACTAATAATACTATTTTATGTGACGATGTGACTAAGTTTACAATCAATACTCCTATATATTTCCAAGGAATAACATTTGGAAATATATTAGAAGATACTGCATACTATGTAAAATCAATTAGTACAGTAACAAGTAGCATTACTGTATCAGCAAGTTACAACGCAATAACTGGTACAGCAGGTCCTACGCTAACCTTAACCACTGCTACAGGATTGATGACTGCTATTATACAAACAGGTACAGGTAGTGTTTGGACAGATCCTATTGTATATCACAATGGTACTCAGTTGGTATTAGGTAAAACTAATTCAGTAACAAGAACCAAAGCATCAAATAATGCCATCACCACAAACTCAACAGGTGGCTTGATTGCGAATACCCCTATCACATTTAGTAATACAATGTTTGGTAGTGTGATTGTTCCGCAAACTGTTTATTATATTAAGACTATTGTAGATAGCAACGAATTCACTATATCAGCAACTCCAGGTGGTCCAGTTATACCATTGACAAACGCTACAGGCGGTGCAGTGTTTGTAACTAATGACTATGCATTTGGTATACAACCAAATAGTGTATCTGCTAAAATGATATTGGCAGCGCAATATGATAATTCTGTAGATTATTTGGTATATAGTGTATTTGGCGAAACAGCACCGGATCAATATGCGTTTACAATACCACAAGTACAGACATTTACCGGCGACGGGTCAACTTCTTCATTTGCATTAAATAATTATGTAGGAGATGATAATCCATATAACGCTATTGTAGAAATTAACGGTTTACGTATAACTAAAGCGTTGTACAATATAAGCAGTGTAACCAACTCAATATTGTTCAATAGTCCTCCACCAAACGGCAGTACTATTGCAGTCACTACATATAACTCAACTGATCGTCAGTACTTTAATTCACAATATGGAATTACAGGAACGCCAGGCTCAGCATTCGTGCAAGTAATTGTTGAGAGTACAAATCATAGTGAGTATCCATTTGACGCAGTAGTAAATGCAGGAGACTTTGATATTGGTTATGAATATGTAATTGACACAGTTGGAACAACTGACTTTACATTAATTGGTGCGGCAAGTAATACCCCAGGTGTATCATTTATAGCAACCGGTGCTGGAACAGGCACAGGTACTGCATATGTTGGATATGATACTACAGCATATGACGAAGAATTGAATTGGTTAACATGTGCACCTGGATACGACACATCAGGATTGACTGTAGGCAGTTCAATCGTGTTTAGTGCTCCTACACTAGATGGTATTGTTGCAGGTACAACATATTTCATTACAGAGATATGGAACAGTACACAGTTTGTAATAAGTACGGAACTTGCAGGTGATGCACTACCGTTGACCGATGATACAGGGTCAATGATCGCTACTGTCAACGGGTTGACTGTGGCAGATATTACAAATATTGATAACAATATTACTCCTCCATTAGCAACAACCAACGCTACAGCAACAAGCGTAACGTCAGTAAGTGCAGGCTCATTTGTTGTAGGTAGACCATATGTTATATCAACTATTGGTACTACAGACTTTACACTCATTGGTGCCGCAAGTAATACTGTAGGTGAGACATTTACTGCAACTGGTATAGGTAGTGGTACAGGTACAGCAGATTATTATGATATAACTGTAACATCTTCTACTAACTTTGTTTTAGGACAAACGATACAGTTTAAGGGCACAGCATTTGGAACTCTTAATACCAATGGTCTTGTGTACTTTGTGAAATATTTCAACGCCGGTACTGTAGTCATTGCAGATGAAAACGGTAACGTGATTCAATTGACGAATGACACAGGAAATGTAATTGTTATAGTTGGTGGCACTCCAGCAGTAAGAGTGACAACTGGTGTACCTCACAACTTAACAGAGAATACATTAGTAAGAATCGACGGAGTAAGCGGAAGCACACAATTAAACAACAATACCTACTACGCCAAAATAATTACTACAAACATAGTTGATTTGTATTCTCAACCATATAATCCTGGTCCAACTGTAACTAACTATCCTGTTACAGATGTAAGTACATACACAGGTGGCGGTTATATGTGGAGAGATGAGTTGTTTACTATTACTACAACTACTGCAACTGCAACTACTGCGGTAAGTAATTTAATTACTGTAGCATCAAACACTAGTTTAGTAGTTGATACGCCGGTAATATTTACATCACCCGGCATTAGCATTGGTAATGTAATTATGGGCAACATAGTAGCAGGCACAACCTATTATGTAAAATCAAAATCAGGAATAAACTCATTTACTATATCTGAAACCAGAGGTGGGGACACATTTGTTCTTACAACTGATACTCCAGTAACCAGTGTGAACGTATCGCAGTGGGATCAATATAATGTAGATCGTTTATGGGTAACTGTTAACGGATATCGTATCCCTTCAAGTAAGTTAAGATTGAATACATATAACAATCTTAGCATATTGACAACAATCGTACCGGGAGACGAAGTTATTATTACCAGTATGATTATCAACTCAACACCTGATGAAGAAGTGTATCAGTTAGTTGTAAATCAAGTTAATGAACCTGTAGTTTACAGAGCAAATACTCTTACAAGAACTTGGTTAACTGCTCCTCTATATGAGTTGGACGAATATATCGAAGTTGATGATGTTACTAGACTGACAGATAGTACTGTTCAAACTGTAACAACACCTGCTGCGGTTAACGGTATATACACAATCGGGTTGACTGCGGATAAGAACTTGATTTCTAACGTAACAATCTATAACAACAATCCTTCAAGATTGGGATTAATACCACAAAGTGCATATTCAATTGTAGTTGAAGCATTGTCTCCGTTAGTAAAATTAACTGCAGGGTCATATGTTCAGCCCGGTGACATATTGACAGTTACTACATTAGAGGGTAAAGTAATCTATATTAACGGTGAGCAAATTAAATTTGAAACTATAGACCTAATTAATAATACATTGTCCGGATTACAACGTGGATTTAACGGTACTGGAATACAACCGTATATTCCAATTTACTCAGAGGTATATAGCAGATTATCCAATAATTTATTGACCGATCTTGACTACAATGTTACTTGGAATTCGGATACATATAATCCTGTAGAGGGTGACCCATTACAGATTAGTACAACATCGGCCGCAGAATTCTTATATACGGATGTAACCTAAATGATAAATAAAGAAATGAACGAAAATAAGTCGAATAGTACTGATAAAAAGCCGGAACAAACCACTAAGCCAAATGAGCATGTGGGGTTCTACTTTTCATCAAGTGTTAAAATTTTTGATCCAAATTCCAAAGAGGTATTAGTTCAAAAGCGAGGGGATGATTAATGTCTGTGATTACCTTGTCATATAAAGTTGAGGGCTTCCTCAAAATCTATGATCCAAATAATGGAGAAGTTTTTGTGGATAAGAAAAACGCCATCAACTACGAAAACATGAGCGAGGCTATCGCAGATACATTAAGCAGTAGAGGTTATGGTGAAATTTATCAAATGGCCTTTGGAAACGGTGGTGCTAGCGTAGATGAAACAGGTATTATTACATATCTGCCGCCCAATACAACTGGGCAAAATGCCGCTCTTTATAACGAAACCTACGCTAAAATCGTTGATGATACCAGCGTTTTTAACTTAGACCCGACTAGAAATAAAATGACGGTGTTCCACACAACAGGTCGTTTATATACAGATATTTTAGTTCAGTGTTTATTAGATTACGGCGAGCCAGCAGGGCAGGCTGCATTTGATAACAGCACCCAAACTGACTCAAGTTACGTATTTGACGAATTGGGATTATTGGCGAATTACGGTACGGACAGCAATGGAAATGTCATAACAAGACTATTGACCCATGTGATTTTCCACCCTGTACAGAAGTCTTTGAATAGACAGATACAGATAGATTATACGGTGAGGATTCAGAGCCTGACTAATTTAGTAACTATTTAAGATAAATAAATTCATCGGAGTGATTGATTATGGCATATACAATTGTTAAAAGTGATGGTACAGTTCTAACTACCATTGCTGACGGTACTATCAATACAACTAGTACCTCTTTAGGCTTACCCGGCCGAAATTATCCTGGGTATGGACAAACGTTGGACACCAACTTTGTTCATATGGTGGAAAATTTTGCGGCTAATACTCCCCCTGCAAATCCTATCAGGGGTCAGTTATGGTATAATATTAACAATAGCACATTGTATGTTTGTCCAACTAACGGTGCCCCAAACGCAAACGTTTGGTTAGCATTGACTGCTACATCTAGCGGTGGCAATACAACGTTCGGTGCGGTAACTGTTACAGGTAATTTGTCTGCTTCTAATTTATCAGCAACAAATGACATAACCGCAAGTAATTTAATATCATCACTCAATTTAACAATCACTGGTTCAGCAAATATTGGTAATGCCACAATATCAAATGCGAACATCGGTACATTAACAACTACAGCAATCACATCAGGTTCACAGTCCACTAACGGAACACTAACTGGTGTTTGGACTGCAAACGGCGCCGGCACTGCAAACAGTGTAGCAGGTACTGCAATGTGGGTTACAGGTGGTAACCTAGTAGTAACTGGCGGCGGCAATATTGGTATTAGAACAGATAATTTGATGTATGCTAACGGTGCTAACATTTTCGGTGGTGGCGCGGCATACAGCAACTCAAACGTTGCGGCATACTTACCAACTTATACAGGTAACGTAGGTACAGGTGCAACAATATTTGTAGGAACAACAGTAACAACCGGTGCAAATACTACAGCAGGTACAATTACAGGTAATTGGACATTAAGTTCAGGCTCAAGATTACAAGCAACATATGCTGACTTGGCAGAACGTTTTGAAGCAGACACAACATATGATCCGGGCACAGTAGTTCAGTTGGGTGGTACTAAAGAAATTACAGCAGTTAAACTTGAATTAAGTGAGGACGTATTCGGTGTTATATCTAACAGTGCTGCCTACTTAATGAATGCAGGTGCCGGCGATGATCAAACACATCCTCCTGTTGCTGTAAGTGGTCGAGTTCATGTTAAAGTAATGGGTCAAGTTGCTAAGGGTCAACGTCTTGTAAGTGCTGGTAATGGTATTGCCCGTGCCGCTGACCAAGGTGAAGCAACTGCCTTTAATACTATTGGCAGAGCATTAGCAGATAAAACAACACACGGTGTCGGTACTGTAGAAGCAATCGTCATCATAAGGTAAGGGTAAGACATGAGTTACGCACAATTTGGATTAATACAGGCGACAGATTTCAATACGTTAGTAGGTGGCAACCCCACAACTACTGCTAACACATTGAACGCTGTCTGGGCTACAGGTGGTTCCACCGCAGGTTACGGACAGACGGCTGTTGCTAACGTATCCGCAGGAAACACTGTTGCGTCAACGGGTCAATGGACAGCGTTAGTTAACAACACAGCAAACGCCGCACTACATCAAGCATCTTCTATAAGTGCTGTTACAGCACCTAGTTCTGGTGGAACAATTACATACTTATCTGCCATACCTACTAACTTGCAAACAATTTATACTAACAGACTTAATGCTACATCACAAGGATCAACATCAAGTAACACAGCGACATATGCAAGTACTTGGAGTTCTGCACTAACATTTACTCATACTGCTACATTTGCGAACGGTGATGCCGCACGATATTTCTTTAACTCAGGCGGACAATTAAAGATGACCGTATCACATCCAAGTGGTACAGGTATTAACTTATTGTTCAATAACTTAGCAAGTAACGTTGGTACTGTAGTATTGTCAGCACCAAGTTCAGGTACAGTAACTATCGGTGGTGTTTCGTATAACGGTATTACTAAAGTTGGTGGCGGTGGCAATTCACCAACTATCTCTCAGAATACAGGTTACTATGCATTAACAACGGCTAATGCTACTGTATTCACACAGTTAGCGTCAACCGGTCCTTCGGGATATCTATCAACCTTTATTAGATTTATTGTTAAGTCTAATGGTACACAAGGTTCAAATAGTGATGCTGGTTCGGTTATTACTGTATACACTATTTGGGACGAAGTTCCAGATGGATTAACAGTTGCTACTGGTTCTGCAACAACAATGACATTAACGCCTCCCGAAACTACATATCTTGCTAATTCATGGGGCTCCGTGACGTTGGCAGGTTCTGTAACAGGCGCATAATAATTTTATAGACCATAAGTATCCATCTAAATAACTCGTAGGAGTGAATAGATGGATACCAAAACCTTAATTGCAGAAGCCAAAGCACGATTTAATCATAATTCGGCTAAGGCTTATCTCAAAGAAAAATACAACAGCAAACTATTAATAGCAGAGCAAGGTGGACTTTGGCGAGCCGATGCTCAGACCATTTCGTTCCTAAATTCTTTTGCCTCTAAAAAGGTAATCTTATTAGACACTTTTGACAACCCTGTTGAGGTTGATAGAAAAGCACTACTCAACACATTAACTGAAGTTAATAGTACAGTAATGAAAGAATGGTATAACGAATGGCAAGAACTAGAAACAAAAAGGTAAATCGAGGCGTTATTCTATTTGCATTCAATTCGCCTAGATATAACTATTATAAAATGGCAGAGTATACTGCCAAACGTGTTAATCACTTTTTGAATCTTCCTGTGACACTTGTTACGGATGAAGAGTCTAAACCTGAGGGTGACCATCCTTTTGATAAAATAATCACAGTAGTTCCAGATAAAAACAATATACGTGAATATCAGGTTTGGATCAATAAGGGCAGATATCAAGCATATGAGTTAAGTCCATATGATGAAACATTATTGCTTGACGTAGATTATATGGTCAATTCTGATAAATTATTAAAGACCTTTGATACTGGATTAGACTTTTGCTGTCACGACAATACTAGTTTCTTAATGCATCCTGGCGCCGCACAAGAAGTATTGAGTTCATATAGTTTTAAAACTCTTTGGGCTACAGTAGTCATGTTCAGAAAAACAGAACGTGCTAAACAAATTTTTGAATGTTTGAAAATGATACAGGAAAATTATAGTCATTACGCTGACATTCATAGTTTTGTAGCAGGCGTGTATAGAAACGATTACGCACTTACACTTGCATTACGCATAGCAAATGGACATAGTGTTGCGTCAAATGATATAATACCTTGGGACTTAATACATGTAGGTAAGAATACCACTGTATATAGAAATAGTGATGATCCATACAATACAGAATTTATAGTAATGTTTGATAACTGGCAACGTGGTAAAATTCGTAAAGAATATACAATTATTAAAGATTGCGATTTTCACGTAATGAATAAAGATAATTTTGTGGAGTTAATTCGTGAATAAAGGATTTGTAATCTTAGCACAGAACACTAAGAAAGTTGACTACGTGCAATGTGCAGAAGTTTTAGGACGTAGCATTAAGCGAACTATGCCAAATAGTCACGTTACGTTAATCACAGATGAAAAAGTAAAATCAAAAACATTTGATAACGTAGTTAAATTACCATATGGAGACTTAGCGCCCAATAGTGATTGGAAACTAGTCAACGACTGGCAAGTATATGAAGCAAGTCCATATGAATACACAATTAAATTAGAAGCAGACTTGTTTATTCCAACGTCAATAGATTATTGGTGGGATGCATTATCAACTAGAGACCTTGTAATTTCTACTACTATCAGAAACTTTAAACAAGAAATATCTGATATACGTGCTTACAGAAAGTTTATAGATGATAATGGATTACCAGATTGCTACAATGCTATTACATACTTTAAAAAATCAGAATTAGCAGAGAAATTTTTTGCTATTGTCAAAGATGTATTTGAAAATTGGAAATATTATATTAATATATTAAAGTGTAATGCCGATGAGCCAGTGACAACTGACTGGGCATACGCTATAGCGTCACATATACTAGGCAAAGAAAATACAACATTGCCTAATTTTGAAGCGATGAGCATGGTTCATATGAAACAATGGATCAATGGCATGCCAACAGAAAATTGGACTGATACACTAGTCTATGAGATATTACCGCACACACTACGAGTTAATACAGTACCGCAACAATATCCATTTCACTATCAAATCAAGAATTTTTCTGATAAACTAATGGTGTTAAAATGAGTGATACTAAAGAAGATTACATTATAATTTGGGAAGCACCCAAAATCGTTCCACCAGAGTTTCGTTTATATTATGACGATGCTGGTAGAGTGATCACCTATACATCAGAAAAGTTAGAAGGCACCTACATTCTGATTGACGCAATGACATTTGCGGCTGCAAGACCTGATGTTAGAGTTATAGATGGTAAAATCTCAACTGTTCAACCTAATGCAATTATATCTAAGTTGATGCCCGACAATAAAGAAGGGCGTGATTGTGCATTAGAAGATGTTAGTATAGTTGTAGAAAAGAAAGACAAAATTAAAAAACAAAAGTGGAAATTAAACACATATGAACTCGGATGATATTGTTGACGTTGCAGATTTAGACTGCGTATACCTAAGTTATGATGAGCCACAAAAAGAAGAATTTTGGCTCAAGATTAAGAACATGGTTCCTTGGGCTAAACGTGTTGACGGTGTTAAAGGTAGCGATGCTGCCCATAAAGCCGCCGGCGAAGCAAGTGATACTGAACGATTCATTCTTATCGATGGCGACAACATGCCTGATGAAGAATTCTTTAACATTCAATTAGACTTTACTGGTAAGGATCCTAAATACAAAATAGCACAGTTTCGTTGGAAGGCAGTCAACGCCATTAATGGATTACGTTATGGCAACGGCGGCATGAGTTCTTGGACAAAGACTTATGTTGCTAATATGAAAACACATGAAAATCAAAAAGAAGGTGATATAACACGTATCGCCGATTTTTGTTTAGATAGTAAAGACAATTTGTATTGGGCTATGTATGATTGCTACTCAACGACACATCCTAACTACACACCCTTTCAAGCCTGGCGTGCTGGATTTAGAGAAGGTGTTAAGATGTGCCTAAACAAAGGTGCTGTACCAACAGTAGAAGAATTCAAAGAAACTGTGGCAAGCAGAAATCTCAACAACTTAACTATTTGGCAGAATGTCGGCATGGATGTAGAAAATGGTGAGTGGGCTATAATGGGAGCCCGTATGGGGACACATATGACAATGCTTACTGACTGGAATCATGCTAATGTACAATGGTTTGACAACTATATTGAAATGTGGGATAAAATTAAAAATGAAGATCCGTTAGAATTATCAGAGGCATATGGTATAGATTTAAAAAATAAATTAGGCTTGCCGATGTGTGCATTAGATAGTGACCAAAGTAAATTCTTTAAACGTCATTATAATAGTGACAAACATAACTTGGGACCATTGATCACTGAAATGGAAGTTATTCGCAGAATAGAAGGTTGGTAATGTCATACGAAACAAATAGAATTAAAGACATTAAGGTCGTAGTAGAGCGTGAAGCAGGTTCAACATTTTGTTTAGCAAAATGGCATCACGTTACTATGTACTTGCAATCAGGTGAGACACATAGTTGTTATCATCCCCGTCCACACAAGATTCCATTAAGTGAGTTGGCAGATAACCCATCGGCGTTACACAATACACAAGAAAAGAAAATAGAACGTCAGATGATGCTTGAGGGCAAGAAGCCCGAAGGTTGTCAGTATTGCTGGAACATTGAAGCAATGGGTCCTGACTATATTAGCGACCGTCATATACGTAACGCTAGTATCTTTACTGAAGAGCGGTTTGAACAGACAGCAAAGGGACCGTGGGATCAAAACATTAATCCAGAGTACATTGAAATTAACTTTGGTAATGAATGTAACTTCAAGTGTGGATACTGTCATCCAAAGTATAGCACAAGTTTCTACAAAGAAATTGAGAAGTTTGGTCCTGTAACCAGCGTAAAGAATCACCGTTGTGATGTTGATTGGATGAAGTTATATCAACGTGAAGATGATAATCCATATGTAGATGCGTTTTGGGAGTGGTGGCCAGAGATGCGTAAGACATTGAATATCTTACGTGTAACAGGTGGCGAACCTACATTACATAGTAGCACATGGAGACTGCTAGAACAGATTGATCAGGATCCTATGCCATGGTTAGAACTAAACATCAATAGTAACTTTGGAACAAAGACTGTATTGTATGAACGTCTTGCTGAAAAGGTAAAGAAACTCACAGATGAAGGCAAGATTCGTAGTTTCAAAATGTTCACTAGTATGGATACATGGGGCGAACGTGCTGAATATATACGTACTGGATTAGATTTGACATTGTGGGAAAAGAACTTCCATACATATTTACAGGGTACTAACAGCCCAGTTACGTTTATGATTACGTTTAATATATTCAGTGTTACAACATTTAAGAGTTTGTTAGAGAAGTTCTTAGAGTGGCGTAAGAATTATGGTTGGTATGATGATAAACCAAACGATAAACATCGTGTACGCTTTGATACACCATACTTGCGTGAGCCTATTCAGTATGATATGAATATACTTCCCAAAGAGCAGTTTATGCCATACATGTATGAGTCATTGAAGTTTATGGAAGAAAACACCGATGACTCACGTCCTGACGCATTTACTACAATTGAATATGAAAAGTTCAAACGTGTAGTAGATTACATGGCTGAAACACATTACAGCGAAGATAAATTAATAGAAGGACGCAGAGATTTCTATAACTGGTTCAACGAGTTAGATGACCGTAGAGAAACAGATATGCTTTCTGTGTTCCCCGAAATGATGGATTTTTATAGATTATGTCAGGAAACAAACAGGACAAACCCACTTTCTTAAGAAGGTTACTCTTAGAAAAGAGTGACACTTTTTGCATAGTGCCGTGGACGCACTTACATACAACACCTACGGGTATTGCCGCTCCTTGCTGTATTGCTGAGAGTTGTGCTACTGAGGATGGTGTTGGCGATGCTAAGAAACAGGGTTTGATGGAGTTAGTCAACAGTCCAAAGATGAATCAATTACGATTGGACATGTTAAAGGGTGTAAAGAATAACGAATGCAACAAATGCCATAA
>Ga0208784_1000192_pt1 | contig 32153 bp, 47 predicted proteins | sample DEB19_08_DNA_FD_184531 | JGI IMG/M metagenome (GOLD analysis project Ga0208784, IMG submission 184531) | Aqueous microbial communities from the Delaware River and Bay under freshwater to marine salinity gradient to study organic matter... | ecosystem: Environmental > Aquatic > Marine > Coastal ... | reverse complement strand
GCGCTCAACGCGAGGCTGCTGGGGAGTGACTTCGCCAAGTCGTCTGACGGCGAGGTAATTTCCAAGCAACTGTACCGTTTAGCGGCGATTTTTGGCGATCCGTGGGGGCGAAACACGGGCCAGCTTCAGCAAATGGCGAACGAGTGGTTTGAGGCTTTGTCCGACCTTCCAGCGGCCACAGTCGAGCGCGGCGTTAGCGAGTGGATCAAGTCAGGGGATCGCTGGCCAAAGCCTGCGGATATTCGCAAGGCAGCCGAGCGTCAAGTTCACGAGCGCGTTGCCAAGGTTTCAGCCACGCGCAACATGCACGAGCGCAGGCTAAAGCCAACGGCGGAAATGCTCGCCTTTCAATACCGAACGTCACCGCTTCGCAAAAACCCGAACTGGGACCGATACCTGGATTCCATACACCCAACGGCTGAGGACAACTACTTCGCCAACGCGCGCCTTGGTGACTACGAGCACATCGTTTTGGTCGGTACGCCATTTCAAGCGGATTGGATCAGGCGCAATTGCTCAGAGGCGCTTGAAAAGCATTTCGGGCGGAAGGTTTCAGTCATGGTTATGCGTGCATGACGCTGGCCTACTGCCCCGCATTTGATTTTGACCCAGAGGCAACGAAAATGACCTTCGACCAAATCCTAGAAATCCTAAAATCCCCCAAGACCGACTACCAAAAAGCAGCCGATCTCCACGCTGCACTCACTGCCATTCCAGCCCCGTCCAGCCTCAACATGCAGCCCCAAAAAAAGCGCAAGGCGAGGCAGGTGAAGCCCAGGCAGGAAGTGAATGGAACGGGCCAGGATTTTACTCTCACGACTAGCCAAGAGCCGAACTAATGGAGGCCCAAGCCTTGCCATCCCCAACAAGGAAGCCCCCAAAAAAGCGCCGGATCGCGGTGACTTACGAAGTCCCGCCTCCCCAACGCGGCCAGCACGACGCCCTAGAGGTCAAGCACCACGATCCAAAGGACATGAGCGCCAAGCGTGTCCAGCTCGTGCACCCAAACAGGCTCAGAAAATACCTAGCCCTCAAATCAATCACGGAGGCCATGTGTAGCGCGGGGGAAACACTGGCCGCCGATTGGGACTTAGCTGGCCTCACGCCCCGTCAAACAACAAATCTCATGGCTTCAGGTGGGGGCTACAAGAACATCACCGACGCCCAACTTGACGCCCGCTCAAGGCTTACCAAAGCCCTGGCCGGGGACAGGAAGAGATATGCTGATCTTCTCGTCGGCGTCTGCTGCCTCGACCAATCCCAACGCGACACGCGCCGCCTCAGGCGTGGGCTTATACTCCTAGCCTACCATTACGGCATCACCAAAAGGGGCTTGACTTGATGACGCGGTGGATTCATGAATCTTGCCATGCTCGTGATTTGTGCATTCGTCACGACGCATATTCATGGTCCTTTCCTTTGTTGATTGAAAACCTAGGGGTCAAGCGTTGGCGCGCTCGGCCCCTTATTTGCGTTTAGGGTGCCACAATCAAAAAGGGAGCAGGCGTCTTTAGCCTCCGATAATAAAACGGAAAAAAACGGCTATGGCGAGATTTGAAAACGGTAATCCCGGAGGCCCAGGACGGCCACGAATGACAGAAGAACAAAAAGCCGCTGCTCAAATTAAACGTGACATCCGAGAAATGGCAATGCAGCACGTCGAGGAAGCATTGCAAGCTCTTGTGGCAAATCTAACAAGCCCAACCGGAAGCGTGCCAGCCGCCAAAGAAATCCTAGACAGGGCTTTTGGCAAGCCAGTCGTAAAAAACGAGCATAGCGGCCCCGATGGCGGCGCAATCCCAATCGGAATGAAGGTGACGTTTGTCGATGGAAGCGGAAACAGCGGGACGTGAAGTCAACGCTCAATTCCCCAAGGCATTCAAGCCGCTATTTCAGCCGACGCGTTACAAGGTGTTCTATGGAGGTCGAGGCGGAGCTAAATCGTGGGCGATAGCAAGAGCCCTGCTAATCTTGGGGGCGCAGAAGCCCCTTCGCATATTGTGCGCCCGTGAATTTCAAATCTCGATTGACGATTCAGTTCACCGGCTTTTATCGGATCAAGTTCGCGCCCTGGAACTGCCAGGCTTTTACGAAGTTCAGAAAACGCAGATCATTGGAAAGAACGGGACGATATTCGTATTCGAAGGGTTGAGAAGAAACATCAACAGCCTGAAGAGTTTCGAGGGCTGCGATATTTGTTGGGTTGAGGAAGCAACGGACGTTTCCAAGGCCAGTTGGGATATTCTCATTCCGACCATTCGAAAGAGCGGCTCTGAAATTTGGATTAGCTTTAACCCTGAACTCGACACCGACGAAACGTACCAGCGCTTTGTTTCCAAGCCTCCAACGAATAGCATCGTGGTCAAGGTGAACTGGGAAGACAATCCCTGGTTCCCCGACGTGCTTCGCCAGGAAATGGAAGATCTGAAGGTCAGGGACTTTGATAGCTATCTCACTGTCTGGGAAGGCCATTGCCGGCAATCGCTCGACGGCGCGGTCTATGCAAAAGAGTTGCGAGAGGCGACGGCTGCCAATCGAATTACCAGAGTTCCGCATGAAGTCGGAAAGCCAGTACACACGTTTTGGGACTTAGGCAAAAGCGACAACACAGCCATCTGGTTTGCTCAAGTCGTGGGCTTTGAGTTTCGGGTAATCGACTACTATCAAAACCACGGTCACAATCTGAACCATTACGTCAAGACGCTGAAAGAGCGGCCTTACGCATACGGAACGATGTGGCTACCCCACGACGCGCAGCATGACTTGCTGGCTTCTGAACGCACCATTGAGCAGCAGATGCGGGGCTTTGGCTTTACAGTTCGTATTGTGCCGAAGACATCAGTTGCAACAGGAATTGAAGCGGCTCGAACCATATTCAGCAAGTGCTGGTTTGACACTGAGAAGACAGCAGACGGCTTGCAATGTCTCAGGCACTACCAATACGAGCGCAAGCCGGACGGTTTGAGTTTCACGAAAGAGCCTAAGCACAATTGGGCAAGTCATGGCGCAGACGCGTGGCGTTATTTGTCAGTCGCCCTTCAAGAAGACAAGCCACCCAAGAAAGCCAATCCCTTGCGCGGATCGCAAGGCACAGGCGCTTGGCTCGGGGCGTGATTGTTTGAGAGGGCCAATGTTGACGAGAGAAGACAACCTCGATCTTGCTTTGCGGCATATGATGATTGCCCTCATGCGTCACAACGAAGGCATGACGATGCAGGAAGCAGGCGAGACATATCTTCGATATGTTAAAACACTTAAGCGCAGACCGGGACAAGCCAGTGATTTCAAAGCTGCGGTTGCTCGCCGGATGTCCTCGATCTGGTACTAGCTAATAATCAAACAGACTTGATGCGGTGTGACGCGCCGCTTTGCTTCGGGCGGTTGCTTGACCAGCCCGGTCCTCCCCGTGTGGCTGGCGAGCCGCCGCATCAAGACCATTAAAGAGACACAATGGACAGCGACCGAGACGAACTGAAGGCAAAGAGCGAGCAAGAGTTTCTCAAACTCGCGCTTGAGCGTTTCGACCGAGACACGCGCGCCGACCAGGAAAACCGCGTCCACATGCTTGAGGACCTGAAATTTGAAGCCGGAGAGCAGTGGCCTGAGGCTGTCCGTGCTGATCGCGAGAAGGATGGCCGCCCGTGTCTGACTATACCTCGAACGAGTCAATTTAAGAGACAGATCACGGGCGACATCCGCTTAAACAAGCCTAGCATCAAAGTCCGCCCTGTTGATGGCATGGCGGACAAGAAGACGGCGGAACTTCTGAACGGACTCATTCGAAACATCGAGGATCAATCCCGTGCCGGATATGTTTATTCTGTTGGGGCTGATTGCTCAGTTACTTGTGGTATCGGCGCATGGCGGATCGTTACAGAATATGCGGATGATGACGGGTTCGAGCAGGACATCCGAATAAAGGCAATTCCAAACGCGCTCAGCGTTGTTTGGGATAGTAACGCAATTGAGCCTGACAAGGGCGACGCTTCTCATTGTTTCGTTCACTATCGCATGTCGAAGCGTGAAGTTAAGGCGCGTTATCCTGACGCGGCACAAGTTGACTTCCAGGTCACGGGTGACGATCCAGACGCTACACGGGCCGCAGATTGGTACGACGCGGATTCCATGCGGGTCGCTGAGTATTGGGTAAAGAAGCCGCATAAGAAGACGATCTATAAGCTCTCAGACGGGCGCGTGCTCGACGATGATGGCATGAGGCAGCCGGACGAGCAGCAACTCATTCAGGCGCAGGGCTTGACGGTAGTCAGTCAACGCGAAGTCGATACGTTCAAGGTCTGCCAGTATATCCTCTCAGGCCACGAAGTGCTTGAAGGGCCGAATGAGTGGGCGGGGCGTTACATCCCAATCATTCCCGTTCTAGGCGAAGAAATCTGGGTCGGTGAAAGCCGTGTGGTGAGGGGCATTATTCGCCCGCTCAAAGACGCGCAGCAGTTGTTTAATTACATGCGGTCTAGTTCAGCCGAAGTTATCGCACTTCAGCCAAAGCAGCCTTGGCTTGTGACCCCTGGAATGATTGAGGGTCAGGAAGCTATTTGGAACAACGCGGGCAAAAAGAATTTGCCTTACTTGCTCTACAATCCAGATCCAATGATGCCGGGGGCGACACCTCAGCGGCAAATCCCGCCACAGACGGCGAATGGCTTTGTCGCTGAGGCTGGCATGGCCGCAGACGATATGAACGCGGTGACGGGGATTTATCCCCCTGCACTCGGTCAGAAATCGAACGAGACGAGCGGCAAGGCCATCATAGCTCGCGACCAGCAATCTGACGTTTCGACCTTCGTCTTCATTGATAACATTGCCTATGCAATCGCTACCACTGGCAAGCAACTCATTGATCTCATTCCAAGGATTTACGACACCGAGCGCACGGTTCGCATCTTGGGCGAGGACGGCTCAGTGCAGACCGAGACGGTCAACAAGGCCGTTATGGGTCCAGATGGAATGCAACAGGTCCAATACGATTTGTCACGTGGAAAGTATGACGTGACGGTCGAGACGGGACCGAGCTTTACCTCACGACGCCAGGAAGCGGCCCAAGGCATGACTGAGTTCGCTCGTGTTGTGCCAATGGCGGCGCCTCTTATCGGGGACATGCTAGCCGAGGCTCAAGATTGGCCGCAGTCGGAGAAGTTGAAGGAACGCTTGCAAGCCTTGCTACCGCCTGAACTACGTCCGCCTCCAATGGGGCCGGATGGCAAGCCGTTGCCTCCACAACCACCTCCACCTCCGCCACCTGATCCGGCCTTGCTCGAAATGGAGCAAAAGGCGGCAATGGCTGAGAAGCAGTTGGAGATTGATAAGGCGGCGGCTGCCGCCAAGGCCGATTTGGACCGCCAAGTCGCAGAGTGGGAGCACGAGATTGACGTCTGGAAAGCGCAGCAACAAGCCGAGCTAGACAGACAGAAAGCGCGCATGTCGAAAGACTTGGAGCGCGATGTGAAACTGGCAGAGGGCGCGATTGAACATGCTCCAGAAGTTCTAAAGGGCTTCGAGGGCATGGGCGATGTGGCTCAGAATCTAGCTAACATTGCCCAAGCTATGACCGTTGCCCTAACCGCTCCAAAGCGAGTGATTCGCGATCCGAACACGGGTGAGATTATCGGCTCCATGATTGACTTGCCGACGCAGGGTTCCGCTTAATGGCGAACACGCTTGCGAATATCGCAAGGGTAGTATCGGCAACTACGGGAACTGGAACGCTCACGCTTGGAAGTGCCGTTACAGGATTTAATACCTTTGCAGACGCTGGTCTGACGGATGGGCAGACAGTCACTTACGCGATTGAAGATTACACCGGGTCAGACGTTACAGCGCGCGAAGTTGGAACGGGTGTTTTCAATACCGCAGGGCCAACTCTCACACGGGCAACTGTCTACAGTTCGACTTCCGGCGGGGCTAAAATCAATTGCTCAGGTAGCCAGCAAGTATTCATTACGGTTTCGAAGGAAGACTTAGCCACTTACCTAACGAGCGCGGCGGCGGCGAGCACCTACCAGCCGCTCGATTCCGATCTAACAACCCTCGCGGCGAACATTACCGCGTTCGGGCATTCACTCGTTGACGATGCAAATGCAGCAGCAGCCCGTGCCACGCTTGGCCTCGGGACGATGGCGACCGAGACGGCGACGGACTACCTCACCACTGCGGCAGCAGCGGCTGGCTACCAGCCATTGGATTCAGACCTAACTAGCATTGCCGCTCTAACAACTGCTGCTTACGGTCGAAGCCTGCTCGAAACAACAAGCGAGGCCAATTTTAAGGCAGCGGTAAATCTTGAAATTGGGACTGATGTTCAGGCGCAAGACGCGGAACTGTCTGCTATTGCTGGCCTTACCTCAGCAGCGGACAGGCTTGCCTACTTCACCGGATCGGGGACAGCTTCGCTTGCTACCTTCACGGCAGCGGGGCGGGCGTTAATTGACGATGCTGATGCGAGTGCCCAACGGACTACGCTAGGGCTTGGCACTGCGGCGATACAGAACACGGGAACGAGTGGTGCTAATGTTCCACTTCTGAACGGCGCTAACACGTGGTCAGGCCAGCAAATTGTTGATCTGACTGGCATTGGCTCGCCGCTTGCCAATGGCATGGTTGTCCAAGGGACAGAGGACGGAGCAGGCGCTGGTCCTGGTGTTCTTGTTCGCCGAATTAGTGCAAGCCCTGCGGCTAGTGACCAGATCGGGTTTTTTCAGTTTCAGGGCAGGGACTCGGCTGGGAATAACACAATCTATGGTGCCCTTGGCGGAACGATAACCGACCCGACTGATACCAGTGAGGACGGCGGGTTCCTCATGACAACTATGGTCGCAGGGGCGGCAGGAACAACGCAACTCACGATTACGAATGGAGTGGCCGCTGGAGCGCCGACAGGCGGCGTTCAGGGAAATGGTACAATCAACGCCGTCACCCTGTACGAAAACGGAACTTCGCTTGCCTCTAAGTACGGTGCACTTGCAAGTGCAAACGTATTCACCGCCGCGCAAACTGTCCGCATAGACAATGCAAGCACGAACTCTGTCACCGTCGCTCAAACTCTGTCACACACGACGACAGGAACGCCCGCTACAGGTATTGGCGTTGCCCTGAACTTTGAGGCAGAGACGGCAGCGGGCAACAACGAGATCGGCGCGCAGATTTCTGCCGTAACAACCGATGTTACCAGCACCAGCGAAGATTTCGACCTTGTATTCTCCGCTATGGCAGCGGGGGCGGCTGTTGCCGAAGTTGGACGCATCACCTCGAAGGGCACCTATAAGCATAAGTCATTCACTGTAGCGGGCCTCCCGGCAGGGACGGCAGGTGAAACATGCTTTGCCTCAAACGGGCGAAAGAATGGCGAGGGCGCGGGAGCGGGAACGGGTGTTCTTGTCTTTCACGATGGAACGAATTGGTGTGCTTGCGACACTGGCGCGGCAGTCGCGGCCTAAGGAAAATCAAAGATGGCTTTGTTGAAAAGCGTTACCTCTGAAATCGGAGTGGATGGAAACTACTGGCGCATTATCGCTGTTGAAACTCATTATGGCGGGCCTAATCAATTGTGGCCTTCGAAACATGCTCAGCCTGTTACCTTCGTTCATCTTGCCCAATATGTTTCACGCAAAGCACGCACCGATGGGGCCATGTCGCTGCAAACAAGGCGAATTGTTCTCGATGGGCAGAGCAATGGTATGCCGCCTGACGACCCTGCCTACTTCAAGAATCCCGATTTCCTGCCAGAGCCAACACGGGCAGCGGCTTACGCAGCCTTGAAGCAAACGCGGGAATTTTCGGACGCAACTGACGATAACACCTAATGCTCGGCAGCCAAGCGATTGGCGCTCTCGCGCTTGGGCAGGGGCCGAATGTTCCTGTTGTTATTGTCACTGAGGCAGCACGCAGAGGGCCATTTCATAGGCGGCGTTGGTACTACGATCCAGACCGGATCGTCCGCGAGTGGGAACGGGCCGAGGCAGAACTTCAGGCCGATATTGAAGAGATCGAAGCGGCGCAAGAAGCCGCGCGACAGGCGGCAGAGGCCAAGCGCGAAGATCAGCGCCGGATTAAAGCCAAGGCGCTAGAGCGGTCACTCAACGCCCTTGAGTTAGAGACAAGCATTTTACTTCAGGGCTTAGCCGAGCTGAAGGCCAAAGCCTTTGCAGATGAGGTAGCGCGTGTCGCCGCTGAACTTGCCGTCATGCTCGACAGAGCCAAGGCTTACGAACTTTATTTGCGCCGCAGACGGCGTGACGAGGAAGCAATGGCAATGCTTCTAATGAGCGAATTTTGACGAGGAACACCCAATGGCTGAAACAGTTGAACCGGGCTATATCCGGTCAGGAAGTTATGAACTCACGCGCCCGAGCGACACGACCGCTTATGCGGCGGGCGATGCAATCGCCAACTCTGACACCGCCGCAAGCGTTGTTCCGATGGAGTTCGAGGTCACGAAAGATGCGAACGGCGGCACGGGCCTTATCATCGGCGCGAGGCTTCTAACCAACAGCGCCACTGCATTTGGAGCAATGAGGCTCCACCTATTCAACCGCGCGCCCTTTGCAGCAGCGGGCTATCAGGCAGACAATTCAGCACTGGCACTGACTTACACCGCTCTTGTGGACGGGGAAGCAGCTGGCACCAATCCGAATGACAACTATATCGGCTCAGTGGATTTCACGACCTTTGTGGCTCACTCTTCGTCGGCTCGATCTATCGGCACTTGTGACCAGACAGAGTTGGAGTTCAGGACGAAGCCGGGAAGCAACAAGATTTATGGACTGCTTGAAGCAAGAGCGGCAATTACCCCGGCAAGCGCGCAAACATTCAACGCAATTCTATCTGTGCGGGGGATTAGCTGATGTTCAAGTCTAAGGCTGGCATCATCATCATAGCTGCCTCTGCCGTTGCAGTTTCAGGCGCGGCTGACACGGCTGAAAACATTCTCGGCACGGCGACAATCCCAGCGGGCGCAATGGGGCTTAACGGCATCCTACGCTGGCACGCAGTTTGGACCTACACAAACTCAGCCAACGTCAAAACACTGAGGACTAGGTTTGGCGGTATTGGCGGCACAGTTTACATGTCGGTTGCTCCAACTACGACATCATACACCCGCGACTTTAGGCAACTAGCCAATCGGGGCGCGGCGAACTCCCAAGTCGGAGTAACTTCGGTCGTAACATCTACATCGTTTGCAAGTGACGCGGCGTCAATCATCACGTCTTCCGTTGATACCACGGCAGCCACGACGCTCGTGTTTACGGGTCAAAAGGCCAGTGCTGGGGAAACACTGACTTTGGAACATTTTCTGGTGGAACTAATCACACCATAACAAATCCCGTACTAGTGCGGCTCACTAGGTAAATCCTGCCACAAGCAGAAAGACACCATGACAACCGAAAACGAAACGGTTGCGGCCCCGGCTGCATCCGATCCAAAGCCTGCGTCGACGGTCGACGTTAAACCCGTCCCGGCTGAAACAAACGAGACTGAAACCCCAGCCACTTCAGCAGAAAACTCAACAGACGGTTCGAACCCCGAGGAAGCCACTACCCAGCCTGAGCACAGGCAAGATGGCTTTCAGAAAAAGATCAACAAGCTAACCGCCCGCGCAAAACAAGCGGAAGCGGAGAGAGATCGAATCCTCGCAGAACTGGAAGCTGCTCGAACGCCACAACGCGCTCAGCAGTATCAGCCTACCGATGATGACCTAAAGCCTCCGACACTGGAAGCCTTCAACTACGATGAGGCTGCCTACCAAGAGGCGAGGGATAAATACGTTGCGGAAAAAGCAGTCCGCCGCGTTCGAGACGAAGCAAGACGCGAGAAAGAGGTGGAGGCGCTCAACGCCGAAGCCGAACGCAAGCGCGAAGCAGGCCGACGCTTTCGAGAGAAAGCCGAAGCTGCTGCCGAGCGCTACGAGCACTTAGACGATGCTATGGAAGCCTTTCATAAAGGCGGCATAGCGGTGTCGGTGCCGATGGTCGAGTTCGTTTACGAGCACGCGGAAGACGGCCCTGCAATCGTTCATCATCTGTATGCCAACCAGGAAATTGCCGAGAGAATATCGAAGCTCCCTCCACTAGCCGCTGCACGCGAGCTAGCGCGCCTTGAGGCAACACTACCCAAGCCGCAGCCTCGCAATATCTCGACCGCTCCTAAGCCCCCCGTGGTGCCAAAGGGCGGGGCCGAGCCTCCCGTTCGTGACCTCGAGAATATGTCAATCGGCGATTACGTCGCCCTGAGACGGAAGCAAGAGGCAGCCGAACGGGCGCGACGCTTCAAAGGATAAGTCTAGCGCGGGTTCCCGAAACTTTTCATTCAGGAACTCACCCCAATGGCTGACAGTATTCTTACCCCTACCATCATTGCGAAAGAAGCATTGATGCAATTGGACAACGCCCTCGTCATGGGCAATCAAGTCCATCGTGACTACGAAACGGAATTTACCGAACAGAAAATCGGTTCGTCCGTTACCATTCGTAAACCCGTCCAGTTCTCCGTCTCTGACGGCGCTACACTGGACCTCCAAGACACTCAGGAAGGTTCGCTCACACTCTCCGTTGATAAGCGGAAGCACGTGGCGTTTGACTTCCCAAGTGTCGACCTCACGCTGAAGATTGATATGTTCAGCGAGCGGTACATTAAGCCCGCTATGATCCAGCTCGCCAACCAAGTCGATAGCGACTTACTTGCACTCTACAAGCAAGTGCCGAACTGGGTTGGAACAGCAGGCCAGACGATCAACTCATTCTCGGATTGGTCGGTTGGGCTTGAACGGCTTGATGAGTTCGCGGTTCCCAATGATGGCAATCGCGTTGGTATGGTCACACCTACCGACTACTACGGCCTAGCGAACTCGTTCACTGGCTCGTATGTGGAACGCATTGCGCAAGGTGCCATTGAAAAAGCACGCTTGCCGATGATTGGCGGTTCTGACGTCTTCATGGCTCAGAATGTCCAAACCCACACAGTCGGCGCTCACGGCGGTACACCGCTGATCCGTGGTGCCTCGCAGTCCACGACCTACGCCTCGTCTCTGACAACAGATACGATGGATCTGGCAACGGACGGTTGGACAACTAACTCCGGTCTGAAGGAAGGCGATGTATTCACCATTTCCGGTGTCTATGCCGTTAACCCAGTTACCAAGGCGACGCTGAACTTTTTACGTCAGTTCCGCATCACCGCTAACGTGACCACCAACGTCTCAGCCGCTTCGGCAACGACACTTTCGATTAGCCCCGCGATTATCACGTCCGGGCCTTATCAGAACGTGTCCGCAGCCCCGGCGAACGATACGGCGATTACGATGATTGGCACAGCATCGACTGGCTACCGTCAGAACTTGCTGTTCCACAAGAATGCCTTCGCGCTTGTCACGGTGCCACTCAAGGCCCCGGCATCGGCTAAGTCCGCACGCCAGACCTACAAGGGTCTTAGCGTTCGGTACGTGACCGATTACGACATCACCAACGACCGGGAAATCTATCGTTTCGACGTCCTCTATGGCGTCAAAGCGATTGATCCGCGCCTGGCGACGCGCATCAGCGGCACGGCGTAATCACGTCAACCTTGAGCCGGGGGAGAAATCCCCCGGCGTCTTCTTTCATAAGGAACTCAAACAATGGCTGTTGAATACTACGGAAACAAAAACGCCGATGGCGCGAGCTTTGGTCAGGCTTCGACTGATCTGATCTCGTTCTATGGCGTGTCCCCGGTGGCTCAGGCTGCGACGATTGCAGCGGCGACCAACACAACTACCACGACTTCGACAACTACAGCTTTGACGACCGATCTCGATTCGGTTCGCACAAAGCTGAACAGCGTGATTACGGCGCTTGTGAATATCGGCATTATCGCGTCGGCTTAAAGCAATGGGTGGCGGGCTTGAAGCACCCGCCGCTTCCAATTTCAGGGAGGTGAATTGTGGCGCGCGTTCTTTACGAGCGAAGACCCTCAGTTGAGGGACAAAAATTATTCCTAGCAGTCCAGGCTTACGAGGGGATAGGGGCAGGCTGTGCCTATACTCTTTTCCACTTCGGTGAAGCGCTGAAGGCAAAGGGGATTGAAGTCGAACTCTCGATCTATACCGGGAACTGTCACGTTGATGATGGGCGGAATAGGTTGGTCAGAGACTTTCTACTTTCAGACTGCACGGACATGGTGTTTCTAGACGCGGATGTTGGGAGTCCGGCGTCTAATCTCATTCAGTTGCTTAGCTATGACGCGGATGTTGTAGCGGGGATTTACCCCAAGAAGGGGAGTGACGAAGAGTACCCGGTCAAGATGCTGCCGGGTGAGATTTGGTCGAACAGCCAAGGCTTAATCGAAGTTCAAGGTGTGCCGACCGGGTTTCTTCGTATCCGGCGCAATGTGCTGGAAGCGATGGCAAGGGAAGCCATTCACTACAACGCTAGAAACGATGCCAGTTCGGCGATCCCGCTGATATTCGAGCGTCAAGTTCACGATGGGACACGTTGGGGAGGGGATTACGTATTCTGCCGTAAATGGCGGGGTATGGGGGGCAAGATTTTCATAGCGCCTGAGATGAGATTCGAACACTCAGGAATGCAGACTTGGAACGGACGAGTAGGTGCATGGCTCAGGGCCAAGAACGGCATAGGGCTGAAACTACCGCTTGAGCGGATCGCTAAGGGAACTGACACGGTTAGCGACTACCTCGATCTATTCGATGCGTGGGGCAACCCATTCGCGGCAACGCCAGCGCTAATGTTCTGCCTAGTACAGCTCGCAAGGCGGGCCGTCCATGTGATTGAGTTTGGATCGGGGCTTTCGACCTTGGTGCTTGCGTCGGCTTCTCAATCGGCGGTGATGACGTTCGAGAGCAGTCCAATATATGCGGATCAGATTAAGCAAGAGGCGGAGGGCTTGGGCCTCGACGTGTTTGTCCGCTATGCGCCGCTTGTTAGTGGCTGGTACAACTGCCCGGACATGGCCCCGGCTAAAGGGACGCTTGTCTTTATTGACGGGCCGAAAGGCGGGGACGGCAGGCCAGGGATATTCGAGCACGTTGATCTGTCTCAGGCGACAGTTGTTGTGGATGATGTTCAATCAGATGGGGGAATGCCCATCATGGTGGAGAAACTGAAGGAAACGCACAACGTAGTTGTCATTCCAGACAATAGCAGGCGCTCATTCTGCGTGGCGGTGCCGAAATGAAAGCATTCATCGCCATACCGACTTACGACAGTAAGGTCCACCTAGTCACTTCGAAATGTCTCTGGCAAGAACAGCAAATCGCGGCCAAGCATGGGGTGGATCTGAAGGTCTGTTACCAGCCAGGGATTAGCCTCGTTCACTCAGCGAGAAACTTACTCTGCTGGGAGTTCTTCAAGGACGAGCACAAGCCGGATAAGTTGATCTTTATCGACGCTGACACGGGTTGGATGCCGGGGACAGTGACTATGTTAGCCCTGTCTAAGCGCGATGTGGTGGCGGCAGGCGTTAGAAAGCGGCGCGAGCCTGAAGAATACGCGATCAAGTGGCTTGATGAGCCTTCCGAGCAAGAGGCGGACGGGTGTATCGAAGTGGCCGGCATTGGCATGGCATTAACAGCCATCACAAGATCATGTCTCGAAACATACCGCGAGAAAACGCCTGAGCTGGCCTACGAGGCGCACTTGCCGGATGGGCTTGGCAATGTGAATTTGCATGGGTTCTTTTCCTCTCCGGTCTCTGATGGGACATTATGGGGCGAAGATATTTTCTTTTGTGAGCAATGGCGAAAGCTAGGGGGGAAAGTTTACGTCGACCCGCGCTTTCCAACCACGCACGCAGATGGGACACGGTACTTCGAGGGCATCCTGGGTAAGTGGATGAACGAACAGGTTCAACCATGACGCAACTTGTTCGCATTCCAAGCCCGAGGCCGAGGGCAGAGGGGACACCTCATGTTTACATCGCTACGCCCGCGCACACATTACACGCGAACTACGTGCTGGGGTTGGTTAGGTCTCTGCCTGAGCTACTCAGCATCGAGGTTGCCACTACCTACGCTTTGTTGAGCGGTTTCCCGCACGTGGACGATGCGCGAAACTTGCTCGTTGCTGACTTTCTAAAGACTGACTGCACCGATTTGGTGTTTTGGGATGCTGACGTTGGGGCAAGTGCCGCCGCGATTACGAGACTACTTATTCACCAGCAGGACGTTGTAGGTGGTGCCTATCCACTGAAGCAGCCCACGTTGCAGTTTCCCGTGAAAATCGTTCCGGGCGCATTGGCTGATGAAAATGGCTTATTGGCCTGCAAGGGAGTGCCGACCGGGTTCTTGAGAATTAAGCGGCACGTGCTCGAACGCCTCGCTTCAAAGGCTACGAAAGTTCAGATGATTGGGGCTGAAATCCCGATCATTTTCGAACGCCTAACCATCGGCAACGAACGCATGGGCGGGGATTACGCATTCTGCCACAAGTGGCGAGAGGAAGGCGGCGGTGTCTATATCGACACAACGCTGACTCTCACCCACCAAGGGCTGCACGACTTCGGCGGTTGCTACGGCATGGCCCTGAGGCAAAGGACAACGCACTGATGAATTTGAATAACTTCAGAGTGGCGGCGGGTGAAGACCGAACGCTATCGCTCACCGCGCGCGATTCAACGGGGGCCGTGCTTGTCATTACAGGGGGAACGCTTGCGTTTGAACTGCTTTCACAGCGCGGGGGCGTCAAGCTATTTGAAACGACCGGGACAATTGTCTCAGGAGCAGCCGGAACTTACACGGTCACATTGACCGATAGCGATACTGAGAATTGGGCGTCGGGTACTAGGTGGTTCCGGGTCTTTGCCACGGTCTCAGGCACGACGACAAAATGCAATGAGGGGCGGATTCTCGTTGACGGCATCCGAGGCGAAGGCACAAGCGAGACGATTCCATGACCATCACCACGACCAATTTAATCACATCGGCGCTTCGGGAAATCGGTGCGTTGGGTGTTACCGATACACTCACAGATGCTAACGTCTCGGCTGAATGCCTCACACGGCTGAATGGCTTTCTCAACGGCTTGAATGCAAAGGGGGCAGTGTTTCCGAATGTGGCATTAGCGCTTGGCGATACGGTGCCGATTGCTGATGAGCATGAGGACGATCTTCGCCTTGCTCTCGCGCACCGTCTCTGCCCGCTCTTTGGCAAGACACCGGATGGAATTGCACTTGCCCTGATGATGAAAGCGGAAAGGCGCTTTGTATCGGCTCATATCACGCTCACGCCCTCGCCAATTGATGCAGCCCTTCTTACCACGCCAAGTCAGCGACGCATTTACCGATGAGTTCAGTCAGAGAGCAGATCCCCCTTGGAATAAATCTTTCCAAGGGCCGAGCCTCTGCGGCTGGGTCTCAGGCGTTGGTAAATATGTATGCCGAGCCAATCGCAAGAGAAGGCCGAACTGAACTGGCCCTATTGCCCTGGCCGGGGCGAGAATCGTTCTCGACCATTGGCGGGGGTGAAGTTCGGGGGATGCTTGAAGTCGGGTCCACTCACTACGCCGTGGTGGGGGAAACGCTCTACGTCATCGCGGAAAGCACTGGGACGGCAACCTCAGTTGGCACCATTGAGGGGACAGACCTCGTTGACATGGATGCAAATGGGGCGGACCTCGTTATCGTTGCCGAGCTGAAATCCTACCGGGTTCTCCTATCAACTGGCGTGCTCTCAGAAATCACCTCGGACGCTGATTTAAGCACGCCTACGAGTGTTACCAGCATTAACGGCTACACCATCACCACGCGGGCCGATTCGGACGTGTTTCAATGGTCGAGCCTCCGAGACGCAAGCGCTTGGGATGCGCTTGACTTTGCAACGGCTGAATCCAACCCGGACACGCTCGTTGCGGTTCGATCTGTGAATAAGGAACTCGTTCTATTAGGACGCAAGTCAATTGAGTTCTGGTATAATTCTGGGAACCCTACCCAAGCCTTTGAGCCTCGATCTGTTGCCCCGCTTCGTTTGGGCTGCCTATCCAGGGATAGTGCAATCGTTGCAGACGGGTCCCTATTCTTTGTAGGAAGGGATGGGGATGGGGGCGGCATTGGCGTTTACCGACTGAACGGCTATCAGCCTGAGAAGGTGTCAACACCGCCGATTGATAAGTGGCTGCACGACAATCGAAGCATTGTAGACACGGCTAGGGCCTTTTCGTTTCAGATGTTGGGCCATGCGTTTTTTGTGCTCACGTTGCCGAATACAGTTACACTCGTTCTCGATCTATCGACGAAACTTTGGATTCCTTACGTTCGCACCTCGACCTATGCAATGAGTGCCGAACCGGGCGGGGTATGGGACGCGGTGACATTTGCCACCAATGGGCAGGATTTGATTGTGGGCGGGTCAGACGGGAACCTCTACAAGCTCAACGCAAGCGTCTACACCGAAGACGGAGACGCGATGATACGGGAGGTTATTCTTCCTCAAGTTTACAAGGGCGGGTATCAGTTCACCCTGCATCGCATTGAGATTGATTTCGAAGCGGGGACGGCGCTCACCTCTGGCCAAGGCTCAAGCCCGGTTATGATGTTCAATCAGTCTCGTGACGGGGGACGAACATGGACGGAGCCACGTGAAACAAGCATGGGCTTGATTGGCGATTACACACGGCGCGCCTATTGGACGATGTGCGGAACGGCTCGCCAAGTTATACCAAGGTTCAGAACTTCAGAGCCGATTAAGTCGGTGATTTTCGGCGTGACCGCTGACATTGAGGTGCATGGAAACTGATGAGCGATAGAAAAGCGACATTGGCTGCAATCAAGAGCTATGGGCCTGGTCCTGCCGCTATTAGCCCCGTGGATGCGTATTTTCGTGGATCGCGTGAAGTCTCGACGCCGTTCGCGCGAAAGCGTGAAGATGCGCTCAGGATCGAAGCGGCGCTTGAGGCGGAACTGGTACGAAAACGCTTAGAGGCGGAACAAAGACTGAGGGAAGTCCCTGTTACAACTCTTCCCAATGACGGCATGTCGCTTGCTCAATATATCCAAAACAGCCGCGCGCGGCACCCTGCCACGCCAACCATGCGCCAAACACCAGAGCCAAATTACCTAGGGGCGTTTCCATCTTTTGCGGGCGTCTTAAGGGCGTTTGGGATCGAAGGCTCACCCGACTTCCAGGTCGATGATAGGTTGCAGTCGATTTCTGGTCGCATGGCTCTCAACAACCAGCGGATTAGGCAGCGACTTGATGACTTCGAGCGTGAGCGGGCGAGAGCGGGAATGGCCAGGCCGCGCCAATGACAATCCAGCGCGCCCGCATTCCAGATGAGTTCGTTGGATTAGGAAAGGATGTCGTCGATTGGCTGCAAGGGATTCTCGATAGCCAATTGCATGGCGTGCCGACAGGCGGGCGGATTGATTGGTACGGCTCGACGGCCCCGACTGGGTATCTCCTTTTGACCGGGCAAACATTGGCCCTGCCTGCTTACCAAGCCCTTGCCGATAGCGGACAGTCTGACATCACAGTCGTGGCGGGCGTTTCAATCACGCTGCCGACGATAGCAAGTAAGGCTATCAAATATTGATTATTCGTGACGCGCATCAGGCCGATATTCCTAACATCATTGAGGGGATAAAGGATTTCGTCGCGTCATCATCTTATCAAGTCGATACCGTTGACAGCCTGCACGTTGAAAACACGTTGCTCTCGCTGATTGCAAATCAGGATGGGTGCGTGGTGGTGTTAGAAACAGACGAGGGGCAATTCGCTGGCTGCTTTATCGGCATGGCGCACCCGCATTTGTTTTCGGGAAAGCGGATGCTAGGGGAACTCTTTATCTACACGGTAAAGGCCGCACGCGGTCATGGCGGCAAGCTCCGGCGCTTTGCGGAGGAGTGGGCACGAGACCGAAACTGCGAGACATTTTGCATTGCTTATCCAGTGAGCGAAAGCCACTTGGAAAAAGTCTATCGACGATGGGGGTTTGTCCCCTGCGAAACACATTGGCGTAAGGAATTGAACTGATGCCTATTGCAACGACGACAGCGCTAATCTTGGGCGGGGCGATGGTCGCGGGCGGTGTTGCCCAGGGCGTGGCGGCTGATAAAGCCGCGAGCGCCCAGAAGAAAGCGGCACAGGCTGGGATCAAGACGCAGCAAGATCAATACGCCCAAACGCGCACCGATTTGGCCCCATACCGCCAGGTAGGTGAGCAATCAACGGCGCTGATGGCTGACTTGTATGGCTTCAACGGCCCGGAAAGGCAGGCCGCAGCGAGGGCGCAATTCAGGTCCGATCCCGGCTATGAGTTTCAGCGTAGTGAAGGATTGAGAGCGGTTGAGGGAAGTGCAGCCGCTCGAGGGTCAAATCTATCGGGCGGAACGCTGAAAGCCCTTCAAGCCTACGGCACGGGTTTGGCGGATCAGTCCTATGGCAACTGGTATCAGCGCCTTGCGAACATGCAGGGGATTGGCCAGAACGCAGCGGCTCAGACGGGCAACTTCGGCGCGAATATGGCGAACCAAGTTTCCGGGCTTCAGGGTGACATTGGAGCCGCTCAAGCGGGGCGGGCGTTGGGAATTGGCAGCGCAATCACGGGCACGCTCGACAAGGGCGTCAAGGCGTATGGGTATTTCTCAGGATACGGGGGCTAACAACTAATGCCGCGACCTTACGACTATTCAATCCCTGGCGTCGATATTATGGGCGCGATTGGCGCTTATGAAGCAGGCCGGGAGAAAAAGCGCGCCGATGTTGCTCAGGGTAAGCAAGACTTGTTTGCTCAATATCTCCCCAAAGCACTCGACGGCGATAAAGAGGCGATGACGTTAGCCCAACAGAATGCAACGCCCGAACAGGCTATGCAACTCAAGCAATCGCAATTCAGCCAGCAAGAGCGAGTCTTGAAAATAGCTCAGGAAGTTGCTGCGCTTCTCGGGAGCACCCCAGACGGGGACGAAGCGGGATTTGAGCGGGCGAAACAGCAATGGGTGCAGATGGGGTTGCCTGCCGATGCTGTTGCAGCCTTTACCGTTGCCGATCTCCCCGCGCTTCGCATTAAGGCGGGAGCGCAAGAAAGGGAGTTGCGAACGAAGTTGCTTGGCGCGCAGATTGAATCTCAGAGGGCTAACACGGCTCAGTCATATGCTGCGGCAGAAGCGTCGAAGGCATTGGCAGGGTTCCGTGGTGCTGGCGGTCTTGGGCATATGGGTCGCCCAATGTCACAAGGCGTTCAGTCCAAAGAGGATGATGACATCGCCGATATTCAATCGGTTCAATCTGTCAACACCCAGATTGACCAAGTTCTCAATGATCTAAGAACTGGCGCTCTTGATTTGGGTCCAATTAATAACCTCTTAAGCCGGGGGCAGAATCTTGCTGGCCTTAGCACTCCTGGGAGCCGCAATTTTGCCGCTCTTGAAGCTACGTTAGAAAAGATGCGAAATGACAGTTTGCGCCTCAACAAAGGCGTGCAGACTGAAGGCGACGCGATCCGCGCATGGAATGAAATTACAAAATATATCACCGATCCGAAGGTGGTGGCGGAGCAGCTCGAGCGGGTGAAAAATCTAAATGCGATTGCAGCCAGGCAGCGACTTCAGCGCATCAATATCAGGCGCGCGAGGAATGGGTATAACGCATTTGATCCGGCGGAGATCGACTACGGCGGAGGCGTCCAATCCCAAGCGACTTCTGCCCCAGATGATTTCTCCGATGTTGATGAATTGCTAGGGCTAAAATAATGGCAACAAACGAAGAGCGGCTGGCGGCTTCTGCGGCGTGGCTTCGCGCTAACAAAGACAAAACGGGGACGCCTGAGTTTGACCGCGTGGCGCATGTCTACAAAACGCTTCGAACCGCCCCGGTCACTCAGCCAGCACCCGAGCAACAGCAGGGCCAAGTGCAGCCTGAACAGCCAGAGACTACAGCTAAAAGCCTCGCCAGCAACTTTGCAGGCGGCGCTGTAGACGCGACCCTTACACTCCCCGGTGCGGTCAACGACTTAATGCTCATGGGTGTTGACAAGTTGGCGCAACAGTTCGGTGCAAAGCCGCTTACGCCTGAGCAATACGCTGACAATCCTTTCGGCTCTGAGACAGTGCGGGGGATGCTCAAAGATTATGTCAGCCCCGATATTTTCGGCCCCGAAGCTAAGACGACGACTGAGAGATACGCGCGGCGTGTTGGTGAGTTTGTGGGGCCTGGAGCGGCATTAGCCCCGGCGAAGATGATTCGTCCCGTGCTCACTGCAAGCGTGACAGGCGGCCTTGGCTCAAGAGTCGCGCAAGATATGTTTCCCGATAGTCCATATGCGCCGCTTGTTGGCGGATTGCTCGGCGGCTTTGCTCCGGCAGCAGCGGGCGCAGCAAGATCGCTACGGGTGCCGACAGGCGGTCTGTCTGACGATAGCGCACAACTTGCCAAGCAGATGATTGATGAGGGCATCCCAATTCTGCCCGGCCAGGTTGGAAGCAAATCAACGAGGATACTTTACGACGCGGTTTCGAAACTCCCCTTCATGGGAACAAAGGCGCGCACGGAACAGTTGAGAGCATTCAATGCAGCCATTGCCCGCACGATGGGGGAGCAGGCAGACACTTTAACACCAACCGTCATGGGCAGGGCCAAGGCGCGAATTGGGAATATGTTCAATCAAGTTTTTGCCCGGAACAACATCCAAGTTGACAAAAACCTCGTCGATGATCTGGCTGATATTCAAGTCCGTGTTGCTGAGAACTTGACAGACGCCCAAATTCCCGCACTCACGAAAGCGTTGAACCTTATTCTCAGTGAGGCGAATAAAACGGGAGGGGTTTTGTCGGGGCGAAAGTACCACGCCTTTAATAGCAAAGGCGGCGTTCTGGACAATTTGATTAAGAGTTCTGATCCAAACATCAAGTTTTATGCAGGGCAAATCCGTGAAGCGATTGACGACGCATTCACCCGTAGCGCATCCGTTGACGACGCGGCCATGCTCAAGACTGCAAAGCAACAATACCGCTCAATGAAAGTTATTCAGGATTTGGTGTCAAAGGCTGAAGATGGAAATATCAGCCCAGCGCTCTTGCTTGGCCGCGTGATGGCGAACGATAAGAGCATGGCCTACACAGGCGGCGGCAAACTCGGAATGCTTGCAAAAGGCGGGCAGCGTTTCTTGAAAGAAGTCCCAGGGTCGCAGACGGCGGAAAGAACGGCAATTTATGGAGCATTGGGGGCGGTTGGTGGTGGTGCTGGTTTAATGGCCCCGCAAGCTATCGTCCCCGCCGCAGCGGTTTTCGCTGGGGCTAAGGGCATCAAGGCCATACTCGAAAGCAAACGCCTAGGCGTCAGGATGGTCGGGCAAGCGCTCAAGCGGGCCGCTGCTAACGCCAATAAGTTTGATCCCGCTCTCGCTGCTCGTCAGGCGGGGCGCGGCGTTGCCCCCGGTGCCATTGGTGTCGCGGGGCGCGGCGCGTCTCTGGAGCGCGTGCCATCGTCTAACCGCGCGTCTAAAGCGCCAAGTCGCTAAGCGGCTTCTAACTCTAGCAAGCAGCCAATTCACAAGCGGCGGTGTTCCCCGAAAGAACACTACTAAGCCTATGAACGTGAGTACGGCGGTCATTTGAACTCTATACCACGAACGGAACAGCCATGTCAGGACGCTTCTTTCTTTCCGGCGCTACCCCGCTTTTCGAGGGGGCCGCTCAGCCGCTCTCAACGCTGACGTTCAGCCTTACCGGAACTTCGACGGCCCAAGATACCTACTCGGACGCCGGATTAACCACGGCTAACGCTAACCCGGTCGTATCGGACGCCAATGGCTATTTTGGCGAGATATTCATCAAGCGCGAGCGGTACAAGGTCATCTGGAAAAACTCGGCTGGGACCACCCTTAAGACATGGGACCCAGTGGACAAAGATCAAGTATTTACCCGAGGGGCGGGGCTTCCCTCAGATCCACACCCAGGCCAAAAACATGCCAACACCTCGGACGGTCACACCTATGAGTATAAGCTCGACACAGCGGCTTGGCTTGATCTTGGGGCGACAGATTCAATATCGAACGCCGCTTCTGTCACTGATGTCCTGACAGGAACAAGCACATCGTCGCTAGTTACTCCTGACGCACTAGCGGGCCTTTGGGAAACTGGCAGTGCAGTATCAATTGCGACGAATAACATCTCACTCCCCTCGACGGGCGGCGGTGTGTTCACATGCTCATCTGCATCTACAACACTAACAACGATCTCATCCGCCGCTTCAGGCCGGGAAGTTGAAATCATCTTTTCAAATTCTCAAACAATCACCCATGGTTCTGGCATCAACACAATAGGCGCTGTTACCTACACCATCCCAGCAGGGGCTCGCGTTCGGTTTAGACGCGGGGCAAGTTCGTGGACGATCACACACCAATGCTTCCCGTCTTCCCCCGGTCGTAAGGGGCACTTGGCAACTCAATACTTTACTGCTTCCGGCACTTACACGCGCACGTCTGGGTGTGTGTGGGCTTTTGTTCGAACGCAAGGGCCTGGTGGTGGCGGAGCATCATCTGACACGGCAACAGGCTCCAACGGCTCACTGGGGGCAGGTGGTGGGTCTGGTGGCTATTGCGAAGAATGGGTTCAACCCGCCGCAACTGAGACTGTGACAATCGGAACTGGCGGCGCATCGCAAACAACAGCAGGAACGGCGGGCAACAACGGTTCAAGCGCTTCTAGCTTTGGCTCCTTTCATACAGCCAGCGCTGGAAATGGTGGCGCTACAATGACGAACGGTTCCACTCAAACACTTTCCGCTGGCGGGTCTGGTGGTTCAGCTAGCGGTGGCGGACTCAACATTGCTGGCAATCATGGCGGTGCTGGTATTAGATTTTCGGGCACGGGCGGGCAAGGCGTCCCAGGCCATGGAGCAAGCTCTGTTCTTGGCGTTGGCGGGCCAATTGCAGGGCAGCAATCAGGCGCAACTAATGGCCGTGCTGCAACTGGTTATGGTGCTGGTGGTGCTGGCGGCTCGTCTCAAACGTCAGGCTCTGGCAACGGCGGCGCTGGTGGGGACGGTATCTGCATCGTTGAAGAATATGGAATGGTCTGATGTGGATCGTTCTCGCTGCCATCCTAGGCGGCATTCTGTACCGATTGCGCGGCGGGTGGTTTTCTAACCTGTCCCGGCAATATGGATGGGAGTGGGGCAGTAAACAGAGAACGCAAACAATGCGCCTGATATGGGCGCTTCCTACGGGCCTGCTGATTTTCCTCCTAAGCAGTCCCCAGTGGTGGGTATTTCTGGCGTTGCCCATCGCCGTGTTCGCGTCCATGGCTCTCTGGGGCCATGGCGCGCACATGATTTTCGACGCGAAACAGTTCATTGCGTTTTCGAAGAACAAGACTGAGCTTTTGACTGAATGGTGGCTTCCGCAAGTGTTCGGGGGGATACCCGATCTAACGTGGCCCCATTGGAAAGTCACCGCGTACAATATGGCCGGTATGTCATTCATCGGCCTAGTTCGAAACACCACTGCAATACTCCCTCTCTCCGCCTCACATGAAACGCAGGCTTTGATTTACGCGCTTAGTGGCCTTCTACACGGCCCGCTCTATTGGGCTGGCTACCGTATCAACGGCAAGGGCGAAACTAGCGAAGTGCTTGTGGGCGCTTTCACGTGGGCATCTATCGTTCTCATATTTGGAAGTTAAATCATGGACCCTTTGTGGCTCACTTACGCGCGCAATGAACTTGGGACTAGAGAAGTCTCAGGCGACGGGGACAACCCGCGCATCATCAAGTATTGGAATGATGCAGGGCTTGCCAATGTTGCAGACGGGCAGGACGAAGTGCCGTGGTGCGCTGCCTTTGTCGGGGCGATGCTTGCCAGAGCCAATCAGCACGGCTCTGGAAAGGCGAACGCTCGATCCTATGAGACATGGGGCCGGAAGCTATCAAGCCCCGTTTTAGGGTGCGTAGTGGTGATTTCCCGCCCTCCCACGGCTTGGCAAGGCCATGTCGGATTTTACCTATCGACGGACAAAGAGAAGCGCCTGATTCGCATTATCGGCGGCAATCAATCGGACAGCGTTTCGATAGCTGATTTTTCAATTGATCGGCTCGTTGCCCTGCGATGGCCGGAAACGCAGACAATCATTCCAGAATGGGTGGGGCCTATTCCTTCCGTTGGCGCATCACAGATGAGCACGAGGGAATCCTAATGTCAGCAGTGCCGTTTGGTCCAAATTCAAGCGTAGGTGTTCGACGGTGGGCGATTTTCTTGGGTGGATAGCAGCAAATGCAAAGAACTATACAGACATCATTGTCTTTCTTGGTACTGCCGGGGGTGCCGCTGCTTGGGTGTGGCGGATGCTGATCCAGAGCAAAAAGAACATTGACGCCCTCGTATCGTCGATTGCCGACATTAAGCAGCAGCTCGTTGCGAACGGTGGGAGTAGCCTCTTTGATCTTGTGAAAGACACCAAGAGCAAAGTTGAGACGCTTTCAAGCGATGTGCAGCGGGTGAAGGCTTGGCAATGGTCATTCTCCCAAGGCTCACGAATGCCCATGTGGGAAAGTGACGATACAGGCGCTTGCATCCGGGTGAATATCGCCATGAGCGAACTCACGGGGCGAAGCGTTGAGCAAATGGCAGGGACGGGGTGGGAGAATATCATGCCTCCAGGCCCGGAACGTGCCGAAGTTTGGACGGCGTGGGCGGACGCAGTACAGCGCGCACGTGACTTTGAACACACATACACCGTTGAGAACTCACACACGCATAAGCGATTCCGCGTCAAAGCCGTTGGTACGCCAATATCAGCCAATGGGCAGTTAGTCGGATTTCTTGGACGATTTGAAGAGGTCGTACCGCTATGAGCAAGAAAAGCAAAACTGCGAAGGCGTCTAATCGGATTTTCTACACCGCGCCAAGACATTGGAAGGTGTGGGAGTGGCTTCTAACGCCGGCAACTCTCGTTCTTTTCCTACTCACCGTGTTTCTAACTGTGGCGCTTCAATACGCGCCATGAATCCCCGCGCCTAGACGGCTTCTAGGTCCAAACGAATAGGTGAACTATGGGAAATCTTCTTTCAATCATTGTTAGCGCTCTCAACTTCGCCCCTGGCATCAAGACGAAATTGGCCGCTGTTGCTGCGTTCGCCCTTGCCGTTGTCGCGGCTTGGAACTCAGCCGCTCCTGGCCTTGGCGTTGATTTCGTCATCACGATTCCTGAGTGGGTGAATGCGACGGTGTTGGCTCTATTGGGTGTTGGCGCTGCCAACCAGCCAGCAAACAACGCGCCTAATCTTCCTAAGCAATAAACATGATCACGTACATTCGCGCTGGCTTAATCATCGCCGTCCTTGGCCTTTCGGCCTGGGGCGGCTGGACCGCGCGGGCATGGCTCGAGGACTCGCACGAACTCGACCAAGCAAAGCAAGAACGCGACGACGCGATCAAGCGCGAGCGGGCAGCCGAGACAAAAGCCAGCGAAGCCAACGACGCGCGGCTTGCGGCACAGAAAGCCTTACAGGCCAAGGAAGCCAAAACGGTGGAGCGCGTCAAAATCGTCAAACAGACTGTCATCAAACATGTCAAAGCAAATCCTGACTGTGATATTCCTGATCCCGTTGCTAGCGAATTGCAGCGTTTACGGACGGGCGGGGAGTGAGGTAATCTATTGCCCGCAGCCTTCCCCCTCCCTACTCATTCCAGAGCCGCCCCTGGCCAAGCCTGGGGATATTCCGGTGAAGGAACAGAGGGAAGTCTTGGCTCAATACGCGGAGGACGTGGGGCGCTTTAATCAGCTTCGTGAACGCCATAACGATTTGGCGGGCTGGGTTATGAAGTATTGCTTGGATCATCAGTAATACTGGCACGCTAGCAATTGATTATCCGGCTTCGTTGTGGGATTGTTCTGATGCTGGTTCAAGCGTTCGAATCAGCGGGTGACGCAGGCGCTACCAACGCCAAACGCCACCCTAACCCCTAAGTCTAATATGGAGACTCAGATGGCTAACGATAGCCGTATCATGGCTGCCAATTTTTGGTCAAAAGTAAGCATCCCCTCGGATTTCCAGTGTTGGGAGTGGACGGGCAATTTTCACACTAATGGCTATGGCCGGGTCGGGGAAACTGGCCGCTGCCACCGCTGGGCGTATGAATTCTTTAACGGCCCCGTCCCGGAGGGCTTGTTAGTCTTGCACTCCTGCGACAATAAGAAATGCGTCAACCCCCGCCATTTGCGGGTCGGGACGCACGCCGAGAATGTGCAGGATGCTATTGCTAGAGGGCGCTACAAGTATTGCGGAAACCGCAAGGTGACGCCGGAGCAGGCCGAATACATTCGGCGCAACCCCGACAAGATGAAGTTGCGCGAGATTGCCGCCAAGTTCGGTATCGCCAAATCAACAGCTAGCATGATCCGTTCGGGCAAGACTTGGCTTTGACTGGCACGCCAACACCGGGGAGCACTGCCTCTCCGGTACCCTAAGTCATTGAAATGGTTGGTCGGAGAGAGAGGATTTGAACCTCCGGCATCTGCCTCCCGAAAGCATTTCCCCGCATGGAAAACAGCGGCTTAATGCTGAAAGCTAGGACGGCTGTGCGTCGTTTGTTGTCGTTTCCGGCACGGCATGTTCTAGCGATTGGCACACGGTGCCACCGGGCACTGCTTCTTTGCGCCTGATCTCGCACCCCTGAGACAGAAGGTATTCATTCACTTCGTAAATGATCGCACTTGAAAGCCTGCGGGCTTCAAGCGGTGACATTGGCGGGAGCCACCCGTCCAAAAGGAACTTGTCGATCACCGCAGTAACCGCTTCTGCCATTGTCACAACCTTTGTCATCCCAAAGCCCTCACTGCTTTCTGTAAATATTCAGGTGAAAATTTAGCATAGATGCGCTCAGTCGTTCGACTGTCCCTATGCCCCAGCACGGCTGCAATCTCTGACATGGGGACGCCTGCCTCTGCCATCCAAGAGGCGCTTGTATGCCGGATGACATGCGGCGTTACGGCCTTGTCCAGCCCCGCCCTGTCCCGTGCGGTGTGGAATGTCCTCTTAATGGACTTGACAGGCTTGCCTGCAAACTCAATCACGTAATCAGTCTCCGCCACATCTTTGGCTAGAACCAGTATCCAGGCCAAGTCTGGGTGCATGGGGACTGTCGCCCTGCGTTTCTGTCGTACTGATCCGCCAAGCGAGATAAGGCGGCGCTCGAAGTCAACGGATCGCCATTGAAGGCTGAGTATTGCCCCTGCGCGAGCCGCCGTAAATCTTGCAAGCTGTAAGAAGATCCATCCATGTACGCTCTCCATTGCTCGTCCGAGGCGTTCGAACTCTTCACGGCTCAGCCTCCTATCTTTCGGCGGCGGGGCTTGGGGGAGCCAGATGTGCGGGGCTTTGTCGATGATGGCTTTGCGCTCTGCCCATCGAAGGGCCGCCCGAACCACTCCAAGGCGCTTTCGTAGTGTGCCTGGTTTGACATCAGATGTTGCGACAATATCGCGGCACGTGTCCGCAGTGATTGCTGATGGAACCAGCCGTCCAATTCTTTCTCGAATGCCTTGATAATGGAGCCTGTCATTTTCTTTCCAGATCGCTTCGCTTTGCTCAAGGTATGCCTCCACTATCTGCCCGACTGTTAGTCTTTGCCGGGGCTTTCGTTGCTCGATATGACCGACAAGTTCCGCCGCTTCTGCTGTTGCTTGGAACTTGTCAGCCGCCTTAAGCGCAATTCTTCTCCTACGGCTTCCCTCATAGAGAACCGCGACGTATCCCCTTTTGTGCTTGGCGACCCTGTACCGCATTCGTAACGCTCCACTTCCTCTGGTCTGACCCTTAGCAAATTCCCTACCCGGAAAGATTGCAAGTGCCCCTTGTGGATTAGGTTGGCCACATGCCGCTTTGAACATCCCCAGCGTTCTGCCAATTTCGAGACAGAGTAGGGCTTTGGCTCACTCATGCTGCACCTTCATGATTGGGGTGGGCGGTTTGCATTATAGCGCGTCCGATGATTTCAACGACTTGGGGGACGACGGCATTTCCGAGGGCACGCTTTCTAAGTCCGTCCAACCCCTTGGAAAACCCATGCGGACCTCGAGCGTCTCTGGCTCCGTTGTTACGCCTCTGCACGACGGCCATTTCTGCATTGACGGGGCGCTTTGATTTGCCGTTGCGGTCGGAGTAGCCAAGAAACCAGTTGCGCGGCCTCCAGTGGTCCTTGAGCGTGGCGCAAGCCGGAATTTCCATAACGACGGCGTCAAAACCCTTCGCTCCCAAATCAGACACCACCTGTCCGACTTCCACTGGCTTGAGGCCAACAACATTCTCACCGATGACCCAAGCGGGCTTTGTTTCTGATATAACTCGCAGCATCTCAGGCCAGAGGTAACGGTCGTCTTCTGTGCCAAGTCGCCGCCCTCGAGACGCGGTGCTGAACGGCTGACAAGGGAAGCCCCCGCAAACAAGGTCAACTGGTCCAACATCTTCGCCACGCAGTTTTCTCACATCTTCAAATTGGGGGACACTAGGCCAATGCTTTCTCAAGACGGCACGGCAGAAAGGCTCGATCTCGCATTGGGCTACAATCCGCATTCCTGCGCGTTCAAGACCTAAATCCATGCCGCCTATTCCCGCAAAAAGGGACAGTACACGCATCTCACGCGGCATGGCGGATAACCTCCTTCGACCACGTGGGGAATTTGGACGACCTGCATCTGTTCAACACGGTTTGCCTGGACACGCCAAAAAACTCTGCCGCTAGGTAGAGATTGGAAAAGGTCTTTCCGTCGCAATGATAGAAATGCGTCTCGGTCTTCCACCGACTTCCACATAGAGCCTTTCGGTGGCTAGAGGACAGCGGTGTCGGCTTCTTAAACCCCCGTTGCAAGCCCGCGGCATATGCGTGCTCCTGGTTCTCGCTCCGCGTTACCCATTCCAGATTGTCGAGCCGGTTGTTAGTCTTGTTTCCATCCTTATGGTTTACTTGCGGCTTCGCGTCCGGGTTGGGAATGAACGCGGTCGCAAGCAACCTGTGCAGCAGATATTTCTTTCCGGATAATTCGACCCGCAGATACCCAGAGTTGCCAGGCTGCGTCTTGAGCGTTCGCCCAAATCGGCTAGTGACCATGCCGTCCTCACGTATCCTGTAGCCTTTGAAAAGGTCAAGCACTCTCACTTCCCTTCCTCCCCTGCCGCAGCGCGAACTTCAGCGGCTACGAAGTGCTTTCCTTCGCGGTCGAGCTGCTCGCTAAACCACATCAGCGCGGCGCGCATTGCTTCCTCAACGGTCAGGTCATCAGGCCCGTTCAGTGCGTGCAGGTAAGCACCCGCCATACCCTTCACGATGTCGGTCATTGCTTGTCGTCCTCTAGGGCTTTGATTGCCTTCGCGTGCCACGCCGGATAGCCACCGGACACAGCGCATCCGTTCATCCACGTGACTGCCTCCTCCAGCGCCACACGCAGCCGCTCCGCGCGTGCTTCTGCGGCTTTGGCACGCTTCATTTGCGACAGACCAAACGCCGCCTCTTTTTCCGACAGTTTGCTATACGCAGCCACCTCACCCTCAAGGGCTTCGATGGTATCGGCGGACTGCTTCAACTCATTGGCTGCGGCAAGGGCTTCCTCAACGAGAAGGTTGCTCTGGTTGCTCCAGTCCCGGTCCCCGTCTGTGCTCAGGATCACTGCCGCTGCAAGTCGCAATTTCTGCACGATGTCACTGCTCATTCGCTGCCCTCCTTTGCGATTAACTGCAACCAGCGTATGCAGTCATTGATGGTATATTTTTCATCCCTGCCGCCGAGCGCGTAGCGGAAACAGGCAAAGCCAATACGGACGGAAAACTCTTTTGCACTCATCGCGCCGCCTCCGATTTGATAACTTCGCCTGGAAATTCTCCGTGATGCTTTAGCCCGCCCGCAATTCGAGCGGCTACCGCTTCCTCTTTGGTTTTGAACGAGCCGAGCCAGTGCTTCTTTCCATTGGCGTGGATCATCGCAATCCACCTATCCCGCTCCGGCCAATACTGGACACCTCTGACGCCAGTCTTATTCCGTCTGCTTATGCTGATGTTGGTGGAACTTTCCGTTCTGTTGCACAGCCTCAAATTGGCCCATCTATTATCTGTTTTGCACCTGTTGATGTGATCAACAACGTCCGTAGGCCATTCCCCCGTCATCAAGACAAAAACAACCCGGTGCGCCATGTAGGAACGCTTGTGGTGCGTCAACTGGATGTATCCAGTTGTCTTTGAAACGCTGCCGCAAGGTTTCCCAATCAGGTGGCGTCTACGATGGTCTTCCGCCTTCACACGAATGATGTGCCCGGTGTCAGGCTCGTATGTGAACGTCTCGCGCATAGACGCAATCACGCTTTGAGATAATGGTTTAACCTTCATTTGTCGGCTCCACGGAACTTTACGGGCTTGCCGCATCTGTAACAATGATGGGCACCTTGTTCGTGGGGCGATTGAGCAACCCTGACATACATTGACCCGCACTGAGACTGAAACTCTTGAACACGGTCGGGAAGGTGGACAGCAACCCACTCACACACCGCGCTCGCGTTAGTGTCGGCGGCGGGTGTAACGCAGAGGTCGTTCATACCTCCAGTGTAGTTGGAATGGACGGCAGGACTTGAACCTGCAACCCCGGAGGTAGAAGCTCCGTGCTCTATCCGTTGATCTACGTCCACATCGGCGGCGGGTGTGCTTCCAGGCTCACCACCAGCGGACCCGATGTCAAAATCCGCTTGTGGCTTTCCACCCGCCGCCTTGTCCACGCCATCGCTGGCAAGGATTTCGTCAAAAACACCTTCAATACTAATGCAGTCCCAATCATCGTGTGGGTAAGTCACGAAAGAGAAGTGATTGCGTAACGCTACAACAACAGCGCGGATGCCTGCGCGATTGGCTCTGACATGCTTTTCCTGAGGCTCAATATCGGGGCACTTGTCGTACTCATCCCAATAGGCGTCGTAGCGAATGACTTCCAAATCATCCAGCGTCATATCTCATCACTCCAAACTTCATATAAAATCAGCGCCATAAAGATCGGCCAAAACAACGCCCAGATCATGAGCGGCATTAGAATGTCGATAAGCCGGACGGGTGGCATTTCTTCACTGGGGACAGAGAGAACAGCCCAATACAGAAAGACTAGGCTTATGGGCATCCCGGCTAGGTAGATCAGGAATAGAGTTTCAATCATTGCGCCATTCTCATTTCTGCCCGCTCGTAGGCTTCCTGAGAGTTTCGCTCCCAAGCCACCATCTTTGCGTATTCCATTTCGATCCTGGCCTTGTTGGCTTCTGTTTTAGCGCGCACCATTTTCTTGATGTAATCGGCCCAAAAATCAGACGCCTTGACGTTTAGCTCTGCTTTGCTGACTGGCATGTCACCGAGCTGCGCCATGCGTTGAGAAAGGACTGCGCTTTTACCTTCCTCAAGAAGACGCGCAGCCGCATCTAAGTCAGCCCACTTCATCGCGGCTTCGCGGTAGATTTCTGATTGGGGGCGATTGTTGTTCATTTCGCTACCTGTCAGAACGGCAAGTCATCAACAGGATCGTGACCCGCGTCGAGCATTTCAGTCGTGACGGAGTTTCCCGACTTCATGGCGCGGTACTCTGGCGACTGCATGACGGTGGCTTTTAGCTTGTCCGATAGACGATCAAAGTCAGGCTGCGAGAAATCGTCTTTATCAAGCCAGACAAAGGTGGGCGGATTCACGATAGGCTCGACGTGCGTGCCCTTTGGTAGCTTCATCACACCCGCGACTTCACTTCTCACACCGTCCGGTTTTTCCTTGTGGGTGATTGAGATTAGGCAGGGCTGGCCAACAATCTTTCGAATATCAAAGCCACCAGGGCCGAAGTCTGTTTCTTTGAAAGCGACTCCACGCCATGTTTGCAAGTCACGGCGAAGGCCAGACTTTTCGTGCATTGACCACGTGTATTTTTTCCCAACCGTGAACGGCCTTCCGTCTGTCATCCTCTCTTCTGATTGCAATTCCCAAGTGACTAGGATTTGCCGCTTTTTGCTCAACTGTCCCTGGTAGTTCACTTCCTGAGTTCCAAGATCGACAACACGGCAACAAATTGCAACGTGTGATCCAACTGGGGCGGGGGCGAAATTGTTTTGCCCAGGGGCGGGTAGGTAACTTGCCATAGATATTCACTCCTTTTCTAACGAGCCTTAAGCGGCTCTTCTCTTCAAAATCTTGTCGATATCGTATGCCTCAC
>Ga0208784_1000191_pt1 | contig 32172 bp, 48 predicted proteins | sample DEB19_08_DNA_FD_184531 | JGI IMG/M metagenome (GOLD analysis project Ga0208784, IMG submission 184531) | Aqueous microbial communities from the Delaware River and Bay under freshwater to marine salinity gradient to study organic matter... | ecosystem: Environmental > Aquatic > Marine > Coastal ... | reverse complement strand
CTTCGGATCGGATGGTAACTAAATGAGCGTAGCCCTAATTGGTGGAACCACCTCTGCTAGTGCAGCCCTTGCATTCAATGCACAGACTGGTACCACATACACATTCGTCTTGGCAGATGCTGACAATAAGCTGGTCACAGCAAGCAATGCCTCTGCTCAGACCTACTCAATCCCAACTAACGCATCAGTGGCGTTTCCTATTGGAACTCAGTTGAACATCATCCAGATTGGTGCAGGTCAGGTAACGGTCAGCGCTGCTACCCCTGGTACGACAGCTGTTGTATCTACTGGTGCTACCGCTGCCTCACCTAAATGCAGAGCACAGTACTCAGCAATGACACTCATCAAGCGCGATACCGACTCTTGGTATGCGGTAGGAGACATAGCGTAATGACACCTATTCTTGGTATCTGGGCTTCTCAAAACTATCTTCGCGGTATTAGTGTTGATTATCTTGTAGTCGCTGGTGGTGGTGGTGGTGGTAGCACTCAACAATATGGTGGCGGTGGTGGTGCTGGTGGTTACAGAACATCCATTGGTGGAACACCTTTGACTGCTAATTTCAATACTAGTTACACAGTAACTGTTGGCGCTGGGGGTGCGACAAACAGTAAAGGTAGTAATTCTGTATTTTCAACAATTACTTCTACTGGTGGTGGTTTGGGTGGTAACTCAACAAATGCTGGAACTGGTGGAACATTATATCGAGGCGGTACTGGTGGTTCAGGTGGTGGTACTGGTAACGAAAGTCGTGCTGGTGGTACTGGTAACGAAGGTGGATTTAGTCCAGTAGAAGGTTATGACGGTGGTTCTGTTCCTGCTTGGCCTGGAAACGGCGCTGCTTCTGGTGGTGGTGGTGCTGGTGCAGTAGGTGGTAATGGTGGTTCAAATACTACTGCTGGTGCTGGTGGCGATGGTCTTTCCAATAGCATTAGTGGTTCAGCAGTTTATTATGCAGGTGGTGGTGGTGGTGGTAATGAATCAGCATCATACGGTGGAGGTGCAGGTGGTAATGGTGGCGGTGGTAGTGGTCGCGGCTCTGGCGGTAATGGCTCTTCTGGTACTGCCAATACTGGCGGTGGCGGCGGTGGTGGACTTTCTGGTTGGGCAGGCGGATCAGGAATAGTTATCGCTCGTTATACAACTTCTGCAATTCCATCTGGTTACTATGCAGGTGGTGGAACAAAAACTACTTCAGGTTCTTATACAATCCACACGTTCAATTCATCAGGAACATTTGCGGTTCGTAATGATCCAAAAGCAACTGGCGGAACCATTACATTTGATGGAACAAATTGGATTCATACATTTACTTCATCAGGGACATTTACTCCTACTGCAACAATGAATGTTGAATATCTAGTTGTAGCAGGCGGTGGCGGTGGCGGTGGAACAACTGGTGGATATTCAATCGCTGCTTCAGGTGGTGGTGCTGGTGGTTACAGAACCGCATCAGGATTTTCTGTAACTTCAGGAACTGGATATACCGTAACTGTGGGAGCAGGCGGAACTGGTGGTACTAGCAACGATGGTGCCAATGGTAACGATTCAGTATTTTCTAGCATTACATCAACAGGTGGCGGTTATGGTGCAGTCCAATCAACACTTGGAACAAATCAAGGTTTAGGCGGTACTGGTGGCTCTGGCGGTGGTTCTTCATATAATTTTGGCGCAGGAGCAACGAGAACTGGCGGAAGTGGAACATCGGGTCAAGGCAATAAAGGTGGAGATGGACGCGCTGGCCGTAATGGTTCGGGTGGCGGTGGTGCGAGTGCCGCAGGAACAGATAGCGTCAATGATTCATTCGCAAGCCAAGCAGTAAATGGAGCCAATGGTGGCAATGGAAGTTCATCGTCAATTTCAGGCTCATCCGTAACCTATGCAGGTGGCGGCGGCGGTGGTGCATTCAGCAATGGAACAAACGCAGGCGGTACTGGTGGCTCTGGTGGCGGTGGCAATGGTGGCGGTGTAACAAGTGGAACTGGCTCTGCTGGTTCTGCTGGTACTGCAAATCGCGGTGGTGGTGGTGGTGGAGGTGCTGGTTATCAGAACTTTGGTTACGCTGGTGGTAATGGTGGTAGCGGTATAGTTATCATCCGTTACGCAGCCTAGAAAGGGCCACTATGTCAAAAGATAAAGATACTGGAACGCTTGTTACTCACGCCTATACCTACGAGGTAATGATGGTTGTGCAAATCCTTGCTGAAGATGAGAAAGAAGCAAGGAACAGATTGGATAACCAAGGCGGTTATGTGACCTCTCGTAAGGTTGCATTGAAAGATTCTATTCCATTATTCAACGGGAAAGATAAGGAAAACTAATGGCACATTTTGCAGAAATCGGAAGTGACAACACAGTACTCCGTGTCATTGTTGCTGATACCAAAGAATGGTGTGAGGGCAATCTTGGCGGTATTTGGGTTCAAACTTCCTATAACACACACGGAAATCAACATCCAGAAGGACGACCACTACATAAGAACTACGCAGGTATTGGCTACCACTGGGACGGCGTAGGGTTCTATGCTCCACAACCATTCCCATCGTGGATAAAGAATGAAGAGACATATATCTGGGAAGCACCAGTTGCTATGCCAACTGATGGCAAGCATTACATTTGGAATGAAGCAGATCAGAAGTGGGACGAAGTCTCGTTTGAATAATGACATTGATTGGGCTGCTATCAATGCAGCCCATCGTCAATGGATAGCAGAAGGCAGACACTTGCCTTTCAAATGCCCTGTAGAGGGTGGAAGTATTCGAGGCTGGACCTCAATCTAAATACAAAAGCAAGGAGTGACTGTTGTCCTACGGTGACGATATTACCGAGGGTATTCCCTATACCCTTTCAAACCCTGCAGGCTCGACTAACTATCAAGCCACAGGTGTTGCCTACGATATAGCCATCAACGGCTTGCCATTCTTTTTGGCTGCCAGTGATGATTCACCCTATCGTCGTGTCACGGCTCAGTACCGTAAGCAACAGTATGACCAGACCCGTGAAGCTGGAGAACAGTCTCTGACTGGCTGGTGGTTCAGATCGCAGTCATCATTTCATCTAGGTCAAGGCATCAAATACTTTGAGCCTGCTCAGGATGAATCACTGCGATTCCAATACACCGAATCCAAAGGTTTAGATGTCTGGACCAAAGGACAAGCAACTCTAATCCTAGATGTGGATGCTACCCATCAGACAACCACGAACCTCAATAGCAACTTGCGTCCTAACCAATTTCTTCGATCCATCCAATGGACCCAGAGTAGCAATACTTATTACGGATGCTTGATGCTTGATGGCTATGACATTGACAAGATTTTCCCAACCATCACAGCGACTGTCACAAACAAAGCTCTGACATCTAATGTGGCTACGTTGACAACCAGCGCTGCTCACGGTCTTGCTATTGGCTTTGAAGTTGTAGTAACAGGCGTAGATGCTACCTTCAATGGTACCTACACGATTACCTCAGTGCCTAGCACAACCACCTTTACCTACGCCAAGACTGCATCTAACGTAGCATCGCAGGCCGCTACAGGTACTGTCACCAGCGATGTCTGCCACTTCGTGGACTATAACGCAGGTACCGATGACAAGGTATATGGCTACTGTGATGACGGACTAACCTGCTACTGGATTACCAACGTTACCTCTGGTGGCTCAACCAAATTGACAATGTACAAAAAGCCATTGACTGGCTACGCAGGTGACTCACCTACGACCACAACTCAGATGTTCCAAGTGACAGGTCTTACCGCATCTAACGTGGTAATGGAGTTCACAAAGGAACGTATTGTTGCCTGTATCAACAACAAAGTTTATGAAATTTCCACGACAGCAACTGCTCTACCTACTGCTGTCTATACCCATCCAGTAGATGACTTCGTATACACCAGCATCACATCAAGCGGTGCTGCTATCTATGTCACTGGCTTTTCTGGCACTCAATCTAATATCCAGAAGTTCACCTTGGCATCTAATGGAACGATGCCTACCCTGACTAGCGCTATTACTGCTGCTGAAATGCCTAGTGGCGAGCGCATCTACAAGATTGCTTACTACCTTGGCTATATGATGATTGGTACTACCAAAGGTATCAGAGCCGCTGTGGTATCCGATGATGGATCTCTAGCCTACGGACCTCTTATCTGGGAAAATAACCAGCCTGTCTATGACTTCTGCTTCCGCGATAGATATGCGTGGGCTGCAACTAGCGTAGAAGATGAGCCAGGAACTATCAGGTTAGACCTTGGCACACAGATTTCTCCATTGGTATTTCCGTATGCCTATGACACATATTCTGCAACTGGTAACTATACTCACGAGACAACTGCCTGTGCATTCATTGATGGTACAGATCGCATAGCCTTTACAACCAATGCCACAGCCACTGAAAATGGTTCTGTCTATATTGAGTCTGACACAAGGCTTGTATCCTCTGGCTATCTACAAACTGGCTTTGTCCGTTACAACACCCTTGAAGGTAAGATATTCAAACTACTTACCCCGCGCATTGATACCGCACACGGCGGATTAGATATTGCATCTATTGCTTATGACTATACAGAGTATCCAATCGGTTCATTCTCACAGGAATCAACCGTCTCTGAGATTGGTATTCCATACCCACAGGGTCCACAGGAATATCTAGGTTTCAAGTTCACACTTACCCGCGACACCAATGACGACACCCTTGGTCCGTTGTTCACTGGATACCAACTCAAGTCTTTACCAGCAGTACCACGTCAGAGACTTATCCAATACCCACTGTTCTGCTATGACAGAGAAGCAGATAAGTTTGGAGTACCTGTTGGCTTTGAAGGTTCTGCTTGGGCAAGAATGCAGCAACTTGAAGCAGTAGAAAACGCAGGCGATACCATCCGAATAGAGGACTTCCGAACAGGAGAATCCTATATTGGCCTGATAGAAGAGATGGACTTTATCAACCGCACACCACAAGACAAGAGGTTCTCAGGCTTCGGCGGAACCTTGGTCGTCACCATTCGGAGCGTATAATGACACTAGCAGACTGGGCAATGCTTGTTGCCACCATACTTGGAATAGCCTCAACCGTACTGATGGGCCTTCGTTGGCTCGTCAAGTCCTTCTTGTATGAACTCAAGCCTAATGGCGGTAGTTCAATGAAGGACAAGGTAAACGCTCTGGAAGAAAAAGTAGATTTACTTACCGAACTAGTCAAAGAAGCATTGAGGAGATGACCCGTGAAACCTGTTGCAAAACGTGCAACACCTGCTGCTATTGCCGTTCTACGGCAGGCAACTGCGCTTGCGCCCAAGCGGAAGAAAGCATCCGATGGACTCCTACCAAGCAAGGCTCACATCAAGGCAAATCCTAACTCTGACCACAACACAGGGTTGGCAGTAGACCTAACCCACGATCCGCATAATGGGATTGACTGTGGTGAGATTTACGAGAAACTCAAGGCAGACAAGCGAGTTTCATATCTAATTTTCAGTGGACGTATCTGGTCTAAAGAACGCGGTGACCGCGATTACGTAGGCCAAAATAAACACGTCAAACATCTGCATATTTCCATCAAGGAAGATTGTGCCAATGACACCAGTGCCTGGTTTCCTTGGCTCGATAAACCGAAATGGAATACGGTTGATGCTGCTCGTTTGGCTTATGCCAAGGTGCAGAAGAAGCCGAAGAAGAAAGATACCCCAAGTCCAAAGGAGAACTAATGGACAAGAAGTTCAAAGCAATAGCGGCAACCTGGTTCCGCGCTGCAGCATCCGCTGCGGTAGCACTCTATCTAGCAGGTGAGACTGATCCAAAGAAACTTGGAACAGCAGCACTGGCTGGATTCCTCGGACCAGTATTGAAGTGGCTAGATCCAAAGGCCACAGAGTTTGGTCGCGGAAGTAAGAAGTAGTTTGTAAGAGAACGCTGCGAGGAAAGGCCCTGTCACCGAAAGGTGATGGGGCCTCTTTTTGTATTTATACAGAAACTCCGTAGTCAGTATGGATGAACCCGACAACCTTGCGTATCTTACGAGTATCCTTGAACTCGGTAGTAGCTGGCATCCAGCGCTCAGACCAAGCAGGCTCTGGCACCTTGAAGAGATCAAAACCCCATTTACCAGCAGGGGTGGAGTTGATATACCAAGGCTCAAGGCTACGGTACTTAGCCTCAAGTAAAAGCCTGTCGTATTTAGATTTCTCTATCAGTAGTTCTGGGTAGTGGGTATGTCTACATTTGAGTTCAATATAGAAACCGAACTCATCTGAGATACAGTCAAAGGAGTCGAAGGTTCCTTCACTCTTGATTAGGTCAGGGAATCTACTATCTTTCAGATAATCAAAGAGTTCTTTTTCGTTCATTGTATCTCTGGGTTATCTATCGGACAGGGCGCTTTCAAAAGGTTTCCACAATTAGCACACTGAACATCAAGGGCATACCAAACTATCTCGTAGTTTTCAAACTGGACATAGGTATTGAAAACGGTACAACCACAAATGCACTGGTGAGTTGGACCTACATCACGTAGGTCAGAGGCTTGAATTGGAGGAAGTTGTTGGCTATATTTCAGCAGCCGAAGTAGACGGAACAACACTGTCCTCACTTCCACAGGCCCGTGAGGGCCATACTGTAATTCGCCTGACGGCTCATATTGTAATGAACTGGTGTGTCGCTACCGCGACGACACGCCGATGAGAGGTAACATTCTGCTATGACAACACTTATCGGAATCCAACTTGATGAACAAGTTGTCTTAGCTGCTGATAGTCAGATTACTGAAGATAATCTCAGGACTGTTAGTACTTCCACTCCGAAAATTATTCACGTTGGTAAATATCTGCTAGGCATTACAGGCGATACCAGACCTGGTGACATCCTTGCGTACAACTGGACTCCGCCTACCTACAAAGGTGCTAATCCGATTCAGTGGATGGGTAAGAAAGTCTTGCCATCTATACTCACAGCGTTCAAGGAGAATGGCTATGATCCGTACGAAGCGACAAAAGAAAAAGATGCAGGGTTCGACTACCTTGTATCGTTTGATGGCAACCTCTTCCATATTGCGACAGACCTCTCGTTCATTCAATCGGACTCCGCTATTTATGGACTTGGCAGTGGTGGGCAGTTTGCTCTTGGTTATCTTTATGACCGCGTGGGCCGTATCACTGTGGGCAATGTAGAGCAACACGCCCGACGCTCTGTTGAGATTGCCTCAATGCTTGACATCAATACCTGCCCTCCGATTCAATTAGTTACTCAGAGACGGGAGCTAACGTGAGAAAAGATTGGAAAGTGTGGACGTTGCATATCAACGCACACCATACAGATAACTGGTCCATCGGCCTTGATTACTACAAGATATATGATTATCAGCCATTACGAATGCTGGCTAGAGTTTTGCAAATCAATTTGCTATTCTTCAACATTACTCTTACGAGATGGCAGGGCAACGGATGGATATAAAAGAACTACTTGTAAAGGCTCTTCACGAGAAAGAGAACAAGCGCGGCAGGTCCACGCAGGTTCAGATTGGTCCATCAGAGCTTGGAGGCTGTCGACGTAAGGTGTGGTATCGGTTGAATAACCAACCTGAAACCAATGACAATGAGATAAAACTCGCAGCGATTATGGGGACTGCCATCCACGCTGCAATAGAGAATGCGCTTGCCAACAATCAAGATGTACTTCTGGAGAAGACTGTCGAATACGGCGGTATGAAGGCACACGTTGATTGCTTCATTCCTGGGACAGGAGATGTCGTTGACTGGAAGACTACAAAAGTCAAGAACCTTTCTTACTTTCCGTCAGAACAGCAACGCTGGCAAGTACAAGTCTATGGTTATCTGATCGACAAGTCTGGCTTGGGGAAGGTCCAGAACGTCAATCTTGTAGCCATACCTCGTGACGGTGATGAGCGGGATATTCTTGTTCACTCCGAACCATATGACGAGGCCATCGCACTAGAGGCTCTGAATTGGCTAGAAGCTATTCGGACTACACAGGAAGCTCCCGCGCCTGAAAGACACGAGAGTTACTGTGCCAGCTACTGCAAGTTCTATGATGCCTCTGGTGAGATGGGATGCGTTGGTATAAAAAAAGGACTTACCAAGTCTGAGTTACCTCAGATTGATGACTTTGAAGCTGCGATGGATGCGTTGCATTACACGCAGATAGACACCGAGATAAAGACATTAGAAGAAAAGAAACAAGCACTACGCGATAAGTTGCTTGGCAAAACTGGAGTTACTACTACTGGATATGAGATCAAGTGGTCTACTGTCCAGAGTAACACCATCGACAAGGAAGCAGTGGAGAAAGCACTGGGCTTTGTACCGATGAAACAAGGAAAGGAAAGCGCAAGGCTTTCCGTCAAAAAGACTGGAGATAAATAATGGCTGCACCAGAGTCAACGAAGTTTCAAGTAAACTTCAAAGCACCTGATGGAACACTTATCAATTTGTACGCTGCTAATAAGGAGGAACTAGAAGCTCTGCTTACAGCAGCGCAAGACTTTTCTGCCCTCATTGGAAGCGTTAGTCAATCATTTGGAGGCGCTGGAAATGCTGCGCCCGTACGTAGTGCTGCGCCAGTAGCATCTGCACCTGCACCACAGTCTGGTGGTAATGTCTGTAAACACGGACCAATGGCTTACAAAGAAGGCGTAAGCGCTAAGGGTCCTTGGAAAGGTTATATGTGTGCTGCACCTAAAGGTGCGGTAGACAAGTGTGCAACTATCTGGGTCCGATGACCCAATGCGAGAGCCTCGTGAATTCGAGGATCCTCTCTGCGCTCAATCAGGTGGCGACTTCTGGTTTCCTGAACCAGGGGTTGGGTCAGCACAAGAAACCGTATACGCTCGAAGTATATGTCACCAGTGTATCCATCAAAGTGAGTGTGCAGAATGGGGTATCCACAATGAGCGCTTCGGAATTTGGGGTGGCCTTACAGAGTGGGATAGAAGACAACTAAGAAGACGGAAGAATATAGTTTTACGACGGGAGGAAAGTGCTTAGGTTAGACCGCGCTTGGAAGACTGCCCATACATTGGCGCAGCCACTTCCGACTGTGTGGAAAGACTTAGACAAAAAGGGCATAAAGTTTCGGCGCGGTCAAGTGTGTATGGTTGCCGCTGCACCTAACGCTGGAAAGTCTATGTTCGCTCTTGTGTATGCTATCAAGGCCAAAGTGCCTACTCTGTTCTTCTCGGCTGATACTGATGCCGCTACTGTGATGCTACGTGCTTCGGCACATCTAGCAGGCCACACCCAAGAAACTGTAGAGAATCAAATTAGCATCAATACTGGTGCTTACGATGAGAACCTACAGGACATATCACATATACAGTGGGTCTTTGATTCATCACCGAACCTTGATGATATTGAGGCGGAAGTAAAGGCCTACATTGAACTCTATGGGATCAGTCCACAACTAATCATCATAGATAACTTGATGAACGTCGTCGCTGAATCTGATAATGAGTGGGCAGGCTTACGTCAAATAATGATGGAGCTACACGATATGGCACGCAAGACAGAAGCCTGTGTGCTTGTTCTGCACCACGTATCAGAACAGAGTGAGTATGGTAAGGATATGACTGAACCACCAGCACGTCGTGCTATTCACGGCAAGGTGAGTCAGCTACCTGCGATGATACTTACTCTTGGCTACAACCCATTTGAGCATACGCTTCGGGTTGCAGCAGTCAAGAATCGTTTTGGAGAACACCAAGCTGACGGCAAGGATTACGTAGGACTCTTCGTAAACTTTGCTACCTGTCATATCAATGACAGCGATGCTTACGGCAGGATGGTCTACAACTCAAATCTATCGAGGGTTTTATGAGTTCATATAACAAGGCTAAGGGTTCTAAGTTTGAGACGGATGTAATGAAATACTTACGCAAACTGGGACACTTTGCTGAACGCCTAGCCAAGGCGGGATCTAATGATGAAGGTGACATTGTTACTATAATCGCAGGTCAGACCTATATTCTGGAGTGTAAGAACCATAAGTCAATCAATCTTCCGCAGTTCTGGGCAGAAGCCCAGACTGAGGCAGCCAACTATGCGAAGGCTCGTGGACTACCCGTCACCCCACCAGCCTTCGTCATAGTCAAACGCAGGAATGCCAGCATCGCAGATGCGTGGGTAATACAACCACTATCAGAGTGGGTAAATAACATAGCCGAAGAGTTAGGAGTAGATGATGCCAGTTCCAGAAGGACAGATAACGACGAGCAAGATTTGGACTGATGAAGATGTTCAGTTACCAGAAGAACCGACTGAAGTAGAAGAGAAGGAAGAAGAGCGAGAGCCAGATGATCTGCAGTAAATGTGCGTGGGCAGGACACCACAACACTATCGGTAAGACTGATATGGCTAAGGAGTTTCACCAGAACTGCGAAGGAGATTGCGGATGCCAGCACAAGACTGGTCCAGGGTGGTTCGTACGAAGAGGTCAAAAGCCAGCTCCGATGCAAACACAGTCTCCATAGCTGAAGTAGTCAGGCACTTTGGAGGAGAAGTAAAAGAGGGGCGCAACGTCTCAGTGCGTTGCTGTATGCACGATGACTCTCGCAAGAGTGCAGTCATCGATACATATAACAATTTGTATTACTGTCACACCTGTGGCAAGGGTGGCAATGCGGTCAATGTCATTATGGAATTAGAGAATGTGGGGTTCAAAGATGCTCTCGCAAGAGCAGGTGAAATCGTTACAGGAGGCGGCTCATCGTTACGCGGAAGCAATAAGCGACAGGGCGCTAGGCTACCTCGCAGGACGTGGAATATCTGAAGAGGTTGCTGCTCGCTATCGCCTTGGAACTATCACAGATCCGATAGAGGGACACCAAGGATACGAAGGATGGATTTCTATTCCGTACTTCACAGCGTTAGACCTGTGTGTAGGTTTCAAGTTTCGCAGGCTTGATGATGGCAAGCCTAAGTATGGTTCACCAGTGGGGCAGAAGACTCACTTGTTCAATGTTGTAGCTACAATGTCTGCGACCAAGAGCATCGTCATCTGTGAAGGTGAGTTTGATGCCATTATTATGAATGAAGTTGTAGGTGTACCAGCAGTAGGAGTGCCAGGAGTAGCGGCGTGGAAACCTTTCTATCCGAAGTTATTTGGTGGCTTTGATGTTGTGTATATTCTTGGAGACAATGATGTGAAAGAAGATGGCACTAACCCTGGAGCAGAGTTCTCTAGGCGTGTCGCAGGTGAGGTTCTCAACTCACAAATAGTACAATTACCACCAGGTATGGACATCACGGACTTTTATCTGGTGAATGGTAAAGAAGCTACAGCCAACCTAGTAGGAGGAGCGCGATGAATGAGCAAGAAAAAGGATCTCCAAGAGGCAGCCAGATTATTGATGGATATGGGGATGATAATAATAGCGATAGATTACAAGGCTGGGACTATTACTTGTCAGCCGATGCCAGTAAGAAAGTAAGTGGACAGTTTGTCGAAGATGTCTGGAGAATCTATGACACCGCTGGATCGCTCTTGCTTAGAAAGCATCACGATTACGGTCCGAAGAACATCGCTCACAGTCCAGGTGGCGCACTCAATGGACTCCGAGTGCGGATGTGGGACAAAATTGCTCGAATCAATAATCTCCTTGATAGCAACACCAACCCATCCAACGAATCCTTGAGGGATTCTTTTGTAGATTTGATGAACTATTCTGCCATTGCAATTATGGTGCTGGATAAGAAGTGGCCTGAACTTCCGAATGACTGAGACTCACCCTGCCGCTGGCGATATAGTCTTCAGCGTAGCTCGCTCTATCTTTAGCAGATACCGCAACTTTGTTGAGCGAGAAGATGTAGTTCAAGAGTGCTGGTCGTGGTATTACTCCAGAGCAGAACACTTCAACCAACTCTTATCGGAAGAGAGTACAGTCCAGCGCGTCATCAACGAGAAGCGTATGGCGTGGCAGATGAAGCGTCACGCAGAACGCTACGCTCGCAGGGAGAAGGCTACTCGTAGCGGATATAAACTTACCGATGAAGCCTTCTACGATACTGTCATCATCGCCCAGCTTCTCCCCCACGTCATCGCCTCCGTTGTAGATAACACAGTATTAGAACAGGCTCAGAACCTCATCAACGATGGGCAACCAAAGAAGCAGTCTGCTCCTGCTGAAGGTGGCAACCTACTTGCCACGCTCATTGATATCAAGAAGGCATACCTCAAACTAGATGTGGTTGATAAAGACATTCTCATCAAGAGATACCACGAGAACCTTACTCTTCAAGAGTTAGCTACTTACTTGGAGTGTGCTACCTCTACTGCTGATCGTAGATGTCAGAACTCTCTACGCAGATTACAGAATAATCTTGGTGGCGAAAGTCCTTATCAGTGATCTATGAATACAAGTGTCCGAACTGCTCGGTTACCTCTTTCACTGAGCGTTCAATCCACGCCGAAGCTAGCACTCCCTCCTGTGCTGACTGCGGTGAACTAATGAATAGAGTCTGGTCCTCACCCCCGATTGCCTTCAGGGGATCAGGCTTCTATTCAACCGACAAATAAGAAAGCCCCGCCGAAGCGGGGCTACTTACGCTGAGCGAAAGGATAAGTAACTCTCAGTAGTTATAGTGTAGCAACAATGCCTTCAATAATCCAATCAACTACTGGCACAGCAACGGCATTACCCATCTGCTTGTAACGGGTAGAGTCTGACTGTCCCTCAGTCCAGCCATCAGGAAATCCTTGTAGTCTTTCACATTCCACAGGCGTAAGCCTGCGTACTGATGACTCTGTAAATAACGTTTGGTCATTGTTGGTTGCGATAGTCAAGCTCTTATCCTCCGATAGTAGAGGACCTTTACCTCCACCTGGTTTGCCTTCACGCATACGCACAAGGGTAGCAACCATAGATACATTGTTACCACCTGTTCCCATACGCGATGTCAAAGTATTCATAGTATCTCCTTGTACTCTTGCTCCGTCGTGGTAGTGAGGGTGAAAGACGATAACAGTAGTTCTCACATCTCCATTATCAAAAGCGTTTAGCGTAGGCATAACGCCTCCTTCCACCCAAGTCTCATAGTCATCAACGCTCTGCGCTCTCCTACTTTTAGTGAACCACAACATTATCTTCAGGTCTTTTGTATGTGGTAGCAGTAAGAGTGGTTACTCCTTCGCTGTACTTTGCGAAGCCTGTCTGACCAAAGCTTCGTGGAGTGCTGGCGGTAGAGTCTTGCCCCGTCTGTTGGCTCTGCGAAGTATCCCTTCGCACGCTGCCACGCTCAAATAATACTTTGGCAGGATCTGATTGGTTTCCAGTACGTCTACCAACGATGAAGACACGCCGCCTTCTTTGGGGTACTCCGAAGTACTGAGCATCAAGCACACGCCAGGCAACAGAGTACCCGATGTCGGCCATCGTCCCGATGACGACTCCAAAATCGTGTCCTTTGTTACTGGATAGCAGACCAGGGACGTTTTCGAGGACGAAGTATTCTGTTTGCGTTTCTTCCACAAGTCGGGCAATCTCCCAGAAAAGCCCGCTTCTCTCGCCAGCCAAACCAGCACGCTTGCCAGCGACGCTGAGATCTTGGCAGGGAAATCCTCCTGTAATAATTCCTGAGCTTGGTTCAAATCCTGCGTCAAGTAAATCACTTCCTTTCACTTTGGTTACATCATCAAATATCTTGGACTCAGGAAAGTGGCGAGCAAGGATATTCTGACAGTTCTTGTCTATCTCCACGCTTGCCACCACCTTCACGCCGTTGTTCTTCATAGCAATCTCAAAGCCACCGACACCAGCAAAGAGTGATACTCCAGTAATCACTTGGCCTCCTTAGTAGTGCTTGTGGGTAAGAGCAAAGCGGTAAGCTTTACAAGGCTCTCCATAACGTTTATCAATGTAACGTAAGCCTCGCAGTATTTGGAGTTCAGGCTTTCGACTTCTCTCTCCAAGCAGTTGAGCAATTCCGAAAGCTGAACTTGCTGGGTTCTGTGCGTAGTGGTCAAACCTGCTCTCACGGGTCCATAGTTTGAGTAGGCACGTCCATTCTCGTCCTCTCCAACCAAACGCAACCCAGGCATATTCTTTGGCGAGTCTTTTATTCTCACGCTTCTCCTCCATTGTCGCCTTCGTCCTGCTTATTTGTGTAGGTTTCTTCGGGTCTAAGTGTGTCACTTGATCTATGTGTAGGTAGGTAAATATCAGCGTCAGCGATAGTACTGCCACTGATGTCCAGCCACGTCTTTCCATTAGCCTCATCAGATAACCTCTCCTGCTCAAGTAGTTCCTTGTATTGGTCGGGGTACTGCTGGGCTAGGCGAACTAGCGCTCGCCCTCTTGCCCGTTGGTAGTTGCGTAACCGCACAGCTCGCTTCTCAGCGTTCCTTATACGCCTTTCTAAAACTTTATCTTGTTCCTTCATCTTGCGTTTAGTTTCTAGGTTCATTGATCTTATCCTCCCACACTATTAGCAGGTAGGCAAGGATAGTAGCTAGGATTACGCCTAAGAATATCATCGCGCCTTCTCCCTCTCGCTCACAATGGTCACGAGTATCAGGTGGGTTACTGGGATTTTATCCGTAACCAAACGTGGTTCTTCAGGGTCCTCCTCGTCCCATACAGAGACGAATACAGAGCTATCAAGAGAGCGTCTGAACCATTTGACTGCCTCGCTTGCGCTCGCCCCACCCCACGCAATATCGCCCTTGCTATCCATTACCTCATAGAAATTAGTTAGTTTCATTTTCTTTCTCCTCCTTGTAGTTGATTAGGTTTAGTTCGTTCAGGGCATTGACCATACGGATCAGGTTCTCGCCCGCCCTCTTGCTATCTCCCTCGACCATTTGCTTGACCGCCAGGTCACGGCATAGGTCAGCTTTGGCTTGATAGTATTCCTTGTTCATTTGATTTCCACCCATTCATTTAGATTGTCCATAAACTTCACCTTGTCATCGTCCTCAAGATCAGGGAAGGTAGGGAACTCAAAGTCGTTCATCGTCCGTTCAATGTCGTCCGTCTCGATTTCATAGGTAAATCTCATCGTTAGTTCATACTTAGCCATTTGCCTTGTCCTCCTCTAGTTGTTTGATGATGTCATTGATTTCCATTTCAGGCGCATAAGGTCTAGCCTCCGCCTTGCTATCTTCCACACCGCAGGGTGTTTCGGCGTGCTTCGTCATAGCCCACCCCGAAAAGCTCCAGCCGCAGACTCCACACTTAGCCATTGACACTACCTCCTCTCTCATAAATAACCAGGTAGCAGGGATGACAAAGCTTTATGTCATCATCTATCCGCCCCTCTCTCCACATTTCTACGCCACACTTGTGGCAGGTGTCCTCTTTCATTTCGCTACCTCCATATTGGCTACATCTTGCCCACATTCCAGGCAAATCAGGGTGTCACACCCTTCACAGGTGACCTCGCAACCTAACTCTTCGAGGTAGTAATCAAGCGGTTCTATACGGGTTTCACCCTCGCACCATTCACATCTAGGCATTAGAAACCGCCGCCTCTCCACCCTCCAGCTTTGAGGTCTGCCTCTGAGAGATCATCTAAGGTGTAGCAAATAAAACTATCGCACTCAGAAGCGACATTATCAGGGAGATTTTGTAGCCCTTCTATTTCGTAGCCGTCACCATACGCCCACGATAACTTGATGCGGTAGCTCTCTCCTTCGTATTCCAATTCAATGTCACGCACCCACGCGGTTTCTATATGATCCACCTCACGGATAGTAATTTTCTCTCGTAACTCTTGCTCGTTCATTTACTTGCCCTCCTCTTTTAGTTTTGCCACGATTAGCGGAACTATCTCGTCATTCCAATACATCTTGGCTTCGTCGCTAATTTCTGCTTGATACCAAAGGCTAGTCATAGCCTCGTCTAATTCTTGTAATGCGCTCACTTGATTACCTCCTCTTGGCAATAGTCGCACCAATTTTCGTTGTTGATTACTTCCATTTCGTTTCTGCCTGTATCTCCGCATTGTGAGCAGGTATAAGTCATCACACTCATCGCTTCCCCTCTCTGATTACCTTTGTCACTTGCTCATCACAAGCGAGGCACAAGCCTTCGCCGTCGTCGTAGATATACGCCGTCGGGTTATCACATAGGGCGCACGTTGTACTCATCTTGTCCATTACTCGCCCACCTCCCACTTACTTAGAAGCCACAACACGCCACCAATAATCAGGGCGTAGGTTATGACCTGGCCCAACCCATTTATCCAGCTCAGAGATATATCGAACATTACTCGCCCGCCTCTCGGTCTAGTTCGCACCCGTGACAGGAACAAGGGGCGAAACCTGCGAGAACGTTATCCCACTCTTTCCGCGCCTTGCGTAGGGTGTCGAAACTTTCGCCCTCTCTGTGAATAGTTCCGTAAGGGCAGAGCACAACAACCTCGTAATAACGGCTCGCGCCCTCGTATCCGTGACGGCTTGAAACAATAACCGAAAGACTATCTATCTCCCCGCCTCTGTTGATCGCCTTGAAATCCGCGATACGAGATGAAAAGAATTTCATCGTATCCTTGCGAAAGAAAAAAGTTCCCTGTTCCTTGCTTGGGATTTGTTGCTCGTGCCATATCTGAGCGGGATATGTCGGATAATTGCGACACCCATTACAGGAACAAGCGAACCGCGTTTCTGTGTTTCTTTTTCTCACTTTCTTATCCTTTCGATTTGTTGTGTTGTGAAGGTCTAAGACCTCCCCTCCCCACTAGACTAGGCTAGTCTAGCAGGAAAGGCAAGCATCAGGCGTTTATGGCTTTCAGGTATTCTCTAAACAGTTTCCGCGCCTCTTTTATGGTGTAACCGTAATACACCTTCGTTTCAAGATAGCCCTGATCGCACATACCTGAGCAGATAATCGATCCGTTCTGAGGGTTGCGGATCGCGTTGAAAATAACCTCTTTCATTTACTTGCCCTCCTTCAGTAGGAAATTTCTCACTCTTTCTTCAAATAGCAGACTCTCAAACTCGTCTGCCTTGCTTGGTGCTTCCTGCCCTCTGCTTTGTTCTAGTATGTGGGCGATTAGTTCTTTTCTATCTTTCTCGTTCATTATGCGCCCACCTTTTCTTGATAGGCGATAACGAAAGACTTTTCTAGTTCCGCAATAGCGTCAAAAGTGCGATCGGCAAGAACATCACCATTGAGTAATTCTTGGTGGGTTTTTTCTGCTAACAGAGTGAGAGCAGACTTGATAATGAATAACTCTTGAGCGGTGAGTTTTTCAATTTGAGTGTTCATTTTTTATCCTTTCAACAATGGGCAGGGTTGCCCACGAGGTCATCTAATCATAAAAAGAACAGTTAGGTGAGGCTAGTCTATCTGTATTTCGGTCATAATCGGTCAAACCTTTTTATGGGGTAACTCTCTACTAGAGGTTGAGGGTTGAGATGTAGTTGAAAGTTCAACAACCCGCGAGAGCCTGGCACAAGCTCACGGCGCGGATCATCTTTCGATTATGGCGCGGTTTATTGCTAGCAGACTGCGCGGTTTATTAGAAGCGGTCAGAGAATTGTTAGGTGAGGCGCAGTGCGCCGAAGGGGTAGCCAGCCCTCAACTTTTTTTCAAAAAGTTATCCACAGGTTTATCCACAGGGTAGGGGGGTAGGGCTTTGCCCTACGCCACAAGATAAGACGCGGGGGTGCTAAAAAACGCGTCGGCGTATACTGTACTCCCCCACAAAATATCTCCACTAAAGTGGATCCATTTTCCGTATTGTCCGTATTATATGCCTATATCTGTGACGTTAGTCACATCTATAAAGATTTTTGGAAGAAAAGCGGGAAACCGCTTTTTTTTCCTGCCTAATACAGTATATGGGAGCAAATGCGGAACAGCCCTAGCATTTGCGACGCTACGCTCACGCTACGCCCATTAGGGAGGTAGCGGTGAGCGCTCCTAGCGGAGCGAGGCCGAATCGTATGATGAGGCTCAAGCGGAGCCTCTTTTAGTTGGGTGTATTCTATCTATACGCCCGTTAGGACATAATGCCAGAGAATACCTCCGATATAGCCAAGAGAGTTATCTTATCTGCTATCGCAGAAGGTATGACGGTAGAGCAGGCTGTCGCCTCTGCTGGTAAGAGCTATAAGTCCTACGAGTATTACCGCCGTACAGATCCTGCTTTCAAAGATAAAGTTGATAGAACCCGCCTGGGGTTACGCGGCGCTTCCTTTATTGAAAAGACCTTAGATGAACTGACATTCTCACAGTTCCGTGAACGCTTCCTGCGTTCCAAGACTTTTCCACATCAGCAGAACCTGATAGATGTTATTGAAGGTCGTGACCCTAGCTGGCTCCATCCGTCAATGAAGTACGAAAAGGGTCTGGCAGATAACCGCATCCTTATCAACATTCCACCCAACCACGCCAAATCGATTACGGTCACCGTCGACTACGTGACGTGGAAGATTGTCAATAACCCGAACTTTAGAGTTCTCATAGTTTCCCAAACCCAGCGTCTAGCAGCAGACTTCCTTTATGCTATCAAGCAGCGACTGACGCATCCAATGTACGAAGAACTACAGCAGGCATATGCCGCTGGGGTTGGGTTCAAATCTAAGACTGCCTCTTGGCAGCAGACCCGCGTCACCTTCGGTGATGAACTCAGAGAGTCATCTGAGAAGGACCCGAATATCGAAGCAGTCGGTATTGGCGGTCAGATTTACGGTAAGCGTGCCGATATGATTCTTATAGACGACGCAGTAACGCTCTCTAACGCAAATGACTTTGAACGACAAATCAAGTGGCTTACCCAAGATGTACGCTCCCGTCTCAACCCGACAGGCAAGCTCATCGTTATCGGTACCCGTGTATCTGCTGTAGATTTATACAAAGAGCTACGCTCTGCCGATAGATACCCTGGTGGCTTGGTTCCTTGGACCTATCTGGCGATGCCAGCCCTATTAGAATCTAATGAGAACCCTGATAACTGGGTTACCTTGTGGCCTTATTCAGATCAACCCTTTGATGGTCAACCTGAAGAGCAGAAGACAGAAGAAGGTTTGTGGCCTAGATGGAATGGACGCAACCTTTTCAACGAGCGTCAGGCTATGGATGCCTCTACGTGGGCTTTGATTTATCAACAGCAAGATATATCTGATGATGCAATCTTTGATCCAGTCTGTGTGAAAGGCTCCATCAATGGAATGCGAAAAGCAGGTCGATTGGTGCCTGGCAATCCAGGTCATCCCAAAGACCTCAACGGTTTCAGTTTTGTTTGTGGACTTGACCCAGCAATGGTCGGAGACACAGCGGCGGTATGTTATGCAGTTGATCGCCACTCTCATAAGCGCTACATTGTTGACGCTATCAAGATTACGCGTCCTACGCCTGCACAAATCCGACAACTCATTACCGATTGGACTAACGTATATGCACCATCGGAATGGGTCGTGGAGCGCAATGCCTTTCAATCTTTTCTCACGCAAGATGAAGGAATTAGGCAGTTCCTCGCTTCCAAAGGAACTATCCTAAGAGAGCACCACACTGGTAATAACAAGTGGGATGCAGGCTTTGGTGTGGCTTCTATGTCCACCCTCTTTGGAACTAAGCAACCTGATGGAAAGCATCACAGAGATAATCTGATTCATCTTCCATCTGACCAGACAGAAAATATCAAGTCTTTGATAGAACAACTTATTACCTGGTCACCTACGACCAAAGGTAAGACCGATATGGTGATGGCTTTGTGGTTCTGTGAAATCAAAGTACGTGAATGGCTCAACCAAGGTATTCACACAACGCACCATATGAAGAATCCATTTTTGTCCCGCTACGAGCGTGGCAAGAGAACAGTTATCAACATTGATAATTTACTAGCCGAACAGGAAAGGCAGTTCATCTAATGGCAGCAAAAAAGAAAATGAATGCGCTAGACGCAGCAATTATGAAGGGCAAGACTCTGCCATCTAAGAACAAGAAGTATCCTGGCGACAGCGATGTTGGAATCCCAGGCTTCAAGAAGAAGCCAGTAATTAAGGTCAAGAAGAAGTAAGGACAACTATGGCAGCCAAGAAACCAGTAGAAAAAACTACTGCAGCCTTGAAAAAGTCAGGTATTGAAAAACTTGCCAAAATTGGCAAGACTACATCAGAGGCTCATATATCTTATGCGGTAAGGCACGGTAAAATAACTAAACAAGAAGCCGCTGCTATTGATCCTAAAAATTTCAAAATTCTTTTAGATGATTCTAAATCAAAAGTAATTGGAACTATAAATATGAAAACTGGAAAAGTTACAAAAGTTCGTGGTGGCGGAATGCTTGGTGGTTTCCCAGGCAAGACAATTCGATAGAGGACAATAAATGTTATCAACCAAGGATGTGATTTCTAAGGTAGCGCGTCTACAGACCCGCTATGCTGCTAGAGATCAACGTATGCGTGACGTACTATCGGTACGTCAAGGAGACATTAGCAAGGTCTATCCTGCGATGTTCTCTGAGGAATACCCCAAGCCTCTGGTTGCTAACTTTGTAGATGTGGCAGCACGTGATCTTGCTGAGGTTATGGCACCTCTTCCTTCGTTCAACTGCGCTGCTACCAATATGGTTTCAGACTCAGCACGCAAGGCTGCAGATACTAGAACCCGTATTGCCAACTATTACGTCGCAGGTTCTGAACTACAGATTCAAATGTACAACGGTGCTGACTGGTTCAACACCTACGGAATGCTTCCAGCAATGGTAGAGATGGATTATGAAAATAACAATCCTCGTATCCGCTTGCTCAATCCATTCGGAGTCTATCCAGAAATTGATAGATTCGGTCGTTGCATATCACTAACACAGATTACAATTACCGATGCTGAGACTTTATCAGCGCAATACCCAGAGTTTGCTTCACAGATTATGCCACGTATGCCATTGGCATCTGGCGCACAAGCGGTCACAATGGTTCGTTACCACGACAAAGACCAAGATCTCATCTTCATCCCAGAACGCAATAACCTTGTTCTATCCAACATTCCTAATCCAGTTGGTAAATGCTTGGCTCGTGTTGCTGTTCGTTCATCTCTTGATGGCGAAGCACGCGGTCAGTTCGATGATATTCTAGCGGTACAACTAGCACGTGCTCGCTTTGCTGTCCTTCAGATTCAAGCAGCAGAGAAATCCATTCAAGCACCGATTGCTATTCCGCAGGATGTCCAAGAACTCGCACTTGGCCCTGACTCCATTATGCGCTCTGCTAATCCGCAGGCTATCCGTCGTGTACCGCTAGAACTACCTCCTGGAGTCTTTACAGAATCTGGCGTTCTAGAGCGTGAACTTCGTCTTGGCGCTCGTTACCCAGAAGTACGTAGCGGTAACGTTGATGCTTCTATCATCACAGGTCGTGGAGTTCAAGCACTTCAAGCAGGCTTTGATACTCAAGTTCGTGCAGCACAAGCACAATTTGCACGCCTGTTTACTGAACTTGTCTCCATCTGCTTTGAAGTAGACGAGAAGATTTTTGGATCTATGACCAAGGAAATCAAGGGCGTAGACGACGGAACACCGTTCAATATGAAGTACATCCCAAGCAAGGCTATTGCTGGTGAGTATGGAGTAGATGTTCGTTACGGCATTATGTCTGGAATGAATCCAAACAATGCCATCATTGCTTTGCTACAGATGCGTAGCGATAAACTTGTAAGCCGCGACTATGTACGCCGCGAGATACCGATGGAACTCAATGTCACTCAAGAAGAACAGCGTGTGGATATTGAAGAGATGCGCGATTCTCTTCGCGTTGCTGTTGCTCAGTACGCCCAGGCTATTCCTGCGCTTGCAGCACAAGGTCAAGATCCTTCTCAAATCGTTTCCCGAATCGCCGAAGTAATCAAAGGTCGTCAAAAAGGTTTAGCGCTAGAAAGTATCGTGGAGAAGGTGTTCACACCAGAACCACAACCAGAAATGCCAATGGGCGAACAAGTTCCAGCAGCAGGTATGGCCCCCGTTCCTGCCTCGCAGCCAACTCCAGAACAAATGGGTGCGGCCCCTGCTGCTGGCGCTCGTCCAGATATAGCAACTCTACTCGCATCTATTGCAGGGTAAGGGAGGTGTAATATGAAAAAAGGTGGTCGCGCAAAGGCTTCTATGAAGCAGCCTACAAAAGGTCCGTTGGATACCAAGAAACCAAAGATGGCAGATGTCAAGTTTGGTTATGCTCCAGCAGCCCGCAAAGGTAAGAAGGCTTAGTGTTATTTGAAAGGACAGAGCGTGGACGAAGATAAAGACTATGTACCACGTTCTGTCACTTTCGCAGATTTCTTAGTAGTTATATCAGGATTCGCAGTAAACATAGTTAGAGCCATAGAGATGCTCACTTCAGAATTATTAGATTTAGCAGTGTATAACGCAAATAGAAAAACAAAAGTTTCCAGAGTGTGGGAACAATTCACATCAGATTTAGAGAAGATGGAGGACAACAATGGCTAGAGGACCACTCGCAGGCCCAGCAGGTCCAGGCAAGTTCTCCACAAGAACAGATGGATTAGAGTTTCAATCAGATTCTTATAGTGCAGGTGTAGAAAATAAAGCTATTCGTGAAGGTGCAAAATTAGCAAAGACACCAGACGTAAACCCAATATCTCTATCAGAGCAGGGTATGGCACCAAGTCAACAAGAGATTGTTCCTTTGTTTGCCCCAACACAACGTCCAGAAGATTCTTTAGAAGGATCTATTGCTCGACCAAGAGTAGAATTTGCAGTTCAGCAAACTAAGACTTCAGACGCTTTGGCACAGTTGCTTCCTTTTGATAACACAGGTGAAATCACAATCCTGTATCAGGAAGCTCTAGCGAGAGGTGATTGATGGCTGACCTCAATGCAGTAGCCTCTGCTGCTGGGTTATCCGATAAACAAAAGAAGCAGATTGAGCGCCTCAATAAGGCGCTAGAAACACATAAGACGCTTCTCAACCTACCAGCAACTGTAGCTAACGATGCTTACAATAAAAAACTTACACCAAAAGAGCAACAAGATCTCAAGGATAAGTTTGGTCAAGAGTCTCCAGAAGAAAAGCCTAATCGCGGTTGGCTGGGAACAGCCTGGCATTACACTGGTGGTAAGGTATTTGAAGCAGCTCAAGCGCTATCAGACTTATCAACCCGTGTTGCACGTACAGGAATCATCGCTATAGAAGAAGGTCGTAACCTATCTGATGCGTGGGATCGTGCAGAAAAAGACGGTCAAAAGGTTTTCAATGAAGAACGTCTTTCAGATGCTGAATCAAAGTACGGTAAGAATCTTGTAGATATTGCTAAAAAGATTCGTAGCGCTAAGAATAGCCAAGAAGTCGCACAACTTATGGCTACTGCTACTCCAGAAGAAAAGTACTGGTTACAAATATCTGACCGCAGTCTCAAGAATATGCCAGGAGTTGAAGAGAAAAAACTCCAAGCAGATAGAGACTTGTTAGATGACGCAATCTCAGCAGTCAATGCTGCCCAGTATTCACCAGGTCGTGCCGTTGCTAACATCCTTGATGCTTTTGTACCTGGCGATTTCTATAAAAATGGATTTTTCTATAAGATTACATCTGGCGCAGTGGATGCTGCCTACCGTATCTTTGCAGATCCTACACTTATCGTAGGTAAAGCCAAGCGTTTGTATGATGTAAACAAGTATGCTTATGAGGCAATCGTAGTATCTGCCCGTAAAGGTGGAGAAACTGCAGCAAGATATTTTGCCAAGCCAGAAACTACTGCTTTTTGGGATACATACGGATCTAAACTGAAAGATTTACGTGATGCCACCAAGCGCGGAGACAAAGTTGCCGCTGCTAAAGCACGCATTGAAGCAGGTCGTTTAGCACCTGAGTTTGGTCCAGCGGTTATCAACCTATTCAACAAAGCTGAAATTGAAGACATCAACTCTGCTAAGGCTTTCTTTTACAATAGCGATGACGCATTTACAATGATGAGCGCAGGAACTGCGCGTCGTCGTATACTGATGCCACGTTTAGATACTGCTCGTAAAGCAAGAGTTGCAGTCCTTACTGGCGCTAACAAAGTATTCAATTTGGATGATATAGGTCCTAAGTTGGTTGATGATTTCTTTGGACAACCTGAAACTCAAGATGGAATCTACAAAGCCATTACCGAGACTCCAGAAAAGATGATTGAAGCAGCCAAAGGTCTACAGGTAAAAGGTTTAGATTGTCTACGCTTTTCTAGTAATGACATTGCTCGCCGTATTGATAATGCCAAGCGTAAGTTTACACGTATTCCATTATTCAAAGACGATAAATTTGACGTAACTGCAGCAGATGCACCAGATAAAATCTATCAACTAGCAGCGATTATTGTTCCTACCCGTCAAGCACGTCTTATTTCTGAGACTTTTGCAGGTCTTGAGGAGACTGGAAAGCGCAAGGAGTTCTATTACGGACTCTATGCAACCATTGCTGACATTCGTGGTATGAATATGACGGTAGAAGGTCAGAAAGTTGTACGTCGTCTGACTGGTAAAGGTCAAGTAAAGTACAGTATCGCTGGAACTGATGACTATATTGACTTTGGTTTGCTGCCTAGCGAAATGAATGACTTCGTTTCAGCACCAAGTCTAGTTGATATTGACCGTATGTCTGCTAGAACAAGTCTTATCCAACGTATTGTTGGTGTTTCTAATAGCAAGTATATGGAAAGCGCCACCAATGCTTGGTCATTCTTGACTCTTGCTGGTTATCGTTACGCATTACGTAACTCTATTGAAGACTTGATGGTCAACATTGCTATCGGTGGCAGTCCTTGGGGTATCGCCAAGAATCGTTACCTAGCAACTCGACTCAATACCGCTATTCGTTTGACTCCAGGACTTACTGCTGGCGAGAAGTTTGCAGCAGAACCTTTAGGTCTTATTATGCGATTCGTCAATAAGGGCGAGTCCGAAGAATACGCCACACGTATCAAGGATATTGATAACATCCTATCTGCAAAGAAAGCAAAGATTGCAGAATATGACAACATTGTAAAGACCAGTAAAGATGCTAAGAAAGTCAAGGCAGCCGAGGCTGGTATGCGTCGTTTGCGTGGTGAAATTGCTGGCGGAGTAGAGCAAGAAGTACGCAAGATTATGGCTGAATCCCTAACAAAGGGTCGCGTACAACGCTTTGCTAAAGCTACTGGTTTATCTAAACTTGACAGCGAAGGATTAGAACTCCTTACGGAGCAGGTCCTATATGGTGATATTGATAATCTATTATCTATTATTTCTGAAGGCGGATTCAACTTTGCTGCAGGTTCAAACTATGTTGATTCAGCATTTGACCTAGCTAAGACTCTTGGAGTAAAGCAAGCAGAACTACGTTTAGACCTTGGTGGACTAAAGACCCAGTATGCTCAAGCAGCAGGTGCTCGTGGCTTTACTGAAATTGGCCTAACGCCAAATAACGAAGCATCAATGATTGCTTGGGCTTTGCGTATATCTTTCTATGGTAATGATGAGCTGGGTTCTATTGCCCTTGCTAATGCCGATGATCCAATCAAAGCAGTCAATGCTATGAAGGCTTGGTTATCTGACCCTAAGAACAAGAAGGTCCTTGACGACGCTCGTTTATCATCGGGCAAGAATCTAACACTAGATGAATATGCACAGATTGTTTTGAATCGTGCTAGAGCAATCGTTACAGGTCGTAACACTAAAATCAACACTGACCTGCTTGACAAAATTCGCACCTTTGACCCAGAACTTGACCGTTACGTTATATCTGGAAAGTTGACTCTTGATGACCTACCAGATGTAGATAACTTAGACGCTATTCCAACTGCTGTTGTTGGTCCAGAATTGGTGCCAGTTGCAGATGTAAATAACTACACATCACCTTTGATGCAAAAGGGATGGGTATGGCTTGGTCTATCTACAGCCCGTCTATCACGTCAACCTATGGCGTTGTACGAAGTAACTAAGATTCGTAAGCAGATGAAAGCATCTGGATTTGAGCAGGCTTTCTACGACAATTTTACTAAAGGTATTGATGATGCTGAGGCTAAAGCAGCGGCACTTATCAATGCTAAAAAAGAATATGCCAAGTTGGTAGAAGATCGTGCGGTATCCCAGATACTTCCATACGTAGATAACCCACTTATCCGTAGCCAAGTATCATTTTCTGCACGTAACTTTGCTCGATTCTATCGTGCTCAAGAAGATTTCTACCGCCGTCTTGCCCGTATCGTTCGCTATAATCCAGAGGCTATCCAAAAACTAGCACTTACATTTGATGGTGTGGCGCACTCTGGCTGGATTCAAGAAGATGATCGTGGAGAAAAGTACTTCGTATATCCACACTTTGCTCCAGGGTATCGTGCAATACAAGGCGTATTGACTGCTTTAGGTATCAAGCAAGATTTCAAAGTACCATTCCCAGTTCAATTTGGCGCATCTGTCAAGATGCTATCGCCATCGTTGAACACAGAGTCGTGGCTACCTACATTCTCAGGTCCTGCAGCAGCAATTCCAATGACTGCATTACAGAATCTAACAAATGTATTTGAACCAGGTATGGGCGATACAATCGCTAAGTACACTCTTGGTCAATACTCAGTAGACCAAGGACTTGTCTCGCGTCTAATGCCAGCACACGTCAATCGCGCTTTGAGCGCTATGAGCCAAGATGAACGTAATGGTCAGTATGCATCTGCATACCGTAAGGCTGTTACTTATCTTGAGGCAGCAGGCCACGGTATTCCAAAGCGCTATGACGCAGAAGGTAACCTTATTCCACCTTCGGCTGGTGAACTAGAGGAATATAGACAAAGAGTTCGTAGCACCACTTTGGCGGTACTAGCAACTCGCTTCATATTCGGTTTCTTTGCTCCAGCATCACCATCAATCCAGTTGAAGTCAGATATGCAAGAGTGGATTAGAGACGCTGGTCAAGCAAACTTCAAGTCATCTTTCAATGCTCTACGTCAACAATATGATGGTGATTATGACGCAGCAATGAAGCGTTGGGTAGAACTATATCCGAATGCTGTTCCTTATACCGTCACAGAATCAGAGCGTAAGACTGTAGCATTCTTTGGGTATGCTGAGGAATCAGGCAAGTTTGTTACTGAGAATGAAGCAATGTTCAAGAAGTATCCAGAAGCAGCCGCATTCCTTATTCCACATAAAGGTGCATTCTCATTTGATGCTTACCGCACGATGGCAACAATGGGTCTTCGCACCAATAAACGTGTAGAAGACTACCTACGCGAGGTACAGACTTCATCTGATTTACAGACTTACTATCAGAAGCGCGACGAATACGAGAACTCTCTAAAGTTTGCAGCATCTGATTTTGCTCGTTCTTTAGCTCGTCAACAATTCAATGACTGGAAGACTCGCTTCTTTGCAGGTCGTCCATTAGTTGCAGAAGAACTGAATCAAGGTGCTGAGAAGAGAATCAAGACTCTCCAAGCTCTAGATGACCTAGAGAAGTTCTTGGATGACCCACAATATAAGAATGTCCGTAAAGATACCCAAGATGTTCTACGTCAAATGGTCAAGGCTTACTCGGACTATAAAACCCAGAAAGAGATTTTCTCTCTAACTGGTAGCAATAGAGATCTTATGCAGTCCATCAAGGATGGAACCATTATGTCAATCAAAGAATTGGCAAAGTATAACGAGAACACCCAAGCAGCATATGACGTGCTCTTCGGAAGATTACTGGACGACTAGGAGATAGGCAGAGATGGCAGAGGTAACTCTCAAGAGTTTCTTGGATAATGACTCCGCAGTCAAGGCTGCTCGCAAGAAACTAACTGCTGCTTCCGCAGAGTTGAATAAACAAAAGGCTGCACTTGCTGCCGCTGGTGGACGTATTGGCGCTACCCAGCGTGAGGCTATTGACAAGCGTATTGCTGAGGCACAAGCTGCTTATGATTCTGCACGCTCCAATGCTTCAAGTGTAGAAGCATCTCGTACTTCATACTTCCGTAGTAATGAGAAGAAGATTCGTGCTACTGCTCAAAGCAAAGAAGTATCTCAGGCTAAACAAGAACTTCAAGACGTTATGTCTCTTATGCAAACCCAGCCAAACAGCCCTATTCTTCAGGCTCGTGCTGCGGATCTCAATGACAGAATCAATGGTACTGGAAAGTATGCCCCTAAACCAAAAGTCGAAGTAAAAGACAAGACTCCTGGGGAATCAGAGACAACTGCCGCAGCACGTGACTATATCTCTGAAGTAAATAATGCAGCAAAAATTGTACGTGCTATGTCTGCAAAAGAGCGTCAAGACTTAGCATCACTTCTCAAATCATCTAAGTTCTATGATGGGCCTATCACTGGTGTTTATAGCGATGCCCTTGTAAAAGCATATCAAACCGCTATTGGAGCAAACCAAGCACGTTCTTTGGCTTGGGGCGAAGAAGTATCTTGGACTCAATTTTTACAAGATAAACTCAATGAGGCCGCTGCCACAGCCACTACTGGTGGACTTGCAAAGCCATCTGGAACAGTCAGTATTTCAACTCCGCTTGAAGCTGCTGCCAAGGTTGAGGCCATATTCAAATCTGAATTAGGTCGCCTGCCAACCCCAGAAGAACGTGACAAATACTCAAAAGAACTTATTGATGAGGAAAAGAAAACATCTTCAATCACTAAGGCTACGCAGAAAAAAATTGGCGGAGTTACTGTAACCGAATATACAGGTGGTCTTGACAGAGATCAGTTTCTTCAAGACAAGATTCGTAAACTGCCAGAATACAGTAATACCAAGGCAGCGAAGCGTACTCTTACAGTTCAAGATTTAGCCAAGACCGCTATGGCAAATGGCCTAAACCTTGATAAGAACTTTGGCGCAGATGTTGTAGCAGGATGGGTAAAGCGCGTTGAGAATGGTGAAGATGTTGATACTTTCAAGAACCTTATCCGTAAGACTGCAGCAATCGGTTTACCCGATAATGCTGCTGCTCTTGTAGATTCAGGACTTGATCTAGAGTCCATCTATGCACCGTACAAAAGAAGTATGGCAACCATCCTAGAACTTCCTGAAAATTCTATTAGCCTCAATGACCCAACTTTGCGTGGTGCCATAACAGCAGACAAGGCTATGACAGTTTTTGACTTTGAAAAGCAACTTCGCAGAGACGCTCGTTGGCAATATACAGATAAAGCCAAGGAAGAAGTTTCCAGCGCAGCACTTAGAGTACTTCGTGACTTCGGATTCCAGGGGTAATAATGGCTGAAAAGAAAACAACTCCAGTAGCAAAAAGCCCAGACGAGGCTCGTGCTCAATATGCCGCAGCGCAAGCAACCGCTGCTAAAAAGACTGCACCTAAGACTCCTACTAAGCCTGCTACACCAAAGACTCCAGCAAAGCCATCAGTAACTGCAAGCAGTGCTGCACGAAAAGCACTTCGTGATGAACTATCAATAAAAATGGCCGCAGATGCTGCTAAAACTATACAAAGCATTAGTGCTGCAGAACAAGGAATTGCTGAAATTGAAAAAGGTTTAGGTTCTGCAGCTACTTATACTTCCGCTGCTGAAGAAGCTGCGGCTGCCGCAGAAGCTGCCGTAACTGCAGGAGCAACAGCGGCAGAAGAAGGAACACGAATAGCAAAACTTGCTGGAGAACAAGCAAGGATTCAGGCTGGAGAGTTTGTACCCATAGAAGAAGTTAGCAAGGGTATGACTGCGGAAGAAGTAAATCAGGCTCTAGCTGAGTTTTATGGAAAGATTCAAACAGATGCTTTGGCGCAGAAGCGCAAGGCATCAGAATCAGCATATAGTCTTCTTTATGATGAATTTAGTCGTATGGGTCTTGGTTCATTAGTTCAACCGCTACAAAAATTTATTCAGGATGGTCTCTCTGAAGCTGAATTTACTCTTCGTCTACGTGAGACAGATGCCTACAAGAAGCGCTTTGCTGCTAACCAAGCCCGTATTGCAAAAGGACTTGCTGCATTATCTGAAGCAGATTATGTTGATATGGAAGATAGATACCAGAATGTTATGCGTCAATATGGTCTTCCAGAATCATACTACCAACGTGGAGACTTGGGTCGTCAAGAAAGTTTTGAGAAACTTCTTGCAGCCGATGTTCGTGATGATGAATTAGCAGATCGTCTCAATGTTGCATATAACAGAGTCATCAATGCTGCTCCACAAATCAAAGAATCTTTGAAGCAGTTCTATCCTGATATTACAAATGGTGACATCCTTGCCTACACTCTTGATCCAGAGAAGGCTATATTGGATATCAAGCGTAAAGTAACTGCTGCTGAAATTGGTGCAGGTGCTGCTATTGCAGGACTTGGAACTACACGTGCAAGAGCAGAAGAACTCGCAGCGTTTGGAGTTACTTCAAAAGAAGCACGTGAAGGATTCCAAAATGTAGCAACAGTGTTGCCACGCACATCGCAACTTAGTGAAATATACGCCAAGCAAGGAATGGGTCCGTATAGTCAAGCAACTGCAGAAGCAGAATTTTTTGGAACTACAGGTTCAGTAGAGGCTACACGTATGCGTAGCAAACTCAAACAACTTGAAGAAGCATCCTTCAGTGGACAAACAGGTGCAGCGCAAGGCGCACTATCCCGCGAACGAGCGGGACAATTCTAGGCCTGCTAACGGAACTACTGGCCCGTTAGAGAGATATCAAGACCAGCAGTAGGAGCCATATAGAAAATCCCCAATTCTATATGTGGCCTGCGAAACCAACTAATAAGGGAGAAGGACCTATGTCCAACTACGACTACGAAGATGACGACTTTGAACAGGAAGATACTTCCAACGATCTCGTCAAACAGTTGCGTAAAGCAACAAAGCAAAAGGATAAAGAACTGGCTGAACTAAAGGCACAGTATGAATCTCTATCCAAAGCACAAAGAGAACGAGCAATCAAAGATGCCCTCGCTAGTCGCGGGGTAAATAGCAAAATTGCATCATTTATCCCACAGGATATAGACCCAACTGAAGAGTCTGTATCTAAATGGCTTGAAGATTACGCCGATGTATTCGGCTATCAACAGGCCGAAACCCAGGCAAAACCTAATGTTGACCCAGCCCAAGCTAAGGCTTATCAACGAATGACTAATGCTGTGGAAACAGGAAATACTCCTGAGTTCCAAGAAGACATTATGCGTCGTTTGCTAAATGCCAATAGCAAGGAAGAACTGGATGAAGTAATTAGGCAGTCTGGACTCTAATTCCGAACCTATCCGAAAGGCACTAAAGTGGCATTACCTACAGGTACGCTGACTACGACCTCCGACATTACGTCGCTCGTAAAAACAGCATATGACCAGTATGTACGTATGGCCCTTCGCTCCATCCCTGTGATGCGTGCGTTGGCAGACGTAAAGCCAGTGCAACAGGCTATGCCAGGTTCGTCAGTTGTATTCTCCATCTACTCAGATCTCGCTACTGCGACTGGTACTTTGACAGAATCCTCAGACGTTTCCTCAGTTGCATTTGGTAACCCATCTCAAGTTACTGTTACCTTGAACGAATACGGTAACGCAGTAACAACCACCAAGAAGTTGAACCTCACATCGTTCAACGACGTTGACGCTGCTCTTGCAGACGTTATCGCTTACAACGCTGCCGATTCTATCGACGTAGTTGTAGCAAACGTTCTCACTGGCGGAACCAACGTAATCTACGGTGGTACAGCAACAGGTGCATCAGGCGTAACTGCCTCTGGCACACTCGCAGTTGCTGACATCCGCGAGGCTGTAACACAGCTCCGCACCAACAAGGCTGTTCCTCGTATCGGCGAACTCTATGCTGCATACGTCCACCCACGTCAGTCTGCGGATCTCCGCGCTGAAGCGGGAACTGGTGGATTCCAGGAACTCACCAAGTACGTTGACCGTACACCATTCGTCGCTGGCTCCGTCGGCGTAATCGAAGGTGCTTACGTTGTAGAAACACCTCGTGTTCTCTCAGCATCTAACGGTGCATCTCCTGCAGTAACTCTCTACAAGGCAGTTGTTGCTGGACGTGAAGCACTTGCTGAAGCGCAAGCAGCCGATATTTCAACCGTCATTGGTCCAGAAATCGACGCACTCCGTCGTTTCCGCACCATCGGTTGGTACTACTTCGGTGGCTTTGCTCGTCTCCGTGAAGCGGCTCTATACCGCATTGAGACAGCATCTTCAATCTCATAGTTGATTGACTGTTGGGCAGAGCCTTGAAACTCTGCCTAACGGTAAGTTCGCTATGAAAGGAAGTAATGGACTACAGACTCACAACTCCTTGGCGTTGGGAAACTTGGGGCGCTCAGTATGGA
>Ga0208784_1000190_pt1 | contig 32219 bp, 44 predicted proteins | sample DEB19_08_DNA_FD_184531 | JGI IMG/M metagenome (GOLD analysis project Ga0208784, IMG submission 184531) | Aqueous microbial communities from the Delaware River and Bay under freshwater to marine salinity gradient to study organic matter... | ecosystem: Environmental > Aquatic > Marine > Coastal ... | reverse complement strand
AGCCCCATGGCCGTGTAACGGTCGGGATTACCCATGGCGCACCGCATAACGCTGTTGCCGGTACGTTAGGCCGAGCTGCGCCTGTATCTCCCGAGAGGTTAAGCCGGCCTCAATGAGCCGACGCACACGCTGGGCGCGAATGCGCAGCACATGCTGCACGGCCTGCCGCTGCCCTCCAGGCACCCGCGCTGCCTCGGAATAGGCGTAGTGGCTACGGTCCACGGTGCGCCTCCAACTTACGCAACATGGCTTCCACGTCCTCCCGCAGCTGAAAGAATGCCGCTTCTAGTCGCAAAGAACGCTCGTGCGTAATGCGCAGCTCGGACTCAACAGCCCGCAACAACTCCTCCATGGCGTCCAGCTTTGCGTCCGTGGCGTCTTCGGTTTCGATGCGCCTTTGGTACAGGGGGCCGAGGATGCTCACTTCACCCTCCTCAGCACGCGGGCCAGGCGCTCGGCCTCGGACAATTCCCCCCAATGGCGCAAATCCTCCCGCTGACGGAAGGCCCTTGAGTCCAGCCACGCGGCCAACAGCGCCACCAAAAACAACGCCAACGCAACAACGCTACTCGTCATGCTTCCCCCTTCTGGAAAGGTGCCTCGTTAGTTCCTCTTTGTACGCCTGTGCCTCTGCTTCCTTCCGTTCTTGCTTCCCGTCAAATTCCTTGATGGCTGCGCGCTCTGTCCAGCAAACGTGAAAGAGGCATCCAGCCTCCATGAAACGCAGCAGCTTGCCGCATTCGGGACACGTCATGGCTTCGCCTTGCGCCGCTTAACCTTGCAGGCACGCCGCCATCCTGCCCGGTACGCCTTAGCCCATGTAGCCTCGGTGCCGTAGCTGTGGCCGTCGCATGCCTCTAGGTGTCCGGCCTTCTCGTCAAACTCAAGCCACCAGTGCCAGCCGGGGCGCAAGCCGTCCTCCTTGCTGCCGCCAACCACATAGAGCGTCACCAGCAACCCGCGCTCCTCCAGCACCAGACGGACGCTGCCGCTCTTAGCGCGCACCAGCGTCCTGCCTTTCCTCGGCTCGACACTGGTTGCACCAGGACTGGTTTCTGAGTTCGTCAGCCGGACGCATGTAGCGCATGCCAAAATGCGGAAGCGTTTTCCATGTTGCGCAATTGACGCAGCACACCTCCACGGTGCCGGCGTAGCCCTGCCGCACGCCTCTGGCAGAGGCGACAATGAGCCGCTTAACCTCCCGCATGTTTTCGCTCACTTGTCGCCCTCCGTCACCAGCGGCGCAGAGAGGCAAGCCAGCGTTGTGTACCAGCGCTCCTCTGCCATGTAGTCTGCACAAGCCTGCCGCTGTCTCTGTGCTGCGGTTTTAGCTTGGGCCATCCAGTAGTCCCGCTCCCTGCGGTAGCGCTCGGCCTCTGATGCCACGGCTTGAAACTCCTCTAGAGAAATGGTCATGGACGAACCTCAACCAGCGGCACGGAGCGGACGATGCGCCCGAGCTGGTCCCCGAGTGTAGTGCTGGCCGGATAGTCCCTAACCGCCCTGGCGCATGCCTCCCGTTGCACCTGCATTGCGCGCAACACTGCATCCCCACCGATGGCCGCCGCGCTGTGCGCCAACCTCTCCTGCGCCATTCTAAGCGCGTGCGCGGTTGCTCGGACTCTAGCTAGGTCCGTCTGCTTGGCGTTGCGCAGTTCTTCGACCGTGTATGGCTGGGCCGGCATCACAGCTCGCCCTCCGTCGCCAGCGGCGTTGCGCGGACCCACTTGGCGTTTCCTCTGTCACTGACGCTTGCGCCCTCGCCCTCAAACTGCTTCGCGCACGCCTCCCGCTGGCGCTCGGCCACGGACAGGCAGGAGATACGAACCAGCTCGGCGTAATGCTGTTGCAGGCGCTCGACCACGCCCCGCAGCCGCTCCACCTCGGCCCGCAGTTCGTCATGCCGCTCCTGGCACTCGCGGGACAGTCGCGCCGAGTGCTCGCGCTCTGCGGTTAGGGAGTTCTCCGCGCCCGCAAATGCGGCCCGCGCCTCGTCGCGCTCGCGGGCTAGTCGTCTAACATTTGACTCCAGTTCTTTACTGAAGGCATGCAGTTCATCGCGCTCGCGCATGGCAATGGCCAGCGCCTTTCGCAGCTGGTCCGCATCAGTCAGCAGCATGGGATGCCTCCGCACCACGGGCAGACAGGTTGACGCTTGCAAAGCGCAACTGCGCATGCAGCGCATCCCGCTGCGCCGTCATTTCGGCCAGCCGAGCCGCTAGGTAGCGCACTTCCTCCTTGCAGCTGTCCAGGCGCCGCCGCAACTCCCGGGCAGTTTCTCGGGGCTTGCGTGGCTGTGCCATGCGCGGGTCGCACTCGGCCGCCCAGACGTGCGCGTTGCGCCCGGTGTGCTGGTCCGGCCGTGGGTCCAACACCCGGAGCAGCCCGGCGCGCTCCAGTTCGGCCAGGCGGCATCCAATGCGCCGATAGCCGCTCATGTTCTCCAGCTCCAGCGCGGTGTGGTACGGGTGTTGACGAACAAACTCGTAAACCTCGGCCTGTCGAGCCGGAAGATTCACAGTCCCCAGCGCCGCAATAGACACTGCCCGCTTCCCTCGGACGCTCACTTGCGGGCCTCCAACTCGGCCTCGGCGTCCGTCATGGCCGCGTTCAGAAGCTCCGTCACCAGCCAGCTGCGGGACATATGCGGGGCCTCGGTGGGCCACCGCCGCTTGTAGCTGGACAGCAGCGCATCCAACCGCTCAAGAAAAGGCTGGTCAGCCCGCACTGTCAGGTTGCTGTGCTTACGTCGGTTCGGCAGTTCGATTTTCATGCTGTCCCCTTTGGCCGGACTAGCCCGGCACGCGCTACATAGCGCGCAACAAAAAGAAGCGCAAGCCTTGACACGTTACGCGCAACGGACTATCTACGCCGCCGCTGGGGGCATTTCGCCCCCGCTGCCGGGGAGGCACTGTGGAACCCATCAACGCCGTTGAAGCCGTCGAGTTGTTGTCCCTTGAGGTCCACCGCCAAAAGGTTGCGCTGGAGCGGCTGACCGCTGCACTGGCCGAGCTGGCCAGCAAGGCCGGGCTGGAGGTGGCCAATGGGTGACAGCATGAGCGCCAGCATTGCCGCCCTGGCTGCCGCACTCGCTAAGGCGCAGGGCCAAATGACGTTTGCAACCAAGGACGCCACAAACCCCCACTTCAAGACGCGATATGCGGACCTGGCCGCCGTCTGGTCCGCTATCCGTGAGCCGCTGGCGGCTAACGGGCTGTCCGTCATTCAGCAGGTAACGCAGGCCGAGGGCATGGTGGGCGTGCGGTCCATCCTCGCGCATGCCTCTGGGGAGTGGGTGTCCTCTGACTTGCAGATGCCGGTTGCCCAGAAGACGCCGCAGGGCTACGGCTCGGCGCTCACCTATGCCCGGCGCTACTCTCTGGCCGCGCTGGTGGGTATTGCCCAGGATGATGACGACGGAGAGGCCGGGACGCGTCCTAGCGCTCCGGTGCTTCCGCCCGTGCAGCGGCGCCAGCCCATGCGCGAGCAGCCCGCGCCCCAACCCGTACCCACGCCAGCACCACAGCCGGCCGCGCCTGCTTCGGCTGAGCCGGACCCCATGGAGCGTGCCCTACTGGCAATTGCCGAGTGCGGCACCCCGGAAGACCTGCAGGCGGCAACCCGCATCATCAAGCAGTTGGGCGTTACGGCCGTGCCAGAGGTGCGCAAGGCGTTTGCTAGCCGCCAGAAGGAACTGCGGGGGCAGGCATGAGCCAGGACGCATCCCTCGCCCGCGAGCGCCACCGGCCGCGCCTGCCCACCGCCAGTGGGTTGACTCGGGCGCTGGCCTGCCCTACCTCCTGCGTGCTGCCGCAGGTGACGGCGCCATCGTCGCCGTGGGCAGAGTCCGGCCGTGCCCTGCACGCCTATGTGGAGGCCATAGCCCGAGGCGCCACGCCGGCAGAGGCGGCCCAGCGGATGCCACCCGAGTTGCGTGAAACTGCCCTCGCGCTGGACACGGACAATTGGCCCGTGGACCTACAGGCCGGGTGGAGGCCGGAAACGGCGGTCCTGTACGATATGGACAAGGACACGGCCGAGGTGCTGGACGCTGCAGCCCGAAGCTACGGCCACCGGGGCCGCAACGCCGTGGTGGGCACCGCAGACCTGGTGCGCGTGCATGACGGCGTGGTGTACGTCATTGACGTGAAGACGGGCCGGGGCTGGCTCCCTAACCCCGCCGCCTCTGGACAGTTACGCGCCCTCGCGCTGGCCTTTGCCCGCGTCTATGGCGTGGACGCGGCCGAGGTCGGCCATTTGCGCGTGGACACCTCGGACGGCCGCGCATGGCTGGACTTGGAGCCGCTGGACGCGCTGGAACTGGCCACGGTGCGCGAGCAGCTGCTTGAAACCCGGGAGCTCGTGGAGGCCCAGGTAGTGGCGCCAAAAGAAGGCCCGTGGTGTCGCTACTGCCCGGCATTTCCGGTGTGTCCGGCCAAGGCCGCGCTGGTCACGGAAATGATGGACGTGCCGGTGCTGGACCAGTCCACGGCCGCCGCCGCCTGGCAGCGCATAAAGGACGCTCGCGCTGTGCTGGACAGGGTAGAGGCCGCATTGAAGGAGTACGCCGCACGGGAGTCCGTCAGCCTTCCGGGTGGGTGGGTACTGGCCGAGGTTGAATCCGTGCGCGAGTCGCTGGACGGCCGCAAGGCGCACGCCGCCGCGCTGGACGTGTTGGGGCCTGCGGCGGCTGATGTAGCCGTGGAGCTCACCGCCAGTAAGTCCAGCATCGAGGAGGCTTGCCGCCAGTGGGTTGCCGCCGAGAAGGCAGCCGGACGCAAGGCAACGCTGGCAGCGGCAAAGAGGGCCATCATAGACCGGCTGGCCCAGCTCGGCGGAATCACAGCCACAAGCAAGCTGGAGGTTAAGGAAAGGCGGCAGAAGAGTGGCGAGGATGCCTGAGATTGAATGGCGAATCCCCAGGCGCGGGGACGGAATTACGCACGCTTTTGAGGCAGGCCGCCGCTATAGCTACTGCGGCCGAGCCGAGCGTGTGGCCGAGTCGCTATGGCGGTTTTCCAGCCGTGGTGCCTCTGGCGTGTGCCTCTGCTGCGTGCGCGTGGAGCGCATGCCGCCGAGCGTGACACTGGCCGGCCTCATTTACTGACGCTGGATTTCAGGTTCCAGGGCCAGCGTCGACGGCCTCTCCGCATGGTGCGGAGGGGCCGTTACTTTTTACGACCCTTGAGGCGGTCCATGATGGACCGCGCCCAGTTAATGCCAACCCTGCCGCCCCACAGTTTGATGGCTATTGCCTGCGCGCTTGGGCCTCCGTCTGGCGGGTTGGACTCTTTTTGCGCCAAGTGACGAGCAAATGAGGCCATTCGGCCAACGGTTTCACGGCTTACGCTTCGGCCGTTGGACAAGTCCCTAGCCCTAGCAACGCCAACAGCCGTTCCTCCGCGCCCCCATTTCCGTCGAAGCGCCAGGCCGTGGGCGGCAGCTCGAGCTGCTGATTCTGGCGGCTTGTAGTTGCTCACTTGGCACCCTCCAGCTTTGCAAGCCTTGCCTCAAGCTGCGCCAGCTTGTCCTCCGCGGCCTGGGCGCGGTCCTCAAGTGCCTGCACCCGCTTCGCTAGCCATGTGCGGTCCTCGTATAACTCCTGAATGGCCCCGGCGAGCACCGCGGTTAGTTTGTCGTAATGAATGAGGTAGGTTCCGTCGCTGTTGTTGCCCACCACCTCAGGCAGCACCGTCATTATCTCCTGGGCGACAAAACCAATATCCTCGCCCTTGCCCATTCGGCCCTTGTCCTTCCACTCGTAGCGCACCGGGCGCATCTGCAGCACCAGCTTTAGCGGATTGCCAAGGCTCCGAATTTTCTCTTTCTTGCGCTCGTCGGACGCGCTGCACAGCACCAGCACTCCGGTGGTGTCGCTGCAAACGTGAGTTTCTGAGGCAGGCGTCCCAAAGCTAGCGATATCCACGTTGCCAGCCGTAGTGACAGTCAGCCGCTTGGCGCCGTTGTTGGTGAATAGGTGCAGGTCGTGGTTGGACTTGGTGCCATACCAGCCGCCCGAGGTGTCGACGTAACTTCCCACCTTGCGTGTGCCGTCGCTGTGCAAAACACCGTAAGCGGTGGTTCCGGTTTTGACTTCCAGTTGTTCTTCCGGGGCAAGGGTGTTTACTCCCACCTTCCCGCCCATTGGGTTCAATGCCAGTGGATACTGAATGCCGTTGTTGGTCCTGTCCGTGCTCTGAATCCACGAGCCGTAAGGCGAGGCCGGGTCCGTCCCCATCTTCAGCGCATTGGTGGCGCTGCCCTCAACGATGAGGTTTGCCTTTTCCGTGCTGCCGCTGCCGACGGGAGTGGCGCTGGTGCCGTAGACATGCATCCTTGAGCGAGGCGCCGTGACGCTGATGCCAACGTCGCCTCCGCTGGTAATTCGAACTTTTTCTGCCGTCAAAGCGAAGGCGTCGTTACCGCTGCCGTTGTTGCCGACGTTTAGGGACATATATTCCGTGCCCCAATTTCCACCATTGAAGCCCGCAACAACATCAGCGGCTCGACGCGGCGTGTTGTCGCCTGGTGTTGCCTGGAATGTTCCAAGCATTGCCAGCGCGCTGCGTTCTCCTTGTGCGGTTCCAGGGGTTGAAAACACAACCGGGCCAGTGGCGGTGCCGGCAGCTGGGCCAACCACCGCAAGGCGAAAACTTCCAGGGGTTAGCGTTCCAATGCCGACATATCCGCCATTTGTGATGGTCAAAAGGTCGCTTCCGTCATAAGCCTCGAAATTGTGTGCGGCAATTGCACCGGCTTGAGGCGGACGGTAGATGAAACCCCAATTTGCGTCGGTATAGCCAAGCACACCAGCCTGATAGGTGTTCGTGCTGGTGCCAATGGTGATAGTTCCATCAACATGTAGTTTGCTGGTGGGGGTTATGCCAACGCCGACGTTGCCAGCCTTGGAAATGAGCGCCCCAGTTCCGCCACCAGGAATGCCGGTGCCCACATAGGCAATATCCCAATACGCAGTTGCGTCTGTTGCAGTTGTAAGGTCAATCCGCAACGTGCCAACCGTTGTCCATCCAGAAATGTCAAAAACGGCGGTGTGCCAGTTGCCGTCGCTGACAAAAACCGCAGAGGCCGTCTGTGCCACGTTTGCGGTGTTTTTGGCCGTCATGGCCGTTGGGGCTTTGGCGGCAAAGTCTCCAGCCAGCCGGTAACGCATGACGGCCTTCGGTGTCAGTAGGTTTGTGCTGGTTCCGGTGTAGAGGCCGGTTGAAACTTGAGGGTTTGTGACACCGGAGCCAACCGTGAAGCGAATGTATCCGGTAGAGCCGTCCCAGCTGCCCTTGGTGGCGTTAGTGGCCGTGGACCTGGAGCTGATGCCTGCAACACCTGCTTCGTCATAGGCGGTAAGCGGGATGCCGTCGTCCAGCTTTGGGGCCGTGACACCCATATCCGCAAGTTTGGTTGTGGTGATGGCGGACGTTGCAACCTTGGCCTCGAGGACAGAGCCATCAGCAAGGATGGTTGACGTAACAGCTGCGGCGCCAAGTTCATTGGTCGTTACGGCATTGGCTGCAATCTTCGCGGTCGTGACAGCACCAGCAGCCAGCTTGGTTGAATCCACCGCCAGGGCGTTTAGCTTTGCCGTCGTCACGGCTGAGTCTTGCAGTTTCCCGCTTGAAACAGACAGGTCGCCCAGTTTTGTGTTGGTAACTGCGCCTGCGCCCAGCTTGCCCTCCGTAACAGCCAAAGCGCCCAGTTTTCCCTCGGTGACGGCAAGCGCCCCAATCTGCGATTCGGTAACGGCACCGTTGGCAATGTTGGCTGTTGCGACTCCTCCCGTTGCAATTTGGGTAGAGGTAACGCCTCCGGGGATGATGTTATTCCCCAGGATGCCGCCATCCTCAATGACGGTGTGATTTACGGCTCCTGCTTGAATCTTCTCTCGGATGACCGCGGCGAGGCCGATGCGGTCGGCAACGATGCATCCGACGCAGACGACGTTGCCAGCATCGAAGGCGTATTGAGCCGTTGTTGACGTTCCGGCGCTTCCAGCCGTGTCGGCGTAGTTGGCGCGGCCGGCGTCCAAAGCGTATGCAGCCACACCGGCCGTGTCCGCATAGTTCGCCCTGCCAGCATCCAAAGCATAAGTCGCAACACCAGCTGTGTCCGCATAGTTGGCGCGGCCGGCGTCGTAGGCATACGCCGCAAGGTCGGCCGTGTTGGCGGTGTTGGCCGTGCCCGCGGCGGCCGCATAGCCGGCCACAGGTGCGTAATCAGCCTGCCCTGCGTCCAGCGCATAGATGGCCACGCCAGCGGCCGTGGCATAGTTGGCGGCCCCAGCGTCGAAGGCATAAGCGGCGGTGTTGGCGCTTCCAGCGGTGTAAGCAAACCCGGCGTCAAAGGCGAAGAATGACTGTGCGGACAAATCCGCAAAGCCTGAGTCCCTGGCATAAAGCGCCAAGTCGGCCACGGCCGCTGAGTTCGCAAAGCCTGCGTCCGCGGCATACGCCACGATGATGGGCAGCACGCCTCCGTCGCCAAGCTGAATGCGTCCGTTGCCGTAGCTTGGGGAGCTGCACACCAGCGGTGGCTGGCAGTCCAGGTTGTAGACCGGCCCCTGGTCGGTGCCATTCTGCACCAGCCCCCACGGGTAATCCGAATACATCGGCACTTGGCCGATGGCCGCCGCAGCAGCCAAGGCCAGCACCACGGCGGCGGCACGGTAGCGCATTGACTAGGCCTGCTTACGAATGCCGGGGCTAGCCACACCCACCGCGGCCAGCAGGCCAATGACGGCCTGCGCCACCGCACCCACCCACGGAGGCAGCACGCCAGCCTCGGAGGCGGCAAGGGCCGCAGCGGCCACCACGCCCACCAGCGTCAGCAGCCGGACGGCCTTCTGGTTGACGACGGCGCCTTGGGCAGGCTGGGGAAGCGGCTGCTGGACGGCGGGCTGCTCTACAACGGTGGGGGAAGTCGTATCGCTCATGGCTTGTCTCTCCTCTGGAGTCAGGTTTAACGGTTTTAGGTTTACGTCTAACCCTCGTAACCTTAACAGGCGAATGCGCTCCGCCTCGCCTAGCCTTGGCAGAGGCCTACGCATCTTCCTCTGGCCTTAGCGGGTTGGTTAAGTACCCAAGAACGTCTAGCCGCTTCTTCTTCCGGTACTGCACGCACGCGCCTGGCGTTGGCTTTGAGGTTTTGCTGTTTCCGCCGATGGCTCCGAAAGAACGGCCATCCGGCATCAAAACCTCAACGTGGCTAGCAAGCTGTGGCTTTCCGTAAACGATGAAGTCGCCTGGATGTGGCTTGTCCGTCCTTCTCCAATGCATCCACATCCCGTTTGACGAAAACTCTCGAGGACTTTTCCAGCCACATTGCCGTAGGGACCACGTCACCAGCCCGCTACAGTCAAACACCAACCGCCGCCCCTGCGTCACAAAGTCATGGCGTTTGCCGGCTATGCACTCACCCTTGCCGGCCCACACATACGGCAACCCCTCCTGCGCTTCGACGACAGCTAGGAAGTGCTGAATGAGCCGGCTCAACCCCTAGCCTCTTTAAGCTTCTCCAGCTCGAGTTCAATACCCGCAAGCATGGCCTCGGTGTGCTGGACACGAATGGACAACTCGGCAACCTTCACCTGCATTGCTGTCTCGGCCTTGTGTAACTCGTCAACCTTACCGGCAACGTCCTTGATTGTTGCGTCAAGGCCGGACAGGTTGCGGTTGAGACTCCACGCCAACAGGGCCGTTACGCCGCCTGTAATAAACTGTGCGATTAGCTCTGGAGACACTGACAGGACTCGTTTTCTTTTGAGTGATTGTCCGCTAGTCTGACGAAATGGCACAGCGAGCAAAGCAGGACAAGGGGCCGGAATCCAGCAGCGTTATTGAGCAGCACATGGCCGGGGAAATTGTTTGGCTCGGTTTTCGCCGCCATGGAGATGGAAAGTTTACGCGATTCCAAGCCATTACCAAGGACGGACGTTTTGTTGCGGTAGACTCAGAGCGCAACGAGGGACTTGCCTCTTTCGCCAGAGACTTTCGCGCCCAGGTGGCAAAGGCGTTGATTTTCACCATCAATCCCCTGAGGCGTCGTTAGTGAGCGCCTTGGCAGTTGTTTCGGGACTCTCGTTAGGCCTTGGCTTGTCCTTTGCCGCTTGGCAGGCGCGTCTTGCCTTTTTGGCGTGGCTGGCCTTCCAACGAAAAGACGACAAGCCAGCGCCGCCGCCAGCCGCAGACTTGGCCCTCATGGAACGGCTGTCGGCTGTCGAAGGCGAGTTGGCACGCATAAAGGTTGAGCGGCTTACGGGACGGCGGTAGCACCACTCTGCTCTGCCTTGCGGTCTTCCTCGTCAAGCTTGCGGAACATCTGGTCCTGGCTTGAGAGCCGGTAGTATTGCGCAGCAGCACCAGCACCACCGCGAACAGCAGCGGCCGCCGCGTCGTCGCCATAACGCTGCTGCAGGTACTTGCTGACGCGGTTACCGTAATATGCTGCCGCTGAACTGCCACGCTGACGAGCCTGCTGGTGCGCAAAAGCGGCGGCCAAGGTAACAAACGGCAGCCGTGCCCCCTGTCCAACGGTAGAGATGGCTCCCATCTGCGCCGCCAGGTAGTCACTCAGGCTAATCGCGCGGTTGCCAGCTTCGCGCGCCATAGCTGACGGGGTGGCCTCAAGAAAGCGCATCACAGCGTAATACCGCTGCTTGGCGTCCAGGTATTGCTTGACGCGCTCTGGCGGCAATTGCGCTTCAACTGACTCTTCCACAAACTGGTTAACAGTGTCGTAAACGTCTTTGATGGCCTCGTTTTTTCGACGTTCCGTTGCTCCCTCGGGCGTAAACCAGCGCGTAACCTTCTTGCCAATTTCTGTCTTGAAACGGTTGGCTTCTTGAATGTTCACGCCACGCGCCGCCTCGGCCTCGTATTCGTCCGCAAGGTCTGAGAGCAGCTTCACCTCGGCCTTGTTCCCGGGTGCCTCGTAGCGCGGGATGACCTGCGAGCGAATGCGACGAGCAACCTCGGCCAAGTCGATTCCCACGCCTTGGCGAAGTTCTTGAATGTCCCGTGGCTCAGGGGCTTGAACAACACCGCCGGTAGCAGCAGCCGACACTGTTGCTTCACGCGCCTTGCCGGTTTGCGAAAAAGCGGCACGCACCGGCTCTGAATATTCAGCTAGAGGCCTTGGCGCTAGACGGCCTCCGTAGATTGATGCGCGAGTTCCGCGCTCAACGCGAGAGTCGGCCTCTGCCAGCATCCGTGTCGCCAACTCATCTAGTGCCTTGTCCTGCTGGCCTGCGGTCTTTCCGCGAAGAGTCGCCAACTCAGGGAAGGCCACAGGCTGAAAAGGAAACTCTGCGGCCTGCTGGGTGGTAATCCCACCCACCGCCATAGCCTCTGCTTCAACGTCCTCGAGGCGGGCCGTGCGCTTCCCCTCAAACACATCCAGCGTATTGCGGAGCTTTGTTTTGAGCGTTTCCTTGGCCGCCTCAAGCTCGGCCACCTGGGCGCGAATATCGGCCGCATTCTGCAGCTCCGCTGCCTCCTGCGCTGCAGCAGACGCTCTGACGGAACGTGCATCCGCCGCGGCCCTGTCGGCAATCGTGGCGCGCACTTCCCGCAAGGTGCCCTCGGAAAGCCCTTGCTTTTGCGCAAGGGCCTGGTCTGCGGCGCGGTATGCCTCAGACAACTCTCCCTGGATGCGCTCCTCGGCTTCCTGGATTCCAGCCTCAAGTCCTGCCGCCGTGCGGAACGGCTTAATGAAGCCCTCCTCAAGCGCCCTTCCGCCAACCTCGAGCCGCTTGGCGGTTGGCATTTTCTGAATGTCCTTCTGAATCATCACAGTCTTTAGCGCACGCTCTGCGGCCTTCTCGCGCAGAAAACGGCCAACGGCTTGCGCTCTGGGAACGGTTGCCTCTGCTGCCTTTGTCACCAGAGGACCGGCAACGGTGCCACCAACAAAGCCAGCGGCCGCGCCTGCCGGCACGTCTGCCGCCTCTCCGCGCCCATATGCTGAGACAGCGCCAGCAATAGCGCCAGGGACGCCATACCGCACAGCGGGAGCCAGCACGCGCCCGACAGCGGGCACGGCGCGAGCGGAAGTGGCGGCTTGGCCAAGCCCAGGCAATGGAGCCGCAAAGCCTCCAGCAAACTCAGCGGCGGCAGTTAGCTTGGGAAACTCGGCCTGCGCCCGAATGCGCTCGCGCTCGGACTCCGCACGTCCGCTGGCAAAAGCCTGCTCGAGCGGAACCTCTGGCCGTGCGCTGCCAACAAATGCGGCCCCGGCGCGCTTGCCCAACTCCTCAAGTGCGGAACCGACGCCGGCAATGCGGCCACTAAGCCCAAGGGTTGCACCCTCGGCCAGCCCTCGAGCCACAGCCTCGAATGCACCCGGGGCCTCTCCAACTTGCGTCCCGGCCTGCTCAAACAACTCCTCTGGCGTCAGCTCGCGCCCGCCAGACTCGAACAACTCCTCTGCCGTCTGTGCCATTAGCGCACCACCTCAAAACGGCCGGACTTGTCCTGTAGCAGTTTCATGGCGTCGGCCTCTGGAAACTCCTTCACGCGCTGCGTCTTGTTGTCCTTGATGCGCACCATCCCGGCCGGAGCTGGTGCCGCGGCCGCTTGGGTTGCTTCTGGAGCACCGCCACCCGGGCCGGTGACGCGCTGCAGCACGTCCTCCACCTTGACGCGAGAACGCCTGGCAAGGTCGCTATAGAAATCCGCCCGCTGGTTAAACTTGTCCGCCGCGACGTTTCTAGCCCTAAGCCCCTGCGCAGAAAAGTCCTTGCGCTGGTCTGCCGTCAAGGACTCACCACTTAGCAGGCGGTTGTATTGGTTGCGGACCTGGTCCGGCACACCAGCGGCGTTGCGCGCTTGCGCCTGCTCGCCCTCCCTCACAGTGCTGCCCGGGTCAATCAGCTTCATGAAGCTGAAAACGAGCGCAATGTCCCCAGCGGGAGATGGGTTTTCTGACAGCGATTGCATTTTCCTATATGTGGCGTCAACCTCGTTGAACGTCTTAACCTCTGGCAGCTGATTGAACTCCGTTCGAAGTTTCGTTGCTGCAGGGTCAAGCTTAACCTCGGCGGCAGCCTTTCCGGGCTTGGGCTTTCCAAGCAACTCGGTTTGTTTTTCAGTCTTAGCCGCCTTGGCAAGTCGCTCTCTGCGCTGCGCCTCAGTCTCCAGAGGCACACGCTCGGCCGGTTCGCGCCTGCGCTGTTCAGCAAGCGCACGCATAGCATCTAGCTGTGCCGCTGAAAGCGCAGATTCTCTCTGCTGCCGCAAGAAGTCAGACACGGCGGCCTGACGCTGCTGCAGCTCGGACACGGCAGACGGCATAGCCGTCAGCCCCATCGGCTGATAGATGCCACGGCTTTGAATGCGCGCAAGCTGCTCTGTCGGGTCGCCAACACGGCGAAACGCTGCGGCCAGCGCATCTTCTCGTTGAGCAGCTGCCAGAGCATCCATATACGGCATGGGGCCACCTGCGCCCTGCATGCCAAGGCTAGCCGTTAGCGGGTCCATGGCCGTTTGAGTCGATGGCGCAGCTCCCACGGACGACAAAGGCGACAAACCAAGCGCCGCGGGGCCAGCGGCCAACGAGGCAGCCTCGGCCTCGGCCTCCATCGGGGCCAACTCGTCCATGCGAGCCTCCCGCACGGCTTGGATGGCTGGCTTGCGTAGCGTCTGGCCCGTAACCGGGTCCACCTCGCCCTCGAGCATGCTACCAAAGCGAGGACGGCGTGCCATTGGCGTCAAGTCCGGCTGAAAGGCAACGGCCGCCTCCGGGGAGGCAAAAGGAACAAACTCTGCGCTGGGCTGTTGGTAAAGGCTGCGGAGGTACGCTTCAACTTCCTCGTTAACGGCCATGGCTACACCTTCCCGCTTCCAATAAGGGCCACGTCACCAATGCCGCCTATGCCACGTCCAACGGTGGCGCCTGTCGCCACGGTGCGCGCGCCGGACTCCTCGTATTGACGCGCCTGCTGGCCTCGTGCACCGTAAAGTCGCTCGGCCTGCCTCTCCTGCGCCTTGTAATACTCCTCGGCCTGCCTCTGCCGCTGCTGGGCGTTAAACTGGTTGATGATGTCCTGTGCCTTGGCCCTCTCGGCCGCCGCCTGGTAGTCAGCGGCGCGCAGCTGTCCAGCAGCCCCGGAAGCGGAACGGATGGCCTCCAAGGCCCGGCGCCGGGCCTCTGCGGCCTGCTCTAGCCCACGGGTGGCAGCCAACTGCGTTGCCTGCTGGGCGGCTTCCTGCTGGGCCGCCAGTGCCACGCCAGAGGTAGCGCCAGCGCCACGCTGGGCAAGTCGCTGCAGGGCCGCTTGCCGCAAGCCGCGCTCGACTTGAGCGGCCTCGGCCTGCGCCCTGGCGTATGCGGCGGCATCCTCGGGAGTTTCGCCGGCCCCCATGGCTTCAAGCCGCTGCAGGGCGCGCATCTGCGCGGCCCGGCCCTCGGGCGGCTCGGTCATGTTCTTGAAAGCGGACTCGCCAACCTCGGCGCGCACCATGGACAGCTGCTCCGGCGTAAGCTTCTGCAGCTCGGCCATAGCCTGCGCCTGGAGTTTCCGCGCCTTCTCAAAGTCGCCCTGGGCAATGGCAAGCCCAATGGCCGTTCCGATGGCCGTTCCAATAGAAGCGCCAGCGCCGCCAGCGCCGGCCGCACTTGCAAACTGCTGCGCCTGAGTCTTTGGCTCCATGGTGCCTCCTAGTATGCCGGGCGCTTTCCGCCCTTAATCCACTGTTCCAGCGTCATGCCGTGCAGGTTGGCCCACTTTTCAGCCGTCACCTGTCCACGCGGCCGCCGCGCATCCTCGGCGCGTAGCCTTGAAGCCTCATCCGAAACGGCTTTGTCCTCAGACGGCCTTGAGGCAGCCAACGTAGCCGCGTCCCTCGTCGCTTGCTCGCGCTGCTGCTGTTGAGCTCGCGCCGCAGCCTCTCGCTTGGCTGCCGCTGCCCTTTCCTGGGCCGCCGCGCCATACTGCTGCTCAAGCTGCTGCAGGTAGGTGGGTGCCGCCGCACCGGCAAGGGCTGCGTCGAGCTCCGATGCGGTACCGAAGGCGCGCTGCAGTAGCGCTTGCCGGCCGGCCTCGGTGCCCAGCAACTCACCACTGCGGGTGGCCTTGGCCTCCTCGCCTGCACGCTCGGCCATCCGCTGGGCGGCTTCTACGTTTGCGGCCTGCAGTTGGCCGAAACCAACAAAGCCCGTGGGGCCGGCCTGCGTCTGCTCCTCGGGCTTAGCCGGCTGCTCCTCCGGTGGCCCCATGTAGTTAGCGGTAACGGGTGCTGGCGCCTTTTGGCGCTGTAACTGTGGGGCGGCCTGCTGAATGCCTGGCAAGCGCTGCTGACGCTTGCGAAAGTCCTCCTGCAGCTGCTCTGGCGTCTTCGGCGGCATCAGTCTCCCTCCACTTTTAGAACCAGCTTCCAGTTAGCAGGCGCGTAGGCGCCACTAAAGAGGCCGGTTAGGTAGCGAATGGTGACGCCAGTAGGGCTTGGGCGCCAATCGCAAAACACCGCCTGGGTGTGTAGTTGGGTTTCGGGAATGTCCAGGTTTTGGACGTAGCAGACGGTGACGGCCTTTGGACGCAGCCCATCAGGGACGGAAACCTCAATGGGGAATGCGCTTTGATTCGTCTGCCCCGTCCGCACCATTAGGTCCACAAAGTAAGTCTGCGGCACCCTGCCGAAGTAGTCGCGCAGGGAGGCCATCAGCTCATTCCACGGCTGCACCAATGCCGCCGTGACGCCGGTTGTTTCCCGCAGTGGCTTAGATGGAAAACTAAGGCCCACGGGTAAGCCTCGGCCCAAAGGCACGGAAGTGAAGCGCAAACCCGGCCACGTCGAAGCCCTGCTGTTTAGCATTGCAGGTTAGGCGTGCCCCCAGGCGTGCGGCACGTCCGCAGTTTTGCCCAACCGGCAGCCGATGCATTTTGTTGTTAACCGGCGTTGTGTAGGTGGTGGAGGTCGTGCTGGTTTCTTCCGTGTTGTTTACGTCCTGTATTTCAGTGTCCAGTACCACCGTGATGTTGGTGGGCCGAGAGTCGCCAAACAAAAACTGCACCTCTCGCCAGTGCTTACCCGTGCTGGCATCGTTGGCATCCTGGTATGCCCACTTGACGCTGCGGTTGATGGCTATGGTGGTGGCGCTTCCAGCAATGCTGTCTTGAAAGTCGTTCGTCGTTAGCTCTCTCCGCTCGACGTAGCAGAAACAGTCGTTAGCGCTGGCGCCGTTTTGCTCGGCCATCGTCAACCCAACGGCTGTTGGACCAGACTGAGAATAACAGCCACAGCTGAATGCATAGGAGGCAATAGTGTCGCCTCGATACCAGCGGCTCCACGCCCTTGCGCGAGTGTCCCAGACGTAGGCAAAACCACAGTCTGTGGAGTCAATGCCAATTGGTAGCCAAAACATCACACGGTGGTCGAGCTGGTGCGCCACGCTGAAAGCGTAAAGCTTGAGCGGACTAGAGCCGTTGCGCTGGTCGTAAAGCACGCTTTGCAGCAGCTCGCGCAAGTCCGAGTCAATCGGGCCGCTAATGTAGGCCAGCGTGCCTTCGGTTACTTCGACGGCGCCCTGGTTGGTAAGGAAAAACAAGCTGCCGTCGAGCGTGACAGCGCTTTCCGGGGCTGCGCAGATGGCGGTCAAATCCACCGGGTCCACGGTAAAGTTGGTAAAGTTGTCGCCTAGCACTCGATACACGCCAGACGTGGACAGCACATAAAGCTGGTTGCCCAGCGGCAGCACACGCAGGATGGCGCTACCTGCCGGGCCAACCTCTAGGAAGTTGACGGACGGCACCGCTTCCGGCTGTCCAGGCTTGGAAAACCACAGCTGGTTAGACTCAAGGTAAGCGCTCGGGGAGGCAGGCGCAGACAGCGAGGGCGCAAAAGCGTTGGGGCTGCTACCGGTGTAGGTGAGTCCAGCGCTCAAGCCGGCGCCAGTGTCCAGGCGAGACTCAAGCAGCACCTTGCCCGGCGCGTCCGGCGCGGCTCCGCTGATGTAGTAGGCATAAAAACCAGTGTTGCCGCTGTCTTTGTTGATGGCGGCAACTAGGTTGGTTGCTGTGCGCTCAATGTTGACGCTGGCCGCATAGTTGGACTCCACAACAAATTGGCCGGCAGATGGCGTGCCCGGCGCAATGGCCGTGTAGGTGCGGGTAGAGGCGCCGCCAATGGTGAACGTGTCGCCTACAGTAAGCCCACCGCTGCCCGTGCCGAGAATCTGAAACAGGATGCGCGTGCGGCCAAAGTTTTCATTCGCCGCGTACCACATGACGTCCCGCCACCAAGCTATGTCTGCCGCAGGAGGTTGCGGCTCATTGGCATTGAGGATGCCGGGCCGCACACCTTCCTCCCCGGTGTTGGGGTTGGTGTAGAGGTACGCGCCGCGCAGGCTGTCGGGCTGCTTGTCCGTCACGTCAACGTATCCCGCGCTGATGTTGCCGGCCGTCAAGTAGGCTTCAAACACCAGCTGCATTTCGTCGCTGGGCGTCTGCCCGTTGGCAACCTGCCCGCTGCGGTACAACTGCAGGAAATAGTCAGTTGTAAGGGCAGTGGAGGCGGTGTTGTTGGCCTTTGGCAGCAGCACGCGAATGACCGTATTTCGCGCTGTGGCTGCTGAATAGCCGCTCGTCTGCGCCGCATTGGCAACAACCGTTCGGCTGCTGGGGCTTCCCAGGCGCAAGGCGCCACCGATGGAACGTCCGAAAACAGCCCGGTAGGCAACGCACTGGCCGTCAGCAAGGAAACCACCGCTTCCGGTAAGCACGGCGGCCGGGCCTGATAGGTCGATGCCGATGGCCTTGGGCATGCCTGCCGGCTCTGCCGTGTTGGCCGTGCTGAGTCGATGGATGCCCTGTGCGCACGTCAAATAGAGGTGGTCGAGCACCTCTGCCGTGTGCATCCGAAAGCCGTCAGTCACGGTGTTGGTGTATGTGCCGCTGACGGCTGACCAACTGCCGGTGCCATCGTTGCTGCTGTTGACGCGCAGGTTGACCGCAGCCGTTGCGGTCCCGTAGTTAGCCAGGATGCGCCCTTGAAACGGCGCAACGGCCCACACGTCACCGCCAACAGCGTTTGTATATTTCTTGAAGCCTCGTCGGCTCTGAATGAAGCCAGGGCGGTCTAGGACGATGTTGTCAGCGACAACCAGCGCGTCCTTGGGGATAAGCAGCGGGTTAGGCGCCGTTACCAGCCCTTTGGCAACCACATTGAGGACGCTCTGGCTAGGCATGGCTTAGAACCAGTACCCGAGGCGGCGGCGTGGCTGAGACAGTAGGCGGCCCACAACCTTTTTAGGTTCACCCTCGGTGCGGTTGGCAAGCAAGCCCACCGCGTCCCGCTCCATCTGGGCCGCATTGGCCTCTGCGGCCTGCAGGGCCTCCAGGTCGCCAATGGATTGAAGGATACGGCAAAGCACGCGCTGGTTAAGCACCATCTGCAGCTCAGGCGGCACCTGCACAACGCTGCTCGTTTCGGCGGCGCTAATGATGGCGCCCTTGTCTGCTCCACCGCCAAAGTTGGCCGTGGTGAAGTCTGAGGGCAACGCTGACGTTGCCACCGTAATGGTGCCGGTAGCGTGCGCCGTGGGCGTGGTGGAAATCATCACCGTGCGAAACGGCGGATTAAAACTCACAATGTCCAGCGAGCCTGCGGCAATGCTGTTGAAGCCGCCGCTTCCGGTGTGCGTAATAGTTGTGGTGCCGTTTCCGTTGTTGGTAACGGCAATGACGTGCGGCGTGTGGTTGTCGTTGTGCGTAATGAGCCAGTTAGGCCGCAAGAGGTATTTCAGCACCAGCGAGCCGGATGCGGTGCTGGGCGTCGGCACCAACATCACGCTGTCGGACTCAAGGTAGTAACCCCAAGGCGTGACGGAAGGCGTCACGCTAGACATTTCCGGCACGGCCTCTGGCGCAATGCGCGCAAGGTTTTGCAGGCTGCCGTCACTCAATTGCAGTTGCACGTCCCGCAGCCGGTTGCCAATGCTGCGCCCAGGGATGCGATAAAACTGCTGGTTTGCTACCAGCGGCACCACTTGGGACTGAACGTAAAACTCCTCGCGCACGCTGTTGACGAGCGGCAACATGCGCGTCTGCAGCTCTTTGTTCGCTTGCGCGAGAATGTCAGCATCAGAAACGCCCGAGGGCGCGGAGTCCGGCAGCATGCCGCTGCGTCGAACGTCAGCCAACAAATCACTAGTCAGCCACGCCATGTGCCGGACTCCTCCCCTGGTTACTTCAGCTTGGAATACATCTCCAACAGCTGCCGCATTTCGTCGTCGGGCAACTCGTTTTCCTTGGACTCAGGCTCCTCGGATTCCATCTCCTCGGCACCCTCCTCCTCGGACTCGGCGCCCATGGCCTTTCCAAGCTTGGCCTTAAGCTTCGCCGCCATCATCTTGCGAAGCAGCTCGGCCATGCGTCCCTTGGCGGCAACCATGACAGCGCCACCCGGGTTGCCCTTCTTCATATAGCCCATCGGGTTATCCATAGGCATGATGGCACCTAGAGGGTAACGAGGACTGGACTGTTGCTGCCGCCCACGCCACCGGTCAGGCGCGCACCGGAAGCCGTCGCACCAGTGCCGGATGCGGCAAGCGTGATGGTGTTTCCGGTGATGCCGGGCTGCAGCGCAACAATGGTCACAACGCCGGCCGTGGGCACCGCCGCAACAAGGTACTGCACCAGGGCGTTGGTTGACGCATTGATGGCCGCAGCCACCGCCGCCGCCGTCAACGTAGCGCTGGCGCCGCTGGCCGCCGTGATGGCAACCCCGTTGATGGTGACAGTCTGCGTCCCGCTGGGCGTGACGTAGGTAACGGTGCCAGAGGCCGCAGCCAGAGCGGAGGTGGACGTGCCGGCATTGATGGTGATGGCCGTCCCCTTCTGCGTGCCAGAGACAAGGCCACGAAGAAACCCAATGACGAGCTGCAGCGCCTCGTTGCTGCGCCGGGACGTGCCCTCCTGCTTCAAGTTGAAGGGCGACGGATGGGAAATGCTAACGATGGTGTTTGCCATGGTGTGCCTCCGTAGAGAGTGGATGCGAAAAAGGGACGGCCAGCACAACGCCAGCCGTCCCCTTTCGCTGTCACGCCTAGGCGTAGGTGATGCCGGCAAGCACGCTGGTACGCCGGGGCGCCTCGATAAAGAGGGCCTGGTTGACGTAGCAGCGCATTTCCGCGCCAGACGAGCCGGACAGCTCAAGGATAAGCGCATCCTCGGAGCCGCGCCGGGTGATGAACGTGAGGTCCGTCGCACCGATGCGCTTGGCCTCGGACGGGTTGAAGACGTGGCAGAGGCCGTCCTTCTGGAGCGGGTGCGCCATAATCTCCAGCGTCCCATTCTGGAAGTAGTAGGTGATGGACCCGAAGCCATTCTGGCCCTTCTTGCCGTAGGAGCTATCAAGCATCCGCAGCGCGGCGAGGTCCGTGTTCAGAACCTCAAACGCCTTCGGGCTGACGACCGCCAGGTAGTCGCCCTCGGCACCGAAGGCCACCGGGGTGGCCAGCGCCTCCAGCAGCTTGCCCATGGACAGCGTGCCCGTGGACGAGCTGTAGAGGTTGCCGCTCCACACCTCGTAGGTGGCCGCGTTGATGTTGAACAGCGTGCCGGTGTTCCTCAGAATCTTATCCAGTCCTGCCATTTCGGTAGACGGCGAGAAAGTCTCCCAAAAGACGTTGGCGGAACCGTTGGACGAAATCTCGGTGTCGATGGCCGAGAGGTCAGTGGCGTTACCGGTGACGCTGATGGTCTTGTTGTTGATGTTGACGGACGCCACAACCACGGCCGCGTTGCTGTTCAGCTTGCTGCCGGTCAGCGCCGCCGCGAAAAAGTCCAGCGTGGCGTTGACGGAACCAGCCCAAATGCCAGCCGCCCAGGACTCGTCAGACACGGTGTAGGTGCGGGACGTGGAGCTGCCGCTGGTGGCCGTCACAGCGCCGATGCCGCGCTGCCCGTGCAGCATGGAAATCTCAAGCCGCTTGGCAACCGAGGTGGCCAGCCGCTTAACAACGTGCTTGGTGGCGGAACCGAAAGCCGCCTTGCCGGCCTGGGTGGCGCGGAACATGGCCTCATAGTCCACCTGGGCGCGGCCGAAAATCTGCGCGCCCTCAACCTGCGCGTCCTGCAGAATGGACGCAACCGGCGTCAGCAGCGAAACCGCGCCGCTGTTGGCGGCCGCCGCCGTGATGCCGTGCTCGAGCGCCACGTCAACCGGCTGGTGGTACTTGTTGCCCACCATAGTGGCCTCGGTGAACTTAATCTTGTTGCTCACCTTCAAAATGGGCGCGGTGAGGTCCAACACCTCCTGCGCGTAAATCTCCTTGAAAAACCCCGTCATCGTCGAAGTCGTGTTAACAGTTGCCATTGTGTGCCTCGGTGTGTTTGCGCCGTAGCGCGAGAGAGAAAACGAAAGAGAAGAAACCTAACTGCGCCTCTCCCTTTGGTGTCGCTTTCGCGCTGCTAGCGGTAGCCGTTGGGCGCCACTGTCAGCCGGGAAACGAGCCTGCGGGGTTGCTAGGCGTGCAGGGTAGACAGGCCCCGCAACGCCTAGCAAGAGGCCACTAACAACTAGAAGCGGTGGGGGCTGCTGTCCCAAAACTGCTTACGCCGCCGTTGACGCTCGCGCTCTGCCTCAAGCGGGTCGTCTGGCAGCGGCTTTTCCTGCTTGGACTCCACCTTCTGCGCGGGCTTAGCCTGTCCACCACGCAACCGCGCCAGGTCAGCCTTGCGCACCTTGTTTGCCAAGTCGTCACCAAGAAAGCGCAGCAGGGACTCACCCTCTAGCTGCTTGGTGAAGTTGGATAGCTTGGCTTGCTGGTCCTCCATGAACATCGTCAGAATGTCCTCGGACACTGGCTCCAATCCCGCTTCCAATGCCTGTTCGGCGTAGGGTAGCATTTCCCGCAGCACCAGCGGCGCCAACTCAGGCCCCCAACCAAGCTTCGCCATCACGTCGGACGCCGTCTTGGCGTACTGGTTGGCGATTTCCTCGGCCTGCGCCTCTAGTTGCGCCTCTTGCTGGCTCTTTGCCGCCTGCGCCTTTTCCTGCTCGTAGGCTTGCAGCTTGCGCTCATACTCTTGAATCTTTCGTTGCTCGGGCGTCAACTGCTGCGGCGCAATGCGCTTCTGGTAAAGCGCCTCCTCCATGAACTGAAGAGCCGCCTCCTCGTCACCGAGCGTTTCCGTCAGCAGTGCTAGCCGGTCCTCAAGGCTGCCGCCTTTCAGCTTGTCCAGGCGTGCCGCCTTGGCCGCTGCTTCCTCGCGCAACGCCTTGGCTTGCTCGAAAACCTCCGTAGCGCCCCGGCCCATCTGCGCCCATTTGGCGAGTTGGTCCAAGTCGTCCACGCGCTCCACCTTGCCCTTGAACTTCAACTCCACCGGGGCCGGTAGCTTGCGCGGCATGGGCGGCGCCGCCTCTGCCGGTACGTTTTCCGTTGGTGCCTCTGCCACCTCTGCCGGTGCCGCTGCCTCTGCTGCCGCTGCTTCGCTCATGCTTACCCCTCGGCGCCGTCCACGGTGCAAACCGGGCCGGTAGCCTCATTGCCGCAGACAACACAACGCCGCTTCCCGCCCTGCGGTGCAACGGGAGCAACAGGTGGCGCCACGTCCGGCGCCGCCTCGGAAACCTTCTTGCCTTTGAATGCGGCCACCTTCTCCTTGATGGCCTCCACAACCGGCTTGGCCTTACTTGCCACGGCTGCCTCCCTTGGCCTTGCCAGCAAGCTTTCCCAGGGCGCGGCGCTGCGCCTCTTTGACGTATTCGGGCAGCCGCGTGCTGGTGGTTTCTTCCTCCCAGCGTCCGGCCGTGCCCTTCTTGACGTCACCTCGGGCCTCTGCTGCGTACATAAAACGGCGCTGTGCTTGGCTCTTGTAGGGCATGGCTAGGCGTTAACTCCTGCAATGGGTGGAACCTCGCCGCCTGGCGTGCGCGGCAGTTGCGGAAGGTTGATGGCCGGCGCAACCTCGGACGGAGGCGCACCAGCAATAGGCCCGATGCCAGGGGCCGGCGTAGGCCCGGGAGGCGCTGGAGGCGGCGGCGGCGCTGCGGGCATCGGCGCCGGCTGACCCTTCAACACGGCAATCAACGCAGGGTCCATGCTGCGCCAGAGGGCAAGTTGGTATTCCACAACCCCCGTAACGGCTTGCACCACCTCGGGCCGCTCTCGTGCGTCCGGCATAGCCAACACGGCCAGATATTCGGGGATATCCAACCAATGCGTGTCCGTCTTAAGCGGCCGTACATGCTGGGCGCCGTCGTCGGCAAACTGCGCAAGGCCAGTAACAGGGTCCACCAGCGGCATGCCGTCTGGCCCCGTTGCCACGGGAGGCAGGCCAATGCCGGCTTGCAGCAACTCCTTATTGCGCCGGATGCGCATCAGGTTGGCTTCCTCTCCCTCGAAAAGCGGTTCGAGCCTGCCAGTTGTAAGAAGCAGAATGTATTGGTTCGGCGTCTGCAGCATGCCGCGCTGAAGCAGCTCGTCGGCAACGGCCTTCTTGCCGGCCATCGTGCGAAGCGCAGGATTGATGGCCTCCACCGTAACGCGGTCAATGTCGCGCAAGTCGTCGGCAGTAAACTCCCGGCGCATGTAGCCGGTCGCCTTGCCCGCAATGAGGGCCACGCGCTTACTGTTGGCGTAGCGCTTGAGCAGTTCGATGTTGGCCGTGCGCACCTGCTCGCGGAGCCGCTGAAAGCCCTTCTGCAGCCCGCTGTGGAACTGGATGGCCTGCGCCTGAAGGAACGCCATGGCCTGCGCGGGCATGCCCTTGTCCGGGTCTCCACGCACCGCGCTGTTGATGCCTGAAATAGCCTGCATCCACGAAACGTATTGGGTGGCCCACCGGCCAACCTCTGGCGACATAGCCACACCATTAAGGGCCTCGGGCTTGACCGGGCTGTTAATGAAGTTCATTCCTCCCGAAATCTGCCGCACGTTCAAGTCGTTGGCAGACGGCGCCCAAAAGTTAACCACGCCACCGGCTTGCAGGTTGGTGGTGGCAATCGTGGCGCACATATCCACAGCTTGCTGCATGCCGAGCAAGTCAAACGTGGACGTGTGCCCAGCGGAAACGCCGATGGTTTCATCCGGCATCATTCCGTAAACGGGCACGCTGTCATACGGCAGAGGGCCGTCAAAGAGCCACGTCTTGCCATCCACGAAGATGACCAGGCGGCCAGCCGGGACGGCCGCGCTCGGCGGGACGTACAGCTCGTACACGTTCACAATGTCGTCACTGCGCTTGAACTGGTCCAGCGTCCAAGTCATCCAGTCGTAATCGTCGCGCAGGCGCTCGGAGCCGAGGATGCCGTCTTTCTTGTCCGGGTACTGTGCCACCAAATCCCACTTGTTGCGGCGCGTCTGCAGCAGCATCCATGGCCGCTCGCCCTGCGTGGCGGCTACGTCATAGGCCACCTCCAGCGGGGAGAAGACGCGGAAGGACAAGTCCCCTTCGCGGATAGCTTGGCCAGACTCAGGGTCCAGCCCGTAAGTCTCGCCAGCCTCGGTGTCCCACGTCACCGAAACGTAACCCTCTCCCATGAGAAGCGAGCGAAAGGCGGCGGCGCCCTCAATGTCGGAAACGTGGAGCTTGCGGTCATAGTGTTCCAGCAGGCCGTCAGCCAGGGCGGCTTGCGCCAAACTCTTGTAGTCAGAGTTTCCGGCAACAGCCTTAAACGCTGCCTTGTCAGAGGTAATCAGCACCAACGCCTGACGCACCAGCGCAGCGAAATGGTTACAGGCAAGGTCTGCCATTTCGCCTTGCTCGCCGCCCTGCAGAATGACGGAGGTATCCCCGTCACCCATGGGCGTGTAGCCGTAGTAGGCGCGGAGGCTGCGCTGCATGCGGCCAATGCGTCCGGTGCGCGTAAGCCAGTCGCGGTATTCGCGCCGCCGAGCCATGGCGGCCTCGATGCAAGTCTCGGTGTCGTCTGCCGCCCAATAGGTGTCCGGGTTTCCCATGTGGCCTCCTTAGCAAGAGTCAGCGGCGCCGCATACCGCCCAGCGCTTTGAGCGTATCCATTGGGTCCGCTTCTGGCGGAATCCATGTGTTGCTCTTGTCGATGCCCCACCCTGGCGGCTTTGGGTCACGGTGTCGCCTGACGTTGCGGTGCATGTAGAGCAGTGCGTCCAGCAAATCCCCGTGGTCCTTGTCCGTGCGCTGCCATTCGGTACGGGCCTTGTTCCAGGTGGTGCTTGCCAGCTGGTCAATGAGGCGGCGGCAACGTGGATGCACTCGCAGGCGCCGCTGGCGCACCGCTTCGTCCAGGTCGCTGACGGCTAGGGCCTTGTCATCCTTGCGCGTTGGGTACACGGCCACGCCATACTGCGCGTGGAGGTCCGCGAGTGTAAGCGGGTCGTTGTCACCAAAACGGAGGTAGGGCTGGCGCGGAATGTCCGCTGACGTGCGGGCCGCCTCTTTCATCCACTCGGGCGTTTTCTCGTCTGCCGCACCGAGCAGCGTTCCGGCCCAGCGGTCCACGCCCCACAACTGCGCTTCCTTAGCCTTGATAGCAGCGGCCAGTTGGGCCGTATTGGCGGCCCGCAGCTCTAGTTCGTCCTCAATGACCAAGCGGTTGCCAGTGTAGTCCCACCAACCGAAAACCACCGCATGCGGGTCACCGAAGCCGAAATCAACGCCAACGTAGGCGTCGAAATGCACGGGGCGTGGCACCTCGCCAACACACGCGGCTTGCGCTTCCTGCGTCCAGCCCGGGATAGCGGCGCGGCTCTCCTCCTGCACCAGCTCGGCGCAATACTCACGGCGCCAGAAGGTGGACGCCTCCAACTCCCCCTCGGACAGCCCTAGCCGAGCGGCCTCCTGCCGAATGAGGCGCCGCACACCCTCGGCGCCTAGTCGTGGGTTGTCGTGCACCGTGGCGTGGATAGCCCTGCCTGCCGCCCTGGCTGCGTTCCAGCGGCGCACGAACGTGTGGCCTACGCTCTCGGGTGGCGTGCTGAGATAGAGCACGCGGCCTGCCGTTGTCGTCAACTGAGGCAATAGCGCGGATTCCACGCGCTCCAAATCGGCGTAAAACGCTGATTCGTCCAGCAGGACAAGGTGTGCCCTCGGGCCGCGCAAGCGCTCGAATTGCTCGTTATCCGTACCGGCCCATGTCAGTACGCTGCCATTCTTCCAGCGCACCGTGCCGTCCAGCTCGCCAACCTCGGGCCTAACGTCTAGCGGACAGTCCCTCAACACCTGCGCCAGTGTCGGCACAACAATAGCCCTGGCGCTTTTAGCCGTTAGCGCCGCGTAGCGGATGATTGCCCCTGGCGTCCGTACCGCATACGCACACGCCATGGACAGAGCCGCAAAGCTCTTGCCTCGCTGGCGGCCTATCATCCAGACGGCGGCACCGTCCCCACGCCAGAAAGATTCAACCCACTGACGTTGGCCGGCATCCAGCAGCCACGAAACCTCCCCGAGTCGCCAGGCGTCAGCGCGGGCGGCGGCTATGAGGTCGCGCCTACTCAAGCGCAACGCTCCAGCGTGTTTTTTTGCACGTTGGGTGCTTATCCGAGCGCGGGCGGCTGGGAACGCTCCAGCTTCCACCGCCAGCCTGTCCTTCGTTGAGCCAACCGGAGGCACGGAGGCTGGCGCCTCCCTCGCTTTCCAAGGTGTAGGTAATCAGCCGACGATACCCGAGGGCCTTGGCTGCTCTGCGTGCGGCGCCATACAACATGGAACATCCGTTGCGGGCATCATCCACAACCGCAACCCTCGTCACCTCGGCCGTCCACCCATCCTGCAAATGCCGCGCAACCGGCCGTCCGACAATGGCAACGCCAAGCACCGTCCCGGCATCATCGGCCAACGCCACGGCAAACAATCCACCCTGCGGAGGCTTGTGGTGTCGGTGCGCGTCGCGGACGAACTGGCAAGCGGCCTTGATGGTGCTTGGCTGCAGCCTCACTCCTCACCCTCGTCCGAGTCCGGCAACGCAGCGATAGACAGCAACTCCTCCCGGGACAGCTGCGCGAGCGCTACACCGCCGCCCTGGCGCACGGCCTCCAAGTCCTCTGGTGCGGCCTGGGGCTTGCCCCACCCGTACTCCAACAGCACGCGAGCGGCGGCCACGCTCGATGCGTCAGAGCGGTCCAGCGCGGCCTCCAGCGCGGCCACGGCTTGTGGACTCTTGGAGCGGCACAGTTTGCGAAACTCGCCGTAGTCAGCCGGCCGCCCTCGGGGGTTAGCTACCTGCCCTTTCTGGAACGGCCGCCCACGCGGCTTGCCCTTCTTTTTCTGCGGAAGGTTTGCAAGCAGATGCGCGCTAATCTCGTTGCCCATGCGAAGTCCCCTATTTCCGCCAACTTACCGGCCGACGAAAAAAAAGCAACGTGCCCGCTTGACTGGCACAACGAGCGGCACTACAAAGCGCACTCACGGACGGCAATCACGCCGCCGCAACCGGGGAAGCACAATGACGCTCGTTGACTCTGTGATGAACGAACTCCGCCGCAAGGCCGCCGTGGCTAAGTTTCTGGCCGAGAACAACGCCGAGGGCTGCGTGGCCTGGGCCTTCATCGACCGCGCCTGCCGTGAGTATGGCGTCCTCCCGCACTCTCTCGGCTACCACCTGCGCGACGGCCACCCGTTTGACTGTGTGGGCGCGTCCTGCTGCGCCTGCAACCGGGAGGTCAAGTAACATGCCCACTGAGTACGAGCTGTTTTTCTGGTCCGTCGTCTTTGCCTTGGCCACTGTTGGTGGCGCCGTGTTGGTAGAGTTTTCAATCTGGCTTGAGAGGCGCCGTTGACCATGCGGTTTCTTTCGGTTTGCAGCGGCATCGAGGCGGCCAGCGCGGCGTGGCATCCGCTGGGATGGCATGCCTCAGCCGTGGCAGAGATTGAGCCGTTCCCATCTGCAGTGCTGTCACACCACTTCCCGGAGGTGCCCAACCTTGGTGACTTCACGCGCATTGTCCGCAGCCCTGCGTTGCAGCAGAACATTGGAGATGTTTCCCTCCTTGTTGGAGGAACGCCATGCCAAAGTTTCAGCGTTGCCGGACTCCGAGGCGGACTATCCGACGAGCGCGGAAACCTCGCCCTGGAATTTGTCCGGCTGGCCGCTGTCCTACGTCCCCGATGGATACTGTGGGAAAACGTCCCCGGTGTCTTGTCGTCTGGAGGTGGACGGGACTTTGGCGCCATCCTCGGGGCGATGGTTGAACTCGGGTACGGGTGGGCCTACCGAGTCCTGGACGCTCAATATTTTGGAGTTCCCCAGCGCCGCCGTAGAGTCTTCCTTGTCGGACATTCTGGTGGAAGCCCCAACGGTCCCGCCCAGGTTCTTTTTGAGCGCGAAGGCGTGCGCCGGGATTCTGCGGCGCGCGGCCAGGCGCGGCAAGAAGTTGCCGGCACTCTTGGCGGAGGCCCTGGAAGCCGTGGCTGGTCAAGCGACACAGACAGAATGACGTTCGTCCCCGCTGTCAGCCCTGCTGTCACGTCCAAGTGGAGCAAGGGCAGCGGCGGGCCTGCCGGCGATGAGTGCCAGAACCTCGTGAGCCAACCCCAGCCCATCCCCTTCGACACAACACAAATTACCTCCCCGGCGAACCGCTCCCGCCCCGCCCCCGGCGCCCCGTGTCATCCACTTTCCGCCGGAGCGCACCCGCCTGCCATCTGCTTTCCGTGGCAAATTGGCGCCACGCAGCAGATGAGCGTTGATGTTGAGAAGGCCCCGACCCTCATCAAGAACCCAACGCCCGCAGTTTCATCCGTCACCATTGGCGTTCGCCGCCTTACCCCCACTGAGTGCGAGCGACTCCAAGGATTTTCAGACGGATGGACCGACGTGCCCTATCGTGGCAAGCCTGCCTCTGATGGTCCTCGATACAAGGCGCTCGGTAACTCCATGGCCGTCCCGGTTATGCGGTGGATAGGCGAACGCATCAAAATGGTTGACGAGCAGCAGCCAGCCACATAAACAACTTAGGCGCTGCTTCCCCGGCAGAGAGGCCCTACAGGCCCCGCACTAACCGCCAAGGCGCAAGCCAAGGCGGTTTTTTATTGCTCGCGCACCACCAGCTCCACACGCGGCCGTGCCTTGTCGTCCCGCCGCCAAAGGTGCAGCTCCTCTATCTGCGAGTCGTCCACCCATAAAAGCCCGTTTAAGGCGTCTAGCAGGGCTTTTAGGGCGTTGTCGGCGTCACCCGCACGCCTAGGCCGGTAAAGCACCACCGACAGCGCCACGGGGCCGCTGGAGGCCTTATAAGCCATTCCAGCTAGGATGCCTTGGACGGTAGCCCGGTACTCCCTAGCTTCTCGGCTTAGGATGGGCCGTCCGCGTACCGTCCGATACAGCCTATTAAGGCTCGGCGGGTAGGGCAGCACCAACCCACCCGTGGGTAACTCAGTGGGCGTCACGCTTGGCCGCCTCCAACTTCCGCGCTGTGGCCCTGCATCCCGGGCAAGTAACGCGAGGCCGGCCGGCGCCCTGGTACTCGATGGGTGCGGCGCACACGCGGCATTGCTGCTCGGGCCGCTCGATGCGCGGCCAGCGCCGTTGGCAGGTAGGGCAGTGCCTACCCTTCTGGTTCTGCATCCGCATCCGCCACGTCCTCTCTCGTCATGCCTGCAAGCCACAACCGCACGTCCATAGCGGCTCTTTCCGCCCTCGCCTGGCACGCCTGCCTGCTACCGTGCCAGGTGCCGCACCATTCGCAATAGTCTTCCCTTTCAAGGGCTTGCGCTTCGCTCGGCCGGTGCCCACGGCAAAAGGCGCAAAGAAAGCGGCCTGGGACGCTGCGCATGGGCCTGCCGCACCTCGTACATGGCCCACGCTTTTTCCCTTTAGGCACTCTTGCACCTTCAGTGCTTGTTTAGCCCGGCGAAGTAGTCATTCGACGTTTTAAGGCAGGACGCACACAACCACTTTCCGCCGCTGTCTCCAATGCCTATGCCGTTGCAGTTGGTCAGCTCGGCCCATTCGCACGGCGTGCTGGACTCTGGCGCCTTCGTCAGCCCGTCAATGCCGCCAGGGCGCTGGTGTGCTGTTGGCTTGCCGTATTGCGGGGCTGGTGCCGCTGGTTGCTCGGTAGCGTAGGCATTCCAGTGCTTCACCAAGTCCTTGAGGCTGTCAGCCGTTGGGAAGCGCGTGCGAGTTAACGCATTGCGCCAACGCCGGACTATCTCATCGTCCTTCTGTTGCCTTTCCCCCTGAGCCAACTGCAGGAGGCGGCGGCCTGTCGTCATTTCCTCCTCGCTTGTGAAGACGTAGGGGGTGCCGCGCACCTGCTCAAAGACGCTGCTAAGGCGGCTTCTCAACTCTGAGCCATTTTCAGTCGCTTTGGCCCTGGGGGGAGTAGTTAAGTTGTTCTTTACGTCTACGTCTACGTCTACGTCTGCAGCCGGGACATGCGGGACATTTTGTCTCTTGTCCCCGTCCTGTCCCGCGATTGTCCCGCGCTTGTCCCCGTCATGTCCCCGGGACATGTCCCGTGAAGCGCGCCACGCGGCTTTTCGCGTGCGCTCCTTCTCTTGCCGCTCAAACGCTTGGTCATAGCGGTCCATGCCACGCACGCGGTAGCCGTCCGGCAGGCGCTCTAACAGACCAACCTCGCACATGGCGTCCACCAGTTCGGACGCATCCATGGACCACTCCAGCGCACCGGCCAGCCTTTCCGCCGCACGCTTCCCCTGGATGATGCCCGTTACCTTGCCGTCAGCCTCAAGGTCCAAAGCCCAACGCCACATGTCGAGCATCATGGACATAGCGTTGTGACGGCCGCACCCAAGGACAGCGCCCAACTCCCGGGCTTTCCCCCATGCATCCGACGACACCTGCAGATATGGAAGTCTCACTTACTCTCCTCGCTACTGTTGCGTTCAAGGCGAGGACGCGGCACTATTGCCGCGCACCGCCTCCACGGTGCTGCACGTCCTCCCTTTGGCCGTTGTACCCGTTGACGCGGGTGGCCTCTGGTGAGGACGAATGCGTTTTAGGGCTTCTTTGTCTTGCCCGTCAACGTGTTGAGCCGCTTCCTGACGGCTTCTCGGCTTATGCCCAGACGCTCAGCAACAGCCACCACGCCGAGTCCCTCCCGCAGCAAGGCGTCAATGCGGCTATGGCGTAACGCTTGCGCCTGCTCGCGTAGCTGCCTGGCCTCCGTCAGCCCCATGGCCGTGTAACGGTCGGGATTACCCATGGCGCACCGCATAACGCTGTTGCCGGTACGTTAGGCCGAGCTGCGCCTGTATCTCCCTAGAAGTTAAGCCGGCCTCAATCAGTCTACGCACACGCTGAGCGCGAATGCGCAGCACATGCTTTACGGCCTGCCGTTGTCCTCCAGGCACCCGCGCTGCCTCGGAATAAGCGTAGTGGCTACGGTCCACGGTGCGCCTCCAACTTCCGCAACGTGGCTGCCACGTCCTCCCGCAGCTGAAAGAATGCCGCCTCTAGCCGCAAAGAACGCTCATGCGTGATGCGCAGCTCGGACTCAACAGCCCGCAACAACTCCTCCATGGCGTCCAGCTTTGCGTCCGTGGCGTCTTCGGTTTCGATGCGCCTTTGGTACAGTGGGCCGAGGATGCTCACTTCACCCTCCTAAGCACGCGGGCCAGGCGCTCGGCCTCGGACAATTCCCCCCAATGGCGCAAATCCTCCCGCTGACGGAAGGCCCTTGAGTCCAGCCACGCGGCCAACAGCGCCACCAAAAACAACACCAACGCAACAACGCTACTCGTCATGCTGCCTCCTTCTGGAAAGGTGCCTCGTTAGTTCCTCTTTGTACGCCTGCGCCTCTGCTTCCTTCCGTTCTTGCTTCCCGTCAAATTCCTTGATGGCTGCGCGCTCTGTCCAGCAAACGTGAAAGAGGCACCCAGCCTCCATGAAACGCAGCAGCTTGCCGCATTCGGGACACGTCATGGCTTTGCCTTGAGCCGCTTAACCTTGCAGGCACGCCGCCATCCTGCCCGGTACGCCTTAGCCCATGTGGCTTCGGTGCCGTAGCTGTGGCCGTCGCATCCCTCCAGGTGTCCGGCCTTCTCGTCAAACTCAAGCCACCAGTGCCAGCCTGGGCGCAAGCCGTCCTCCTTGCCGCCGCCAACCACATAGAGCGTCACCAGCAACCCGCGCTCCTCCAGCACCAGACGGACGCTGCCGCTCTTAGCGCGCACCAGCGGCCTGCCTTTCCTCGGCTCGACACCGGTTGCACCAGGACTGGTTTCTGAGTTCGTCAGCCGGACGCATGTAGCGCATGCCAAAATGCGGAAGCGTTTTCCATGTTGCGCAATTGACGCAGCACACCTCCACGGTGCCGGCGTA